>Ga0081538_10003115_pt1 | contig 15775 bp, 14 predicted proteins | sample TabmetS5T2R1_FD_71022 | JGI IMG/M metagenome (GOLD analysis project Ga0081538, IMG submission 71022) | Tabebuia heterophylla rhizosphere microbial communities from the University of Puerto Rico - S5T2R1 | ecosystem: Host-associated > Plants > Roots > Rhizosphere ... | reverse complement strand
CCGCGTTGATCTCCAGCCTCGCCCCGGTCCCCGCGGCCGCCTCGATCACGCGCTCGACGTCGAGCAGGTACGGCGCCCGCGTCCCGATCTTGCGGCCGGTCGGATGCCCGATCTCGTCGACGAGCGGATGCTCGATCGCGGCGACCATGCGCGCGGTCATCTCCTTCTCGGACATCGCGAACGACGTGTGCACCGAGGCGATGACCCAGTCGAGCTCGGCGAGCAGCTCGTCTTCGTAGTCGAGCGAGCCGTCGGTCAGCACGTTCGTCTCGGTCCCGATCAGCACGTCGAAGCCGTCGAGCTTCTCGTTGAGCGCGCGTACGCGCTCGATCTGCGCGCGCAGCGCGTCCGGTTCGACGTGGTTGCCGAACCCGTGCGACGCCGAGTGGTCGGTGATCGCAAGGTACTCGTGGCCGAGCGCGCGGGCGCCGGCGACCATCGCGTGGACGTCCGCGGTGCCGTCCGACAGCGTCGTGTGGCAGTGCAGGTCGCCGCGCAGGTCGGCCAGCTCCACCAGCTGCGGCAGCGAGCCGTTCGCCGCCGCCGCCAGCTCGCCGCGGCCCTCGCGCAGCTCCGGCGGGATCCATTCGAGCCCGAGCCGCGCGTAGACGTCGTCCTCGGTGGGGCAGCGCAGCGTCTTCTCGGTGGCATCGTCGAGGATCCCGTACTCGGAGACGTGGAGCCCGCGCTTGACCGCCGCCTCGCGCAGGGCGACGTTGTGCTCCTTCGAGCCGGTGAAGTGCTGCAGCACGTTGCCGAACTGGTCGGGTTCGACGACCTTGAGGTCGACCTTGAGCCCCGCGTAGGTCGTGATCCGGCCGCCGGCGTCGCCCGACGAGTCGACGGACTCGACGACGGGCAACTCGGTCAGCGCCTTCACCAGCGCCTTCGGATCGGCCGCGGTCGCGATCACGTCGAGGTCCTTGACCGCGTCGGCCTGGCGCCGCAGCGAGCCCGCCGCCTCGACGCGCTCGGCGCCCGGCACCGCGCGCAGCGCGTCGACGACCTGCTCGGCGATCGGCAGCGCGCGCGACAGCAGCACGCGCGGCGCCGGCGTCCCGTCGAAGCCCGCCGCGAGCTGCTCGAGCAGCTTCTCCTCGACCTTCGCGCCGAAGCCGCGCAGGCCACGCAGCTGCTGCTGCTCGGCCGCGGTGCGCAGCGCCTCGAGCGAGTCGATCCCGAGCTCGTCGTAGAGCCGGCGGGCGCGCTTGGGGCCGAAGCCGGGAAGCCGCATCATCGCGATCACGCCGCTCGGGAACTGCGCGCGCAGCTTCTGCGACTGCTTCATGTCGCCGGTGTCGATCAGCGTGTGCAGCTTCTCCTCGAGCGTCTTGCCGATCCCCGGTAGATCGGTCACGCGCCCGTCGCGGACGAGCTGCTCGACCGAGACAGACGCCTCGCGGACGGTCTTCGCCGCGGTCCGGTACGCGAGCACGCGGTACTGGACGGCGCCGTCGAGCTCGTAGAGGTCGGCGAGCTCCTCGAAGGCTGCTGCGATCTGAGCGTTCGTCACGTGCTCCAGACTACGCGTCCGGCTGCCGATCCAGCTTGGTGATGAGGACCGAGCAGCTCGCATTAGTACGCGGCTGGGCCGACACGCGCGCCGCGCTGCGCGACTGGCGCGCGCGCCCGGCCGCCGTCGTGGTCCCGTGGGTCGCCGGCAGCCTCGCGGTCGCGCTGCTGCTCCTGTCCGCGACCTGGCTGGTCGCCGCGCACAGCGAGCCCGACACCGACGGCCGTGCGATCGTCGGCCTCGGCCGCCTCGGCCTGTGGGGCGACTTCCTCTACATCCTTTACCGCAACTCGCTCGTGCTGGCGCTGCACGCGATGGCGTGCGTGGCCGGCTTCATCGCCGGGACGTCGCTGCCGATCGCGGCGCAGGGCTACAGCGGCTGGTGGCGGCGGGTCCACGACCGCGCCGGGCGACTCGCGATGGGCTTCGTCGCCGCCGCGACGCTGTTCTCGCTGTCCACGCAGGCGTACGCGCTCGGCGGCAACGCCGCGACGATCGCCGACTACCGCGGGATGTCGCCGGCGCTCCTGCTGGTCGGGCTGCTGCCGCACGCGCTGCCGGAGCTGTGCGCGCTCTTCCTGCCGCTCGCCGCCTGGATCCTCGCGAGCCGGCGGGGCGCGTGGAACGAGCTGCTGGCCGCCACGTTCGTGACGACCGCGATCGCGGTACCCGTGGTGGTGGCGGCCGCCGCCGTGGAGGTCTGGCTGACGCCGCACGTACTATACTTTTTGAAGTAACTGCGAGCCGCGACGAGGAGCGACATGGCGGGCGTCAACGAGGTCACCGACACCAACTTCCAGGCTGAGGTAATCGAGTCCGATCAGCCCGTGCTGGTCGACTTCTGGGCCCCCTGGTGCGGACCTTGCCGCATGGTCAGCCCGATCGTCGAGGAGATCGCCGGCGAGCGTCCCGAGCTCAAGGTGGTCAAGCTCAACACGGACGAGAACATCCAGACCGCGTCCGCGTACCAGATCATGGCGATCCCGACGCTCCTGCTGTTCCGCAACGGCCAGGTCGCCAAGCGGATCCAGGGCGCGATGCCGAAGAAGCGGCTCGAGGCCGAGATCGAGCCGGCGTTGGCTTAGGCGCGGCGGACGTCCACGCTGAGCGGACGGCCGTCGATGGTCGCCTCCGTGCCACCGGCGGCATTGAACGCGACGCTCACCGCGAGCGTCTCCTGCGCGAGGTAAGCCTCGTGGTCGCGCGCGGCGGCGAGCAGCTCGTCGTCGCCGCCGAGCGCGAGCTCGATCCGGTCCTCCACCTGAAGGCCGGCGGCCTTGCGCGCGTTCTGCACCGCGTGCACGACCTCGCGCGCGAGGCCCTCGCGGCGCAGCTCGTCGTCGAGGTGCAGGTCGAGCGCGACCGCGTGCGAGCCCTCGCGCTCGAGCTGGTAGCCGTCGAGCGGCGCCATCGCCAGCGTCAGGTCGTCGAGGCCGAGCTCGTGCTCGTGCCCGTCGACGTTGATGCCGACGCGACCGCCGTCGCGCAACGCCGCCGCCACGTGGGCCGGCTCGAGCGCCGCGACGGCGGCCGCGACCTGCGGCATCTGCTTGCCGAAGCGCGGGCCGAGCGTGCGGTAGTTCGGCTTCACCTCGTATGAGCCGAGCTCGTCGGCCTGCGCGACGAAGCGCAGCTCCTTGACGTTGAGCTCCTCGCAGACGGTCGCCGCGAGCCGCTCGATCGCCGCGCGCTCCTCGCCCGCTGCCACTACGACCGCGGCGCGCAGCGGCTGGCGCACCTTGAGCTTGCCGTGGCCGCGCGCCGCCAGCCCGAGCCGGACGGTCTCGCGCGCGACCGCCATCGCGTTCTCGAGCTCGACGTCGCGCTCGCCCGCCTGCGGCCAGTCGCACAGGTGCACGCTGTCGACGCTGCCGTCGAGGTTCTCGAAGATCGCGTCGGCGACGAACGGGCAGAACGGCGCCAGTAGCTTGGTCAGCTCGACGAGGCAGGTGCGCAGCGTGCCGAACGCCGCCGGGTCGCCGTCCCAGAAGCGCCGCCGCGACCGCCGCACGTACCAGTTCGAGAGCTCGTCGACGAACGTCGCGATCGCCTGGCCGGCGCGCGTCGCGTCGTACTCCTCCATGCGTTCGCCGACCGCGGCGATCGTGGCATTCAAGCGCGAGATCGCCCAGCGGTCGAGCTCCGTCTCCGGCTCGCCCGGCTCGCCGATCTCGTTTGCGTTCGCGTACAGGACGTAGAAGCCGTACGTGTTCCAGAGCTGGTTGAGGAACAGGCGCACGGACTCGCCGACGGTCTCGGTCGAGAACAGGTAGCCGTCCCACGGCTGCTTCGAGGTCAGGAAGTACCAGCGGAACGCGTCGGCGCCGTACTGGTGGATGACGTCCCACGGCACGACGATGTTGCCGAGCGACTTCGACATCTTCTTGCCCTGCGGGTCGGCGATGAGGCCGAGGACGAGCACCGTGCGGTAGGGCGCCTGGTCGAACAGCAGCGTCGACACCGCGATCAGCGAGTAGAACCAGCCGCGCGTCTGGTCGATCGCCTCGCAGATGTAGTCGGCCGGGAACGTCGCGCGGAACAGCTCCTCGTTCTCGAACGGTGCGTGGCGCTGCGCGAACGGCATCGAGCCGGAGTCGAACCAGACGTCGATCACCTCCGGCACGCGACGCATCTCGCCGCCGCACTCCGGGCACGGCCACGTGTGCTCGTCGACGTACGGCCGGTGCGGGTCGGGCAGCTCGCGGCCCGAGCGCTGCTCGACCTCCGCGAGCGAGCCGAGGCACTCGACGTGGCCCTCGCCGCAGCGCCAGATCGGCAGCGGCGTGCCCCAGTAGCGCTCGCGCGAGATCGCCCAGTCGACGTTGTTCTCGAGCCACTTGCCGAAGCGGCCGTGCTTGATGCGCGCCGGGTGCCAGTCGACCGTCTCGTTTGCCGCGAGCAACCGGTCGCGGAGCGCGGACGTGCGGATGTACCACGACGGCTTGGCGTAGTAGATCAGCGGCGTGCCGCAGCGCCAGCAGTGCGGGTAGGAGTGCAGGAACGTCTCGCTGCGCTGCAGCCTCCCGCGGGCGCGCAGGTCCTCGACGATGTCGGGGTCGGCCTCCTTGACCCAGCGGCCGGCGAACGGCCCCATGCGATCCTCGAACGTCCCGTCGAGCCGCACGGGGTTGATCACGGGGATGCCCTGCTCGAGCCCGATCTGGAAGTCGTCCTCGCCGAACGAGATCGACGTGTGGACGACGCCGGTGCCGTCCTCGGCGCTGACGAAGTCAGCCGCGACGATCGTGTGCCCGCGCGGCCCGAACTCCTCGGTCGCGATGAAGCCGAACGGCGGCTCGTAGCGGGCGCCGACCATGTCGCGTCCGTGAAACCGGTCGACCACCAGCGCGTCCTCGCCCAGTACGTCGGCGACGCGCGCCTCCGCCAGCACGGAGCCGTCGTCGGTGCGGACGTACACGAGGTCGGGCGACACGGCGAGCGCCGCGTTGGACAGCAGCGTCCACGGCGTCGTCGTCCAGGCGAGGATCCGGTCGCCCTCGCGCAACGCGCCCGCCGGCTCGACCACCGGGAAGTTCACGTAGACGCTGGGGTCCTCGACGTCCTCGTAGCCCTGCGCGACCTCGTGCGACGAGAGCGCGGTGCCGCAGCGCGTGCAGTACGGCACGACCTTGTGGCCCTCGTAGAGCAGGTCGCGGTCCCACATCGTCTTCAGCGCCCACCAGACCGATTCCACGTAGCTCGCTTCGAGCGTGTAGTAGGCGTCGTCGAGATCGACCCAGTAGGCGATCCGCTCGGTCAGCGCGCGCCAGTCCTCGAGGTACTCGAGCACCGACTCGCGGCACTGTTCGTTGAACTCGGCGATGCCGTAGCGCTCGATGTCCTCCTTGGACTTGAAGCCGAGCTTCTGCTCGACCGCGATCTCGACCGCCAGGCCGTGGCAGTCCCAGCCGGCCTTGCGCTCGACGTAGTGCCCGGTCATCGTCTTGTAGCGCGGGAAGACGTCCTTGAAGACGCGCGCGAGCACGTGGTGCGAGCCGGGGCGGCCGTTCGCGGTCGGCGGGCCTTCGTAGAACACCCACCGCGGCGCGCCTTCGCGGTTGCGCAGGGTCGACCTGAACACGTCGCGCTCGCGCCAGCGCGCCAGCACCTGCTCCTCCAGCGCGGGGAAGGAGACGTTCGGCGGCAGCGGCTCGTGTACGGGGCTCATCGCGGAGCGAGGATTCTAGGCTTGCGCCATGGCAAGAGCCCTGGGCGCGGTCGGCGCGCTGCTCGCCGTCGCGTTCGGAGTGCTCCTGCTGGTCGTGTTCGTCACGCGCGAGGAGGATCGCGTCGCCGTCGACGACATCCTCGCGCTCGAGCTGACGCGCTCGATCGGGGTCGCCGAGGGCGACGTGGTCGACCTGCGGCGGCTCGCGCGCGGTGACTGGGACCGCGTGCTCGTGGTCGCGCCGGGGACGCCGCGGCGGGAGATCTCGGAGGCGCTCGGCAGCGAGTTCAACGGCGACCTCCCGTTCGGCAGCACCGGGCACCTGTTCGTGTTCGCCGACGGCGACTCGCTCGTGCGCTTCGCCGACTACCGCGGCCGCGCGGCGTTCGCGGGGTTCGAGCGGCCGGTCGACGAGCTGGCGCGCGCCGAGGCGGTGCTGCGCGTCCGCCGCGGCGTGGTGTCGCCCGACTGAACCTCAGCGGTTCTGCCTGCGCGCGCGCCGCTGCGCCCGCGTCTTCGCGCGCGCCTTCGCCTTCGCCTGGCGCGCGTGCTTGTGCGGGCCCTGGTCGCGCAGCTTGGGCTTCTCGGCGTGGCCGGTCGCGTGCACCGCCTTGCGCGCGTCACGCGTGATCACGCGACCGATGACGACGAACAGGGCGAGCAGGCCGCCCGCGATCACGAACAGCAGCGACCGGTCGGTCTCCTGCTGCGCCTCGACGGACGGCGGCGGCTCGGGCGTCGCGGTCGCCCCCGGCGTCGCCTGCGGCGCGTCCGGCAGCGGGCCGAACGGGCTGCCGGGCTCCTGCTCCTGCGCGAGCGCCGTAGCCGGCGCGGCGAGAAGCAGAGCAGCGAGCAACGCGACGAGCAGTCTCATCGGACGCCTCATGGTAGGGCGAGAGGGCGAAGCCCCGGTTACGCCGGCACCGATGCCGGCGACGGCATCAAGACGCCGTCCGGATGACCGGCGGAGCACCGACCGTGGCCCAACGCTCGGTGGCGAAGCGCCCGCCGCAAGTCGCGAGCCGCACCGCGATCAGGCCCGCCAGCCCGAACCAGACGCCGAGGATGCCCCAGTCGTTGGCCAGCGCGAGCAGCGCGACGGGGATGTAGATTGCGGCCGCGGCGAGCATCCCCCACATCAAGAAGCGCGTGTCGCCGGCGCCGATCAGGATGCCGTCGAGCGCGAACACCGCTCCGTTCAGCGGCATCAGCGCCGCGAACAGCCACCAGATCTCGTCCGCCCGCTCGACCACCGCGTCGTCGCCGGTGAACAGCCGCGGCACGAGGTCGCCCAGCGCGAGCAGGACGATCCCGAACGCGGCGCCGAACGCGACCGACCAGGCGATGATCCGCCCTGCCGCCGCGCGCGCGCCGGACGCGTCGCCGGCGCCGAGCATCCGCCCGACCATCACCTGCGCCGCGATCGCGAGCGCGTCGAGCACGAGCGCGAGGAAGACGAACAGCTGGAACGCGATCTGGTGCGCGCCGAGGCTCGCCGGCCCGACCCGCGCGAGCACCGCCGAGGCGACGAGGAACGCGGCGAGCAGCGCCGTCGTCCGGACCGCGATCTCGGACCCGATCCGCATCAGCGCCCGTATGCGCGCGAGCACCGGCCGCTGCCAGCCCGCGCGCAGGCCGACGACGAGGAACGCGGCGCCCATCCCGAGCTGGGCGATCACCGTCCCCCACGCCGAGCCGGGCAGCCCCCAGTCGAAGCCGTAGACGAACAACAGCTCGAGCACGACGTTCGCCGCGTGCGCGGCGACGAGGATCGCAAGCGGCGTCTTGAGGTCGCCGATCCCGCGCAGGTATCCCTGGCCGGCGCTCGCGAGCATGAACGCCGGCGCGCCGAGCGCCGCGATCCGCAGGTACGTCGTCGCGCCGTCGGCAACCTCGCCCTCGCCGCCCATCAGCACGACGAGCGGCCGCGCGAGCGCCGCGATCGCGACGAGCAGCACGGCGCCGAGGAGCAGCGACAGCCACTGCGCCTGCGCGCCGACGTGCGCGGCCGCGTCGGGATGACCCGCGCCGTGCAGCCGCGCGACCTGCGCGGTCGTCCCGTAGGTGAGGAAGTTGAAGATCGTGAACGCGGTCGCCATGACTGTCGCCGCGATCGCGAGCGAGGCGAGCTGCGGCGTGCCGAGGTGCCCGACGATCGCGGTGTCGACGAGCACGTACAGCGGTTCGGACGCCAGCGCTCCCAGCGCGGGCAGCGCGAGCGCCGCGATCTCCCGGTCGTATGGCGAGCGCCGGACCACGGTCCTGACTCTACGATCGGCGACGCGCCGTGAAGCTCCGCCTCTATCACCACCACGACGGGGCGCGGATCGCCTACCGCGAGGCGGGCACCGGCCCACCGCTCGCGCTGCTGCACTCGGCCGGGCTGTCGCACCGCGAGTTCGAGCCGCTGGTCGAGGAGCTCTCCGACCGCTTCCGGCTCGTGCTGCCCGACCTGCCGCTGCACGGCGACTCCGAGGACCGCCCGAGCCACTCCTACTCGCCCGACTGGCTCGCCGAGCTGGTCGCGGGCTTCATCCGCGACACCTGCGGCCCGCGCCCGCTGGTCGGCGGGCACGAGAACGGCGCGCTGCTGCTGCTGCGCGCCGTTCTGTCGCGCCAGCTCACGCCGGGCCGGCTGGTGCTGATGTCGTCGTGCCTGCACCGGCCGCCGCAGCGCTCCACGCGCGCCGCGCGCGCGGCGGCGCGCGTCGCCGCGGTGCCCGGGCTCGACCGCGCGGCGTCGCACGCGGTCCGGCTCGCGTTCGGGCCCGACAAGGGCGCGGCGCTGTCGGCGCGCGGCAACCCGGCCGCGCGCGACCTCGTCCGCCACGCCACGATGCACCTCGGCGGCAACGCCAACCGCGCCCGCTCGTGGAGCAAGGCGGTGCGGCGCTGGCCACGCGAGCAGCCCGAGCTGCTCGACGCCTACCGCCTGATCGAGGTGCCGGTGCTGCTGCTGTGGGCCGACGAGGACATGTCGCACCCGCTCGCGATCGCCGAGGAGGCGCTCGACCTGCTGCCCGACGCGATGCTGCGCGTGCTGCCGGGCACCGGCTTCCTGATCGCCTACGACGACCCGGTCGGCCTGGCGCGCGAGCTCGCGGCGTTCTGCCTGTGACAGGCCGCGTGCACCAGCACCAGCAGGCCGAGCACGATCACGAGGTCGCCGAAGCTGTAGACGTTGTGGAGCGGCAGCGACTCGGGCGTCGCGATCACGTCGCCGAGGAAGCCGAGGCGCGCGTCCGACACCGGCACCGAGTTGAGGAACTCGCCCGCGCGCGGCGCAACCGCAGCGGTGCCCGCGACGTCGGGATCGGTCGGCATCACGCCGCCGTTGGCGACGATCGGCGCGAGGTTGAACGCGCCGCCCGCGAGCACGATCGGCACGCCTGTAACGCGCCGGTTGACCCAGCCGAACGCGCCCAGCAGCGCGTAGGAGCCGACGTGCAGTAGCTCGTGCAGCCCGGCCAGCCCGCCGGGCGCGACCGTGAGGATCAGCACTTGCAGCGCGATCCCGCCGAGCGCGAGCCCCGGCATGCGCAGCTCGAGCTCGCCCAGCCGCATCAGGTTGCCGCCGGCCAGCGGGACGGTCGCGAGGCAGAGCGCGATCACGACGAGCATCAGCACGTGCTCTGCATCGGCAGCTGCGCGCGCGCGGCCGCTCGGATGATCGTCCAATCGCCCTCAGTTCCGGAGCGGATGAGGTCGATGCATGGCGCGCGTCCCAAAACCACGCAAGGAGGACGATGTGAAGGGACAGCTGTACCGGATGGCGTTCACAGCCGCCGTGATCGTGGTCTTCATCGAAGGCCTCGGCGCGGGCGCCAAGTGGGGCTAGCGGAGACCCGGCCGTGACCGTCGTCGACGGCAGGAAGTGGTGACGGCAAGTCAACGCTTGAACAGGTACGTCGCCGCCGTGACAGCCCTGGGGGCGGTCGCGTGCGGCGTCGTGCTCGCGTTCGCTCCGAACGGCGTTGCACAGTTCGGCGAGCACGAGCTCCTCGTCTTCGCGCTCTGCGCGCTGCTCGGGGAGCTCGTGCCGCTGAAGGTCTACCGGCGCGGCGCGGAGGGCGAGACGTCGACGTCGATGACGTTCGCCTTCGCGCTGATGATCGTCGGCGGCGTCGAGGCGGCGCTCGCCGGCCTGCTGCTGGCGAACTTGATCGCCGACACCCTGCGCCGCAAGCCGGTCCAGAAGGTCGCATTCAACATGGCGCAGTACGCGATCTCGGTGGTCGTCGCGAGCGTCGTGCTCAGCGTGCTCACCGACGTCCCGCGCACGAGCGACTTCCACTTCCTCCCGGGCGACCTCCCCGGGATCCTCGCGGCGGCGGTCGCGTTCTTCATCGTCAACACGTCGCTCGTCGCCGTCGTGCTCGCGCTGGTCGAGGACGTGCCGATCTGGCGCGTGCTGCTCGGCGACTGGCTCGAGCAGGCGTCGACGACCGGCCTGATGCTCGGCCTCTCGCCGATCGTCGTGCTCGCCGCGGACTACTCGCTGCCGCTCGTCTGCATGCTCTTCCTGCCGCTCTACGCGATCCACCGTGGCGGCCGCGCGGCAATCACGACCGAGCACCAGGCGGTGCACGACGCGCTCACCGGCCTGCCGAACAGGGTGCTGTTCCGCGATCGCGTCGAGCACGCCATCCGTGCCGGGGAGCGCTCGTCGCGCGGGTGCAGCGTGATGCTGATGGACCTCGACCACTTCAAGGAGATCAACGACACGCTCGGTCACCACCAGGGCGACCGGCTGCTCCAGGAGGTCGCGATGCGGCTGCGCGCGACGCTGCGCGCGAGCGACACCGTCGCGCGGCTCGGCGGCGACGAGTTCGGCGTGCTGCTGCATGGCGTCGTCGATCCCGCGCGAGCGGCGGCCGTCGCGCGCACCCTGCTCGAGCGGCTGTGCGAGCCGTTCGCGGTCGACGAGACGACGCTCCAGGTCGGCGGCTCGATCGGGATCGCCTGCAGTCCCGAGCACGGCGCCGACGTCGAGACGCTCGTCCAGCGCGCCGACATCGCGATGTACGCCGCCAAGGCCGCCTCGAGCGGCATCGCGGTGTTCGAGCCCAGCCAGGACCACCACAGCCCGCGCCGGCTGGCGCTCGCGGCGGAGCTGCGCGGCGCGATCGAGCGCTCCGAGATCGTGCTCTCCTACCAGCCGAAGGCCGACCTGCGCAGCGGCCGGATCGTCGGCGTCGAGGCGCTCGCGCGCTGGCGGCACCCGCAGCTGGGACTGATCGAGCCGTCGGAGTTCGTGCCGATCGCCGAGCAGTCGGGCCTGATGAATACGCTCACCGCGTCGGTGCTCGAAGCGGCGGTCGAGCGCGTCGCGGCGTGGCGCTCGCTGGGCCACGAGCTGACCGTCTCCGTCAACCTGTCCGCGCGCTCGTTCCTCGACACCGGCCTGGCCGAGGACATCCCGGCGCTGCTCGCCGCGCACGGCGTCCCGCCCGAGTGCCTCGAGCTCGAGCTCACCGAGTCGGTGCTGATGGACGACCCGCTGCGCGCGCGGGCGACGCTCGAGCGGCTGGCCGCGATCGGCGTCGGCCTCTCGGTCGACGACTTCGGCACGGGCTACTCCTCGCTCGCGCACCTCAAGCGGCTGCCCGTCGACACGCTCAAGATCGACAAGTCGTTCGTGCTCGACATGGCCGAGGACGAGGCCGACGAGGCGATCGTGCGCTCGGTGATCGAGCTGGCGCACAACCTCGGCATGCGCGTCGTCGCCGAGGGCGTGGAATCGGCCGCCACGTGGATGCGCCTGGCGGCGCTCGGCTGCGACCTCGCGCAGGGTTTCCACCTCTCGCCGCCGCTCCGCCCGAGGGCCCTGCTCGCGCTGCTCGAGGCCGAGCGCGCCGCGCCCGCGGGCCTCGTCGCGCAGTGACGCCACGCTAGGGTGCAGTCCCGATGGACGACTCGCTGCGCCTGCCCACCTGCTCGATCGGCCGCGCGATGGAGATCCTCGGGGAACGCTGGACGCTGCTGATCCTGCGCGAGTGCTTCTACGGCGTGAAGCGCTTCTCGGTCATGCAGCGCAACCTCGGGATCGCGCGCAACATCCTCTCCTCGCGGCTGCAGCTGCTGGTGCGCACCGGCATCCTCGAGCGGCGCCGCTACCAGGACGAGCCGGAGCGCTTCGAGTACAAGCTGACCGACAAGGGGCTCGGCCTCTATCCCGCCGTGGTCGCGATCATGCGCTGGGGCGACGAGCACCTGTGCGAGGACGGCGCGCCGGTCGTGCTGCGCCACAACTGCGGCCAACTCGCCGACCCGGTCCTCGTGTGCGCGCACTGCCGCGAGGAACTCGACCCGCACGACGTGACGCCCGAGCCGGCGCGCGAAGCGGCGACGGTCGCTGTTTGAACACGGAGGAACGATGAGCGTGCAGGACCCGACCGAGCAGCTGTGGGGCGGCGAGACCGCCAAGGCCGTCGCCAACTTCCCGGTGTCGGGGGAGCGCGTGCCGGTCGCGGTCGTGCGCTGCCTCGGCCGGATCAAGGGAGCCGCCGCGCGCGCGAACGCGGACCTCGGCCTGCTCGACACCGGAGTCGCCGAGCGGATCGCCGACGCGGCAGACCAGATCGCGCGCGGCGACCACGACGACCAGTTCCCGATCGACGTCTTCCAGACCGGCTCCGGCACCTCGTCGAACATGAACGCCAACGAGGTGATCGCGACGCTCGCCGGCGACGCCGCCCACGCGAACGACCACGTCAACATGGGCCAGTCGTCCAACGACGTGTTCCCTTCGGCGGTCCACCTCGCGGCGCTCGACGAGGCGACGCATCGGCTCCTGCCCGCGCTCGAGCGGCTCGAGCGCGCGCTCGCCGCCAAGGCGGAGGAGTTCGCCGACATCGTCAAGGCCGGCCGCACGCACCTGATGGACGCGGTGCCGGTGACGCTCGGCCAGGAGTTCTCGGGCTACGCGGCACAGGTCCGGCTCGGGCGCAGGCGCGTCGAGAACGCGCTGCCGCAGGTCGCGCAGATCCCGCTCGGCGGCACGGCGACCGGCACCGGCCTGAACACGCACCCCGACTTCGCGGCGAAGGTGCGCGAGCGGCTCAGCACCGAGATGGGACTCGACGTCCGCCCGCCCGAGGACCCGTTCGAGGCGCAGGGCAACCGCGACGCGCTGGTCGAGCTGTCCGGGGCGCTGAAGGTCGTCGCGGTCTCGCTGACGAAGATCGCCAACGACCTCGCGCTGATGGGCTCGGGCCCGCGCGCAGGTATCGGCGAGCTGTTCCTGCCGGAGCTGCAGAAGGGCTCGTCGATCATGCCGGGCAAGGTCAACCCGGTGATCCCAGAGGTCGTGCTCCAGGTCGCCGCCCAGGTGATCGGCAACGACACGGCGATCACCGTCGCCGGGCTCCAGGGCCAGTTCGAGCTCAACGTGCGGATCCCGCTGATCGCGCGCAACCTGCTGCAGTCGATCGGGCTGCTCACGACGACGAGCGAGCTGTTCGCGGAGAAGTGCGTCGAGGGCATCGAGGCCAACCGCGCCGGCTGCAAGGCGTCGGCCGAGGCGACGCTCGCGGTCGCGACCGCGCTCAACCCGTACATCGGCTATGACCGGGCGACCGAGATCGTCAACGACGCGGCGGCGAGCGGCCGCACGCTGCGCGAGGTCGCGCGCGAGCACGGGATCGACGAGGCGACGCTCGACGCCGCCCTCGACCTGCGCAGGATCGCGGCGGGCTCGGCGGCGGACGGCGGATGACCGCCGTCGGCGCGGACGCCGACCTCCTCCAGCGCATCGAGGAGCACTTCGACGCCGCGCCGCGCGCCGCCGCGGACGTCGAGGAGCACGGCGCGCTGACGCTGTTCGTCTCGCGCATCCCGTGGCGTTTCTACGGCCGGCCGCGGCTCGGGCTCGGCGAGGACGTCGGGGCCGACGACGTCGCCGCGCTGCGCGAGCGCCAACGCGAGCTCGGCGTACGCGAGGCGCTCGAGTGGGTGCACGAGACGACGCCGTCGCTCGCGAGCGCCGCCGCCGCAGCGGGACTGGAGGTGCTGCAGGTGCCGCTGCTGGCGCTGGTCGCGGACGACTGGGCGCCGCCGCCCGCGCCCGCCGGCGTGACCGTCCGCATGCTCGGCGCCGACGACCCCGCGCTGCCCGCCGCGCAGGCGGCGATCGAGCTGGCGTTCGCGGCGCAGGGGATGGAGGTCGGTGACGCCGGCGCGGAGGCGCGCGATCTCGCCGAGCGCCGGCTCGGCGATCTTGGCTTCCTGCGCGAGCGGCTGCGGCGCGGGCTGACCGCGATGGCGGTCGCCGAGGGCGCGGAGGGGGCGCTCGCGGCGGGCTCGCACCAGCTCGCGCGCGGCGTGAGCGAGGTGATGGGCGTTGGCACGCTGCCGGCGGCGCGACGCCGCGGCATCGGCTCGGCGGTGACGGGCGGGCTCGTGCAGGACGCCCGCTCGCGCGGCGCCGAGATCGTGTTCCTGTCGGCGGCCGGCGACGACGTCGCACGCCTGTACGAGCGGCTCGGCTTCCGGCGCATCGGCACCGCCGGCTTCGCGTTCCCGGGCGCCGCGTGACGGCGACGGCGCGGCCCCCGGCGGCGCCGTCACGGCTCGGCGGAGCGCCGGCGATCGCGCTCGCCGGCGCGCTGACGATCGCGTTCTCGGCGATCCTCGTCCACCAGGCCGGCGTCCATCCGGCTACCGCGGCGGTCTACCGCTGCGGGTATGCCGTCCCGGTGCTGGGGCTGCTGGCCTGGCGCGAACGGCGCCGCTACGGAGCGCGCGGCGACGGGCAGCAGCGGCTGGCGCTGATCGCGGGCCTGTTCTTCGCCGCCGACCTGATCTGCTGGCACCAGGCGATCGCCGACGTCGGCGCCGGCCTCGCGACCGTGCTCGGCAACCTCCAGGTCGTGATCGTGCCGTTCGCCGCCTGGGCCGTGCTGTCGGAGGCGCCCGGCCGGCGCATCCTCGCGGCGCTGCCGCTGACGATGGCGGGCGTCGTGCTGATCTCGGGCGTGCTCGAGGAGGGCGCATACGGCGCGAACCCGGCGCGCGGCGTGCTGTTCGGCGCGCTCACCGGCGTCGCCTACGCCGGCTTCATCCTGATCCTGCGCCACGGCAACGAGGACCTGCGCCGGCCCGCCGGCCCGCTGTTCGACGCGACGTGGGTCGCGGCCGTCGCGTCGCTCGCCGCCGCGATCGCGCTCGGCGCCGACGACCTCGCGCCGGAATGGCCGTCGGCCGGCTGGCTGGTCCTGCTCGCGCTCAGCTCCCAGGTGCTCGGCTGGCTGCTCATCTCGGTCTCGCTGCCGCGGCTGCCGGCCGCGCTCACGTCGATGATCCTCACGATTCAGCCGGTCGCCGCGGTCGTGCTCGGCATCGTCCTGCTGGGCGAGGAGCCGACCGCGCTCCAGCTCTGCGGCGCGGCCTGCATCCTCGCGGGGCTCGCATCGGTCGCCTTGACGCGCCGCCGCGTCCAAGGTCCGGCGTCGTGACGCACCGGCGCAGCGCTCATGACGAGGTACCTTCGGTAGCCGGCACCGCCGGCCTCGGAATCTCGACGCGCGGCCGCCCGGGCAGGCCGAGCCCCACCAGCGCACCCACGAACGAAAGGGCCGCCGTCACGCCGAGCGCCGGGGCGAACCCGTCGGTGAACTCCTCCGGCGACGCATAGCCGCCGGCTCCGGCGAAGACCGCGACGAGGATCGCGATCCCGAGGATGAGGTCGAAGGTGAAGGCGCTGACCCCCTGGAGCGTGAAGCCGTCGCGCAGGATGCCGAGCACGCAGGCGCCGAGGAAGGCGCCCAGCACGGTCCCGCTGCCGCCCGCCAGCAGCGTGCCGCCGATGACCGCCGAGGCGATCGCCGCGAACATGATCCCCGAGCCGCCGGCCAGCGGGTCGGTCGAGGTGATGCGGACCGCCTCGAGGATGCCGGCGAAGCCGGCGAGCGTGCTGGCCAGCATGAAGTTGCGCGTCTTGACCCAGCGCACGCGGATGCCGGCCTCGCGCGAGCCGAGCAGGTTGCCGCCGACCGCGAAGGTGTGCAGGCCCCAGCGCGTGCGCATGAGCACGACGTGCAGCACCAGCGTGATGCCGATCGCCCACAGGATCCCGCTGTAGGCGCCGCCGCCGA
>Ga0081538_10003114_pt1 | contig 15776 bp, 14 predicted proteins | sample TabmetS5T2R1_FD_71022 | JGI IMG/M metagenome (GOLD analysis project Ga0081538, IMG submission 71022) | Tabebuia heterophylla rhizosphere microbial communities from the University of Puerto Rico - S5T2R1 | ecosystem: Host-associated > Plants > Roots > Rhizosphere ... | reverse complement strand
AGATGGTCATCATTGCATTTTGCCAGTCTTCTTGGTGGGTGTGGGACAACCTCCCATATCAGTCTTCCATGAGAGGACCGGAGCTGCCAGCGTATGTGCTGGCATAAAGTTTGCTCATGATCCAAGTTATACAACGCTATCAGCGCGGCCTTGCCGCATGTTGTGAGGAGATGAAAGAATGGCTTCCCATGCACGTCTGCTCGCTATCGTTACGGGCGCTTCGTCTGGCATTGGCTACGAGCTGGCCGCGTGCTGCGCCGACCATGGGTTCGATTTGCTGATCGCTGCCGATGAGCCGGCCATCAATGAGGCCGCGCAGGACTTTCGTGCGCGCGGTGTAGCAGTCGAGGCCATCAAGGCCGACCTTGCGACGCTCAACGGCGTGGATAAGCTGTACGCCGCTGCCAAAGGCCGACCAGTGGATGCCTTGCTCGCCAACGCGGGGCATGGGCTGGGGCACGGCTTCCTTGACCAGGACTTCGATGCCGTGCGCCACGTCGTTGATACCAACATCACTGGCACCCTCTATCTCATCCAGAAAGTGGGGCGCGACATGCGCGCCCGCGGTCAGGGCCGCATCCTCATCACCGGCTCCGTCGCCGGCTTCATGCCCGGCACGTTCCAGGCGGTCTACAACGGCACCAAGGCGTTCCTCAACTCCTTCTCGTGGGCGTTGCGGAACGAACTGCAAGACACGGGCGTGACGGTCACGTGCTTGATGCCGGGCGCAACTGAGACCGAGTTCTTCGAGCGTGCCGATATGCTTGATACCAAGGTGGGACAAGCTGAGAAGGACGATCCGGCGGAGGTCGCCAAGACCGGCTTCGAGGCGATGATGCAGGGCGAGGGCGATGTCGTTTACGGCTGGAAAAACAAATTGCAAACAGCCATGGCCAATGTGACCCCGGCGAGCATGCTTGCCGAGCAGCATCGCAAAAAGGCCGAGCCTGGGTCCGGCACACCATAGAGCGCTGGCAGAGAGTGCAAGAAAAAGGGTTCTGTCGCACAAGGCGATTTTTTGGGCAAAATCCAACTCCAAAACCCTCAAAAAAGCAACTGTGCGACAGAACCAATGCAAGTTCATCTGAAATGACTTGCCGAGCAGGTGATTGTGCTTACCGGTGCCTTAGGAAATTCAAACGCTCTACATACGGCAACGCGCCCAAAGCGTAGCGACGGCTCTCTGTAGCGCCCCCGGGGGCACGTGCTCCCTGCGAAGGGAAGAAACACATACACCAGGGGGCTTGACAACAGCGGCAACATTTTAGCGAGGGATTGCTGCCTTGGTCTCGTCACTTGCCTTTCACCAGATCTGGCAACCACAGGGCGATTTGCGGAAATTCAATGATCAACGCAATGACCAGGGCCATGCCAATCATAAACGGCAACACGCCAAGCCAGAGGTCGACCATCGTCCCAGCTTGCAGGCCCGCTTCTTCCTGCACTGACTTGCGGATACCATGAATAACGTAGAGGTTCAGCCCTTCTGGCGGACTGACCAGCGCTGCTTCCAGCAGGATGACCATGATAATGCCGAACCAGACCAGGTCAATCCCCATACTCCTGAGCACTGGGACGAGAATGGGCACAGTCGTCACCATCATCGACAGGGCCTCCATGAAGGTCCCGAGTATCAGATAGAAGACCACAAGGATAATCACAAAGGTCACTGGGGTCAGTTGCAGGCTCGATATCCAGGCGGCCATTTGCGCTGGAATGCCGAGGATAGACAGCGCAAAGCTCAAGAGGAAGGCCGAGGTGACGATGAGCATGATCATCGACGAGGTCCGCACGGTTGTCAGCAACACGTCCTGCAGCATCTGTTTGTTTATTTGGCCGTTAAGCGCCGCCAGGGCAAACGCCCCCACGACCCCAAAAGCCGCCGCTTCTGTGGGTGTTGCTACCCCCAGATAGATGGTGCCCAGCACCAAAAACATCAGGATGAACACTGGAAACAACGACAACAGGCCAAGCAGGCGCACACCCCAAGACGGGGCCGCTTCACGGGGAGCGATCCCTGGCCAGATCCTGGCAGCGAGGTAAATGATCAGCATGAAGACCCCGGACAGGAGGAAGCCCGGGATAAAACCCGCCAGATACAGCCGACCGATCGATTCCTCTGCCAGCACCCCATAGATGACCATGGAGATACTGGGCGGAATGAGAATATCCAGCGTCCCTCCAGCCGCCAGCGACCCTACCACCCAGCGCTCACTATAGCCCCGGGCCAGGAAGGTCGGCAGCGACACCGCCCCCACCGTCGCAGCACTGGCCGCGCTTGAGCCAGAAATGGCACCGAACACCGCACTGAAAGCGATATTCGAGTGTAACAGCCCACCACGAATGGGTGCCAACCAGTGTGATAGGACTTCATACAGCCGTGCGGAAATCTTGCCATACAACAGCACTTCACCCATCATCACAAACAGTGGCACAGCCACCAGCACGAAGTTGCTGTTCGTATTCCAGGCGATCTGCCCCAGCATGTCAAGTAATGGGCGATCGGAAAAAACGTGCATCATGGTGACACCGATGAGCCCTAGGGCCGTTGCCACATGCAGTCCAACCGCAAAGCACACGGTCATGAGCATAGCAGCCACGAGCAGCAGCATAGCAGAGTTCTCCTTGCGTCGCGGTGCCCTGGTTATTCAGGGTGGAGTGACACCCCATCTCCCTGCCCATAGGCAGGAGGCTCGCCCTCCAGCCGCGGCGCTGACGTTTGCCCAGGGAAGCGGGCATGGCGGCGCCGTAATGCTACCAGTTCGAGGTACTCACATACGGGTGTGAGCACTGCCGCGATGGCCAGGAAGCTAAAGCCCACACCAAGGATGCCCTGCGGAATCCACATGGGAGTGAGCAAATAGGTCGAAGACCGCATCCCGGTCTGCCACGAGTCCACCACTAAGACCCAGACTTTCCAGGCAAACAGACAGGCCAGAAAGCCCGTTGTCCACATGGCGAGAAAGTCCACCCAGCGGCGCAGGCGGTGGGACATATACGGGAGCAAGACATCGATACGCACGTGCCCCTCAGACCTGAGTGTATACGCAAATCCCCAGGTGACAGCTATGGCCATGATATAACCGCTGATTTCGTCAGTGACGCGCGTGGTGGGAATGCCGATGGCATCCCCCCACTTCCGGGCAATGACATCGTAGGTAATAAAAAAGGCCAGGGCCGTGAAGAGCATCCCGGCGAGGTAGCCGAGGCCGAGGAAGAGCCTGTCCATAGCCTGTTTCACTGCCTGTACGCGCGCGAGGAATTGATCGGCGCTGTGCTGCTCGGCCTGCCTGTGCTGTGGGGGCATGTCTGACATCCTCTGCACCACCTCTCTTTGCCTGGCTCTAAGAGCCCGCGGTGAATCCTACCAGGGGAGCGATAATCTCGTTAAACAGCCGTGCGGCTTCCGCGCCACCAGCGCGCTTGATCCACTCGGGCACCACTTTGGTGCGCAGGACATCTTTAATGGCTGTCTGCAACTCCGGTGAGAACGGCAGATGTTCCATACCCTTCTCGACACTCTTGTCAATGCCTTCTTTATTCCACACCTCAATCGCCTCGAAAGCCTTGCTCTCGACGAGCTTCTCCGCTTCCTCCTTGAGGATCTGCTGGATGTCAACCGGCAATCGCTTCCAGGCATTCTTATTTATCGCCAGGGCCACGTGCGGCCGCATCGCAATAGGACCCACCAGGTACTTCGAAACCTCGTACCAGCGCAGGCCATAGCCCGGCTTGGTCCCACTAATTGCCGCGTCCAAGGTGCCGCGCTCCAAGGCCGTGTATGTTTCAGCAAAGGCAATAGTGAGAGGCTCTCCCCCGAGCCCGGCGACCAGCGAGGACAGCGCGACGCTATGGACACGCGTCTTCAAGCCTTTGAAATCTTCGAGCTTGCGCAGGGGTTTTTTGCTCCAGAGGGCCTGGTCGGGATAGACCGCCATGGCGAGTAATACCGCGTTAGCCTTCTCATCGAGGATTTTGGCCTCGTGCGGCTTCCAGGCCAGAATCGCTTTCTTGGCGACCTCAGGGTTCGGAAAGATGCCGGGGATTTCCAGAATCTCGATCATGGGGAGTTCCCCAGCCACATACCCACCGTAGGTTTCTGTCACATCGACCACTCCGGTCTTCAGCACCCGGATCGTCTCGGCCCCGCCCAGGCCCAGTTCCGGCAATGACGTCAAGTCGAATTGCACCCGGCCGTTGGTACGTTTTTCTACGCTCTGGGCCCACTCTTCATAGAGCTTCCAGGGGTCCAGGGTGCGGTTGATGCCCATCAGTTTCAGCTTGAACTCCGCCTTGACCGGTTGCGCCGCCGTCCACGTGGGTGCGCTCAACAACAAACAGAGCGCCGTGACCATGCTGAGTACCGACATCGTTCGCTTCATAGCTTTTGTCCTCCTCATCTCATCGTGTCACTGTGCCACAGTGAGATCCTGCACGCCGTGCTGCCGCGCGCCAGGCAGCACGTGATTGAGCGCTGCGGCCATCTCCTAATGCTGGAAAAGCTAGAGACATTCCACCGTCTGCTGTACGACTTTCTGGTTGGCGTGGAGGCGAACCCTGACGTCCTCCGGCTCTGACGACCCCAGCCGGCATGCCGCATAGCAGGCGCTCTTCTTTTCAAGGAGTACTGGGACCGCGCCTTTGCTTTATCTCATCTAAAGCTTGCTGTACTCTCTGCCGCAGAATCGTCTTAATGTCTTCAGAGGTATACAGCTCATGGTCCATAATCCTTTGGAGGCTCTCAGCCTCCTCGGTGCTGAGATCCTTAATATCGTCGGGGGTTAAGAACTGAGAGAAGTCTCCCATCGTAGTGTTCCTCCATAAAAAAATGTCACACTTATTATCACGACGAAGCCTTTACTAGGCGCGCACTGAAGGTCGAGAGTGGTTGCTCGGGCTGCACAACGATAGCTTCGAGCACACGCTGGAAATCTTCCAGCATCTGGTTGATAGTGGCGGCGTCAAACAGCGTTGTTTTGTAGATGCAGGTTCCAGTCAGTCCTTGTGGCTTGTCCCACACATGCAGGACGATATCACACGTTGTCGCCGTCAAACCGGGCGCTCCGGCGCTCTCGTCAGCCTCTATGAGGCTCAGCGTGAGATCAGAGAGCGGTGGAGACTGCCACATGGCATTCTGCAAGATGAACATCACCTGACACAGGGACCGGCGCTGGAGCTGACGCTCGTGCTCTAAGGTCTGGACGAGATCTGCAAAGGGGAGATCCTGGTGGGCATAGGCTGCCAGAGTGGTCTCACGGACCCGCCGCAGCACCTCGCGAAACGTTGGATTGCCACTCAGGTCTGTGCGCAGCAGCACCGTATTGACAAAGAGGCCAATCAGCCCCTCAACTTCTTGCCGCTGCCGATTGGCGACGAGGGTGCCTATACAGAGATCGTCTTGATCCGTGTAGCTGTACAGGAGCACTTTGAAAGCCGCTAAGAGCGTCATAAACAGCGTACTGCCTTGTCGACGGCTCAGGTGCTTGATGGCCGCAGAGAGCGCCTCCGGCAACACCAGGGTCTGGCGTTCTGTGCGGAAGCTCAAGGCGGTCCCCCGCGGGCGGTCCGTAGGCAGTGCCAGGAGAGGCAGAGGGTCACGCAGTTGCTGTTGCCAATAGGCAAGCTGGGCTGCCATGGCCTCACTGCGCCGCCACTGGTGTTGCCAATGGGCAAAATCGGCATACTGGATGGATAACTCAGCCAGGGGTGACGGGCTGCCAGTGGAGAAGGCATGATACAAGATGGCCAGCTCACGCATGAGCACGCCTAGTGACCACCCGTCGCTGCTGATGTGATGCATGATGATGAGCAAGGTATGCTCCTGCTCACCCAGCCGCAACAAGCGGGCCCGCAGGAGGGTATCCTGCGCCAGATTGAAGGGCTGGCGGGCCTCTTCCCACGCCCGCCACTGGGCTTCGACCTCACGCTCAGTCTCAGACAAGGCACGCAGGTCTTGGACCGTCAGGGTCAACTTTGGGGGAGGAGCGATGTGCTGCACAGGTTGCCCATCGACAGTGGCAAAAGTGGTGCGCAGGATTTCATGGCGTCTGAGAATCTCATTGCAGCTCTGCTCCAAAGCTGTCACGTTGAGCGCTCCCGTCAGACGCATGGCATACAGTATATTGAACAGGGCGGTGTCTGGTAGCGCCTGGTGGAGCTGCCACAACTGTGCCTGCGCGACTGACATTGGCAGCGGGCCCTGCCGTGGTATGGGCACCAGCAGTGGAGCCAGTATGCCAGGAGCTGCCTGATGGGCAGCCTCAATGTGCAAGGCCAAGCTCGCCACCGTCGGGGCCTCGGCGAAGGTGAGCAAGGAAACCTCGGCATGTATGACGTCGCGTATGCGGGACAGGAGCTGTGTCGCCAGGAGGGAGTCCCCTCCCACCTGGAAAAAGTCGTCATGGACGCCCACGTCTGCGAGCCCGAGCACCTGGGTCCACAGCCCCACCAGCATCTCCTCGACCGGAGTGTGATGGGCTGGAGAATCTACGTGCCTCGTGGGCCGGGCCGGCTCGGGTGCCACCAGGCCCAGCGTCTCAGCCAACCCAAGACGTTGCAGTTTACCAATAGGGCCTTTCGGAAGGTCCTCCACAATGAACACCCGGCGCGGGACCTTGAAATCCGCTAAACGCCGTGCGGCAAACTGGCGAATGTCTCTTTCTGTCGTTGCGGCATCCTGACGCAACACAACGGCCGCAGCAATGTCCTCCCGTAATCGCGCATCAGGCACCGCGAAGGTGACCGCTTGGGCCACCGCCGGATGGTCCATGAGCACATCGTCCACTTCCTGCGGGGCAATTTTTTCCCCGCCGCGATTGATCATCTCCTTGATGCGGCCGGTGATGAACACGTAGCCGGCACTATCAACAACCCCCTCGTCACCGGTCCGAAACCACCCATGCGTGAAGGCATGCTGGTTCGCCAGTGGATCGTTGTCATACCCTTGCATGACGCTGGTGCCACGCACAACGATCTCACCGGTTTCTCCTGCTGGCATCAAGGTGCCTCGCTCGTCCATAATGGCCACCTCCGGTCCAGTTGCCACCCCAACCGAACCGACCTTGCGCGGACGTGGCGGCAGAGGATTACAGGCTATCGAGGGGCACTCCGTCATGCCGTAGGCCTCGATCACCGGGGCATGGAATAGCCTTTCCAACTCCGCCAGGACCTGCGGCGGCAAAGCCGCCGAACTTGAGCGGATGAACCGTAGCTGACCAGGGACAATCATCTCACGCTGCAGAGCCGCACGCGCCAGGATCGCCTGATGGATGGTGGGAACCGCCGAATACCATGTCGGACGAAACTGCGACATCCAGACAAAGAAGCGGGAGGCATCAAAGCCCGAGGTGCACACTACGCTGGCCCCAGCCAGCAGTGATGCCAACAGCGTCGCAATAAGTCCATGCCCATGAAAGAGCGGCATCACATTCAGCAGGCGATCGCTCTCGGCGAGTGCCAGAGCCAGACCCATATTGTGCGCCGCAGTACAGACAGCGGTGTGCGTCAGCGGCACACATCTCGGCCGTGCCGTTGTCCCTGACGTCGACAGCACTATGGCGACGTCATCAGGCTGAGCGAATCCCTGCTGCACCACGTCAGCATGTGACGCCCCTGTGAGTCGAAAAATCCCTGCCTCGGCCTCGACAACGGGGGAGAGTTCGAGAACCTGGAGACTATGCGCATGTGCCACAGCACGTGCTGGTGAGTCTATCCCTGCCTGGACAATCACGGCCTTGGGGCGCAGCTCCGTAAAGTACGCGTCGAATTCGCTGCTCCCACAGGCCGGATTGAGAGGTACGCACGTTGCCACAGCGGCCACACCAAGAAACGCCACCGCCATCTCCGCACCATTCGGTAACACCACCGCAATCCGGTCATGGCGGCCCAACCCTATAGCGTGGAGCATCTGTAGCACGTCATGCATGTGCTGATGGAGACGACTGTAGGTAAGGGGGAGACGCCCAGGGGCGAGCAGCGCCAGAGCATCAGGGGTATGCTCAGCCTGAGCCGCCAGCCCCTGGGGGATACAGACATACCGCGGGGTATTGGGGCATTGGGCAACAGGACGCGCGGGCAGCATGACTATTTCCTCCCCTTCGGATTGACCCCTTTTTCTGTCCCACGTACAGAGCCTGGGCGGGGTATGCATGCACGGTACATCACCGTGCACCATCTATTTCGCACACGGCGCTTTCCCCTCGGCGCCTGCCAGGGCGTTGAGCAGGGCTTGCGCGGCCTGGAGGTCTGGGGTCTCAAAACCCTCTGTGAACCAGCCGTAGCTCTCTGCCAGTATGTGGTGGGCTTCGGCGCGTCGGCCCTGTGCCTGCCACAGCCGACTCAAACTCACGGTCGCCCGTAACTCGAGACTCTTCGCCTGCTGTTGGCGGGCCACGTCAATGGCTTGGCGAAAGCAGATTTCAGCCGTAGCGGGTAGGGGCAACGCCTGGGTCGTCCCTTCCCATTCGACCTCAGCCATGAGTGCCGCCTCCAGAGGCGCAGTGCTGGCGCTGGCCTGCTGCAGTAGCAACTCCCCTTTGAGCCTGAGCAATTCCGCATCAAAACGACGCTCGGCATTTTTGGAAGCGATGGCCTGTGCCTCTGCTAGCACGCGCAGCCCCTCCTCGGGCCGTGCCGCTCTGCCATAGGCCTCGGTCAGCATGATAAAATACAGCGGCAATGCCAGCTCATTCCCCATCGCCCGCCAGGTGGCCAAGCCCTGCTGAAGCTGCTCAATGCCCTGTGCCACTGTCCCCTGCTCGGCCAGTATCCAGCCCTGCAGCATCGTGCCGCAGGTCAACCACCGTGGAAAGCCATGCTCCTTCGAGAGTAACACCGCCACGTCAAGATGTTCCTGCACGCTCTGCACTTCGCGACGCCATTGATAGAGCAAAGCAGTAAAGAAGAAGGCGACCGCCAGGGTGTAAGCATGCCCCAACTCCTGAGCCAGGTGCAGGGCCTCGCGGCTCTTCGCCAGGGCGTGCTCAGGATATCCCAGGATCCACAGTGACCAGGCCAACCAGATGATACCGACCACCTCAGAGTCAGCGCCCCTGATTAAGAGTACAGAGCGCTGTGGCTCATTGCTGCGCAGCACCAGCCCTTGCTCCAGGTGCGTATGAGCCAAGACGAACTCACCCCGGTAGAACAACATCGAGCCTAGCATGATGTGGGCCTCATGCAACAACACTGGGTCGCCCACGCCCTGCGCCAAAGTGAGGCTCTGCTCTGCCAGCTCCCGCGACCTTTCGAGCCGCCCCTGAGCGATATACAATGAACATAGCCCCATAAGGACTGAGAAGCCCTGCCGGTGGTCGCCTAGCTGTTGGCACAGCTCCTGTGCCAGGCTGTAGACCTGCGCGACTTCGACGGACTCCTGACCCTTGATGATCAAGAGGGGTGGACCCAAAGCCAGGTGCAGTGCCAGTTCATGCTGGACGCGTTCACGGGTGTCTGGAAGGCTTGCCAGTACCTCCAATCCCTTCGTCAGGTGCCTGATCGCCTCGACATTGGCCGAACGTTCGACGGCACACTGGCCAGCCTGCAGCCAGTAAGGGATGGCTTCCGCTGCCAGGCCCGCTTCCGTGTAGTGATGCGCCAGGAGTTCAGGCTGCATCGCCACCGTCTCGGGAAAGCGCTCCGCCAGGGCCAGGGTAATGCGCTGGTGGTAGCGCTGTCGCGTGCTTTTCACTAATGATTGATAGGCAGTTTCCTGGATCAGGACGTGCTTGAAGACATAGCGCGCCTGCGGTGGCACCCCTCGTTGGTAGAGGAGTCCTGCGGCAACCAACTGCGCCAGCTCATGCTGCAAGATCGCTTCCTCCAGGAGCGAGACGGCCTGGAGCATCTCATAGGGAAACTCCCGGCCCAGCGTCGCCCCGAGTTGTGCCACCTCTCTGGCTGTGCCCAGGCGGTCCAGCCGAGCCATCAGTGAATCCTGCAACGTCGCGGGAATGGCCAATGGGGGGAGCGGGCCGGTCAGCACATAGCGCTCTGCTGCCTCACGGACCAGCCCGGATTCCAAAATCATCTTGACGAGTTCTTCCACAAACAGCGGCACCCCATCAGTCTTGATGAGCACCTGCTCCAGGACTTCGGCAGGCAGGGTCTTGCCCTGCGTGAGGTGCGCCACCATCTGTTCCACCTGGTGGCGGCTTAAGCGGCTGAGCGTGATCTGGGTTACTTGCGCACGGGTATCCCAGGGTAGTTGAAAATCAGGGCGACAGGTCAACAGGGTCAATATCCGCGCCGTAGGGGTTTGATCAATTAAGAGTTCGAGCAGTTCCAGGGTCGAGGGATCAGCCCAGTGCAGATCCTCCCACACTGCCAGTACCGGCTGCCGCTCCGCCTCCTCGATCAGACACGCCACCAGCACTTCCTGGATCCGCTGCTTCTGCCGCTGGGGACTGAGGCTGAGGGGGGCGTAGTGCTCGCTAGACAGCGGTAGCGCTAGCAGCGCGGCCAGGAGAGGGACACCCTCCTGCAGGGGGAGACGCGCCAGCTGTAGCCGCCGTTCGAGCTTGGCCAGCTTCTCCGTGGGGGTATCGTCATGGCGCCATTGCAGGAAGCCGGGCAGTGCCTCAATCACTGCGTAGAAAGCGCTGTGCGTGTGATACGGGGAGCAGCGAAACGCGATCCATCTATGGTTCTCACCCTCCACCTGGGTGCGCAGTGCCTCCACCAAACGGGATTTGCCGAGGCCCGCCTCCCCGAGCAGCATCGCCACCTGTCCCAACCCCTCCTGGCTTTGCTCCCAACGCTGCCGCAGCAGTCCTATTTCTTCCTGCCGCCCGACTAGCGGCGTTAACCCGGCGGTGACCGCGACCTCCCAGCGACTCTGTGCCTGCCCTTCCGCGAGGACGCGATACATGTACACCGGCACAGCGCCCTCCCTGAAGGTGCGCTGGCCGAGCTCCTGACACACAAAATACCCTTGCGTCAGCCGATAGGTCACGGCGCTAATCGCCACTGTATCAGGCACCGTCAGCGCTTGTATCTTCGCTGCAATGTTCGGTGTCTCCCCCAGGGCGAGCCGTTCGCGCCGTCCCGCACCTCCCATCTCACCGACAACGACTAACCCGGTATGAATCCCAATGCGCGCGGCGAGCTGCACAGCATGTTCGCGTTCCAAGCGGATATTGAGCGTCTCAAGGGCCTGGAGAATGCCGAGGCCGGTGCGAATGGCCCGTTGTGCATCATCTTCATGCGCCTGGGGATAACCATAGTACACCAACAGGCCATCACCGAGATATTGCGCGACGTGTCCGTCAAAATGCTGGATGACCTCGGTACAGGTCGCCTGGTAGGCTCGCACCACCTCCCGGTACTCTTCGGGGTCCAGCCGTCGTGCGAGTGCCGTTGAATCGTTCAAGTCGCAAAACAGCACGGTGAGCTGGCGGCGCTCTGCCTCAGGAGGAGCCTGGGTGCCTGGTGGGGCTACCACCTGCAGCGCTGCGTCGGCCTGGAGCGAGGACGGGCTCTCTGTCGACGTCGTGTCAGCGCCGCCGGTCCACACCAGCACCTTGCCATTTTCATCCACAGCCTGCTGTTTCGCCTCGATGATTTCGTCTTTGAGCGCTGCGAGGTAGTCGTCATCCAAGTTGAAGCGGAGCTTGAGAGCTCGATAGGATATACGTCCCTCGCGTTGAAGCAAATGGAGTACCTGCGCCAGGATCTCCTCAAATGCCATCGCCGACCCTCCTCCTAGCCGTGCCGCCGCACCAGGGCACGGTCTGGGGATCGTGAGACCTTTTTGGCCGGAAATCATATGGCACATGGCCAGCAAAGGAAAGGGAAAAGTTCAGCCCATCACCTCAGATGAGACCTGGCCCTGATTTCCCGACTGCGCCTCCTTGAGCGGCGTCGATACTGTACTGAGGTTATCCCTTGTGGGTGCTTTCGTCCTTGCCATGTCCGCTCCCTGCCTCCTCCTGACTATAGGGCGAATCAATGACGCAAAATTCGTTGCCATCCGGGTCGGCCAGAACTATGTAATCGGCGTCGGGAGGGTACGTCCACGGCAGGCGGGTGGCCCCGAGGGACTCCAGCCGGGCGACTTCCGCCCGCTGGTTTTTGGTATACAAGTCGAGATGCAGGCGGTTCCTGCCGTCCTTCGGGGCATCCGACCGTTGCAGGGAGACATTGGACCAGCGGCGTCGGGGGTCCGTGAGCACGACGAAGGTGGGGGAGGCGTCACGGACGACATAGCCCAAAGCGGCTGTCCAAAAGGCAGTCGCCCGGTGCAGGTCCGCGACATTGAGCACGGTCGAGCCGACGTAGAGAGTCATACGCACGCCCTCACTTTCGCTGCTGCCACGCATGAGCGACAGCAGTTCGTATGAGTGAATATCCTGGTGCCGCTGTCTCCACGCGTGCTGGGTGTGATCTCTGGCCAACAGCATGGCAGAGAGGCTAGCACGATGCGCTCCTTCGACATCTTGCTTCTCGTGACCGATGTATAGCATGTCGTGAGATGACCTGCCAAGTGCGCTGGCGCGTCTTTTTAGTTGTGCTATCTGGTGCATAGTGCCCCTGCCGATGACAGTGAGGATGGAGTAAGACCAGATTCGCACGTCAATTATGCTGATGGATGCCATCCCGATGATGCAGTGCGAGGGGCTCCTCGCACTGGATGATCTGTCGGCAGACAGGACACTGTCCTGTCTGCTGTTGCAGGAGTTTGGCCCAGCGATAGAGCCGCCGCCAGACGAAACTCTCCAGTTGCGCAAACGTCTCGCCACATCATTTGTGGCGGTGCTAGGTCGCCCATTGTGAGACCGCGAGCGTGCTATGCTGCCAGTGCTATGGTGTGCTATGCTGGAAGAGTGTAAGGGCTCTTGACAAATGTGTCGTCGTATTTATAATTAGCTATGCATCTATGGAGAGGCCTATGGACCAGCAACAGGTGATGAGAATTACCAAAGCCCTGGCGGATCCGACGCGCTTTCGTATCCTGCAGGCGATTGCCGCAGTGGGCGAGAGCTGCTGCAGTGAACTGGCCACGCGCTTTCCAGTGACGCAAGCGACCTGTTCGCAGCATCTCAAGGTGCTGACTGATGCTGGCCTCCTCACGATGCGACGAGAGGGGCAGTTCAACTATTATCGCTTCGTGCGCGACACCCTGGAAGCCTACCGCAGCACTCTCGGGACCGCTTTCGAGGGTGTAACGTCCCTTTCCTAAACCGGTAAACACTCACTTTCTGATTTTATGAAAGGAGCACTCTCACATGAAAAACATAGGTATTTGGTTATATCGTTATATAGCCATTCATGTGGATCATATGCTGTATCACATGTTGGCTATGCTGGATGCTAGGAGGCCCGCCCTGGTGCCCAGGCCAGCTCTCCAGCGCGTCAGGACACCCGTGTCCCCTAGCCTTAACGATATACGCCTCAGAAGCGATTTGCTGACGCCCTGGATTTAGGCAAATAGCTATGTCTCTAAAAGGAGCACAGTATGACGACTACACACCCTACGCATGCAACGTTTACCGAGGCTAACTTCCGCCATGAAGTGCTGGAAAACCCACAGCCCGTGCTGGTGGATTTCTGGGCGCCGTGGTGTGGACCGTGCCACGTGATGGCGCCGGTCATTGACCAGCTCGCGACCGAGTTTGCCGGACGTGCGACGGTCGGCAAAGTGAATGTCGACGAGCAGCCAGCCCTGGCGCAGCAGTATGGCATCCGCTCGATCCCGGCTTTGCTCGTGTTCAAGCATGGGCACGTTGTGGAGCAGGCTGTTGGGATCACGTCGCAGCAAGTGTTGTCAGCGCTGCTGGCAGCACAAGTAGAGACCGTGTAAGAGACATGGCACCTGACGTCATGCCTAATTCACTGAAGTACATGACATTAGCACCGGCGTAAGGTGGCTGAGACATCATGATAAGGAGCCTCATCATATGCAACCTGTGCTCCGACTGGTATCGCATAATGACCCCGAGGACGCTGGGCCAGGGGGCACTGTGCCTGCCTCCCTGACGGATGATCAATTGCTCGATGCCTATTCACGGGCGGTGGTAAGCGCCGCGGAACAGGTGAGCCCGGCCGTGGTGAATATTGAGGTGCAGAACAAGCGGGGCAGCACGTCGAGCTCTGATCCGCGCCTCGCACCAGACGTGCGGGGTAACGGCTCGGGATTTCTCTTTACACCCGACGGCTTTATTTTGACCAACAGCCATGTTGTGCACGGCGCCGCCCAGCTCATGGTGACGCTGGCGGATGGCCGCCGTGAGCCGGCCGACCTGATCGGTGATGACCCCGATACCGATGTCGCAGTGGTGCGCATTCACGCCGCACATCTGGTGCCGGCCCGTCTGGGCAACTCCCACACTATCCGCGTCGGGCAACTGGTGGTGGCTATTGGTAATCCTTACGGGTTCCAATGCACCGTGACCGCAGGCGTGGTGAGCGCCCTTGGACGCTCGCTGCGGTCGCAGTCTGGCCGACTCATCGATAATGTCATCCAGACTGACGCGGCCCTCAACCCTGGGAATTCGGGAGGCCCACTGGTCACGTCGCGCGGCGACGTGATCGGCGTGAATACGGCGGTGATTTTACCAGCCCAGGGGATCTGCTTTGCCATCGGGATCAATACGGCCACGTTTGTGGCTGGTCGGCTCATCAAAGATGGCCGCATCAAGCGCGGCTATATCGGCGTCGCCGGACAAAATGTGCCGCTCTTGCGCCATCTGGTGCGCCGCCATACCCTGCCAGTCACGAGTGGTATATTAGTACTTTCTGTAGAGCCAAACAGCCCAGCGCAACGTGCTGGCGTGCGCCAAGGCGATGTGCTTGTGGGGTATGCCGGACGGACGGTGGCGGGCATCGATGACTTGCACCGCCTCCTGGTTGAAGAGCAGGTCGGGATACCGGCACCTCTCAGGGTCTTGCGCGGTGGCGAACTCCTTGACCTCGATATTGTGGCAGAAGAATCACGCGCGACTACTGAGCAGGTGCGTTCGGTGCGTCCAGTGCGGCGCGGCTGAGCCGCTCATAGCGCTTATTCAGCTCAGCCGAGGTATACTCTGCTGCCGCCAAAATGTTGGGCAGATAGGCATTCCACACCAGCAATGTCCGGTCAGCTCTCTGACTTGTAGGCCCATCGGGCATTGCTGGTCAAAAACTCGCCTTTCTTACTACCGGCGTTCCGCCTACGCAAAGGCGGGGATCACCTCTTCTCCAAAGAGCTTCAGGGACTTCACAACTTGCTCTGGGGGCATTGTACCAATGCGATGGTTGGCGCAAAAGACGTCATACCCGATCAGTCTTTGATGCTCCTCCAGCTTCTTTCTGACCGTCTCCGGGCTGCCCACCAGGGCCAGGCCGTTGTCGATCCACCAGTCGTAGGAGGCCCGCTGCTCTGGTGTCCCCCTGGCCCGCGCGCTGCGCGTAACGGTATCGGGATTCCCCCGGAAGCCGAGGCGCGTCTGCGCGATACCGCGAACGCCCAGACCCTCTGACTCCAGGAGAGGGCGCTCTGCTTCTGCCCTGGCCATCTCGTCCGTCTCCGCCACGTGGACCGCACGCATCAGAAACGTGCGGGGCATTGGTCCTGAGTGAGCGTATTGCCTCCAGACCTGCCGGTACAGCTCGAACTTCTCAGCGATGACCTCGTCGACATCCAGATTCTGGGCCACGTGGAAGTTGTGTTTGGCGGCGTATTCCAGGGACGTCTGACTATGCGCGGCATACCACACGGGAGGATGGGGCTGCTGGTAGGGTTTAGGCACTGGGAGGGCCTCGTCAAATTGCCAGTACTTGCCCTCATACGTGACAGTCTC
>Ga0081538_10003113_pt1 | contig 15789 bp, 13 predicted proteins | sample TabmetS5T2R1_FD_71022 | JGI IMG/M metagenome (GOLD analysis project Ga0081538, IMG submission 71022) | Tabebuia heterophylla rhizosphere microbial communities from the University of Puerto Rico - S5T2R1 | ecosystem: Host-associated > Plants > Roots > Rhizosphere ... | reverse complement strand
ACCTGCTCCATCTGGTCGCGGTGGCCGGCCAGCCGCTCGGGCAGGGGCGGCACCCGCCGGGAGTAGTCGAGCAGCGCCTCCAGGCGCAGCTCGGCCGGGAGGTCGGCGAACTCCTCGACGATCTCGGCCAGCCGGGCCGGCATGGCCATCGCCTAGCCGACCGCCTTGAGCCGCGGGTCGGGGCCGGGCTCGCTGGAGCGCTCGATCGGCACCCGGACCGAGTTGCCCCACTCGACCCAGGAACCGTCGTAGTTGCGCACCCGCGGGAAGCCGAGGAGCTGGCTGAGCACGAACCAGGTGTGGCTGGAGCGCTCGCCGATGCGGCAGTAGGCGACGATGTCGTCGTCGGTGGTCAGGCCGAGCTCGCCCTGGTAGATCGCCTTCAGCTCCTCGGCCGACTTGAAGGTGCCGTCGTCGTTGGCAGCCCGCTTCCAGGGCACGTTGGCCGCGCCGGGGATGTGGCCGCCACGCAGCGCCCCCTCCTGGGGGTAGTCGGGCATGGCCAGCAGCTCGCCCGAGTACTCGCCGGGCGAGCGCACGTCGACCAGCCGCCCGCCGCCACGGACGTGCTCCAGGACCTGCTCGCGGAAGGCGCGGATGGTGGTGTCGTCGCGCTCCACCACCGGGTAGTCGGTGGCCGGGCGCTGCGGGACCTCGGTGGTCAGGGGGCGGCCCTCGGCCACCCAGGCCTGGCGGCCGCCGTCCAGCAACCGGACGTCCTCGTGGCCGAAGAGGGTGCAGACCCACAGGGCGTAGGCCGCCCACCAGTTGAAGTTGTCGCCGTAGAACACGATGGTGGTGTCGCGGGTGATGCCCTTGGACGACATCAGCCGGGCGAAGCCCTCGCCGCTGACGTAGTCCCGCTCGACCGGGTCGTTGAGGTCCAGGTGCCAGTCGATCTTGACCGCGCCCGGGATGTGCCCGGTCTCGTACAGCAGCACGTCCTCGTCCGACTCGGCCACCACCAGGTTGGGGTCGTCCAGGTGCTCGGCCAGCCAGGCCGTGGTCACCAGGCGCTCCGGGTGGGCGTATTCGCCGAGCTTGGGGGCCGGGTCGAGCTCCGCCGCAGTGGTCACGGGTCCTCCTCGGATGGCGATGGTGGCCTTGGGCCACATGTCGGCTCCCACGATAGCGCCGTCACGTGAGAACCTTCGCCCGACAGATGGAGGTCGTCACATGCGCCTGAGCAGCTTCGCCGGAACCGACGTCGGGCGGACGAGGTCCGGCAACGAGGACAGCTACTTCTGCGGCCGGACCGTGTTCGCGGTCGCCGACGGCCTCGGCGGCCACCAGGGCGGCGAGGTCGCCTCGGCGGCCGCGGTGGAGCCGCTGGCCGCCCTCGACGGCCGCGCGTTCGCCACCCCGGCCGAGGCGGCCGAGGCCCTGGCCGGCGCCATCGCCGAGGCCAACACGGCAATCCTCAACCAGGCCGCCGGCAACCCCAGCCTGTGGGGCATGGGCACGACCGTGACCGCCGCCGCCGTCGCCGGCGACGAGCATCTCCAGCTCGCCCACGTCGGCGACAGCCGCGCCTACCTCCTCCGCGACGGGTCGTTCGACCAGCTCACCACCGACCACACCGTCGTCGGCGAGCTCGTCCGGCGCGGCCGCCTCACCCCCGCCCAGGCCGCCATCCACCCCGAACGCAGCATCCTCACCCGGGCCGTCGGCCTCGACCCCCGCATCCCCGTGGACACCCCCGACCCGGTCGACCTCCGCCCCGGCGACCAGATCCTCCTGTGCTCGGACGGCCTCACCGAGGCCGTCCCCGACCCCGACAGCGCCGAGATCCTGTCGAACGAGCCCGACGGCCACGCCGCCGTCGGGTCGCTGATCGACACCGCCAACAACAACGGTGGCCCCGACAACATCACCGTCGTCCTGCTCAGGATCGAGTGACAGCGGAGGCGGTGGTCCGGCCGGGGCGGCGGGAGGAGATCCCGGAGGTGCTGGGGCTGTGGCGTGAGGCCGGGTCGGTGCCGAGCGTCAGCGACGACCCGGCCAGCCTCGAACGGCTCCCGGAGACGAGCAGGACGCCCTGCTCGTGGCCGAGACCCACGGCCGGGTGGTGGGCACGATCATCGCCGGCTGGGACGGCTGGCGGGCCAACCTCTACCGCCTGGCCGTCCACCCGTCCGCCCGCCGCCGCGGCATCGCCCTCCGCCTGGTCGCCGACGCCGAACGCCGCCTCGCCGCCAAGGGCGCCCGCCGCCTCAGCGCCATCGTGATGTCCGAGCACGACCCGGCCGTCGCCCTCTGGCTCGCCGCCGGCTACACCCACGACACCCGGATGGGTCGCTACGTCCGCACCCTGGGCTGAGGAGCCGCGCCGTGCTCACACCCTCCGGAGGACGGTGACCACCTTTCCGAGGATGCGGCCGTCCGGGCCGAACGGGATGGGCTTGTACTGCTTGTTGGCGGGGAGCAGGCGGATCCGGTCGCCCTTGCGGGAGAAGTGCTTGATGGTGGCGCCGTCCTCGGTCCCGGGGACCAGGGCGGCGACGATGTCGCCGTTCTGGGCGTCGCGCTGCTCGCGGACGACCACGTAGTCGTTGTCGGCGATCTGGGCGTCGATCATCGAGTCGCCGCGCACCCGGAGCATGAACAGTGTCCCCTCCCCGACCAGCTGGCGGGGCAGCACGAAGTTCCCGTCCACTCGCTCGTCGGCCAGGATCGGCGACCCGGCGCGGATCTCGCCGACCAGGGGGACTGGCACGTTCGGGGCCTCGGACCGGAGCTGGATCGAGCGGTTCTTGCCGGCGTCGCGGCGGATCAGGTTCAGCGCCTCGAGCTTGTCGAGCCAGTAGCCGACGGTGCCGATGGAGCTGACCCCGATGGCCTCGCGGATCTCGCGGACGGTCGGGACCAGTCCCGTGGCCGCGTGCGAGTCCCTGATGAAGTCGTAGATCTTCTGGCCGGTCGCGCCCAGCTCACCGTTCGTCACCAGACCACCAACCTGTCGGCTTCGGTCGGGATGCCCGTTGCGTCCCATCAATGCTGCACGCCCGAAGCGTGCGAGACAAGGGTATGACGTCACCCCGACGAACCGGTGGAGCTTTCCACCGCCGGGACCACGAACCGCATCACGGTCCCCTGCCCGGGGGCGCTGTCGGCGGTGATCCGGCCGCCGTGAGCCTCGACCAGACTCCTGGCGATGGCCAGCCCCAGCCCGGCCCCGCCCGAGTCGGCCGACTTCACGAACCGGTCGAACACGTGCGGCAGGTCGCGGGCGTCGATCCCCGGCCCGGTGTCCGAGACGGTGAAGGCGACCGCGTCCGGGACCGCCTCGACACCGACCCGGACCGACCCGCCCCGCGGGGTGTGCCGGATCGCGTTGGTGAGCAGGTTGGCCAGGACCTCACCGATCCGCAGCGGGTCGACGTCGACCTCGGGGACGGACCCGGCGGCGCGGCACTCGAGCTCGACCCCGGACCGGTCGGCCCTGGCCCGGAACGCCGCCGCCGCGTCCTGGGCCAGGGCGGCCGGGTCGACCCGCTCGCGGTGCAGGCGCAGCACGCCGGCCTCGGCCGTGGACAGGGTCTGGAGGTCGTCGAGCAGGCGGGCCATCACCGCCGTCTCCTCCAGGACCGGCCCCAGGTGGGCCTCGTCGGGCGGGTAGACGCCGTCCAGCACCCCCTCGACGTTGCCCCGGATCACCGACAGCGGGGTGCGGAGCTCGTGGGCGACGTCGGCCAGCAGGGCCCGGCGCTGGGCCTCGTTGGCCTGGAGCCGCTCCGTCATCTGGTTGAACGAGCTGGCCAGGCGGGCGACCTCGCCCGGGCCCCTGACCTGGACCCGGGCCGAGTAGTCCCCGCCGGCGACACGGTCGGCGGCCTCCATGACCTCTCCGATGGGCACCGCCAGCCGCCGCACCGCTCGCCCGGCCAGGAACGCCACCCCGAGCAGCCCGAGGAGGATCAGCCCGAACGGCGGCCCCGACCAGCCCCTGCCGGCGCCCCCCGGCCCGAACCCGCCGCCGCCCCCGAACCACCGCCACACCAGCCCGCTGGCCACGAAGAAGAACCCGAGGAACAGGGCCACGACCAGCCCGACCCGCCGCGGGAAGCGACGGCCCCGGCCGCGCCACTCGGGCGGGAAGGGCTCGTCCTCGGGCCACCACGGCGGCCGCCGTCCCCGCCCGAACCCGCCCGGTGGGTGGCGGTGGCGGTCCCACCCGGGCCCGTGGTCAGGCATCGGCGAACCGGTAGCCGACGCCGTGGACGGTGAGCAGGTAGCGAGGGCGGCCGGGAGTGGGCTCGATCTTCTTGCGGAGGTTCTTCACGTGGGCGTCGACCGCCCGCTCGTAGGACTCGAAGGTGACCCCGTGGACCGCGTCCAGGAGCTGGCCCCGGGTGAAGACGCGACCCGGCTCGCGGACCATCGCGGCCAGCAGCTGGAACTCGGTCGGGGTGAGCTCGACCGGCCGGCCCCCAACCGTGACCCGCATGCGGGGCAGGTCGACCTCGACGTCGGCGACCCGCAGCACCTCGGTCCCGCCGGCGCCGGCGGCCTCGGTGCGCCGGAGGACGGCCCGGACCCTGGCCACCAGCTCCTTGGGGCTGAACGGCTTGACCACGTAGTCGTCGGCGCCCAGCTCGAGGCCGACGATCCGGTCCGTCTCGTCGCCCCGGGCGGTCAGCATCACGATCGGCACGTTGGAGACCCGGCGCAGGCTCCTGGCCACGTCCAGCCCGTCCCGCCCGGGCAGCCCCAGGTCGAGCACGACCAGGTCGGGCCGGGACCGCCGGGCCTCGGCCAGCGCGACCTCCCCGTCCCCGGCGACCACGACCCCGAACCCGGCGTGCTCGAGGTAGTCACGCACCAGCCGGGCGATCTTGCCCTCGTCCTCGACGACCAGGATCCTCTTCACGGTCTCCTCCCAGCTGGTCCGAAGCCTGACGAGCCGGCGGGGCGGAGGCAACCCTCCGCCCCGCCCCGCCGGTCCAGCACGCCTGGCCTGGGCCGTCCTGGCGCCCGCCGGGGCGCCGGGCCACCTCCTCGCTCAGGCCGTCCCGGGGTCGGCCGGGGGCTCCCGGGTCGCACCCCCCGCGGGGGCGTCACCGGGACCGGCCGGGGTCCGGGGCTGCTCGTGCAGGCGCCGGTGGTACTCGTCGAACGCCGCCGGGCCGCCCCAGGGTCCGGGAGGGCCATACCCTCCTGGACCGCCGGGCCCACCCGGGCCCCAGCCGCCAGGTCCCCACCACCGGGGACCGCCCCAGCGGCCGCGGGCGAACGCGCCCCGGACCAGCAGCACGATCCCGATGATGAACAGCGGGAACAGGATCAGCCCGAACGGGAAGCCGAACCCGCGGCCGTAGCCCCAGCCGTAGCCGGGCCCGACGACCCTGACCACCTTGTCGCCTGTGCCGCCCTGGGCGAGCTCCCGCGAGATCCCCTCGTCGACCCCGGCGTTGAAGGCCGCGATGCCGATGCCGACCACGGCCACGATGGCGAGGATCACCGCCCCGACCACCATCATCCGTCGCATTGTGTTCCTCCTCGTGTGACGGCGTTGATTCGGTCGTTCCCGATGCTGCCGTCCCGCCGTGAAGGAGTTGTGAACACTCCGCGGAGGCCTCGGGGAGCCTCGGCGCGCCCACCAAGGTCCGGGCGACGGGACCGATGAGTTGGGGCGACCCCCGTCGTTCTATCTCACAACCGGCAGGAGACGTTCGGCGACTGGGAGGTCGAGATGCTGCTCGAGAAGAAGAACGCGATCATCTACGGGGCCGGCGGCGGGATCGGCGGTGGGGTCGCCCGGACGTTCGCCCGCGAGGGCGCCACCCTGTTCCTGGCCGGCCGCGCCGCCGAGCCCCTGGAGGCGGTGGCCGCCGACATCCGCTCGGCCGGCGGGTCGGCCGAGGTCGCCGTCCTGGACGCCACCGATGAGCGGGCGGTCGACGCCCACGTGCAGGCCGTCGTCACCCAGGCCGGCAGCGTCGACGTCTCCTTCAACCTGATCTCTCGTGGGGACGTGCAGCGAATTCCCCTTGTCGACATGTCGACCGAGCAGCTGCTCCGTGCTGTCGTCACCGGCCTCCAGTCGAGCTTCGTCACCGCGCGGGCGGCGGCGCGGCGCATGATCGAGCAGGGGTCCGGCGTGATCCTCCACCTGAACAGCGCCTCGGGCGCCGGGGCAATGCCGGGCATGGGCAGCACCGGACCGGCCGACGCGGCCACCGAGTCCTTCATGCGCTACCTGGCCGCCGAGCTCGGCCCCCAGGACGTCCGCGTCCTCGGCATCCACACCGCCGGGGTCGCCGAGACCCTCACCAACGAGGGCCTGGAGCAGGTCGGCGGCGAGGGCACGCCCGACCCCGAGACCGTCGAGCGGATGATCGCCGGGATGGCCATGCTGCGCCGAGCCCCCCGGCGCCGGTGACGAGGCGGCCTTCGCCGAGCTGCTCGAGCGGCACCGGCGTGAGCTCCATGTGCACTGCTACCGGATGCTCGGCTCCTTCGACGAGGCCGAGGACGAGGTCCAGGAGACCTTCCTGCGCGCCTGGCGTGGGCGGGACAGCTTCGAGGGCGGCCCGGGCTTCCGGGCCTGGCTGTACCGGATCGCGACCAACGTCTGCCTGGACACGTTGCGGAGCCGCCGGCGGCGTGTGCCCTCACTGCACTCGTTCGCCGAGGTCCCCTGGCTGCAGCCCTACCCCGACCGGCTGCTGGACGAGCTGGCGCCGAGCGACACCGAGCCCCACACCGTGGCTGTGGCCCGCGAGACGATCGAGCTGACCTTCCTGGCGGTGATCCAGCTCCTCCCGCCCCGGCAGCGGGCGGTCCTCATCTTCCGGGACGTGCTCGACTGGCCGGCCGCCGAGGCCGCGGCCCTGCTCGACATGAGCGTGACCGCGGCCAACAGCGCCCTTCAGCGGGCCCGGGCCACGCTGCGCCAGCGGCTGCCGGCGCGCCCGTCCGAGTGGTCGGGGTCGGAGCCGAGCGAGGAGGAGCGCCAGCTCCTGGAGGCCTTCATCGACGCTCACGAGCGCGCCGACGCCATCGCCGCGGCCGCGCTCGTCCGCGACGACATCCGGGTCACCATGCCCCCCCACCCCTGGTGCTTCGACGGCCTGGAGGCGATCCGCTCCCTGCTGGAGGAGGGCCTCACCGGCCCGGGCGAGTGGCGTCTCCTCCCAACCCGGGCCAACCGTCAGCCGACCGCCGCCAGCTATCTGCGCGCCCCCGGCGACACCGAGTTCCGCGCCTTCAAGCTCGACGTCCTGCGGGTCGAGGATGGCCGCATCGCCGAGATCACCACCTTCGACGCCAAGCTGTTCCCGGCGTTCGGCCTCCCGGCCACAAGCTGACCCGCGACCTAGCCCGGCACCGCCCGCCGGGCCATGTGGTAGCGCCGCCACGGCGCATAGCCGAGGCGGCGGTAGAACTGCTCCCTCCGCGTCCAGCCGATGTGGCAGGCCCGGGTTCCCGCGTCCCGCAGGAGCTCGGACGCCCTGGCCACCATGGCGCTGCCGACCCCGGCCCCCAGCGCGGGAGGCGCCACGCCGACACAGCCGATGGTTCCCGCCTCCGGCCCGAGCAGCGGCTCGTAGATGGTCGCCCCAGGCGGCCCGCCGAACAGCAGCGTGCCGACAACAGCCCCCACCCGGTCGCGGGCGACCAGCACCGAGGAGTCGAGCCGCTCGAACCACGGCACCCAGTCCGGGAAGGCCGCCGTCTCGAAGGCCAGCACCTCCGCCCGTTCCGGCTCGGCCATGACCTCGATCGACACCCGGCCCGTCCCGCCCGCTCCCCCACCCCGGCCGGGGCCCGATACCCGCGCAGGTCGGCCACCAGGTCGATCACCGTATGGTCAAACCGCCACCCCCGCGCCTCGAAGAACCCGACTGCTCCCGGCAGGTCGTCGGGCACCCCCGGCCAGATGTAGTTGTCCCCGCCACCGCCAAGCCCGGCCGTCGTGACCCCGAGCTCCCCGAGCCGGGCCATGCCGGCCTGCAGCAGCCGCGCGCCGACACCCCGGCGCTGGTAGGCCGGATCGACGAGCAGTAACGGAACGCTCCCGGCCGGGTCGAGGGCGACAACGCCCACCCCGTGCTCGGCGCGCTCGGCGACCAGTCCGTCCTGGAGCAGCTCCAGCGCACCTGGCAGCGGCGGCCACACCGGCGCGAGCGCCGCCGCCCAGAGCCGCTCGAGCAGCGCCCGGTCCCGCTCCGGGCCGAGCGCCCGCAGCCGGACGTCCTCACCCATGCCGGAAGCCTACGGCCCGAACCGGTGGCGACCGGCACCACAGACGCCGAGCGGGGGTTCCGACGGCTGCCGGCACCCCCGCTCCCCCGCTGTGCTGGGCGCTCCGCCCGACGGGCCCTGTGCTCAGCTGCACCCGCTCGTGGTGCCGCAGGACTCGCAGACGAAGCAGGAACCGGCCGGGCGCATGCGGACCCCGCAGGTCGAGCAGTACGGGGCGTCGACCGCGGCCATGCCCGGGGTGAACGCCGGCGCCAGCGGCGCGGGCACCGGGGCCGGGGTGGCCGGGGCGGCCGGGGCGCCTGAGCTCGGGCGCTTCGACTCGACCTGGGCCGGAGCGGGCGCCGCGTCGGTGACCGGCTTGGCCATGGCCGGCTCGGCGGGGCCGTTGACCTCGGCGGTGCGCTCGGCGGTGGTCTTGATCCCGAGGGCCTGGCGGGTCTCCACGTCCAGGTAGTCGATCGCCAGCCGGCGGGCCAGGTAGTCGACCAGGCTCTGGGCGATGCGGATGTCCGGGTCGTCGGTCATCCCGTTGGGCTCGAAGATCATGTTGGTGAACTTGGCCACCAGCGCCTCCAGCGGGACCCCGTACTGGAGGCCGACGCTGACCGCGATGGCGAACGCGTCCATCACTCCCGAGAGGGTCGAGCCCTGCTTGGAGACCTTGACGAAGATCTCCCCCAGCCCGTCGTCCGGGTAGGACCCGGCGGTCAGGTAGCCCTCGATGTCCCCGACCCGGAACGAGGTCGTCCTGGACGGCCGCTGCTTGGGCAGGCGGCGGCGCACCGGGGCCTGGTCGACCTCGATGACCGCGCCGGTGTCGGTGGTGATCTTCTTGTCGGCCGACAGCGGCTGGCCGACCTTGCAGTTGTCGCGGTAGATGGCCAGCGCCTTGAGGCCGAGCTTCCACCCCTCGACGTAGGCGTGCTCCACGTCCTCGACGGTCACGTCCTCGGGCATGTTCACGGTGTTGTGGTTGACGATGCCGTTACCCACAAAGGCGTGCTGGACCGGGACCGAGAGGTCGAAGACCTCCCGCTGGCCGGCGTCCGCAGCGCTCGCCACCGGGCTGAAGCGGAGGTTGTCCTGGAGCACCGTCTGCAGCCATTGCGGGAGCTCCACCCCGGGGATCGCCGCGACCCGCTCAAGAGTACGCCGGCTCACCTGCCTAGTCCGTCGGTCCAGCAGGAAGGTCATCCCTCGACGCAGGCTCCAACCGTTCCGGCCTGACCTTCCCTTCGGGATCGCGTCGTACAGCTCGCGCCCGGTGATGCCAGGGATGACATCGGCGGTGCTCTGTGTGAAGCGCATCAAGGCGAGTTTGCTGGCGCGCGCCGCCTTCTCCGGCTCAGAGAAGGGCACCAGCTCGACCAGGCGACGAGCCTCATTCCCGGATGCGTAGACCTCGTCGTAGGACTTTGCGTACTGGCGGTCGTGCTTGGCGATCCGGCCGTGGACGATACCGAGATTGGTGAGAACGGCCTGGAGATCGTCAAGCAGCTTCGGCGAGTCCAGGCAGATCGCCCATTTGGCCATTCCCTCGGTGGTGACGTATGCGTCGAGCGCCAAGCCTTGGAGAAACGAGAGGACCATTGATCGTGGCGACCGCAGGATCGCGTCCGGGATGCGCTTGTCACGCGCCCGTCCACCGCATCCGAGGTGATCGAGGAATTCGACGATCGTCTTGGATGAGATGACGACCCCTGGGCACTTGCCGGGCTCACGCGCAATTCCCGCCTGGACCCCGAACTGGGTCTGCCATGCGCGGGCGACCCGCTCCAACACTGGCTCGACCGAGTTCGTGATCACCACGCTGTAGTTGGATCGGGTGATGTGCCCCTCCGCAGCGAAGGCGCCGAGCAGGAACGCCAGCTCCTCGGTCATCTCGCTGGGGATGCGGACAAGCTTCTGCGGCCCGTACCGAGCCGACGGCACGAAGTCGTCGAACCGCGCCGGCAGCGTGGACCAGAGGTTGCTCCCGTACTGCTGAGCGACGTAGTCACCGACCTCCAACTCGGCCAGGGAACGCCATTGCAGCCCCTGCCTGGTGGCGACCAGCAGTCGGTGGTTCGGTGTTCCGGTGAGAGTGTGGCCCGAGCGGAGGGTCACCTGCCGGACCGGACGCACGCCACCGTAGTAGAAGGCATCGGTCTTCTGGAGGCCGTTGAGGGACGCGACCGCAAGAACCTCGTCACGGAAGCTGTCCTCCTCTTCGCCCCCGTAGAGGCTGTCGATACGGAGAAGACCGTCCGTCGTCGCCACCAGCGTCTCGCCGGTGACGCACTTGGAGATGGCGCCGCTGAGGAACGGCTGGGTCGCGGCCATCATGCGGATGTGGCCCATGTAGTGGATGGGCGAGTCACCCATGGCGCAGTCGAAGACCTCGTAGTGCTCGGCCCGCAGCGCCGGCGCGCCCTTCACCGAGTTGTTCTTGGCCACGTACTCGGTGATCGCCTGGACGTGCTCGTCGGCGTAGCCGAGGGTCCGCAGGGCCCTGGGCACGGTCTGGTTGACGATCGACATCGAGCCGCCGCCGACCAGCTTCTTGGTCTTGACCAGGGCCAGGTCGGGCTCGATCCCGGTGGTGTCGCAGTCCATCAGCAGGCCGATCGTCCCGGTCGGGGCGAGCACGCTGGCCTGGGCGTTGCGGTAGCCGTGCTCGGTGCCCAGCTCGATGGCCTCGTCCCAGGCGGTGCGGGCGGCCTCGAACAGGTCGGGCTGGACCAGCTCGGCGTCGATCTGGTCGACGGCGGCCCGGTGCTTGCCCATCACCCGCAGCATCGGCTCGCGGTTCTTCGGGTAGCCGGCGAACGGCCCGGTGACCTGGGCGATGCGGGCGCTGGTGCGGTAGGCGTGCCCGGTCATCAGGGCGGTGATCGACCCCGCCCAGGCCCGTCCGCCGTCGGAGTCGTAGGCCTTGCCGAGGGCCATCAGCAGCGCTCCCAGGTTGGCGTAGCCGAGCCCGAGCTGCCGGAAGTCCTTGGCGTTCTGGGTGATCCGCTCGGTCGGGTAGGAGGAGTTCCCGACGATGATCTCCTGGGCCAGGAACACGATCTCGACCGCGTGCCGGAACGCGGCCACGTCGAAGTTACCGTCGGCGTCGAGGAATTTCAACAAATTCAGGCTCGCCAAATTGCACGCGGAATTGTCGAGGTGCATATACTCGGAACACGGGTTAGACGCATTAATACGTCCCGATTCCGGCGTCGTATGCCAGTCGTTGATGGTGGTGTCGTACTGCATGCCCGGGTCGGCGCACTCCCAGGCGGCCTGGGCGATCTCGCGCATCAGGTCACGGGCCCGCACCGTCTCCATGGTCTGGCCGTCGAGCACGGCCTTGAGGTTGAAGCTGGTGTCGGCCTCATACGCCCGCATGAAGTCGTCGGTGACCCGGACCGAGTTGTTGGCGTTCTGGTACTGGATGCTGATCGAGTCGCGGCCGTCCAGGTCCATGTCGAACCCGGCGTCGCGCAGCACCCGCGCCTTGTGCTCCTCACGCGCCTTGCACCAGATGAAGTCGCGCACGTCGGGGTGGTCGACGTTCAGCACCACCATTTTTGCCGCGCGCCGCGTGTTCGACGAGTAGATGCCGTTCGCGCTGAGCAGGTGAACGTCCTCAACCTCGATGTCGTAGGTCTCGGCGACCTCGGTTGGGGTGACGGCCTCAAGCGTGAGCTGAACGCAGGTCGACACCTCCTGGGCGTAGCCGGCGACGGCTGCTTCCGGGTGGCGGACGAGGGTCGCGACCGCGCCGTAGCCGCTCGTCTCGTTCATGCCGACCCTCCGCTCGATCACCCGGTAACCACCGCGTTGCACCACACGTGCGGCAAGTGGCTCGAGCAGCGACGGGCGGTAGCCCCAACCCTTGTCGGCACCTGGCGACGGTTCGTACATGACCTGTGCCTTGGCCGAATGGGGCGCGATGTGCTGGACGAGTCGATGGACGAAGCCATGACCGATGACGCTGAGGCGGTACAGCCGTCGCCAGGTTCCGTTCTGCTCCCGGCATAGCTTGAGCTTGGCGGGCACCCCCAACGTCAGCAGAAGGCGCTGAAGGTCGACCAGAAAGGTACGGTCGATTGAGGAGATGCTCCAGCCGCCGCGCCGCCGGTACTGGCCGTCGGCGTCGATCACCCCAGCGATGAATGCCGCCCGCACGCCCGGCTTGGCACGGAACAGCATGCCGGGGAACCCAAGGGCATCCGCCTTGCCCTTGGCGATCCCGTTGGCGACGAGGAACTCCACCAGCCGCTTGCGGGTGAACCCAAGCTGCTGACACCCATCCTCGTCGCCGAGCAGCAGCGGCTCCTCACCGAACAGGTCCTTGGAGTACTCGCGGAACCGCTGTGCCGACACGCGCCCCGCAACATCCTTGGCGAAGGCGACGCGCACTCGGTACGGATACTCCCTCCGTAGCTCGCCATCCCCGTACATCAGCCCGACGACGTAGGCGAGACGCTCGTCCAGCTCGGTCGGGAGCGACATCTCGACGGTGGTCGTGGCATGGGCCGGATCGGCGATCTCAGGAGGCAGAAGCGGGATCGTGGTCCCTCCACGGGATGGCTCGAGCAGTGCGTAGAGGGCGTCGCCCGGCTTGAACTCCTCGATCGGCTTCACGTCGAAGTGGCCGTCGGCGCTGTTCCAGTACGCGAACTTGTGCCCCGCGGTCACTTCGACCTCGTAGCCTTCTCGCGTGACAACCCGATAGCACTGTCGACGGCCGTTCCGCATGAAGTCGGCGACGGCGCGTGGCCCCTTGTGCGTCAGCACCTCGTCGCCGATGCCCAAGCGCTCGATCGGCTGCATGCCGCTGGGCGTGGCCACGAGCGTACCTTCTCTGAAGCACTTTCCCCCGCTCTTGATCGTCCCGGCGGAGGCGTCGGCCCCCCGCATGAACGACACCGGGCCCGAGGCCTCGCCGCCGTTGCCCAGCCGCTCCCGGGAGGAGCGGATGGTCGACAGGTTGATGCCCGATCCGGACCCGCCCTTGAAGATCATGCCCTCCTCGACGTACCAGTTGAGGATCGACGGCATGGTGTCCTCGACCGACAGGATGAAGCACGCAGAGCACTGGCAGTCCTCTTCGACCCCGACGTTGAACCAGACCGGCGAGTTGAAGGCCGCCTGCTGGTTGACCAGCAGGTGGGTCAGCTCGGCCTGGAAGGCGTCGGCGTCGGCGTCGCTGGCGAAGTAGCCGTCCTTGCTGCCCCAGCGCGTGATGGTGCCGGCCACCCTGTCCACCATCTGGCGGACCGAGTGCTCGCGCTGGGGGGTCCCGAGGGGCCCGCGGAAGTACTTCTGGGCGACGATGTTGGTGGCGTTCTGCGACCAGGTGGCGGGGAACTCCAGGTCCCGCTGCTCGAAGGCCGTGGTGCCATCGCGCCAGTTGGTGATGACGGCGTCCCTGCGCTCCCAGGTGAGCTCGTCGTAGGGGTGGGTTCCCTTGTTCGTGAACAGGCGTCGCACCTGTAGGCCCCGGCGGGCGGGACCGTGCTCGACGGACAGGGCATCCCGGGTCTTGGCCACGATGATTGACCTCCTGCGACCCCTGTGCTCTACGAGGCCGCGCACCTCCGTCCCCTGGAGAAGCCGGCGCTGAACGGTGCTGCTGACCGGGTCAGCTGAGCCGAGCGGGACGACGAACGGACAGATCCACGAACTACAGCGATGTGATTAAGCACCGATCCGGGGGCCCGGGTCAAGCACCCTCGACACAAGATGTTGTGGAAAACTTGCCTCCCGAGGCCGATTATACCACTATATGTTGTGGTGGTCGGCACCCGGCCGGCCCCGGAGAGGATCAGCCGTGCGTTGCCCCTTCTGCGGATCCGACGAGGACCGCGTGGTCGACTCCCGGCCGTCCGAGGACGGAGGGACGATCCGCCGTCGGCGTGCCTGCGCGGTCTGCGGTCGGCGCTTCACCACCTTCGAACGGGTCGAGGAGGCGCCTCTCCTCGTGTTCAAGCGGGACGGTTCCAGGGAGCAGTTCGAGCTCGGCAAGCTGGTCTCCGGCCTACAGAAGGCCTGCAAGAACCGGCCCATCTCCCAGGACGCAATCCTACGCATCGCCAGTGACATCGAAGAGGCGATCCGAGCCCGCGGCCAGCGCGAGGTCGAGAGCCAGGAGGTCGGGATCGAGCTCCTCAATGCCCTGCGCGACCTCGACCCGGTCGCCTACATGCGCTTCGCCAGCGTCTACAAGGACTTCCAGGACCCCGCCGACTTCGAGCGGGAGCTGGAGGACCTCGGCTCCCTCCGCAAGACCACCCCCCCAAAGCCCCGGACCAACGCCAACGCGACCTGACCGGAGGTCGCCGGGGTCGGCCGAGGACTGGGGGCTCGGAGACCCGGGGCCATGGCTTGACCCGGCGGGAATGCGGAGGGTCCGGGCGGCGGAGGAATGCGGGCCCGGGGCGGCGGGAGCCATGACCGGGAGAAGACGGTCGTGGAGCTCGCCGCCCGGACCCCGCCGTCCTAGCGCTCCGGGACCGGGACCGACAGCTCCTGCCCCACCTGGAGCCCGCCACGGACGTCGTTGACCTGGATCAGCCGGTCCACCACCGGTCGCGGGTCCTGGTCCGGCGCGACCCGGCGCGCGATCGACCAGAGCGTGTCCCCTGGCTCGACCACGTAGGTGATCCGCGGCGCCGGCCGGTCCGGTCCGTCACCCCTGGCCAGGCCGGGCGCGACAAGGAGGAACACGGCGACGACGAGGACGATGGCGAGCACCCGGGCGACCACCCGGCCGCGCCTCGTGAGCCGCATGCGCCCCGCCTCCCCCAGTTCCGCCTCACCGGCAGCCGGGAACACCTGTTCGATCATGCCTCTATCCTGCTCGAACACCTGTTCGCTGTCAACCATGTCCACAATATCGAACTGGTGTTTGATTCCGGCCTGCCTCGCTGCTACAGTCCGCTCATCAGGCGACATCGGTTTCGAGCGAGGGGGTCCAGCGATGGCGGAGCAGCTCACCACCAGGCAACGACGCATCCTGGAGGTGATCCGCGACGCGGTCGCAGACCGGGGCTATCCCCCGTCGATCCGTGAGATCGGCGATGCGGTCGGCCTCACCTCCACCTCCAGCGTCCACTCCCAGCTCGAGGCCCTCCAGCGCAAGGGCTTCATCCGCCGCGACCCGACCAAGCCGCGGGCCATCGAGGTCCACGTCGAGGAGCCGGTGGCGGCGATGCCGCGGCCGCTGCCCACCTACGTGCCCTTGATGAGCGCCCCGGTCGCCGCCGGTACCGGCACCCTCCCCGATGACGCGGTCGAGGAGCTGCTGCCTCTGCCGCGCGAGTTCGTCGGCCAGGGCCAGCTGTTCATGCTCCAGGTCCGCGGGGACTCGATGGTCGGCGCCGGCGTGCTCGACCGCGACTTCGTGGTCGTCCGCCGTCAGGACTCGGCCGACAACGGCGACATGGTCGCCGCCCTCCTTCCCAACGAGGAGTCCGAGGCCACGGTCAAGCACTTCGCCCGCCGGGACGGCCACGTCCAGCTCCTCCCCGACAACCCCGCGTTCGACCCGATTGACGGCGACAACGCCCAGATCCTCGGCAAGGTCGTCGCGGTTCTCCGCCGGCTCAG
>Ga0081538_10003111_pt1 | contig 15793 bp, 13 predicted proteins | sample TabmetS5T2R1_FD_71022 | JGI IMG/M metagenome (GOLD analysis project Ga0081538, IMG submission 71022) | Tabebuia heterophylla rhizosphere microbial communities from the University of Puerto Rico - S5T2R1 | ecosystem: Host-associated > Plants > Roots > Rhizosphere ... | reverse complement strand
AACGCTATCTAGACATCCTACAAGAATGGGCTATTCTATCATGGAATGATATGTTCTCCTGCTCCTTGGGTCCCCGAAGTATTTGTGTGCAAATAGGTTCAACGGACACCAGACCTCCACACGGCCGGGATAGATAGCGTTGGGATGATATCTAAATGGGCCTCCAAGGCGCTGTCCCGCTACAAAACTCCTTGATATCTAAACCTACTGGTGCACACGCCAACTCTAGCACGCCATGATATCTAACGCCCAACCCAGCGAAGACCTGGATGGTCTGCAACACCAGACACCGCGTGCAAGGCCCCCCCAGGATCACTACACATGATGACGGAAAATCTATCAAAGCCGTGATATCTAAACCGATAATACACAGATCAATGTCCTTGGACAGCGAGCATACGCCTTCTTGACCTGGAGAACAAGAGCATCCTGCTGCCACTCCCCCAGGACAATTGAAGCCCAACGCTGCGCGTCAGCCGCACCCGGAAGCGGGAGCGGAGCGGACGCTGGAGGGTGTCGGCTGGACGCGGTGGTTCGGCAGGCTGCTGCACACACCTTCCGGATGGCCTTCTTGCCTATGACTGGTCTATGAACACGTGCTCCTTCGCCACCCAGAACGCGCTCTGAGCGTAATCAATAAACGCCCGCTCATCTTCCAAGAAGGTTTCAAACGCCTTCAGACCTTCAGGTGAACCCAGCGCTGCCGTTAATTCCTGGCGGTCCCACCACACTTCCGCGTGGCCGGTGAAGGGCGTGTCCATCCCGCCACGTCGCGCTCGCAGTTGGTCGGTGAGAGGATCAGCCAGCATATGCACCTGGATATAGCGGCGGATGCGGGCGGCGTAGGCGTATGCACGTACCTTGGGACCGTGTTGCATGCGCCAATAGAGTTGGGCGTCGTCGAGCGACAGGGTGGGCAGATGCCGAAAACAGGCGACGAGGCAGATCAAGGGACTGGTCTCGGTGGCCACGAGCGTCTCCGGGGTGGGATTCACTTGCGGCACTTCCATGGCGAACCACATCGATGACCGCGCAAAATCGATAAAGTGGTGCTCATCTACTAATAATTCCTCGCCGGCGTGCTGCCCTGGGGGTGTGGACAGGGCGTGCAGCAGTTCCTCCGTGTTGTTCCACCACAGGTTGGCCATTCCATCGTACGGTTCCATGAGGCCTCGTGATTCGGCGAAAGCCGCGTTGAGCGGGTCGTCCAGGGTATGGACTTGGACGTATGTGCGGCAGGCCAGGGTCTGCGCATGCTGCGCGACGAGCGGGCCGTGGGTCTGACGCCAGTACCATTGGAATTCCTGGCGGGACAAGGTGGGAAGCCGACGCAAGACATAGGTGAGTCGGATCATAGCCACTCCTTTCCGGGTGACGCAGGACCCTATGTGATTGTCGCCGTGACTTACTGCCTTCTCTCTTCGTTGGTGTAGCCGAACGCTAAGTCGGTCTCCGAAAGGCTCGGGCAAATGTCTCACCACGTGAGGCGGAACGCTTCGACATCATGCTACACCTCATTGATAAGCGTTGATTTTCCCAGTCCACGGCGTCGGTCCTTGTTAACCCGCCTACGCTTTTGTTGTGCCGTGGTATTCTCTTTATACATACCTTCCGCTCAGATGTGCGACCTTCTGACGGCCTGCCGCAGTCAGCTACAGGGATTCCGCTTTACCGCCCAATATGCGGCAGCGGAGCAAGCCACTCAGCAAGGCAGTCCCCCGCTTGGCGGCTCCCCCTGCGCCTGCGCGGGGTCCATGGCTATTGGCCTCCAAGCGCTGTTGGTTCAACAGAAACTCCTCCTAGCTCAGAGAGCCCGGATGGTTCTCCAGCTTGAGGACACGCCACGGCTCTCGCGGCTTTTTCTGGTGCGCCGTTTGCTGGGCGCATCCATCCTGAAGCACCGTCTTGGTGGCTGTGCGGCCATAGACCAGCGCCCCTGCGTCGGAGGGATCGGTCGTCCGCACGCACCCCACGGGGACTTCCCACATGACCTGCCCGCGCTGGATTGTCGCTCCGAAGGCGTGTCGCGTGCGCTGACGCATCAGGCCCAACTCATATGCCGCTTTTGAGCCCTGCATCCCAAGCACGAAGCGATTATGAAGCTGACGCGGATCATAGCTGCCCTCATCGTCAATCAGCAAGGTAGCAGTCAAGGCACACAAATCGATCACATGATGCCAGGCCCGGTTGTTACGGGGGCCAAGCGGGAGGCCTCTCAGGCGACGACAGCGCTAAACCTGCTGCGAATGCTAAACTGGCTGCTGGGAGCACCAGTCGCTCGCACCCGCGGCAGCCGCTTCCAGCAACTGCTAACTCCCAGCCGGTTATGGGCTGAAGGGATGCGCAAGCGGTACCGAGAGGTCTGTGCTCCCAGAACCATAGACGGCTGACAGTCAAAAACTCAATGACCTCACCTTGACAAGAATGCCAGCGCATAGTAATATGTGTAAAAAATACACTAAGGGACGGGTGATCGCACATGGCAGCGAGCAACATTACGGCACATCCAGTAGCACAGCACGTTAACATCGCAGTGGATAATTGTATTTTCACAGTGTTGGAGGACAGGCTGCACCTGCTGCTCATCCAGATGACCAAAGTGCCCTATTCAGGGATGTGGGCGCTGCCTGGGGGGCTCATTCAGGACGATGAGAGCCTCGATGCCGCGGCCGTGCGCATCCTGTACGAAGAGACGGGGGTGGCGGATGTCTACCTCGAGCAACTGTATACCTTCGGGCAGCCGGATCGGGACCCGGCAGGGCGCGTGGTTGCCGTCGCCTATTTTGCCCTGATCCATGCCACCGGCATCGCGCTGCGCACGCAGCCCAAGTACGCCGACGTACGCTGGTGGCCCTGTGCGACCCTACCGCCACTGGCCTACGACCATGATGCCGTGACCGCGTACGCTCAGCAGCGACTGGAATGGAAACTCGCATACACCAATGTGGTCTGGTCATTGCTACCGCGTCGGTTCGCCCTGACAGAGTTACAGAAGGTGTATGAGGCGGTGCTGGGCAGGCCACTCGACAAGCGCAATTTTCGCAAGAAGATTCTGGCACTTGGACTCGTTGAGCCAGTGGGAGAAACAGCCATGCGTGGCGCGCATCGACCGGCCATGCTGTACCGTTTTACGAGCCGCGAGCCGAAACTGATTGATATGTTGTAACACTAAAATTTTTTATACTCTTACAGTGTAAGAAATACACGAAGGGTGTCACAATGCCAACAAGTAACGTGCAGAGGCTTTTTGATATAGCGGCTGGTTCGGTGACCGGCAGAGACCACGTGCTGGCTGGCCGGAATAATCAGGACGCCTACCACTGGGCGTGTCTTCCCCAGGCCGTAATGGCCGTCGTCTGTGACGGCTGTGGCAGTGGCAAACATAGCGAAGTCGGAGCCCAGGTCGGCGCCCGTCTGATGATCGAGGCGATGTCGCGTGCTATGCAAGGTCCCGTGCACGCTTTCTGGTATCGCGTGCGACAGGATGTTCTGGCGCAGCTCTGCTGCCTCGCTGAGCAGCTCGGTGGGAATTTTCCCTCCACAGTGCAGGACTATCTCCTCTTCACCGTCGTTGGAGCCCTGGTGACGCCCCGGCGTACGTTTTGCTTCTCCCTGGGAGATGGGGTCATGGTCGTCAATGGCGACCAGCTCCTCCTTGGCCCTTTTTCGGATAATGCACCACCCTACCTGGCGTATGCGCTGCTCGACGCTTACAACTGCAGACTGTCGGTGTTCTCACGCGAGTTCCAGATACAGCGCAGCCTGCCGACTATGGCGGTGCAGTCCATTCTGCTGGGCACGGACGGTCTCGAAACGTTCCGGCAGGCTGCGGCATCTCCCCTGCCAGGCAAGCAGGCCGCCGTTGGTCCACTTCAGCAGTTTTGGCAGGAGGAGCGCTATTTCATGAATCCTGACGCCATACGCCGGACGTTGGCACTGGTCAACCGCGAGGTGGTACAACCCAACTGGGAAGCGCAGCGTCTGGATCGGCACGCTGGGCTGTTGTCCGATGATACAACGCTGGTCGTTATCCGTCGTCGGCCAGCCTGGCGTGAGGAGGCCGGCGATGGACGTCTTAGTGAACGGTAAACGGCTCCGCCTCAAGCCTCAACAGGCTATTGGCAAGGGCGGTGAGGCTGATGTGTTTACGATAGGTCATGACCGGGTGCTCAAACTGTTTAAACCACCGTCGCACCCTGATTACGCTGGCCAGCCATACGAACAGCAGCGGGCTGAGGCGCGGCTCGCTGAACATCAGACCAAACTCCCGGCTTTTCCCAGGCATGTACCCAGTCGCGTCGTGCCTCCGGAGGTATTGGTCACGGACCGCAGCGGCCGAACAATTCTGGGCTACACCATGCGGTTCCTGCACGGCGCCACGCTACTCATGCGCTATGCGGAGCGCAGCTTCCGCCAGGCCGGCGTGTCGCATGCCACTGTGGTGGCGCTGTTTCGTGACTTGCACCAGACGCTCTGCGCGCTGCATCGGGCCGACGTGGTGGTGGGCGATTTTAACGATCTGAATGTGCTGGTGACCGGGACCGAAGCGTATCTCATCGACGCCGACAGTTTTCAATTTGGGCCTTTTCTATGCCACGTCTTTACTGCGCGCTTTGTGGACCCGTTGCTCTGCGTGCCCGACGTCAGCCAGTTGGTGCTGCACCAGCCGCACACAGTCGCCTCAGATTGGTATGCCTATACAGTGATGCTCATGCAGTGCCTCCTCTTCGTCGGGCCCTATGGGGGCGTCTATCGGCCCAAAGACCCGGCACACCGGGTGCCGCATGCGGCGCGCCCTGTGCACCGCCTGACGATTTTTCATCCTGAGGTACAATACCCGAAACCGGCAATTCCCTATAGCACACTGCCAGATGAGCTGTTGCATTACTGGTACCGAGTTTTTGTCCAAGACGTGCGCGAGCCTTTCCCGCTGTTCCTCCTCGACACACTGCAATGGCAGCGGTGCGTCAGGTGCGGTACGGAGCACGCCCGTAGCGTCTGTCCACAGTGTACACCCGCAGCGCCGGCAGCCGTAAAGGAGGTGATCCGCAAGCGTGGGACGATAACGACCCGACGTCTGTTCCATACCTCCGGGCTGATTGTGTACGCTACGATGCAGGACGGTACCCTGGCCTGGCTGTATCATGAGCAGGACCAGTTGTGGCGTGATGATGGCACGCCGGTGCTGCACGGGGCGCTGGATCCGCAGATGCACTACCGGCTCTGTGGTCACGCGACATTGCTGGGGAAGGACGGTCAGGTGATCACCGTGGTCCCCGGGCGTGTTCCCGAGCGCCTCAGTGTTGACAGCACTGGTACCCGACCGCTCTTTGATGCCAACGGCTACGCGCGCTACTGGACAGTTCAGGGGCAGCTCCTGCGTGACGGCCCCTGGGGGCCGGTCTATATTGGAGATGTTTTAAAGGGGCAGACGCACTTCTGGGTAGGCCCACGCTTTGGCTTTGGCCTGTATCGTGCCGGAGAGCTCAGCGTGGCCTTTCTCTTTGATGCCGAGCGGCGGGGCATCAACGATACGGTACGCCTGCCACCCCTGCGTGGCCACTGGGTCGACGCCAGGTGCGTCTTCACTGACACGCATTGCTGGTTGCTGGTGGCGATGCAAGTGCAGGGCAAGATAGTGCACCAGTGCGTGCTGCTGAGCGCGCAGGGCATTGTAGAAGCCACGGCTCAGGCCGAGCAGCACGACGGTTCCTGGCTGGGCACGCTGCCGGGAAAAGGTGCCGCTGGCGCCTGGCTCTTCGCACCGACAGATGAGGGAATCGTCCGGGTTGCGTCGCAGCACGGCCAGCTTGTGCAGACGCGTGTGTTTCCGGACACCGAACCGTGTGTGGATAGCGGTTGTCACCTGTTTGCCGGCCAGCAGGGGATATATGTCGTCGACCGGCAGGATATTTATCTATTAAGCATCGCTTAGAAGGAGAGAAGCCCATGAGTCATCGTGAACTTCCCATTCCAGCCCATTTTGATGCCGATAAAGTTGGCCAGGTCTGGCGTGTCCCCTACCAGGACAGAGCCCGCGAGGCGCAGGCGTGGGCCAGGCAGCACGACATCAAGCCAGCGGCCAGCGACAAAGTGAAAATCTGTCTGGTGGCCATCGACGTCCAGAACACGTTTTGCTTACCCGATTTCGAGCTCTTTGTCGGCGGTCGTTCCGGGCACGGCGCTATCGAGGACAACGTCCGGCTCTGCCGGTTCATCTATCGCAATCTCGGCACGATTACCGAGATCGATCCCACCATGGACACACACACTGCCATGCAGATCTTCCACCCCATTTTTCTGGTGAACGACGCTGGCGAGCATCCGCAGCCGTTGACCCCGATTTCACTGGAGGAGGTCGAAAAAGGTGTCTGGAAGGTGAATCCAGCCGTAGCCAACAGCCTGGCGAACGGCAACTACATGGCGCTGCAGAATCACCTCCTGCACTACTGTCGTAAGCTCAGCGACAAAGGCAAATACCTGCTGATGATCTGGCCCTACCACTCCATGCTGGGCGGCATTGGCCATTGTCTCGTCTCCGCGGTCGAGGAGGCGCTGTTCTTCCACAACCTGGCACGCAACAGTCAAACCGGCTTTGAAATCAAAGGCGGCAACCCACTGACCGAAAACTATTCGGTACTCCGCCCTGAGGTGCTCGATAGCGCCGACGGTCGGCCCATTGCCCAGAAGAATACCCGCTTCATCAAGAAGCTCTTAGAGTTCGACGCCGTGGTCATCGCTGGCCAGGCGAAGAGCCACTGTGTGGCCTGGAGTATTGACGATCTGCTCAGCGAGATTGTCGAGCATGATCCAAAACTCGCAAAGAAAGTCTATCTGCTGGAAGACTGCACCTCGCCGGTCGTGGTACCAGGCATTGTGGACTTCACCGAGCAGGCCGATGCGGCCTTCCAGCGCTTTGCCGATGCGGGTATGCACCTGGTGCGCTCAACTACTCCAATGGCAAGCTGGGCCGATCTGGCCTTGTAAGAAGGAGCCCTATGTATACGCCTGCAGATATCAACTCCCTGTTCCAGGCTGCCCAGAGCAGTGGTGCGCTCTCCACAGCCTCCATGCAAGCGTTGACAATTGTCGACATCGGCGCCATGATCCAGGCTGGACTGGGAACTCCTGTGGACGACGTCACGGCGAGTGAAGCAGTGTTGGTGACTATGATGCCGGATGATTCGGGCTCTATCCGCTTTGCTGGCAATGCCCAGGTGGTGCGGGATGGGCACAATCTCGTGCTCGACGCTTTACAGCACTCGCACCAGCGTGACAGTATCCTGGCCCATACGCGCTTCTTGAATGGCCACGTGCTCTTTCCATACTGCCCCGTTATGCAGACCGTACGTCTGGACCAGCACAACTACGACCCGGCGCTCGGCACCCCGCTGTATGACCAGACCGTGGTGCTCCTCGGGACCGTCCTCGCCAAAGCGCAAGAGTTCGCGGACAACGGCGTGCCCGTGCGGACAGTTACCCTCATCATCACCGATGGCGCCGACGAGCATTCCCGACGTGCCACGGCCCAGACCGTAGCGACGCTGGTACGGGATATGCGGCAGGCTGAGACGCATATCATCGCTGCGATGGGCATCGCGGATGACAGCACTGACTTCCGTCGGGTGTTCCGGGAGATGGGCATCGAGGACCAGTGGATTCTCACCCCTGGCAATGACGTGAGCCAGATTCGCCGCGCCTTCCAGGTCTTTTCGCAGTCAGCCGTGCGCGCCAGCCAGAGTGCTGCACACTTTGGTCAGGCGGTGCTCGGGGGGTTTGGGGCGCCATAGCGTAGAGGAGAGAGGGAGAGGAAGGGGGGAAGGGTGAGTACTATGCCGATTCTCCAATCGCTGCTAGATAACGATTTTTATAAGTTCACCATGGGGCACTGGGTTTTCAAGCGCTACCCCAACGTCCCGGTGCGTTACGCTTTCAAGAATCGCACGGCACGGGTGCGGCTGGCGGAGTATATCGACGAAGCGGAACTGCGTCGCGAGCTCGATCACGTGCGCACGTTACGCGTGAATCCCAGTGAGCTGCACTATCTGCGTGGTACCAATGAGTATGGCGACGGCATCTTCAGCGAGGACTATCTGCAATTTCTTAAGGAGCTGCGCTTGCCGCCGTACGAACTGGAGCGGGTGGATGGCACTTACACGCTGGAATTTTCCGGCGTGTGGGCCGAAGCGATTTACTGGGAGACGCTGGCGCTGTCAATCATCAACGAGTTGTATTATCGGGCTTGCATGGGGCATCTGAGCGCCTTTGAGCGCGACGCGGTCTTTGCCACTGGCACACTGCGGCTAGCGGAGAAAATCAAGACGCTGCGCAGCCGGCCCGACATTACCTTTAGTGATTTCGGTACCAGGCGGCGCTTCAGCAGAAGCTGGCAGGAATACGTCGTGCGTGTGCTGGCCCAGGAAATGCCAGGGCAAATGCTGGGGACCTCGAATACCGCCCTGGCCATGCAGTACGGTCTGCTCCCGATAGGCACCCTGGCGCACGAGATGTACATGGTGCTAGCGGGAGTCATGGCGCAGAGCGATGACACCACCCGCGCCTCGCACAACCGTGTGCTGCAGGAATGGTGGGAGGAGTACGGCTGGGGCCTGTCCATTGCCCTGACTGACACGTATGGCAGCGACTTTTTCTTCCGCGACATGACCGCCGAACAGGCGCGCGCCTGGAAAGGGCTGCGTCAGGACTCGGGCGATCCCATGGCGTTTGGCGAGAAAGCTATCACCTTTTATGAGCGGCATGGCATTGACCCACGTGAGAAGCTTATCGTCTTCAGCGATGGGTTGGACCTGAGCACCATCGTCAAGCTCGCCGATCACTTCGCCGGTCGGATACGCGTCAGTTTTGGGTGGGGGACGAATCTCACGAACGATGTGGGGTTCGAGGCACTGTCACTGGTGATCAAAGTGATTGAAGCCAATGGACACCGCACTGTTAAGCTGAGCGATAATCTTGCCAAGGCCACTGGCGAGGCAGCGGATATCGAGCGCTTCAAGCGCATTTTTGGGCATACGATCACGATGTTCGAAGAATGTAAGTATTGACTTGCAGCGTTTACGTGGCTCGTCCAGTGCGAAACTTGCGCCAATCAATCTCGAGTTTGCGCATTGTACCACGCAAGGTATGTGGATGAATGTCCAGCAAGCGGGCTGCGCCGTATAGGCCCTCGATACGACCACTCCAGGGGATGACGTTATGGCTCGACGATGACCGTGCCGATCATCCCACTCTTGTCGTCAGGATTGCCGTGGAAGACACAGTGGTAGACGAAGGTGCCGGACGTGCTGAAAGTCACGCTCTTCGTCTCGCCTGGCTGCAAGTTTCTCGTGTTGAATGACTTATCTATTGCTGTCGCCGAGTGTACAGCGGTCCCAGCGTTCATCCAGGTGACGGTCGTGCCGACCTTCACCTTCATCTCCTTCGGGGTAAACTCGAATTCCTGCATCATCACTGAAGGGCCCCCTGCGGCGGGTGACTGCGCCACCAAGAGGCGGCCACTGGTGTGGAGAAGCAGGATCACGACGCATACGAACCATCCAAGAAACCTGGCAGGCTGCAAAATGTGTCTCCTTTCCTCTGACGGCAGGTGCGGCAAAATTGCCTGGAAAAACCCGTACTCCAGTGTATGCTAAACGTAGATGAGTTTCTTGCCCGCTTCAAGGTCGCTTCTGTATGGAGGAAGCATGGTGCCGCAGGGGACGGGGCAGTTTGGTAAGCGTTTTGTCGGGGTCATCTCAGATACGCATGGCCTCGTACGCCCTCAGGCTCTCGCAGCGCTGGCGGGGGCTGAGCGTATCATTCATGCCGGAGACATTGGCCGCCTCGCGGTGCTGACAGCGCTAGAGGCCATAGCGCCTGTGGTCGCAGTGCGTGGTAATAATGACCGGGACGCGTGGGCCGCCGCCATTCCAGAAACGGCGGTTGTTGAGGTGGATGGCCTGCGGCTCTATGTCCTCCACGACGTCAAAACCCTTGACTTTGATCCTGCCACTGCGGGATTCTCGGGGGTGATTTGTGGGCACTCGCACCGGCCACGCCTCGAGCAGCAGGCAGGGGTCTGGTATATCAACCCCGGCAGTGCTGGTCCCAGGCGTTTTACCCTGCCAGTGACCGTTGCCCGGCTTTACGTGCAGGCGGGGAGGCTCACTGCAGAGTTGGTGGAACTGCACGCTTAGGTGTGCCTGACCCAGGAGAGCAAGGCATGGATGAGATCATCTACGCATCGGCGACCAGTATTGCCCAGGCTATCCGTGACAAGCGCGTCTCTGCCGCTGAAGTGGTCGAAGCGCACCTGCAGCGCATCGCGGCGGTGAACCCGGCACTCAATGCTGTTGTCCAAACCGTCGGCCCGCGCGCCCGTCTGGAGGCCCTGGCTGCCGATCAAGCCCTCGCTAGAGGCGAGTTGCGGGGGCCACTGCACGGGGTGCCCATGACCATCAAAGACTCGCTCGATACGGCCGGTGTCATTTCAACCGGCGGTACCAAGGGACGGGCAGCCCTGGTGCCCGAGCAAGACGCCACAGTGGTGGCACGGCTACGCGCTGCCGGCGCCATTTTACTGGGGAAGACGAACACGCCGGAACTGACGCTCTCGGGAGAGACCGATAACCTCGTCTACGGGCGCACCAGCAACCCGTACGATGTATCGCGCACTCCAGGCGGGAGCAGTGGCGGGGCCGGAGCGATTCTTGCCTCCGGTGGCTCGGCACTGGATATTGGCAGCGACACTGGCGGCAGTATTCGTCTACCAGCCCACTTCTGTGGCATTGCTGGCATCAAGCCCACCTCTGGGCGAGTACCCAGAACCGGGCATGTCGTGCCATTTGGTATGGGTGCAGTGGATGCGCTGACGCAGCTTGGCCCCATGGCGCGGTACGTCGAAGATCTCATATTGACGCTCCCGATCATTGCTGGCGTCGACTGGCGTGACCCGGCCATTGTGCCAATGCCCCTTGGTGAGCCTCAAGCCGTTACCATCAAAGGGCTGCGCATCGCGATGTATACGGACAATGGCATCATGTCGCCGACGTCTGAAACAGCCAACGCCGTACGCGCGGCGGCGACAGCGTTGGCCGAGGCTGGCGCCAGCGTGGAAGAAGACCGTCCGGCAGTGCTGGAGCGCACGGCAGACCTGGCAAACGACCTCTCGGGGGGTGATGGGCGCGCCTGGGTGCGTCGACTCTTGCGGCAGGCTGGCACGGTGGACATTCACCCCTTGCTGCGCCAGCGCTTTGACGAGGTGAAGGCCGTGGAGGTCACCGAGTTTACGGCCATGCTCGAAGATGTGGATCGGTTCCGCAGCGCCATGCTTGGCTTCATGGAACAGTATGATGTGATCCTGTGCCCGACGTGTGCCTATCCCGCCCCACCCCATGGCATGCTGATGACCGATGCGCTGCGCAAAGGTACGAGTTATACCAGCGCCTACAATCTGACAGGCTGGCCAGGAGCGGTGGTGCGTGGTGGCACATCCCCAGAGGGGTTGCCGATTGGCGTGCAGGTGGTGGCCCGCCCCTGGCGGGAGGATGTGGCACTCGCGGTGGCGCAGCATCTCGAGCAGGCGCTTGGCGGCTGGCAGCGTCCAGCACTCTAGGAACCGCAGAAGCACGGAGGGAGAGCTATGGCAGGCAGACTGGCAGGCAAAGTGGCCTTGATCACCGGGGGTGCCAGCGGCCAGGGTCGGGTGGCGGCCGTCCGCTTTGCGGCGGAAGGGGCCAGGATCGCCCTGAGCGATGTGAACGAAGAGGGCGGTGTGCAAACTATGCACATGGTGCAGGAGAACGGTGGGGAGGCATATTTTGTGCGTGGGGATGTCTCCGCTGAAGGCAGCGCACGTGACATGGTCGACGCCGCGGTGCGGAAATACGGCGCCCTGCACGTTCTCTACAACAACGCCGGGATTGTAGGGGCAAACATCGACGGCGATGTGACGCAGCTCTCCGTGGAGACGTGGGATCAGATTCTGAACATTAACTTGCGTGGCATTTTTTTGTGCTCGAAGTACGGTGTGCCGGCGCTCATGCAGGCGGGTGGAGGCTCGGTCATCAACACGGCATCGATCGCGGGTCTCATCGGTAGCCCCTTCGCCGGTCATGCCTATACGGCCAGTAAGGGCGGTGTGATTGCCCTGACGCGAGCCATGGCGATGACTTATGCGCGCCACAAAGTGCGGGTGAATGCCATCTGTCCAGGTGGTGTGGAGACGCCGATGACTGCGCACTTCAAAGCCGAAGCGTCGCAGTGGCAGCAGTATGTCGACAGCCATCCCATCGGCCGTGTGGGCACGCCAGAAGATATTGTGCACCTCGCTGTCTATCTGGCGTCGGACGAATCTTCCTGGGTGACTGGCTCGATCTTTACGATCGATGGTGGCCGTACAGCGATGTAAGGCGTGGTAGGTAGCGACGCCTCTGACAGAAGTGGTTGTCTCTGGAGAGGCATTTTGGTACAGTTGTTATCCCTATACTGCCAGGTGCCGATATGAGACAATAGTTATCACTGTACGTATCTTTTACCCAGGCAACACTTTCTGTGCAGTGTGGAAGTTGTGGCCTGCATATTGGGACATGAATGGATATTCATGAGATTCTCCGCGAGCGTATCCTAGTGCTTGATGGTGCCATGGGCACTGTCTTACAGAGCCAAGAACTCACCGCTGATGATTTTGGTGGCCCGCACTACGAAGGCTGTAATGAATACTTGAATCTAACGCGGCCCGACGTGGTGCAGTCCATTCACACGGCCTATCTTGAAGCTGGCGCCGACATTATCCTCACCAATACGTTTGGTGGTACCCGCATCGTCCTCGCTGAGTACGATCTGCAGGACCAGGTGCATGCGATCAACGCGGCCGCGGCACATCTGGCGCGTGAGGTCGCTGTGGCCTGCAGTACAGGTGCGAAACCCCGCTTTGTCGCCGGCTCACTCGGTCCACAAACCAAAACCATCTCCGTCACGGGTGGTATTACCTTTGATGAGGTGATGGCGGCGTTTTATGCACAGGTGTTGGGGCTGCTTGAAGGAGGGGTGGATCTCTTGCTGATCGAAACAGCGCAGGACACCCTCAATTTGAAAGCCACCATGTTGGGGGCGCAGCGCGCCATGCGGGAAGCCGGCATCACCGTACCAGTGATGATTTCTGGCACTATTGAGGCCATGGGTACGATGCTGGGTGGGCAGAGCATTGAGGCTCTGTATACGTCCGTGGCCCATTTTCAACCGCTGTCGCTTGGTCTTAACTGTGCCACTGGTCCGGAGTTCATGACCGACCACTTGCGCTCGCTCGCGGCTCTGGCAGCCGTGCCGGTGAGCTGTCATCCAAATGCCGGGCTCCCAGACGAAGAGGGGCACTACCACGAAACACCCATGTCCCTGGCTACCCAGCTCGAGCGCTTTATCGACAATGGCTGGCTGAACATCGTTGGTGGGTGCTGTGGGACGACCCCGGAGCACATTCGGGTCCTGGCTGAGATGGTTCAGAGTAAGCGCCCGCGGCTATCAATCAGCACACGGCCTGCTGCGGTTTCCGGGTTGGACTACTTACCGCTGGAGGCAGAGAGCCGGCCGGTCATTGTGGGCGAGCGTACGAACGTCATAGGCTCCAAAAGATTCCGCGACTTGATTAGTGCTGAACAGTATGAGCAGGCCGCAGAGATAGGCCGTGCGCAGGTTAAAGGTGGGGCCCAGGTCATCGATATCTGTCTGGCGAACCCAGATCGTGATGAATATCGGGACATGGAACGCTTCCTGGCGTTCGTGGCCGGCAAGGTGCGCGTGCCGCTGATGGTGGACTCGACAGACGCCCGCGTGATTGAGCTGGCGTTAAAACATTCGCAGGGGAAAGCGCTGGTCAATTCGATCAACCTCGAAGACGGTGAGGAGCGTTTTGCGGCGGTTGTGCCCCTGCTGCGTACCTACGGTGCCGCCGTGGTGGTGGGCTGCATTGATGAAGATAAGGTCCAGGGCATGGGGGTAACACGTGAGCGTAAGCTCGCCATTGCGCAGCGCTCTTATGACCTGCTGGTGGAGAAATACGGCATCCCGCCGGAAGATATTATTTTTGACCCGCTGGTCTTTCCAGTGGGCACAGGAGATGAGAACTACATCGGCTCCGCGGCAGAGACGATTGAAGGCTTGCGCCTGATCAAGCAGGCGCTTCCCCGTTGCAGTACGATCCTGGGGATTTCCAATGTCTCCTTCGGGCTCCCCAGTGCCGGACGGGAAGTGCTCAACGCCGTCTTTTTGTATCACTGCACTCAGGCGGGCCTGGATTACGCTATCGTCAATGCGCAAAATCTCCACCGCTATGCCTCTATCCCTGAGGAGGAGCGCCGGCTGGCCGAGGCTCTGTTATTCTGGAGTAGTGACGATCCCATTGGCGCCTTTAGCGCGTTCTACAGGGGCAAAAAGACCACGGCAAACAAACCGCAGATTACCCTACCTCTGGAACAGCGCCTCGCCGTCTATATCATCGAGGGTACGAAGGATGGGCTGTTCGATGACCTTGACGAAGCCCTGCAGCGCTATACGCCTCTGGAGATCATCAATGGTCCACTCATGGATGGCATGACCGAGGTGGGCCGGCTTTTTAACAATAACGAACTCATCGTGGCCGAAGTCCTCCTCAGCGCGGAGTCGATGAAGGCAGCCGTCGGGTATCTCGAACCGCACATGGAGAAGACCGACAGTGCGCTGAAAGGGAAGATCATTCTGGCCACGGTGAAGGGTGACGTGCACGACATTGGCAAGAACCTCGTGGACATTATCCTGACCAACAATGGCTTCGAAGTGATCAACCTCGGCATCAAGGTGCCACCGCAGCAGCTCATTGAGGTCTATCGGGAAGAGCAGCCGGACTACATTGGGCTCTCTGGATTACTGGTCAAATCGGCGCAGCAGATGGTAGTGACGGCGCAGGATCTGAATGCGGCTGGTATTAGTGTGCCGCTGTTCGTGGGCGGGGCCGCCCTGTCCAACAAATTTACGGCCACCAAGATTGCTCCGGAATACGATGGCCCGGTGCTGTATGCCAAGGATGCCATGAATGGCCTGGATCTGGCCAATCAGCTGAGCCAGCCGCACCCACGTCAGCAGCTTATTACCCGTATACGCTCTGAACAGCATGCCTTGCGTCGCAGTGCGGAAGCGGCCGTGGAGCCGGCAGTGCAGACGTCTGGGGCCGTGGAACAGCGCTCGGCGCTGCGACGCGATGTGCCCTTGCCCACGGTGCCAGACTGGCAGCGCCGCATTTTTCGTGACCTGTCGCTGGAGTACCTGTGGCCCTATCTGAATGCCCAGATGCTGTATGGCAAGCATATGGGGCTACGGGGCAATGTACAAAAGCTCTTCGAGCAGGGCGACCCGAAGGCGATCGAGATCAAGGAGCGTGTCGACACTCTCTTCCGTGAGGTGGTGGAGCAGCAGTTAGTACGTGCGCATGGGGTGTATCGTTATTTCCCGGCCCAGGCGGATGGCAACACCATTGTGATCTATGATCCGCATGATGCATCGCGGGTGCTCGAACGTTTTACCTTCCCGCGCCAGCCTGGCGGCCAATATCTCTGCCTCGCCGATTTCGTCCGCCCTGTCGACTCAGGTGAGATGGATGCGGTGGCCTTTTTCGTCGTCACGTGTGGTCTCGGAGTGCGTGCCTTGGCTAACGCGTACAAGGACGCTGGCGCCTACGTGCGTTCGCATGCCATCCAGGCCCTGGCTATTGAATTGGCTGAAGCCTATGCGGAAAAGCTGCATCAGGACCTGCGGGCCTGGTGGGGTT
>Ga0081538_10003110_pt1 | contig 15796 bp, 13 predicted proteins | sample TabmetS5T2R1_FD_71022 | JGI IMG/M metagenome (GOLD analysis project Ga0081538, IMG submission 71022) | Tabebuia heterophylla rhizosphere microbial communities from the University of Puerto Rico - S5T2R1 | ecosystem: Host-associated > Plants > Roots > Rhizosphere ... | reverse complement strand
ATCGCCGGGGTCGACCGTCGGCATCCACACCTCCTTGCCGCCGAGCCGCAGCGCCGCCTCCACGGCGGCGGGGTTGATGCCGCCCACGTAGGAGTTGAGCACCACCCCACCGAACACGCGGATGCCGGGCACCATCCGCTGGACCAGGTACGCCCGGGAGACGGTGCTCTCGTGGTGGCACTTGAGCACCAGCGCCTTCATGCCGGCGTCCCGTGCCGCCATGGCGATGTCGATGTCGTCGGCGAGGCGGGGGAACAGGTCGGGGTAGGGGTGGCAGTGCAGGTCGACGGCGCCGTCGAGGCCGATCAGCGGTCCGCCGTAGGGGCGCGTGGTCATGTCAGGTACCTCCCACGATCCGATGGTAGGTCTCCGGGTCGGTGGCGCCCTCGGTGCACACCAGCAGGACGCGGGTCCCTGCCCCGAGGTCGAGGGCATCTCGCAGCCTGCCGGCCGCCCGGCCCCCCGTCGCCTCGGCAAGGCCGGCGAGGGATGCTGCGCCGGTCTCGCCGGCGACGATGCCGGCCGCGGCGAGGTCGCGCATGGCCTGGCGCGCGCGCTCGTCGGCGACCGCCACCACGGCGTCCAGGCCCGATCGCAGCAACGGCCAGGCGACCAGCGACGGCGTGCCGCAGTTGAGCCCGGCCATGATCGAGTCGTGGGGGCCGGGGACGGTGACGATGCGGCCGGCGCGCAGCGACCGCAGCAGGCAGGCGGCCGCGAGCGGCTCGACGCCCAGCAGGCGGGGCGGCCGCCGGCGCCCCCGGCGGTGCCAGTGCCGCACGGCGGCGGCCGCGAGCCCGCCCACGCCGACCGGGATGACGACCACATCCGGCGCTTCCTCGCCGCGGGCGGCGAGCTGGTTGTCGACCTCCCAGAAGATGGTGGCGTAGCCCTCAACGACCCAGGCGGGGACCTGCTCGTAGCCGGGCCGGCCGACGTCCTGGATCGCCAGACAGCGGTCTCCGGCGGTGGCGGCGGCGCTGGCGACCGCGCGGTCGTAGTCGCCGTCGACCACGGTGACCCGGGCGCCCTCGGCTTCGATGGCGGCGATCCGCGCGGTCGCGGTGCCCTTCGGCACGTAGACGTCGGCGTCCAGGCCGAGCAGGGCCGCCATGCGGGCGACCGCCCGACCGTGGTTGCCGTCGGTGGCGGTGGCGAGGGTGAGCGGCCGCAGCGGCGCGAGCGTCTGGCGCAGCTCGTCGAGGCTCGCCCACGGCTCCGGGTCCCGGCCGAGCCGCACGGCCAGCGCCCGGTAGGCGGCCCAGCTGGCGCCGAGCATCTTGAACGCGGGCAGCCCCAGCCGGGAGGACTCGTCCTTGACCCACACCCGCTCGACGCCGTTGGCCATGGCGAGGGCGGGCCCGTCCACGAGCGGCGTGGCCGCGTAGCCGGGCAGGCGCCGGTGCAGGCCGAGCGGCGCCCGCGGCGGCGCCGCGACGGCGGCCGCGCCCGCCGCCGGGTTGAGGAAGACCTCGCCGGCCTGCAGCTTGGGCGCGGCGCTCACCGGGCGTCACCACCTCCGGCGTCGTCGATGGCGGCGAGCAGGCGCTCGGGGGTGATCGGCAGCTGGGTGACCCGCACGCCGGTGGCCGCCGTCACCGCGTTGGCGATGGTCGCCGCCGGGTTGCCGATGGTCGGTTCGCCGATTCCCCTGGCCCCGAACGGCCCCTTGCCCTCGCCGCTCTCGACGATGATCGCCTTCACGTCGGGCAGATCGGCCGAGTTGGGCATGAGGTAGCTGGCCAGCAGGGTGGACATGGTCTGGCCCTCCTCCACGACGACCTCCTCGCCGAGGGCGTAGCCGAGACCCTGGTAGGCGCCGCCCTGGATCTGGCCCTCCACCCGCAGCGGGTTGATCGCCCGGCCGACGTCGTGGGCGGCGGCATACCCGAGCACCCGTAGCTCCCCGGTCTCCATGTCGACCTCGACGTCGGCGGCGTGCGCCCCGAAGGTGTAGTCGGGGAAGCTCGCGCCCTGGCCGCTTGCCGGGTCGAAGGTGCCCGTCTCGGCGTGCCAGGTGCCGAGGTGAGCGGTGGGCACGTCGCGCCGCTGGCAGGCCGCGGCAAGCTCGGCCAGGCGGACGCCGCGGCCGCCGTCGCCGCCACGCTCCCGCACCATCCCGTCCTCGAAGGCAAGGTCACCGGGGGCGGCGCCGAGCAGCTCGGCGGCGACCGGCAGCAGCCGGTCGCGGAGCGTCCGGGCGGCCGCCAGCACCGCGTTGCCGGACATGTAGAGCTGTCGGGTGGCGAAGGTCCCGCCGGCCGGGGGCGTGAGCTGGGAGTCGCCGATGTGGACGCCGACCTCCCACAGGGGCACGCCGAGCACCTCGGAGGCGATCTGCGCCAGCGAGGCGGCCTGGCCGGCGCCGAGGTCGGTGACGCCGCTGCGCAGCAGCAGGCTGCCGTCCGCCTCCAGGCTGATCCAGCAGGCCGCCCGGTCCCGAAACCAGACGGTGCGGCCATAGGGTTGCATGTTGACGGCGAAGCCGCGGCCGACACGCCGGCCCGGCCCGCTGGGACGCGCCGGCTCACCCAGCGCCTCGAGCGCCCGTCGCAGGCATTCGCCGGCCGCCACCGCGGTGTCAAGCCGCTCGCCGGTCGGGATCGTGTCACCCTTGGCCAGGAAGTTGCGCTCGCGCACCACCTGCGGGTCCAGGCCAAGCCGCGCGGCGACCCGGTCCATCTGCTGCTCGTACCCGAAGGTGACCTGCATCGCGCCGAACCCGCGGAAGGCGCTGGTGGGGGCGTTGTTGGTGAACACAGCGCGAGCATGGTGGCGCACGTTGGGCACGCGGTACGGCCCCGACGCGGTCACGCACGCGGCGAACAGCACCCGCGGGCTCAGGTATGGGTAGGCGCCGGCGTCGCCGATGATGTCGATGTCCTGGGCGACGATGGTGCCGTCACGCCGCACGCCGGTGCGGTAGCGCATGACGAACGGGTGGCGCTTGGTGCTGGCCATGATCGAGTCCTGGCGCTCCCACACCATCCTGACCGGTCGACGGGTGCGCCAGACCAGCAGCGCCAGGTAGGGCTCGACGGTCATGTCCTCCTTGCCGCCGAACCCGCCACCCATGTAGGTGCTGATCACCCGGACCCTACTGGCGGGCAGGGCGAGGATAGTGGCGATGGTGGCGGCGTGCTCGACCACCTGGGTGGCGACCCGCAGGGTGACCACCCCGGAGGTGTCGATCCAGCCGACGCCGGCCTCCGGCTCCAGGTAGGCGTGCTCCACCCGCTGGGTGCGGTACTCGCCCTCGACCACGAGGTCGGCCGCCTCGAGCGCCGCCTCCACCTCACCGCGGCCGATCGTCCAGCTCACCAGGACGTTGCCCTCGTCGTGGACGAGCGGCGCGCCCGGTTCCAAGGCGCGCTCGGCGTCGAAGACGCCCGCCAGGTCCTCGTACTCGACGTCGACCAGCTCGGCGGCCTCCGCGGCGACCTGCGGGCTGACGGCGGCGACCAGGGCGATCGGCTCGCCCTGGTAGCGCACCCGGTCGGCGGCGAGCACCGGCATGGCGACGGCCAGCTCGCCGAGCCCGCCGGTGGCGCGCTCGACCACCTGGTTCCACGGCACGTCTGCGGCCGTGAGCACCGCCACGACGCCTGGGAGCGCCCGCGCGGCCGAGGTGTCCATGGCGGCGATCCTGGCCGACGCCACCTCGGCCCGCACGACCCAGCCGTGGAGCATGCCGGGCAGCTGCCAGTCGGCCGCGTACAGCAGCGACCCGGCGACCTTGTCGACGAAGTCGTGGTGCGCCGGGCTCTGCCCGACGACCCGGAACGCCTCCTGGCGGGCCGGGGCCTCGGTGTCAGTCATGGCCGCCGGTCCCCTCCGCGGCCGCCGCGGCGTGTTCCTCGACCGCGTCCAGGATCTTGGTGTAGCCGGTGCAGCGACACAGGTTGCCGACCAGCTCCCGGCGGATCCGCTCCCGGCTCGGCCGTGGGTCGCGCTGCAGCAGCGCCCAGGCGGTGAGCAGCATGCCGGACGTGCAGAAGCCGCACTGCGCCGCCCCGTTGCGCAGGAAGCACACCTGCAGCGGGTGGAGCTCGCCGCCCGGGGACAGGCCACGAACGGTCACCAGCGAGTGGCCGTCGGCCTGCACCGCGAGCAACAGGCAGGCACTGACCGGCTCGCCGTCGAGCAGGACCGTGCAGGTCCCGCACACCCCCTCGCCGCAGCCGTAGCGGACCTCGTGGTGGCCGAGGATGTCCCGGAGCACGTCGAGGAGGCTGTCGTGCGGGAACACCCATGCCTCCAGCTGCTCGCCGTTGACCGTGAATGCCACGGGCAGCCTGGTGGGGCCGCTCACGGCGCCGATCCCCCGTCACCGCGTGCCCGCGCCGCCGCCTCGGCCAGTGCCCGCCGGCCGAGGACCGCGGCGAGGCGCCGCCGGTACGGGCCGGAGGCGTGGACGTCGTCGTCGGGGTGGAGCATGGCGGCCGCCCGCTCCGCCACCCGTTGGAGCAGCGCCTCCTCCGGCGCCGCGCCGAGCAGGTCCGCGAGCACCTCCGCCGGGACGGGCCAGGGACGCTCGGCCACGCCGCCGAACGCGACCGAACCGGCCGCGACCGTCCCGTCGTCGTCCAGCTCCACCACGGCGGCCACGCCGACCACCATCCAGTCCGAGCTGCGGCGGCTCATCTCCAGGAACGACCAGCCGCTGCGCGGCCCGAGGGTGGGGACACGCACCTCGGCGACGACCTCGTCCGGCTCCAGCGTGGTGGTCAGATACGACACCAGCAGGTCGCCGGCTGCCACGTCGCGGGCGCCGTCCGGCCCCCGCGCGGTGACCTCCGCGCCCAGCGCGACCGCCACGCAGGGCAGCTCGGCGGCCGGGTCGGCGTGGGCGAGGCTGCCGCCGATGGTGCCGCGCGTCCGGGTGCGGACGTTACCGACCCGCGCTGCCGCCTCGGCCAGGATCGGGCAGCGCCGCCGCACCACGTCGGACTCTTCGATGGCGTGGTGCCGGGTGAGTGCGGGCAGGCGCAGGTACCCGCCGTGGTCCTCGATCGGGCCGGCGCCGACCGGGTTGATATCGACCAGCCACGCCGGCCGGGCCAACCTGAGGTTGAGCATCGGGACCAGGCTCTGGCCGCCGGCGATGACCTTGGCGTCCTCGCCCCGCCGCTGCAGCGCCTGGGCGGCCTCCTCGAAGGAGGACACGCATTCGTAGCCGAACGGGGCCGCGGGCATCGCTCACCCGCCCGGGCTTGCCGGGGCGGCGTCCAGGAGCGCGAGCACCGCGGCGATGGCCGCCTGGTTGCTGGTGACCACGGGGCGGCCCAGGCGTCGCTCCAGCTCCGGCAGGGCCGAGTAGGCCGGGAAGTTGGTGCACGACACGAACGCCAGGTCGATGGGGAGCCCGTGCAGCGTCCGCTCGGCGAAGTCGCAGATCCGCGCCGCCGGGACCCTGGCGATCTCGAAGTTGTCGGCGATCCCCAGCCCGTCGATCCTCGCCACCTCCACGCCGTCGGCCTCGAGGCTCTCCCTGATCGGGCGGTTGAGCGCGTCCACGTACGGCGTGACCACCCCGATGCGCCGGGCGCCGTGGCCGACGATCGCCTGCCTGACCGAGGCGATCACGCTGACGGTGGGCACCCCGGACAGCTCGCTGATGCGTGCGCACAGCTCGGCGTCGTAGTGGTTGCCTCGCAGTGCCCCCGCGCTGGTGCAGCCGAAGACGATCAGGTCGGGCCGGGCGGTGGCGAGGTCGCGCGCGGCCGGGAGCGCGTGCTCATCGAGCATGCGGCTCTCGCCCTCCGGCGTGGTGTCCTCCAGGTACATGCGCGCGGTGTGCAGCGTCGCACCGGGCGGCAGGGCGGCCCAGAGGTCCGGCTCCATCACGGTGTTCGAGGATGGGACCAGCAGCCCGACCCGCCGCCCGCGTTCGATGGTTCCCATAGGCTGCTCCTCACGCCTCCGCCGCGGCACCGGCGTCCAGCTCCCGCAGGATCTCCAGGTCGGTCGTTGCCGGCGGCTCCAGCTCGTACACCTCCGGATGGACGAGCAGCTCGAAGCCGGTGTGGGCGCGGACGTCCTTCACGGTGACGCCGGGCTGCAGGCCGCGCAAGCGCATCCGCCTGCTCCCCGGCTCGAAGTCGAGCAGGGCCAGGTCGGTGACGACGGTGCTCGGCCCCTGGGAGACCAGGCCGGCCTTGTCGCGGGCGTCCCCGCCGCCGAGGTGGCCCGGGCTGGTCACGAAGTCGACCCGCTCGACGAAGCGGCGCGGCTCGTGGATGGTGACCACCAGGACCTCGTTGCAGAGCGAGGCGATGTCGTTGGCGCCGCCCGTGCCGGGCAGGCGGACGTGCGGCCGCCTGACCGGGCCGATGAAGCTGGTGTTGATGTTGCCGTGCGCGTCGATCTGGGCGGCGCCGAGGAAGCCGTAGTGGAGGAAGCCGCGTTGCGCCAGCAGGAAGACGTCGGTGATGGGCGTGAGCATGGTCGCGTGCCGTGCGGCGCGCATCTCGTTGGTGGAGATCGGCAGCCTGCCCGCCAGCATGCGCGGGCCGATGATGCCGCCCTCCAGCACGATGGTGAGGTCGGGCGCGTGGCGCCGCTTGGCCAGCACCGAGCCGAGCAGCGGCACGCCCACCCCGGCGAACACCGCCCGGTGGTCTCGCAGCAGGCGGCTGGCCGAGACCGTCATCAGCTCCTGCGGCGTCCAGCTCACCGCGCCATCAGCTCCGCGGCGCGCATCCGCTGGCCCCGCAACCGCGACGTGCCGAAGCTGGCCAGGAACGCGGCGAAGTCGGGGTGCCGGTGGACGTGGCGGTCCAGGTAGGCGGAGACGGCGCCGAGGCCGTCGCGCCTGACCGCGACGGCGTACTCATCGAAGTGCGCGAAGTCCGCTTCGTAGCAGCCGTAGCACTCGTGCGGAAAGGCCCCCATCGGCGCCTCCACCACCGCGTCTACCAGTAGGTGGGGGAGCACGGTCGCGTCCGGCCGCTCGGTGATGCGCTCGGCCTCGACCACCTCCTCGGTGCTCACGATCACCGTGCGGGCCGCCGCCGCCATGTCCGCGTCCATGTGGGTGTAGCCGTCGATCTGGGCGTTGCCGAAGCGGTCGGCGCGGTGCACGTGCACCAGGGCGACGTCCGGGTTCAGCGCCGGGACCAGCAGGACCTTCTCCCCGGTAAAGGGGCAGGTCAGCTCGTGGGTGTCGACGAGCCCGGCGAGGTCGGAGCCGAGCATCGTCAGGGTGGGCAGGAACGGGACACCCATGGCGCCGGCCTTGTAGCGCAACCCGAGCGCCAGGTGGCTCCACTCCTCGTAGGTCGCCAGCCCCCCCTCGACCAGCTCGCGTACGACCCGCGAGATACCCCACGGCAGGCCGATCCCGACCCAGCTCGTCACGATCCCGTCGGCCATGCCGCCGACCAGGAACAGCTCAGCCTCGTAGCAGGTGAGCGGGCGGGAGAGGGTGAGGCCGGCGCGGCCCTGGCGCAGCAGCTCGAACAGCAGCGCCATGGGCGTGCGGGAGTACAGCGTGCCGCCGATGGCCACGTGGTCACCGTCGCGGACCAGCCGCACGGCGGCCTCGGCGGGCACCAGCTTGTCGGCCAGCACGTGCGGCTTGCGCACCAGCTCTTCGCGGAGCTGCCTGGCGGGGAGGGGCGCCGTCACGCCGGCTTCCCGGCGGAGGGGTCCGGGGAACCCCAAGGTGGCGCCCCGGAGGACAGGTCCCGGCGTGGCCGCAACGCCGGCAGCACCTCGGCGGCGATCCGCTCGACCTGGTCGAGGGCGTAGTCGCAGGGAACCAGGACGATGTGCTCCTCGCCGGCCGCCACGTGCTCGGCGAGCTGCTCGGCGCACTGCTCCGGCGTGCCGCGAATGGCGCTGTCGGGCGTGGACTGGCTCCACTCGGCGACGTCGAAGTACTCGGCGACGAACGCCCGCACGCGCCGGTCGGCGTCCTCGTACGAGGACGACACGCAGATCGGCAGCTGGGCCACGTTGGTGAGCGAGTCGGGGTCGCGACCCGCCTCGGCGGCGTGGTCGCGGATCCGCGCCCACGCCGAGCGGAAGCTCTGCGCGCGGTAGAAGTACGTCAGCCACCCGTCGCCCATGGTCGCCACCCGCCGCAGGACCCGGTCGACGTAGCCCCCGATGAGCACCTGCGGGCGCGGGTGGCTGGCCGGCGGCGGCAGCATCACCACCCCCCGCAGGTCGAGCTCGTCCCAGACGCCGCTGACCTCGGGCTCGCGCCACAGCCGATCCAGGATCTCGAGGTTCCGTTCGAAGAGCCGGCCACGCGCCCGGTAGGGGACGCCGCAGGCCTGGAACTCCCGCTCGTACCAGCCCGCGGCCACGCCGAGGGAGAGCCGCCCTCCCGACAGGAGGTCCACGGTGGCGGCCTCCTTGGCGAGGACCACGGGGTTGCGCAGCGGCAGCACCAGCACGCCCGTGCCGAGCGTCACCGTCGAAGTCCGGGTGGCCAGCGCGGCCAGGGTGGACAACGCCTCCAGGAACGGGAAGGGTCGCCGATTTCCGAGGAACAGGTGGTCCCACACCCACAGCGAACGGTAGCCGAGCGACTCGGCCGCGCCGGCGTAGGCGAGGATCCGCTCACCGCTCGGGCGCCTGCTCGCTGGGGTGAAGTTCTCGACCGCGAGGCCAAACTCGACGGGCATGTGGGTGCGTCCCTCAGGCATGAATTTGACACCACTATCGTGATCGAAGCGCTGCCAGTTTCATCAGATATTGCGAGATGAATTATCGTTGCGAGGAGCGTTCGGGGAGATGGTAGTGGCGCCACCGGAACGAAGGCACTGGCAGATCTCGCCGAAGCTCGCCCGCGACACTTGTCGACTCTTGCCGTGCAGATCCGCCCTTCGTCGCGTTAGCGTTGACCTTCAGGCCCGGGTTGCGCAGGCGGCTGGCCTCGGACAACCGTCGGCTGTTATGGTGGCGAATCGATACCATCCCGCCGCCGAGGTGTTCCGGGAATTCTTGGGGAGGCGTCGAGCTGACCGCTCCCAGCGATGCCGTCAGGCCCGCCGCCGACGAACGCCCCCAGGCGGCCTCGGGGGCGCTGCCGAGGGGGCCGTCCATCGGCGAGCTGCTGCGGCTGCCGACGCTGTCGTCCGCGGAGGTCGTGGCGGGCGCTGCCGGCCTGCACCGGGTCGTGCAGCGCCTCAACGTGATGACCGTGCCCGACATCCTCCCGTGGGTGAAGGAGAACGAGTTCCTGCTGGCCACCGGCTACCCGCTGCCATCAACGGCCGCCGAGCTGGCGGAGCTGGTGTCGGCGCTGGACGCCCGCGGCCTGGCCGCACTCGGCGTGAAGCTCGGAAGCTACCTCGAGGCGCTACCGCGGGAGATGCTGCAGCGTGCCGACCAGCTCACCTTTCCCATCATCGACATCCCACGGCACGTCGGCTTCGACGACATCCTCAGCCAGGCGCTCACCGACATCGTCAACCGGCAGTCGGCCGTCCTGGAGCGCGCCGAGGAGATCCACCGCGTGTTCATGCGGATCGTCCTGGAGGGTGGCGGCCTTCCCGAGATCACCGAGAAGCTCTCCCAGCTCATCGAGGGTGCCGTGGTAGTGCTGGACGACGACGGCCGCGTGCTGGCGGCGTCGGGTCTGGCCGAGGTCGCCGGGCTGCTCGCCACCGCGGGGCTCCTCGGCGAGGACGGGCGGATCGTCGTCGGTGACGCGCTGGTCCCGCAGACCCTGGTGCTGGCCTCCGGGGGGGTCCGCTGCGCGCTGGCGCCGGTGCTGGCCGGCTCGATGCGGCACGGCCGCATCCTCGCTGTCGAGGGCGAGCGGCCGCTCCAGCACGACGCGCTGATCGCCCTGGAGCGCGCCGCCACCGTCATCGCCCTCGACGCGGCCAAGCAACTCGCGGTCACGGCGGTGGAGCGCAAGTTCCAGTCCGACTTCCTGCACGAGCTGGTCAGCGGCAGGGTACGGAACGAGCGGGAGATCCTCAGCCGCTCCGGGTCGCTCGGATGGGACCTGGACCGGCCACTGGCGGTGCTGGTCGCCGAGCTGGAGCGGGCGCCGGACGAGGAGCCCTCCGGTCCGGAGGAGCACCGGTTGCGCGCCCGCCTCACCGACGCGTGGACCTCGGCGGTGCGCGACTGTGACCCCGGCGCCGCCGTGGCCGGCTTCGCCACCGACCTCGTCGCCATCGTCGGCCTGCCGGACCGCCGGGACCTGGGAGAGGCGGCGGTCTCGCTGGCCCGGTCGATCGCGGCCGGCCTGGCGCGGCGCAGCCGCCACGTCCTGTCCGTCGGGGTCAGCCGTCCGGTCACCTCGCCGGTCGAGGTCGCCACCGCCTACGACCAGGCCACCAAGGCGGTACAGATCGGCCGGCGCATCCACGGCCAGGGCACCGTCACCCGCTTCGACAGCCTCGGCGTGTTCCGGCTGCTCAGCTTGATCGACGACACCGAGGAGCTGCGCTCGTTCGCGCTGGAGAGCCTCGGGCCGTTGCTCCGCCTGGACCCGGCCGAGCGGGACGACCTGCTGCGAACCCTCGAGGCGCTGGTGGAATGCAACCTCAACGTCGCCAGGGCGGCGCGGCGGCTGTACTTCCACTACAACACGCTCAGGTACCGCATCACTAAGCTGGAACGGCTACTCGGCCCCTTCACCGCCGATCCCGGCCTGTGCCTCCAGATCGGGCTGGCGCTCCAGATCATCCGCATCCGCGAGATCCTCCACGACGTGCCCGACCAGCCCCCGACCAGGAGCCCGTAGGCACCGGCCGCCGCGATTCAGCGTTTGAGTAACTCGGTGACGGCGCCGGCGACGGCGTCGGGCGCCGTCCAGAAGGCGCTGTGGTCCTGGCCGTCGAGGGTGCGGTAGCGGCCCTGCGGTAACAACTCGACCAGCGCCTTGGCCCTTCGTGGAAGAACGGCTCGCTGTTCGCCCGACGACGACCTTGGTCGGGGCCGTCACCTTCCAGCGGTAGGCATCCCTCGCCGCTGCCAGGATCCCCGCGTCATGGGCCGGTCCTGTGGTCCAATCCCTGCTCAGCCCCCACAGGTGCCTTGATCGGATCGCTGATCGCCAGCTACTCCAGTCCAGCTGTGGCCGCTCGGAGGACTACTGCATGGGAGGAAGCAACGTACTGCGGACTTTGGGATTCTCCTGTGCTCACACGATGCTCACAGACGACCCCGGACGGTGCCGGACGAACCCTGCCCAAAAGTACTTGCCGGCCCCACTCGAACCCCTGCTGAGCTGCGAGATTCTGGACGGGGCCGGATGGGCTCGGACGGTCACGGTGGCGTTCGAATCCCACCTGACCGCGGGGTGATCGCAGTTGGAAGGTCAGACCACGAGACGGCGCCAGCCAGCGGCGCCGGTATGGCGCCCCGGTGGGCGACGGATCGGCCTGCGCAACGGTGGTTGCTGCCGATCTGCTGCCTCGGGCGGGCGATCCAGGAACGGCCGAGGGCGAATCCGGCCTCTGACCTAGGGTGGAGCTGAGGGGATTTGAACCCCTGACCCCTTGCATGCCATTGACGAGCCGGCCCCTCACGCCCCACCACTCGTCCACGCGTTCCCAAACCTCGGGCGCGAGTGTCCTCATGCTCCAGCGGAGCCCCTCGTAAGAGGGCCATTTCTGCGGCCGAGGTCGTGCACCTTCTGGATGCGGCGCCCGGCGACCGCCAAAGGCTTCCGAGCTGCCAGGGCGGCCGGACCGCAAAGACGTTCGGTGGATCCAGGTTAAGGCCGGCTGGCCGCGACGGTGGCCGGGATGATCGACGCTGACAGGCCCTGGCCCACACGCCAAGGGCTGCGCACGGCCGTGTTCGACTTCATCGAGATCTTCTACAACCGCCAACGCCGTCACTCGACCCTCGACGACCAGCCACCCGCCAGCTACGGGCAGCAGCACGCATCAGCACCCGCCGCCTAGCCACCGTGTCAACGGGGCAACTCCACGTTGTCTGAGGCCATCCGTGCGGGCCTGCTACGAGGGCTGTGTGGTGGAATAGGTCGGGATGGCCGGCCTGCCTCTTCGACTGTTCAACACGCTCGGGCGCGAGCTCCAGCAGTTCGTCCCCCTCGAAGCCGGAAGGGTGCACATCTATACGTGTGGCCCCACCGTGTACGCCTACCAACACATCGGCAACTTGCGCGCCTACGTCTTCGCCGACACGCTGCGCCGGGTGCTCGAGTGGAAGGGGTACGAGGTGACCCACGTCGTCAACATCACGGACGTCGGCCACCTCACGTCGGACATGGACGAAGGCGAGGACAAACTCGAACTCGCATCGCGGGAGGAAGCTCGCTCCGTCTGGGACATTGCCGCCCACTACACCGGCGCCTTCCTGGATGACGTGGCCAAGCTTCGTGTCCTTCCGCCCGCCGCCTGGGCGAAGGCGACGGACCACATCCACGAGATGGTCGAGTTCGCGCGCGTGCTCGAGGCGAAGGCATACGCGTACAAGATCCCGGCAGGCCTCTACTTCGACACCGCGAAGGTTCGCGACTACGGAAAGCTCGCGCTCCTCGACCTGGCGGGGCTTCAAGAGGGAGCCCGGGTCGCGCCGACGCCCGGGAAGCAGAACGCGAGTGACTTCGCCTTGTGGCGAGCCTCGCCGGCGGACGCGACGCGGTTGATGGAGTGGGAGTCCCCATGGGGGCCGGGAGCGCCCGGGTGGCATCTTGAGTGCTCCGCGATGAGCATGAAGTGCCTCGGAGAGCGCTTCGACATCCACACCGGCGGCGTCGACCACATCCCGGTGCACCACACCAACGAGATCGCGCAGAGTGAGGCCTACCTCGGCGGCCCTTGGGTGCCGTTCTGGCTCCACAACGAGTTCATCAACCTGCGGCAAGCGAAGATGTCGAAGTCGAGGGGCGGCACGCTGCTGCTGTCCGACCTCGAGCAGCAGGGTTTCCATCCGCTCAGCTACCGCTGCTTCCTGCTTGCTTCGCACTACCGTAACCAGACAGAGTTCACCTGGCGCGGCCTCGAAGGGGCGCGCGTCGCGCAGCGGCGGCTGCTGGAGCGCCTCGCCGAGCGCAGCGCCAGAGCCACCGGTCCTCTCACCCATGAGCAGGCGGCGGACCGGCTCGACGGCCCCGGCCGCGCGCATCTTGAGCGACTCGACGAGGCAATCTCGAACGACCTGAACACCCCGCAGGCGCTTGCTCTCCTCGCGCAAGCATCGCGCTCCCCAGAGCTTGGGGCAGAAGGCCTCAGGACGCTCGCCGGCGCCTTCGAGGCCATACTCGCCATCGGCCTCCTCGACCTGATGCCGCAGGACGTCGAGCCGCCCGTGCGGGAACTCCTCCTTGCACCCGCCGAGGTCGACCAGTTACTCGGCGAACGCGACGACGCGAGGCGTCAGGTCGATTTCACCACCGCTGACGCAATCCGAAGGATGCTGGAGCGACTCGGCGTTGAGGTGCGCGATACGCCCGGGGGAACGATCTGGAAGCTGCGCACAGCCGTCACAGCCCGCAAGGCTAGCGAGGGCGACGCCCAGTAGCGCTCGTCCGGAAGGGCCGGCACGTGGACACAGCGATCCGCGTGGGTGGACCCGCGGACGCGGCGTTGTGGACACCGGCAGCCCGCAGTCGCCCGCCACGATGGACACCAACAAACGCTGGCCTTGTCGCGGATCGACCCGACCGACCAGGCGACCCCCCGTGACCATGACCAGCGTCGGCCGGAGGCGACGTTCGCCTTGCGACGCTCGGCCGGCAAGCCGGCTACGCCTCGCGCATGAAGGTGTCCAGGTCGGCGGCGACCCGCTCCGGCCGCTCCCAGTTGGGGCTGTGGCCCGTCGCCCGGTACACGACCACCCGGGCCCCGGGAATCGCGACCGCCAGCTGGTCCTCCTCCTCCCGCGGCAACCACCGGTCCCACTCCCCCCAGACGAGCAGCGTCGGCGCGGCGATCCGCCCCAGGTCGGCCGCGTCATCGAAGGCGAACAGACCCTCCAGCGCGAGCTTCCAGACCCGGGCCGGCAGCTTGAGGCTCTCGGCAATCAACCGCTCGAAGAACGCCTCCGGCAGGGTGACGTGGGCGGCGGCCCCCTGCAGCTCCCGCGCGAACCGCGCCGGCACCGGGTCCTGCAGGGCTCGCACCGCGGTCTGCAGCGCCAACTCCTCCTGGTTGTCGCCCAGCGATCCCGGGGCGCCGAGCAGCACCAGCCGGGCGAGCCGCTCGGGGTGGGCCTCGGCCACGCGCCGGGCGACCAGGCAGCTCCCCGAGTGGCCGACCAGGGTGGCCCGCCCGACCCCGACGGCGTCCAGGAAGGCCACCACGTCGCCGGCGAAGTCCTCGACGGCGTAGCAGCAGTCCGGCCGCTCGGAGTCGCCGTGGCCGCGCTGGTCCAGCGCGTAGGCGTGGTAGCGCGGGGGGAGCAGGGGCAGGACCCGGCTGTAGGAGAACCAGGAGTCGGTGTAGGCGGGCAGAAAGACGATCGGCGCCCCGGCCGGGTCGCCCTGCTCGGCGTAGTGGACCCGCGGACCGCTGGCAAGGCGCGTGGTGGCAAACCGAAGCTGCGGAACCTGTTGCTGCATGGCCGCCCCTCTGGCACTCCGATCCTGCAGAGGGTGCCCATCCTACGGCCCACGCCCGATTGGGACGATGCACCGTGTCCGGGCAGCAGCAGGCCGGTACCACTACGGGGCCTGGCCTGACGGGACGCTGGAGCAGCGGTCGTGGTGATCTGCGTCGCGTTCCTCGCCCCGCCAGCGCGGCGGCCGCTCGGGCGGCTTGGCCTTGTGCCACGGCAGGGACCTCTTGGCGGGCACGCTCCCCCTCCAAGACTTCACCGACAGCGGCACGGCGGGCTGCTCGGGCGCATACCCGTGGCGCTCCCGGTACTCGTCCTCTAGGCCGAGCATGACATGGGCCAGGCTGCTGAGGCGCTCGGAGCGCACGGTCCAGCCGCGCTGATTGGCATCGGCCAGGAAGGCCTGGACGGCCTAAGTGACCGCCAGCGCCCGCGCTGCCGTGGCCTGCTGGGGCCCTGCCGTTGGTGCGGGGCGGCCACAGACCCGGGCGCCGTCGGCGGCGCGCTGTACACGCCGCCGTGGGTGAACTGGGGTCCGCCGGTGCGCCGGCCGCTGTTGGGTCGCTCCCGCAACCGGGCGGCCTTATGTGCGGTCTCGGAGTGCGAGACCGGGATCACCTTCGAGCTCACCCCGCCGCCCTGACGCCCAGCCACGACATCGAGGCGACCGCTTCAGAACATCGTGCTGTGGGAGTGTGTGTGAGCGGCGTTGAGGAGCCCTGTAAGGGCTGGTGTGAGGTTCGCATCCAGAAATGGGCACCCGCGGCCTGGTGCCAGCAAGTGACGTTAACTGGCTGGCCTACATACAAGCGAGGGTTATCTTGCCTGTCCCTGACGGGATCCGAGGCGGGGCACCCAGAGAAGGCGCAGCGCTCGGCGAGATTATCCCTTGTGCGGACGCAGCCGTGGGTCGGTGATCCCGCCGGTGCAGGTGAGCCGCCCGATGTCCCAGCCGGCCAGCCGGGCGCCGGCCTGGTAGGCACTCTCGTAGAAGTCCACCACGCTGGCGTGCGGGTCGCTGGTGGCGCGGGCGTCCGGATGCCGATCAGGTGGTACGAGGCATTCTCACGCGTAAGGAGGCACACAGCGCCTTACCAACCACATCACGCAACTGCTCCCAGGAAGCATTTAGTCCTGAGGCCTGCATTTCCGCTATCGGCTGAGGCGTCTGCGGCGGTCGGCGTCGAGGGCCTGGCGGACGAGCCGTGACAGGGTGGTGAGGTCGTAGCCGCCGTCGTGGCGGCGGCCGTTGACGAAGAAGCTGGGGGGGCCGGTGACCCCGCTCAAGTCGGCGCTG
>Ga0081538_10003109_pt1 | contig 15796 bp, 18 predicted proteins | sample TabmetS5T2R1_FD_71022 | JGI IMG/M metagenome (GOLD analysis project Ga0081538, IMG submission 71022) | Tabebuia heterophylla rhizosphere microbial communities from the University of Puerto Rico - S5T2R1 | ecosystem: Host-associated > Plants > Roots > Rhizosphere ... | reverse complement strand
CGATGCCGTTCGAGATCGACGTGGTCGAGCGCCGCATCCGCCAGCTCGAGATCGAGAAAGCCGCGCTGGCGAAGGAGACCGACGAGACGTCGGCGCAACGCCTTGCCGCCCTCGACGAGGAGCTCGCGACCCTCGCCGAGGAGCGCGGCGTCCGCGTCGTTCCCCACCTGTGGAAGACCGGGATCTCGATCGCCGCGGCCGCGCAGCTAGCGGCCGTCTCGCCCAACTGCCCGTACATCGAGTTCCTCCCGACGGAGCTCTCGGCGTCCGCGCTGCGCAAGGAGCTCACCGTCGATGAGCTGCGGATGGTCGACGGAGTGATGCCATTGCCGACGAATCCGGGGCTGGGCGTCGAGCTCAACCGCGAGGCGCTCGAGCGTTACGCCGCTGAGGCACGGGGGGTGGCGGCATGAGCGCGGCCCGCGAGCACGGAGCGGTCGCGCCGGCCGAGCGGCCGGGCGCCTCGCCACAGTGGTGGCGCGACGCGGTCCTCTATGAGAACCACCTGCCGAGCATGCGCGATGGCGACGGCGACGGCATCGGCGACCTCCAGGGCCTGATCGACAGCCTCGACTACCTCGGCGAGACCCTGGGCATCGACGCGATCTGGGTCGGGCCGTTCTTCCGCTCGCCCTTGCTGGATCAGGGCTTCGACATTACCGACCACCTCGACGTCGACCCAATCTTCGGCGACCTCGAGACGTTCGACCGGTTGCTCGGGGAGGCACATGCCAGGCGCCTCAAGATCATCGTCGATTACGTCCCCAACCACACCTCCAATGAGCATCCGTGGTTCGTCGAGTCGCGGTCGTCGCGACACAGTCCGAAGCGCGAGTGGTACACGTGGCGCGACCCGGCGCCCGGGGGCGGCCCGCCGAACAACTGGATCAGCGAGGCCGGGGGCCCGTCATGGACCTTGGACGAGGCCACCGGTCAGTACTACCTGCATTCCCACCTCGCCGAGCAGCCTGACCTCAACTGGCGCAACCCCGAGGTTCGCGTGGCGATGCTCGACGTCCTGCGCTTCTGGATGAGGCGCGGCGCTGACGGCGTTCGGATCGACGTGGCTCACATGCTGATGAAGGATCCCGAGCTGCGCGACAACCCGCCGGCGCCGGAGGGCTACACGAACCCGTTCGAGCTGCAGCCCCCCGACTACCTCTCACAGCGACACGTCAACGACCGCGCTCACCCTGACGTGCACCGCGTGCTGGGCGAGATCCGAGCCGTGCTCGACGAGTTTGGGGGGCGCCTGGCGATCAGCGAGATCGAGGCGATGGATTGGGACACGTGGGCGCGGTACTTCGGCGACGAGGGTGGCGGGCTGCACATGCCGTTCGCCTTTCAGCTGATCGAGACGGCGTGGGAGGCCGAGGCCCTCGCGGCGACGATCGCATCGCTCGAGCAATCCCTACCGGAGGAGGCGTGGCCGATCCTCACCCTCGGAAACCACGACCGGTCGAGGCTCGCCAGCCGCATCGGCAGTGCGCAGGCGAGGGTGGCGGCGGTACTGCTGCTGACCCTACGCGGCACGCCGATCTTCCTATACGGAGACGAGCTCGGCATGGTCGACCAGCCCGTGCCGCGGGAGCGCCAGCGCGACTACTTCGGGCTCCGGGGCGGCGTCTCGCACGACGCGGCGCGCACGCCGATGCCCTGGAGCGCGGCGCCAAACGGCGGCTTCTCCGCAGCCCTGCCCGAGGACCTGTGGCTGCCGGTGAGCGCCGAGTACGAGTCGATCAACATAGAGGCGCAGCTCGCCGATCCCGACTCGAGCCTCAACCTCTACCGCCGGCTGATCGCACTGCGCGGCGAAAGCAACGCGCTGCGCCACGGCCGCTACGCGCTCGTCGAGCACTACCCCGGGTGTCTCGTCTACAGGCGCGCGGCGGGAGGCGAGACGAAGCTGATCGCGCTGAATCTCACCGCGGAGGAGCTGGAGATCCAGCTCCCCGCTGGGACGGTGCGGCTCTCGACGCACAGGGACCGTGAGGGCGATCGTGTGGCGGGGTCGCTGCGGCTGCGCGCCGACGAGGGCGTAGTTCTCGATCTCGACCAGGAGATCCGGCGGTGAGCACCCGGCCGGATTCGGCCGCCAGCCTCGGCCTTAGCTGGGCTCGCGATCGCGGCGCCCGCGGCATCGCGCGCCTCACCGGCGGAGGCTCGCGCAGCGACGAGCGTCGTACCGCGGGGCTGATGATCTCGCCGCCGGTGGTTTTGATCGTCGCGGTGGCCTTCTTCCCGGTCGCCTACTCGTGGTACATGAGCCTCCACGACTCCAGTGTCACCGGTGTCGGCGAATGGGTCGGCTTCGACAACTACGCCGAGCTGTTCGAGGATCCCGACTTCACTCGAGCGCTCCTCAACACGACCGTATTCACGGCCGTCAGCGTCGCGCTCGAGCTCACCTTCGGGCTCGCGATCGCGCTCGGCCTGAACCAGGCCTTCCGCGGCCGCGCCCTCGTTCGCACCTCGGTGCTCCTGCCGTGGGCCTTTCCGGTGGTCGTCTCGGCACTGATGTGGCGGCTGATGCTCCAAGACGACGTCGGGGTGGTCGCCTACCTGGTCAACAGCCTCGAGCTCGCCGACGCGCCGATCCTGTCCCAGCAGAGCTCGTTGCTAATCGCCGCGATCGGCGTCGATGTTTGGAAAACGACGCCGTTCATGGCGTTGCTGCTGCTCGCCGGGCTCCAAACCCTGCCCAGGGATGTGGTGGAAGCCGCCATGGTGGATGGCGCCGGGCCGGTGCGGCGGCTCTTCTCGGTCACGTTGCCGCTGCTCAAGCCGACGATTCTGGTCGCGCTGCTGTTTCGCACGCTGGAGGCTTGGGGCGTCTACGACCTCTTCTGGGTGATGACCGACCGCCAGCTCGACTCGCTGTCGACGTACACCTACGAGGGCGTACGGATCAGTCAGCTCGAGTTCGCCACTGGGACCGCGGCCGCCGTGTTTACCTTCTTCGCCGCGCTCGCCATAGCGCTCGTGTTCATCAGGCTGCTCGGCACGCGGACGGCGGAGGAGTGACGATGGCCGGAGCTCTTGGCAGACCGCGCGGCGCCCGGCGCTCCGGGCTCGGTTGGGGGTTCTACCTCTCCGCGGGCGCGCTCGTCCTGCTCAGCCTCGCGCCGATCCTCTGGGTTCTGAAGATGAGCATCGTGCCGCGCGCAGAACTGTTCGCTTCGCCCCCGCCATTGCTTCCACAGGAGCTGACGGGAGCAAGCTACGCGACCATTTTCGACGATCCGACGTTCGTCCGGGGCCTGCTCAACAGCGCGATCATCGCCGGCTCGACCACGATCGCCTGCCTGGTGCTAGGCGCCCCGGCGGCTTACGCGTTCGCCCGGCTTCGCTTCCGCTTTCGCACGGCGATCATGACCGCGATCCTCGCGCTGGCCTTCTTCCCGGCGGCCGCTGTCATCGCGCCGCTCTTCATCGAGTTCAGGGCGGTCGGACTGCTCAACACCTTCTGGGCGGTGATCATCACCGACACGGTCTTCGTCCTCCCGCTGACGGTATGGATTCTGACCGCGTTCTTCCGCCAGCTCCCGCGCGACCTCGAGGACGCAGCCAGGGTCGACGGGGCGACCACGCTGCAGGCGTTTCGCCTCGTGGTGCTGCCTTTGGCAGCACCCGGTGTCGCGGCCGCGGCGATCATCGCCTTCATCGTGACCTGGAACGAGTTCCTGTTCGCGAACACGTTCCTGTTCGACTCGAGCACCTGGCCGGCGACGGTCGCGATCCCGAACTTCGCCACTACCCACACGGTCGATTACGGCGCCCAGGCGGCGGCGGCGCTGGTGATCACGGTACCGATCGCGATCGTCGTCCTCGCGTTCCAGCGGCGCATCGTCCAGGGGTTGACCGCGGGGGCCCTGAAGGGGTGAGGGCCTTGAGCTCGATCCGCGAACTGCGAGCCCATGAAACGACCCAGTACCGGTCCAAGGAGGAGAAATGAGTCCAGTCGAAACCGAACAACCGAGCACGAGCACCGGCACGCGGCGCACCAACCGCCGCGAGTTCCTGGTGGTAAGCGGGGGGAGCCTCGCCGCCGTCTCGCTGTGGGGGCTGAGCGCCTGCGGCGATGACGACGACGGCGGCACCGGCGAAGTGCTGATGAACTTCAGCCCCGACCTCAAGCAGATCGTCCCCGGCCAGGTCGACGCCTATAACAACCAGCACCCCGATGGGGAGGTCAGCACTCGGACCACGCCGGCGGACACGACCGAGGCGTTCGATCAATTCCGAACGCAGTTCCAGGGCGGGGGATCCGACATCGACGTGATCATGGGCGACATCATCTGGCCGCCGCAGTTCGCAGCGAACGGCTGGATCGCCAGTCTCGACGACCGGTTCACTGAGTCCGACCGCGAGGCGTTCATCCCCGGAGTCGTCGAGGGCAACACCTACGAGGACAGTGTCTACGGCGTACCGTGGTTCACAGACGCCGGCTATCTCTACATGCGCAGTGACCTGCTCGAGGACGCCGGCTACTCGGAGCCGCCGGCGACCTGGGACGAGTTGATGGAGATGGCCAGAAAGATCCAGCAGGACGCCGGAATTCCGAACGGGTTCGTGTTCACCGGCGCCCAGTATGAGGGCGGCACCGTGCTCGGGATCGAGTTCATTCGCACCCACGGCGGGGACGTGCTCGACGGCGACACGGTGATCGTCGACAGCCCGGAGGCGATCGCCGGCCTGACCACCCAGCAGACGCTGGTCGCTGATGGGATCGCGCCGGACGCGGTCGCCAACTACGAAGAGGATCAGGCCTCGGGCGCGTTCCTGCGCGGGGACTCGGTGTTCATGCGCATGTGGCCGTACGCCTACGACTTCCTGGGCGACAAGGAGCTGTCGAATCTCGATGTCGACCAGGTCGAGCTTGCGCCGCTGCCGGTCGCCGAAGGAATCGAGCCGGTCAACGTCGGAGGAGGGTTCAACTTCTTCCTCAACGCGGAAGCGGCGGACCCGGACGCCGCCTACTCGTTCATCGAGTACATGACGGCCGCCGAGCAGCAGAAGACGATGGCGCTGGAAGGCGGTTACCTGCCGACCCGAACTGAGCTATATGACGACGAGGAGATCATCGAGGCGGTGCCCGGAGTGCGGTTGGGCAGGGAGATCGTCCCGACGACGACGACCCCGCCCGTATCGCCCTACTACTCGGACATGTCGCTGGCGATGTCGGAGGCGTACAACGCCAACATCCTGGGAAGCATGTCGCCCGAGGAGGCGGCGGCGACTATCGCCGAGGACCTCCAGACGATCATCGAGAAGGGCGGCTGAGCAGAACGTACCCGCGTCACGAATCCATGCGGTCGAGGCGGCGGATTGCTGTCGCGGCCGCCCGCAGGTCGTCCGCGATGATGTCGGCGTCCGCCAGCTCCGCACGGGCGCTAAGGGCGTGCGGGATCGCGATGCAGGTCATCCCGGCCACGCCCGCGGCCGCGATGCCCGCGGGAGTGTCCTCGACCGCGATGCACGTGGCGGGCTCGGCCCCGATCCGGCTCGCAGCGAGGCGGTAGATCGACGGGTCGGGCTTACCTTCGGTCACGTCGTCACCGCTGACCAGCGCCTCGACCATTGACTCGATCCGGAGCAGCCGAATGGCCTGCTCGGCGAAGGCGGCGAGGCTTGAAGTGGCGATCGCGAGGCTGCGACCATCGGCGTGGAGCCCGGCAAACACCTCGGTCGCGAAAGGCATCGGGCGAACGTCGCCCGTCACGGCGGCTGTTGCCCGCTGCAGCTCTCGGCGGACGTCCTGCTCGGGAAGCGCGAGACGCGCGGCGACGACCGGGAGGAAGTCAGCCTCCCGACGCCCCAGCGTAAGCGCGAACAAGTCCGACGCATCGCGGCGTCCCACCCGCTTGAGAAAGGTGGCGAACGCGCGCTCGTATAACGGCTCGGAGTCGATCAGGACACCGTCGAGATCGAAGATCACCGGTCGCACTGCAGCTCACCCGCCGACGATCAGGGCGATAGGGGAATCATCCCGCTTACACCGTTTCAACGCTGGCGCCTTGCCCGGTGAGTGCGCTCACGGTCTCTTCACTAAGAGCACCCGCGGGAAGGAGGATGGCGGCGGAACTTGAGTTTTTGGCTAGCTTCGCCAGCCTGATGATTGCCGCCGGCGTCGGCGCCAAGCACATGCAGACCTACCTCGGGCACTCCAGCGTCGCGACCACGCTCGACGTTTATGGGCACCTGATGCCGGGCGCCGAGGCCGGCGCCACCGAGCTGCTCGACGCTACCTGGAGGCCGATCGCGAGCGCGCCGACGCGGCCGCTCGGGCGGCCGGCGCCGACGTCACCGCTTCCTGACCGGGGCGCCTACTGGGGCGCGGCGATCCTAGATCGCTTGTCTATGCGGGATAACTACTCCAGCTTGCCGATCTTGAAGATCTTCGTGCCGCAGTCAGGGCACGTGCCTTGGATCGCCGGCCGGCCGTTCTTCATCGTGACCTGCTGGGGATCCTTGATCTCGACCTTCTTGCGTTCCTTGACGCAATAGCCCTCAGGCATGAATCGCTCCTCCTCTGGGAGACAGTTCGCGCGACCGTAGACGACCGGTCGGACGCGTGCGGCGTGCCCAACGTAACAAAAAGCACAAAGCGCACGCGGGCCCACGTGCCCTGTGCCTGGGCGCTGGGTGTGATACTCCCGCGCCCTCATGGCTGCCGAGCCTCAGGCATCGAGACCGCGTGCCACGCACGGCGTGGCCGGCGTGTGCGCGCGCATCGCCGATTCGTCGCGCTTTCAGAGCTTCATCTTCGTCGTCATCGTCGCCAACGCGGTCACGCTCGGGCTCGGGACGTACGACTGGGATTCGAGCGTGGACTCGGCCCTGAATACGCTTGACGACGCCTTCCTCGGGATCTTCGTGATCGAGCTGGCGATCCGGATCACTGCCTTCGGCCGCCACCCGCAGGACTTCTTCCGCGACGGCTGGAACCTCTTCGACTTCACTGTGATCGCGCTCGCCTTCGTGCCTGGCGTGCGCCAGAACGTCACCTTGCTGCGTCTCGCCCGGCTGCTGCGGGTCGTTCGGCTGGTGACCGTTCTGCCCGACCTGCGAGTGCTGCTACGGGCCATGGCGCGCTCGATCCCGCCGATCACGAGCCTCGTCGTGCTGACGGTGCTGATCATGTACGTCTACGGGATGGTCGGGTGGATCATCTTCCACTCCGACGACCCGGAGAACTGGGGCAACATCGGCGACTCGATGCTGAGCCTGTTCCAGATCCTCACGCTCGAGAACTGGCCGGAGTTCCTCGAGCAGGGGCAGGAGACGGCGCCGGCGTCGTGGATCTACTTCGTCTCGTACATCCTCATCGCCTCGTTCCTGGTCATCAACATCTTGATTGCGATCATCATCAACTCGGTCGAGGAAGTCCACCAGGCCGAGCGCGAGGAGGAGCGCGCGCAACGCGACGCCGCTGCGGTCGCGGAGGGCGAGACCGTCGCCGAGCGCCTGGCGGAGGTCCGCGAGGCGCTTGACAACCTCGAAGCCCAGCTGGCGGAGGGACGCGGCGACCTGCCGGGCCCGGCACCCTCGGTCAGACGGCCTACCAAGGGCGGCCGGATGCGGGCCTGATCCGCCCCGCTACTGGTTGGGCCCGCCGCCCTGCTGCTGGGAGGGCGCCGACTCGAGATCCGAGATCTGGTTGCGCAGGTCGTCGATGTCGTCCTGTACGACCTCCAGCTCGCGCTCGATCGTCGTCCTGTCGCTCGACAGACTCGACACCTGATCCTCGAGCGCCTGCACGCGTTCGGCCAGGGTTCCGACCTGCTCTTCGGCCGCCGCGGACGCCTCCTGTGAGACCTCCGCCACCTGGTCGCGAAGCTCGCTGAGCTCGTCCTTGGTGGCGCTCTCGTCCTTGGCGCTGAGGGCGAGTACAACGCCGACGATGCCCGCGGCGAGCGCCAGCACGATGGCGGCGCCGCCCGCGTAGCTGCGCACGCCCAGCTTGCGCTCGACCTGGGCGATCCAGGCGCGGAGGCCGTCGATCCGCTCCTCTGGACTTGCCGGCGCCTCAGCGACGGGTTTGGCGGCGGGCGGGGTCGATGGACTGCCGGCGGGTGTTGAGGATCCCCCGGCCGCGGGAGCGGCGCCTGCGGGCTCGGTCGCCCCGGGCTCCTTCGTGGCGGCCTCGTCGGGCGCCCTCTGGGGCTTGTCCTTGCGCTTGAACGGGTTCCTCATTCGGCCGGGATCCTAGTCAGCGCTGGGGGGATCGGCCGTGGAGGGCGGGGCACCTGTGGGGCCCGGGCTACCCACGGCGGCGAACGGCCTCAAGACGCCGGCAGCGGTGTGCGCACCTCGCCGTCGGCAGGTTCGATCTCGCGGCCCGCGTCGACCCACGCCTGGAGTCCGCCCGCCATGTTGTGGGCGTCGTATCCGGCCTCGCGAAACGCCGCCGCCGCCATCGCCGAGCGGTTGCCGCCCCGGCAGTAGAAGACGACGGGGCGATCCTTGGGGATCGACTCGGACTCGGCGACCAGGTCGTTGACCTCGATGTGCCGGGCGCCGGCGATGCGGCCGCCCTCCCACTCGTAGTCGCGGCGCACGTCGATGAGCACCGCGCCCTCGGCCACGAGCTCGACCACGCGCGCGGGCTCGAGTTGGATGTCCTCGGCGGGCGGTTCCTCGCTCATGGCCGAGAGGCTACCCAGGCCGAGCTCGCGGGCACCGAGCCCGACTGGCATACCATTGCGTCCCCGCCGTTCCCGCCAGTCAAGGAGATGAATCGATGCCCGAAGCCGTGATCGCCGACGCCGTTCGCACCCCGATCGGCCGCGCGTTCAAGGGAACCCTCGCGCAGCAGCGTCCCGACGAGATGGGTGCGTTCATCGTCGACCAGCTGCTGGAGCGAAACGAGGCCGTCAGCCCGGAGTCCGTCGAGGACGTCTTCTGCGGCTGCGGGCTGCCGCAGGGTCTGCAGGCGTTCAACATCGCGCGAATCATCGTCCTGCTCTCCGAGCGCCTGCCGCAGTCGGTGAACGGAGTCACCTTCTCGCGCTACTGCGCCTCGAGCCTGGACTCGATCCGCCACGCCGCCAACGCGGTGCGCTCCGGCCAGGGCGACACCTACGTCGCCGCGGGCGTCGAGTGGGTGAGCCGGTTCAACGAGCGCCAGGAGGCCGCCGGCGTCGCCGACCAGAACCCCAAGCTCCAGGGCAAGGACGGTCAGCCCAACGCCTACATCCAGATGGGCGACACGGCCGTGAACGTGGCGAAGAGGTATGAGGTCAGCCGCGCCGACATGGACAAGTACGCGCAGCGCTCGCAGGAGCTGGCCGTCGCCTCGCAGGAGTCCGGCTACTTCGACCGCGAGATCGTGCCGGTGACGCTGCCCGACGGCACCGAGATCGCCAAGGACGACGGCCCCCGTCCGAACTCCACGCTCGAGAAGCTCGCCGAGCTGCCCGAGGCGTTTGAGGGCGGGGGAGGGGTCACCGCCGGCAACTCCTGCCCGCTCAACGACGGCGCAGCGGCGGTGCTCGTGATGTCGGACGAGCGTGCGTCGGAGCTCGGCCTCGAGCCCCGAGCGAAGATCATCACCGCCGCGACCCACGCGAACGAGCCGGAGTACATGGGCGTGGCGCCGATCGGCGCGATCAAGAAGGTCCTCGACCGCGCTGGCATGCAGATGCCGGACATCGACGTGGTCGAGCTCAACGAGGCCTTTGCGGCCCAGGTGATCCCGATCATGGACGAGTGCGACATCCCGCTCGAGAAGCTCAACACGCACGGCGGGGCGATCGCCCTCGGCCATCCGTTCGGCATGACCGGCGCCCGGATCATGACCACCCTGCTCAACGCGATGGAGACCGACGACCACCAGGTCGGCCTGGAGACGATGTGCGTCGCCGGAGGCCAGGGCGAGGCGATGATCGTGGAGCGGCTGAGCTAGGTCTCGGCGACGCATGACGTCGCAAGAGAATCTCGAGATCGTCCGGCACGCTCTGCCCGAAAACGCTCCTGGCGACCCGGAGGCTCTGATCGAGATTCTCGATGAGGATGTGGAGTGGGATTACGTAGGAGCGTTCCCGGAGGAAGTCACGACCTATCGCGGTCCGGCGGAGGTACAGCGCTACCTCCGTCAATGGGCCGAAGGGTTCGATGACTTCGGCTTCGAGGCGGAGGAGGCGATCGGCGCTGGGGATGCCGTCGTGATTCGCCTGCATCAATGGGGACGCGGCAAAGACACGGGCGCGCCGGTTGAGAGCCGAACGTGGCAGGTGTTCACGCTCCGCGGCGGCAAGATCGTTCATTGCCGCGGATACGCGTCCAAAGCCGAGGCACTCGAGGCCGCTGGGATCCGGCGGTAGCTCCAACGCCGGCGAGTCCGTACCGCAGCGCATTTACTGAAGCCCGAATACCGACGGACTATCCGTCGAAACTCGGGGTTCGGTGAAATGCGCCGCGTACCGAGGTCGAGTGAACGATTGACCCACCTACAGGCCGGTCAATCGTTCAATGAACGGCGGAGCGGCTGAACTACCGCAGCGTGCGCGCGATCACCAGGCGCTGGATCTCGTTTGTGCCCTCGTAGATCTGGGTGATCTACACCGCTCCGCTTGCCGATGCGGTTTTCGCTTGTTCAAGCGGAATGTGGTCCGATTAGCTCCGATTGTTTCCGGTTGTTTCGGTGTCTGACTGGCGAACAACTGGCGAACACTTTCCGCCACTCGCCTGATTAGGATTTACGAAACTCGGTGTTGCCGAAGGGCCTCTCCGGGGGAGGGACTCCTGCGTCGCGGTAACGGAGCAACAGACCAGAGGAGGTCTCCGCGATTTGTGTCCCACATCGACTGACAGCCCCGGAAGGGTCATCCAATCTTGGGTGCCGACGAAGCTCGCCGAGGAGCTGAAGCGCCACGCGCAGAATGAGCGGCGCTCGGTTTCGGCGGCTCGCGATCGAGGACTCGGTGCGCCGCGACGTGCACGACGAAGGGAACGCCGCGTGAAGCTCTTCCGCCGACTCAACGCCGAGCCCGCATACGTCCGGGCCGACGAGGCGGCGGACGAGGCGGGGCGTAACTGATGCTCTGTGCGGAAGCCGGGTGCCAAGCGGAGGTCACTCGCGGCCGTTGCGCGAACCACGCGGCCGCGGCAGACAGGAGTCATCGCCGACGGCATCGCGACATCTACGCAACCAAGCGCTGGGCGCTGACCAGGCGGCGCAAGCTGAGCCAGAACCCGATCTGCGAACGCTGCGAGGAAGAGCTGGCCACCGAGGTCCATCACGCCGACGGCTACGAGGAGCCATACGCGCTGAGTGGACTCGAGGCGCTGTGTTCGCGCTGTCATGGCCGCGAGACGAGGCAGGAGCAGCTGCGCCGATGAGCGAACGCCTACTCCGACAGCCCGGCGGCTTCGAGGGCTGGGTCCCTCTCGCTGAAGGCCTGCCAGCGAACCATGCGGCCGTCCCGCACGGTGAATACAGCCCAGACATCCCAGCTCGTCTCCGCGCCACTGCGCTTTCCACGGCCCCGGAAGGTGGCCGAGACGAACACCTCATCTCCGGCGTCGATCAGCTCGTGGAGCTCGGCATGGGCGTCGTCGAATTCGCCCCAGAACGTTTCCACGGCCCGCCTCAATCCCTCCGGTCCCCGCTGCACGCCCGCAAGGTCGGGGATGACTCCGGAGCCCACGAACTCGAACTCCGGTGGAGGGTCCACGAGCGCAATCGCACCGGCGAGGTTGCCTCGGTTGAAGGCCTCAGTGAACCGCCGAAGCAGCTCCACGTTCTCCTCCGACATCGCCCGCCCAGTATCTCGCGGGGAGATGCCGACCTACTCCGACAGCCCGGCGGCTTCGAGGGCTTCATCGCCATCGAGGTAGGCCCGAAGACGAATCGCCTTGCCGTCCTTGAAGTCGATGACGTAGCCCAGGGGCGACTCGATCTCGGCTCCGCTTTCTCTCCCGCGAGCGCGGATGCGTCCGATCGCGACGCAGCGGTCGCCGAGGTCCCGGATCTCCGGGTACTCGGCGTCCAACACCGCGAACGCCTCCCAGAGATCTCGGAGCATCTCGCGCACGCCCGCGTGCCCCAGGTAGACCGTTGCCTCACCTCCCACGAGCGCCTGAACCGCAGGGTGCCACTCGACGTCGGGGTCGAGTTCCTCCAGCGCCGCCTCGACGTCGCCGCGGTTGATCGCCTCGAACCCGCGCTTGAACGCTTCCACGTTCTCCTCCGACATCGCCCCCGCAGTATCTCCCCCGGGGAGGGTCGGAATCGACGGATCTCGTTTTCACATGACCGCCGGGTAGGCGTCGGCGCGCGCAGCCCAAAGACCCACCATGAATCCCACCAAGGATCTCGATGAAGCAGATCTCGGTCCGCATGAGTGACGAAGACCTCGCTCGGCTTGACGAGCTGCGCCCGGAGGGCACCGGCCGACCGGCGTTCATCCGCAACCTCCTGCGCAGGGCGACGCCGACCGAGGACAGCCCCACCTACGAGGAGGCCGTGGCGTTGCTCGCCCGCTCAGCCAGGGCGGGCAAGGTCACCGCCCAGATCGCCCTAGAGCGTGCACTCCGGGCCGACCAGGGCGTTCATGAGCCCGAGGGCGAGCTTGCGAGGCTGCTCCGTGGCGATGACTGAGGTCAAGCGCTTCGCCGAGTTCTTCGCCATGCTCGGCTACCGGCTGGAGCCCTTTCAGCGCGAGATCGTCCGCGAAGCGTTCTCCGAGCGCCGCGAACTGCTCGTCCTGATCCCGAGAGCGAACGGAAAGTCGACGCTGCTGGCCGCGATCGCGCTCTGGTCGCTGCTACGCGGGCGCGGCTCACAGATCGTCGTCGGCGCAGCGTCCAGGGAGCAGGCATCGGTCCTGTTCGACATCGCTCGGGAGATGGCCCAGCACACCGAGATCGCGCCGCTGGTCGAGGTCACCCGACGCGAGATTCGGACCACAGACGGCTGGCTGAAGGTGATCGCCGCCGACGGCCCGCGCCAGCACGGCCTCATCGTCGACCTGGCGATCGTCGATGAGCTTCACGCCCACCGCCACGACGAGTTGTATGTCGCGCTCAGGACGGCGATGCAGAAACGGGCGGGCGCGCGAATGGTCACCATCTCGACCGCCGGCGCGCGCGTCGATACGCCGTTGGGGCGACTCAGGGAGCGAGCCCTGAAGCTTGAGAAGGTCAAACGCGACGGCGCCTTTACACGGGCCGAGGGTGAGCACCTGGCGATGCTGGCCTGGGAGCTGCCAGACGGTGGCAATTTGGACGACTTGGTCGCGGTGAAGGCCTGCAATCCGGCGTCGTGGATCACCGTCGAGGGACTGTCCGAGCAAAAGGAGGCGGTGCACGAGCTTGGCTTCGCGCGCTATCACGCCAACGTCTGGACCGGCGGTGAGGCGCCGTGGATCTTGGCCGACGAGTGGGACGCCTGCGCCGGTCAGGCCGAGATCGCCGACGCCGCGCGCGTCGTGGTTGGCGTCGACGCCTCGGTCGCCCACGACACGACGGCGGTCTGCGTCGTGCGCCGCGACGGCGACAGCTATCACGCGACCTGGCGCACCTGGACGCCGTCCGAGCGCCGCGAGGTGCCGCTGGCCGACGTCGAGGCCCACGTGCGCGAGCTGGTTGGCCGCTACGCCATTTCCGCCGTGGTCTATGACCGCGCATATTTCTCCCACGCCGCCCAGAACCTCGAGGCCGAGGGCGTGCCGATCAAGGAGTGGCGATATAACCGCAACGCGGAGGCGGCGCGGGCGCTGCACGAGATCGTCGTTCACCGCCGCCTTCGCCACGGCGGCGACGAGCTGGCGCGCCGTCACGCGCTCGCGGCCGAGGTCAAGGAGCGCGAGTTCGGCCTGGTGATCTCAAAGCAGGCCTCACGCGAGCCGATCGACTGCCTGATGGCACTCGCCTACGCCGTCCACGAGCTTGCTGAGATGCCTGAGCCGGGTCCGTCGGTCTATGCGACCAGCGATCTAGCGGTCGCGTGACGCGCTTCGAGCGGCTTCGTCGCACTTTGACTTGCGCACCTGCGCCTAGGTGTCGTGAACGACGAGGACGGGGCATGGGGCTTCTCTGACGACGTGGCTCGACGTGCTCCCCTCCAACCGTGCGCGGAGTCCCGAAAGACCACGCGAACCGATAACGATGGCGGCGACAGACCGCTCACCGGCCAGTTCGACGATCGCCTCGGCTGGGTTGGTTCCGCCCGCTACAGCTAGTGCTTCGGCCACAAGTCCCCCGGATCTGGCCAGCTCAGCGCCCTCCTCGGCGACACGACGGGCATTGCCCTCGAGTTCCTGCTCGCGCTCTTTCGCCTCTCCGATGTCGATCGTCGTCGGCTGCATCTCCAGACCCGCTGGGGGCATCGCGGCTAGCGCATAGGCGAGAGCCGGCTCCCACACTGTGGCCACGAGAGCCGGACGCCCACCGAAGAGCTTGGCTGCCTCGCTCACCGCCCGACGCGCTGCGTCCGAGCCGTCAAACGCGATGAGGACGGAGGTGGCGGCCATGCGAGGCCAACACTACGTCCTATTCCCGGTCTAGGGACGTTCGGCCTCGGTGAAGCTCCGGCGCCTTCTTGACCTGGCGCGCGAGGTCGGTGAGCAACGGCGGTGGGTCGCGACGGTCGGCCAACATCTCGGACACCTGCTGGCGGGCCATCGAGCAGACCCGCCTCACATCGCGAAGCACGGCCTCGGCCCGTCGCTCATCGAGCGCCACGACGCCGGATTTTCGCCTACGCGGCGGTCGATGAAATGCGAACGGCGCCCGAAGGCGCCGCGCGCTACGCCGATGAATCAAAGCCCACCACAGGCCTCGACGCACACACGGTAGCCGCTGACACGGACGAAGCCCAGCCAAAAAGTAGATCCGAGCGGCGGGCTACCGTCTCAGTACGCCAATGAGCACCACCACGCGCCGCGACGATGGACGACCTCTCACCTGACGCCACCACCACTAAGTGGATCCGGCTAAGTGATTCGCCGTCCGGACCCGAGGCGGGGCTCGACTTCACTGAGGCTGTCGGGGGCGACTACGCGGACACTCGCGGCGCTGCCGTGATCTTCCCGCAGCCGGAGTCGCGGCGCCCTGATTTACGCGGTGCGGCGGGCAACGACGAATATCTCGAGATCGCCCGTCGGCGTGGCTGGCACGACCAGCTCAGGCTGACGCCCCAACGCACCCAAGCGGCGCGCAGGCGTCCACCGCGCTGCATCGGCGGGCGACATCGTCGCGCTCGTCGCCCCATTCGTCGGCCCATTCGTCGCCACGGTGCGCGTCGGGCGACTGGCATCCGCACCGGCCAAGACCCCGGCGGCGACGGAGAATCTGAACCTGAACCGGCTTTAGTTTCGGGGGCGTCGTCGTGATCGGCGGCGTCCAGCTTCGCTTGCGCTCGGGCCTGGAACCGGCCTTCCCATTCCAGCCGGCGCAACTTGTTACCGCCGACCGCCGTTCCCTCGAGCGGCTGTTTGCGATCCACGGGCTCGATGCCGAGCAGCGCGCTGCGGCACTGGCCGCGATCAAGGCGGCAAAGGCGGGCGAGTACGGACGGAAGGCTGCGGCATGAACCCCGCCGACCCGCTCCGCGACTTCGAGGCAGGCCTCCGTAACGGCAACCGCTCCGACGCGCTCGACCTTCTCTTTCGCCTCGCCGAGACTGGCGACGAGGTCACGACGCAGCGGCTCCGCAACTTCGCCCGTGAAGTGGAGACGCAACTCGCGGACCCAATCCCGCCGAAGTGGCTCGACCACGAGGTCGCGCTCCACGTCGAAGTCCTCGGGAACATTCTCCGTGCCGCGCGCGAGGACGGCGTGGAGGCGGAGG
>Ga0081538_10003108_pt1 | contig 15797 bp, 14 predicted proteins | sample TabmetS5T2R1_FD_71022 | JGI IMG/M metagenome (GOLD analysis project Ga0081538, IMG submission 71022) | Tabebuia heterophylla rhizosphere microbial communities from the University of Puerto Rico - S5T2R1 | ecosystem: Host-associated > Plants > Roots > Rhizosphere ... | reverse complement strand
CGGGCGCCCTCGACGGTCCCATCCGGCGGGTCGCCTGCGAACCCTTCCCCCCGACCGTGGCCGGGCGGGCCGCCCATCGCGACTCGGCGCGCCGCTACGGGACCTATTCGTGCCTGGCGGTCACCGACGAGTTCGCCGCGGGCGAGCGCACCGGGGCCGGTGCGATAGGGCATCCGTATCGCGTACGGATCGACTTTCGGAGCGGCGCCTACGCGTACTGCAAGGTCGTCGGGCGGGCCGGCGAGGGCTTGATCGGCGTCCAGCCGCTCGTGCCGGTGGCCCGCGCCTGCGGCGGTCGCTGATCCGCAAGACTTGGCCGCGTGACGTCCCTGCGGGACCGGCCCCTGCGCGAGGAGGACCTGGACGCCGACCCGTACGCGCTGTTCGCCCGCTGGTTCGCGGACGCGAGTGCGCGCGGCGTCTTCGAGCCGGAGGCGATGGCGCTGGCGACGGCCGGCGCCGACGGCGCGCCGTCGGCTCGGATGGTGCTGATGAAGGGGCATGACCAGCGCGGCATCGTCTTCTTCTCCAGCTACGCCAGCCGCAAGGCGGACGAGCTGAGGGGCAATCCCCGCGCGGCGCTGCTCTTCCACTGGCCCGACCTCGGGCGGCAGGTGCGGGTCGAGGGCCGGGTGGCGCGGATGGGCGCGGCCGAGAACGTCGTCTACGTCCGCACCCGGTCGCGCGCCAGTCAGCTCAGCGCGCTCGCGTCGCCCCAGAGCCGTCCGGTGCCCAGCCGCGATTGGCTCGAGGAGCGGGTGGCCGCCCTGGACCGGGACCACCCCCACGCGCTGCCCGCCCCCGAGGGCTGGGGCGGCTACCGCGTGTCAGCGGACGCCTGGGAGTTCTGGCAGCACCGGCCGAACCGCCTGCACGACCGCTTCCGCTACGAGCCCGACGGCGCCGGCGGCTGGTCGGTCGAGCGGCTGGGGCCGTGAGGCGCCCGCCAGCCGGCCCGCAGGACCCGCAGGGCGTTGACCGAGCAGATCAGGTCGGCGTCGGCCGCGCCGTAGCGATCGCGTAGGGCGCGCTGGTCCAGCGGCCCACCGTTCGCCTCCGGAATCAGGTGCAGGCCGCGATCACGGCCGGAGCGCTGCCCGCCGCGACACTCTCGCACCCCGCCGGGGCCACGCGCAAGCCTGCTACAACACCCGCCCATGGGCGAGCCGGTTCTGGTCATCACGGGCGCCAGCACCGGCATCGGCGCGGCCACGGCCCGGCGGGCGACCGAGTTTGGTTATCGAGTGGTGCTAGCCGCGCGCTCGGGTGACCGGCTGGAGGCGCTCGGGACCGAGCTGGGCGGCGCGGACAAGGCCCTGGCCGTCCGCTGCGACGTGACGAGCTGGGCCGACCAGCAGGCGCTCGTCCGGCGCGCGCTGGAGCGCTTCGGCCAACTCGATGCGTTCTTCGCCAACGCCGGGTTCGGGGCCAAGCGCGGCTTCCTCGAGGAGTCGGTCGAGCACTGGAAGTCGATGATCGACACCAACGTCTTCGGCGCCGCGCTCTCCATCCGCGCGTCCCTCGCCCACTTCAAGGCCGAGGGGCGCGGGCACCTGATCCTGACCAGCTCGGTGGCCGGGCGCCGGGCGCTGCCCGGCTCGCTCTACTCGGCGACGAAGTTCGCCGTCACGGCCATGGGCGAGGCGCTGCGCCAGGAGATCGCCGACACCGCCATCAAGGTGACGCTGATCGAGCCGGGCATGGTGGACACGCCGTTCTTCGAGAACCGCCCCGACGGCGCCCTGGAGGCCGACGACGTCGCCCGTGCGGTGCTGTTCGCGCTCACCCAGCCCCCGCACGTGGATGTGAACGAGGTGCTCGTCCGGCCGGTGAACCAGGCGTCCTAGAAGACGATCGCGGCGCATCCGGCCATCAGCAGTGCGCTCAGGCCGGTCCCGATCAGCCCCATGACCTCGCCGGCCCGGGCCGCCCCCAGGGGACCGCTTCGGCGGCCGGACGCGATCTCTCGCCGCGCGTCCCGCCCGAGCGCCCAAGCCGTCACCGAGATCGGGAGCGTGATGAAGAAGAGCAGCCCGAACGACATGACGAAGAGGCAGAGCGCGACCACACCCAGCACGAGCGCCGGAACCGCGGTGGCGCTCGACCGGACGCGTGCGACGATCGGCGCGGGTCCGGGCAGCTGGCGGAGGGCCCGCCAGAGATCGCCGGCGGACCGGGCCCGCCAGGCCTCCCCCACCCGCTCCTCGAACTCCCCCACGGTGAGCCGCCCGGACAACAGGTGCTGACGCAGGAGCTCGACGGTGTGCTCGCGCTCGGCGTCGGAGACGAGGAGTCCGGAGGAGGCGGGCCGGCTCCAGGGCCGGGGACGATATGGGGCTCCGAAGTTCACGGGCTGCGGGGTGCGCGTCCGGGCGCGACCACGAATGGTACGGCGTCGACCAAGAGCCGTCCCACAGGCGCGCTAGCGTCGTTCCACGATGGCCGCCCGGGAGATCGCGCACGTGGACTGCGACGCCTTCTATGTATCGGTCGAGCTGCAGCGTCGTCCCGAGCTGCGCGGCCGGCCGGTGGTGGTGGCGGGCGGCGGGCCGCGCGCGGTCGTGACCACCGCGAGCTACGAGGCGCGCGCCTTTGGCGTCTTCTCGGCCACCCCGGCCGAACGGGCGCGCCGGCTGTGTCCAAACGCGGTTTTCCTGGCGCCGGACTTCGAGCACTACCGCGCCCGCTCGGCGGAGGTGATGGCCGTCCTGCGCCGTCACGTCGAGCGGGTGGAGGTGGTGGGCCTCGACGAGGCCTACCTCGACCTGACCGGCCTCGACCGCCCGCGCGCCGCGGCCCGCCGCGTCAAGGAGGCGGTGCGCGCGGAGACCGGACTCACCTGCTCGGTCGGCCTCGGGCCGAGCAAGCTGGTGGCTAAGGTGGCGTCGGACGCCGAGAAGCCGGACGGCTTCGTGGTTCTCACGGCGGCGGCCGCGCGGGCGCGGTTCGGCGGGGCCGCCCCCGGGCTCATCCCCGGAATCGGGCCGAAGACCGCCGCCCGGCTCGAGGCGCTCGGTCTGACCACCCTGACCGCGGTCGCCCGCACGCCGGACGAGCGGCTGGCCGAGTGGTTCGGGGCCCGCCTCGGGCCGTATCTGGGCCGCCTCGCCCGCTTCGAGGACGAGCGCGGACTCGAGCTAACGCGGATCGCGAAGTCGGAGTCGCGGGAGACGACCTTCGACCGCGACCTCCACGGGCGCGCGCAGCTCGAGCCGGCGCTGGCCCGACTCGCCGCCGAGCTGTGCGCAACACTCGGGCGGGACGGACGCCGCGGGCGCACCATCGCCATCAAGGTCCGCTTCGCGGACTTCAAGACCGTGACCCGCGCGCGGACGCTGCCGGTGCCGGTGAACGAGCCCGAGACGGTGGGCCGGGTAGCCCGCGACCTGCTGCGCCGGCTCGACCCGCCGCGGCCGGTGCGACTCCTCGGGGTACGGGTCGCGGGGCTGGACGAGGCGGAGCGGGCCGAGCCGAGCGCGCGTGACGATCAGCTGCGCCTGGCGCTCTGAGGCCGACCCCAATCGCCTGCGCTACCTTGGGGCGGACCCACGATGAGCCGAATGGAGCAGCAGTGGCCGGAGACCGCCTGACGGGGCTGGACGCCTCGTTTCTCCATCTGGAGGACTCCTCCGCCCACATGCACGTGGCGTCGGTGATGCTGTTCGAGGGCCCGCCTCCCGCGTACGACGAGCTGATCGCGGCCTTTCGGCGCCGCCTCCCGCTCGTGCCGCACTACCGCCAGCGGCTCGCGTTCGTGCCGCTCGGGCAGGGGCGGCCCAAGTGGGTCGACGATCCGCACTTCAACCTGCGCTACCACCTCCGCTACACCGCCCTTCCCTCCCCGGGCTCCGAGGAGCAGCTGAAGATCCTGGCCGGGCGCGTCTTCGCGCAGCAGCTCGACCGCGACAAGCCGCTGTGGGAGACGTGGCTCGCCGAGGGGGTCGAAGGCGACCGCTTCGCGATTCTGGCCAAGACCCACCACGCGCTCGTGGACGGGATATCGGGCATGGACATCGTCTCGGTCCTGTTCGACACCTCGCCGGAGCCGGCCGCCCCCACCGACCCCGGCGACCGCTGGCTGCCGCGCCCCCTCCCCAGCCGAGCGCAGCTCCTCGGCGAGGCGCTCGTGGAGCGGGCGACGATGCCGGCCGAGGCGGTGCGGTCCGTGCGCGCGCTCTTCCGCGGGCCGCGGCGCGTGCTCGGGGGCGTACGCGACGCCGCGGTCGGCGTCGGCGCGATGGCCTGGGCCGGGCTGAATCCGGCGCCCGCGAGCCCCTACAACCACTCGATCGGCCCGCACCGGCGCTTCACCTGGGTCCGCATGGACCTCCGCGACGTCAAGGCGATCAAGAACTCGCTGGGCGGAACGGTGAACGACGTGGTGCTGGCGACCGTGGCCGGCGGGCTCGGCCACCACCTGCGCCGGCGGGGGCAGAGCACCGACGGGCTCGAGCTGAAGGCGATGGTCCCGGTGAGCGTGCGCACCGACATCGAGCGCGGGGCCCTCGGCAACCGGGTGGCGGCGATGATGGCGCCGCTTCCGGTGTGGTGCCAGGAGCCGGTGGCGCGGCTCGACATCGTGCGCGAGCAGATGAAGGGGCTGAAGTCCGGCGGCCAGGCGGTCGGCGCGCAGGTCCTCACCGAGCTCACGGGCTTCGCGCCGCCCACGATCATGGGGCAGGCCGCGCGGCTGTCCTCGCGGCAGCGCTTCTTCAACCTGGTCGTGACCAACGTGCCCGGACCCCAGTTCCCCCTGTACCTGCTGGGGCGCCGGATGCTGGAGACCTTCCCGATGGTGCCCCTGGCCAAGAACCAGGGGCTCGGCGTGGCGCTGCTGTCCTATGACGGCTCGATCAACTTCGGCCTGATCGGCGACTACGACCTGCTCTGGGACCTCGAGGACGTCGCCGCCGACGTCCGGCGTTCGCTGGAGGAGCTGGCCGGCGCGGCCGGGGTCGAGCTGACGCCGGCCGACGTCCCGCGCGCGGCGGCGGTACGCACGTGAGGGACCGGGTCGCGGAGTGCGCCCGCGACCTCGGCATCGAGGTCCACGTGCGGCGCCTCGACGAGTCCACCCGCACCGTCACGGACGCCGCGGTGGCGATTGGCTGCGATGAGGGCGAGATCGCCAAGTCGATCGTGTTCGTGGCCGACGGCGACCCAGTGGTGTGCGTCGCCTCCGGGCAACACCGGATTGACACCGGCAAGCTCGCCGACGTGCTCGACGTCGCCGAGGTACGCCAGGCGGCGGCCGAGGAGGTACGCGCGGCGACGGGCTTCGCCATCGGCGGCGTGCCGCCCTTCGGGCACGACCTGCCGGTGATCTTCGACGAGGAGCTCTTGCGTCACGAGCGGGTGTGGGCCGCCGCCGGCGACCCGAACAGCCTGTTCGAGGTCGACCCGCGGGAGCTGTGCCGCTGCACGGGCGCCCGGGTGGTGCCGGTCGGCCAGTAGGGGCTAGGTCGGAGAGCCGGCCAGGCGCTCGCGCACCGCGGCCGGCAACGGCAGCGCCTTGAGGCCGATGGCGACCGCCGAGCCGAGCATCGGCCAGACGGGCCAGAAGTAGTCCTCGCCGGAGGCGAGCCAGATACCGATCAGGACCGCGTTGACGATGCCCAGGGCGCCCGCGGAGAGCAGCAGGTGCCGGCGGCGCCGTCGCCCCATCGAGTCGGCACCGCCCACGAGGTCGGACTCGCGCCAGGGCGGGTTGGCCAGCACGAACCAGGCGTCGAGGCCGGCCACCAGCGCCAGCCCGAGCAGGGGCCACACCGGCCAGAACGAGGGCGAGGGCGTGACCGCCCAGATCAGGAGCAGCACGCCGGCGACGATGCCGACGCTGGCGAGGCGGATGTGAAGCAGCCGGCGGCGGGCGCCCTGCCGCGCCGCCGCCTCCGCGTCGGTCAACACCCGCGGCCGTGCGACGCTGTCCGCGGGCTCGGGTGGGATGACCAGCGGGATGGTGGCCCGTACGGTGGTGCCACGGCCCGGTGAGCTCTCCACGGCCAGCACGCCGTCGAGGGCGCCCACGCGATCCTCGAGGCCCTGCAAACCGGAGCCGTTCTCGAGGTCGGCGCCGCCGGTGCCGTCGTCGCTCACCACGATCGCCACGCGGTCGTCGTCGACGCTCACCGACACCGTGGCCCGGGTCGCCCGCGCGTGCTTGTCGACGTTCGCCAGGCACTCGGAGACTACGAAGTAGGCCGCCGACTCGACCCCGTCGGGAAGGCGCTCCGTGGGCGCCTCGGCCACCTCGACGGGTACGGAGGCCCGGGTGGCGAGGTCCTGGAGCGCGGCCGGCAGGCCCCGGTTCGTGAGGATGGCCGGGTGGATGCCTCGGGCCAGATCGCGCAGCTCCTTCAGGGCCAGACCGGCCTCGGTGCCCGCGCTGCGCACCAGCTCCGCCGTCTCGGGATCGCCCTCGCTGGCCCGCTTCTCGGCCATCCGCAGCGTGAGCGCCAGCGCCACCAGCCGCTGCTGCGCTCCATCGTGGAGGTCGCGCTCGATGCGCCTCCGCTCGGCGTCGGCGGCAGCGATGATGCGCGAGCGGGCGTCGCGGAGGTCGGAGACCTGAGCGGTGAGAACCGGATCGGCGTTCGAGCCGAGAAGTAGCCCCGCGAGCTCGCCGTACACGCGGCCGAGCGCCCCCAGAGCCGGGATCCCGACGAACGCCACCACGGCCCCGAGGGGCACCAGCGCGATCGCCTCGAGCAGCGTGTCAACCTGGAGGATGCCGAGGTCGATGCCGTCCGGCAGCGCCCAGTACCACGCGGGGGCGGTCAGCGCGTGGAGCGCGGTTCCGACGACGACCGCGGTGACGGTGAACGAGACGATGCCGAGCGGGAGCTGGAGCAGCAGGAAGGCGAGGTCCTTCCACGTGGCCGGATCGGCGAGCCGGGCGCGCAGCTTGTCCCACCAGGTCGTGCCCGCGGGCGGCCGGTACGGCGAGGGGATGACCTTGCCCGTGAGCGTGCCGATCAGCCGCCGCTCGGCCTCGGCCAGCAGGCGCCAGGCGTAGACGACGCCGATCAGGATCGGTATGCCGATGAGCGTGACCGCCATCCCCACGCCGAGCGAGATGCCCGTGACGAGGAAGGCGAACTCGGCGATGCCGAGGGGCAGGGCCAGCAGCAGGTAGAGGATGCGCCCGTAGGTGCGGGAGTCGAACAGCTGGCACACGAGACGGGGCATCACAGCGCCCAGGCTATTGAGCCGGCCACGGGCCGTCGATACGGCCACCCGTACCCCACGCGTGCGACCATCCCGCCCATGCGAGCGCGGTGCTCCGTTGGGCCCGGATGGTGGCGGCCGGCGCTCGTGCTCGGTCTCGCCGCCCTGCTCCTGGCGCCGAGCCCCGCTGGCGCCGGTGAGCGCGAGACCCCGCGCGCCGTCCCAGCGGCGCAGGAGCCGCCGCCGGCGTTTCCGGCCGCGGCGCGGATTCGGGCGGCGCGCCGCTTCGTGGCTCGGCGGGCGTGGAGCTCCCTCGCCGTCGTCGACACCCACGGCCGGCTCCACGGCCTGGCCGCGCGGCGACGCTACGTCTCGGCCAGCCTGGTCAAGGCGATGCTGCTCGTGGCCTACCTGCGCCGCATCGGAAACCGCCGGCCGCACTGGCGCGAACGGGCGCTCCTCGGCCCGATGATCACGCGCTCCGACAACGCCAGCGCACGGGTCATACACGCGCGCGTGGGCGATCTGCGCCTGCTCGCGCTCGCCCGCCGGGCCGGGATGCGCGACCTCACCGTCGCCGGCTTCTGGGCCGGCGTGCGCTTCAGCGCGGCGGACCAGGCGCGCTTCTTCTATCGCTTGGACGCCTTGGTCCCCCCGCGCTCGCGCGGCTACGCGCGGCGCCTCCTCTCGTCGATCATCCCCGCCCAACGCTGGGGCTTCTCGCGCTTTGCGCGGGCCGCGGGGTTCCGGACGTTCTTCAAGGGGGGCTGGCGTCCCACCGTGCGCGGCCAGCTCGTGCACGAGGCGGCGCTGTTCGAGCGCGGCGACACGCGCTTCTCGCTGGCGGTGCTCACCGACGGCAACCCAAGCCATTCGTACGGAGCCGCGACGCTCCGCGGCGCCGCGCGGCGGATCCTCCGGCGCCCGCGACGGGCCGGCGCCGCGCAGGCCGGGTCGCCCGCCCACCGGCGGGCGGGCCTGGTGGACATCCGGCGCTTTGCCCCGGCGATCGACATCGATCTGGTGTACGCCTCCGACCGCAACCTCACCGGCCGCCGGCTCCCCGGGTACTGCCGCGAGTGGGCGCTGCTACTCGAGCCGGCGGCGCGTGCCCTCGGCCGCGTCCAGCGCCACCTGCGCCGGCGCGGCCTCGGGCTCCAGGTGCTCGACGCCTACCGGCCGGCGCGCGCCACCCGAGCGCTCGTGCGCTGGGCCGAGCGCACCGGGCGCTCCGAGCTGGTCGGCACCTACATCGCCCGCCGCAGCCGCCACAACACCGGCAGCGCGGTCGACGTCACGCTGGTGCGCCTGCACGACGGCAGCCACCTGCGCATGGGGCGCTACGACGCGCTCGGCCCCGGAGCGCACACGCTCGCCGCCAGCGGCCGAGTGCTGCGAAACCGGCTGACGCTCCAGCGGGCCATGGAGCGCTTCGGCTTCACCTCCTACTGGCGCGAGTGGTGGCACTTCGAGCACCGGCTGCGGGGCCCGCGCTACCTCGATCTGCCGCTGGGGTGTGCGAAGTAGCGATACTTGGAGCGTGGCCCAAAGCGAACCGCTCAGCGTCGCGCTTGCCCAGCTGAACCCGACGGTCGGCGACATCCGCGGCAACGCCGCCCGGATCGCCGACACGGTTACCCGCGCGCGCGAGCAGCGCGCCGCGCTCGTGGTGTTCCCGGAGCTGAGCCTCACCGGCTACCCGCCCGAGGACCTCCTGCTCAAGACCAGCTTCCTGGACGCCGCGGCCGCCGCCCTCGACGAGCTCGCCGCGCAGACCCACGGGATCGTGGCCGTCGTGGGCTTCCCCGAGCGGGCGGACGACGTCTTCAACGCGGCCGCCGTGCTCGCCGACGGGGAGGTAGCGGCGGTCTATCGGAAGATGTACCTGCCCAACTACGGCGTCTTCGACGAGCAGCGCTACTTCCAGTCCGGCGCGGAGGCGGCGATCTTCGAGCTGAACGGCGTCCCCATCGGGCTCTCGATCTGCGAGGACATCTGGGAGCCCGGCCCGCCCGCGATGACCGAGACGCTGGCCGGCGCCCAGGTCATCGTGAACCTGTCCGCCTCGCCCTACCGGGCAGGCTACGGTCGCGCGCGCGAGCGGATGCTCGTGCAGCGGGCGGTGGACTACCTGGCCGCCGTGGTGTTCGTGAACACCGTGGGCGGCCAGGACGAGCTGGTCTTCGACGGCCACAGCCTGGCCATCGACCAGGACGGACGGGTGATCGCCCGCTGCCCGCAGTTCGAGGAGCATCTGGCCGTCTGCGCGATCGACCCGCGGCAGGTGGTCGCGGCGCGCTTACGGGACACGCGCCACCGCGTCAACGTCAGGCGCCAGCGCCGCGCGGCGCCGGAGGCGGAGCCCCCGGTGCGCACCTTGGCCGCCCTCCGCGCGCCCGGGCAGGCGGCGACCGTGGCGGGCGAGGTTGCCCCGCTGCTCGGCCCCGAGGCGGAGATGTACGCCGCTCTGCGCACGGGCGTGCGCGACTACGTGACCAAGAACGGCTTCGAGCGCGTCGTGCTCGCGCTCTCCGGCGGCATCGACTCCGCGTTGACCGCGCTGGTCGCGGTGGACGCGCTCGGGCCCGAACGCGTGACCTGCGTCTCCATGCCCTCCCCCTACTCCAGCGAGGGCACGCGGGCCGACGCCCGCGCGATCGCGCTGAACCTGGGCGCGGACTTCCTCGAGCTCTCGATCGAGGACGCGATGCGGGCGTACGAGGAGCTGCTGCGGGCGCCGTTCGCCGACCGCGAGCCGGACATCGCCGAGGAGAACCTTCAGGCGCGGATCCGCGGCAACACGGTGATGGCGCTCTCGAACAAGTTCGGCTGGCTCGTGCTCACCACCGGCAACAAGTCGGAGCTGTCGGTGGGCTACGCGACGCTGTACGGCGACATGGCCGGGGGTTTCGCGGTGCTCAAGGACGTGTTCAAGGGCTGGGTCTACCGGCTCACCCGCTGGCGCAACGCCCAGGGCGACGCGCCCCCCGTCCCGGAGTCGGTCCTGGAGCGCCCGCCCTCGGCCGAGCTGCGCTACGGCCAGCGCGACGAGGACTCGCTTCCGCCGTACCAGGTGCTCGACGCCATCCTCGAGGGCTACGTCGAGGAGGACCTCGACGCCGCGGAGCTCGTCCATCGCGGCCTGCCCCCGGACGAGGTGGAGCGGGTGATCCGGATGGTCGACCGGGCCGAGTACAAGCGCCGCCAGGCTCCGCCCGGGGTCAAGATCTCCACCAAGGCCTTCGGGCGCGACCGCCGCCTGCCGATCACCAATCGCTACGAGAGCCGCGTCGAGCCCGCCGAGCGCCGCCTGCGGGCGCTGCGATAGGCGGGGTGCGCCCCGGCCGCGGCGGCGCGCCGCCGATGAGTGCCTCCCCCCGCAGCGTCCTGGCCCCGGCTCCGGAGGAGCGCGCCCGGGTCGTCGCCCTCGCTTCGCTCCTCGCCCTTCCGCTGCTCGGGTTCGCGGTGCTGCTCGCGGCGCCGCAGACGGACTTCCGCTGGGAGCACCACCCGTCCCACTTCTGGCTGGTGCTCGCCAGCGCGCTCACGAGCGCGGCCCTCGCCCTGGCCACGAGCGGCATCGCGCGGCGCCGGGCCGACGCCCGCCTCTTCCTGGTGTCGCTGGCCTTCCTGGCGGCGGCCGGCTTCCTCGCCCTGCACGCGCTCGCCACCCCCGGCGTGCTGCTGGACGGCCCCAACCAAGGCTTCGTGATCGCCACCCCCGTCGGGCTGCTGATCGCCGCGGTGGTGTCGGCGGTCTCGGCGCTGCCGCTGACCCCCGCCCGGGCGGCGGCGGTGATGCGGCACGCGGTCGCCCTGCAGGCGGCGATGCTGGCGGCGATAGCGGCCTGGGCCGCCCTCTCGCTGGGCGGGGTCGCGCCGCTCGACGATCCGACCCCGGCCGAGCGCGCGAGCGGCGCGCTCGTGATCCCGGCCCTGGCAGCGGTCGTCTTCTACGCCTTCGCCGGTTGGCGCTACCTGGCGATGGCGCTGTCGAGCGGGTCGGCGATTCTGCTCGCGGTCGCGAGCGCCTGCGTGCTGCTCGCCGAGGCGATGGTCGCGGTGGCCTTCGCCCGCAGCTGGCACGCGAGCTGGTGGGAGTGGCACGTGCTGATGCTCGCCGCCTTCGGGGCGATCGCCTACAGCGCCCGGCGCGAGGAGCCGGAGGAGCGCTTCAGCGACCTGTACCTGGATCACACCGCCGCCGGCAAGCGCGACGTGAGCGTCCTGTTCGCCGACCTCGAGGGCTTCACCGGCTTCGCGGAGGGGCGCGACCCGCACGCCGTCTCCGAGATGCTCAACGCCTACTTCGAGGTGGCGATCCCGCCGATCGTGCGGGAGGAGGAGGGGGAGATCGACCGCCTCATCGGCGACGCGATCATGGCCACCTGGGGCACGCGCGGAGATCAACCCGACCACGCCCAGCGGGCGGTGCGGGCGGCGGCCGCCATGCAGGCCGAGACGGCGCGCATCGCCGCGCTTCATCCCGACTGGCCCCGGTTCCGGGTCGCCGTGAACAGCGGCGAGGCGCTCGTCGGGGTGCTCGGCGCGGAGAGCGGGCGCAGCTACACGGTGCTGGGCGACACGGTGAACGTGGCCGCCCGGCTGGAGGGCGAGGCGCCGGCCGGGGGCATTGTCATCGGCGGCGCGACCCTTCGCGCGGTGCCGGGCCTGCGCGCGACTTCGCTGGGGCAGATCCGGATCCGGGGAAAGCGCGAGCCGGTGGACGCCTACCTGCTGGAGACGCGGCTTCGCTGACCCGCGCGGTGGCGGATCAGCGGCGGGGCGCGGCCCGCACCGCGAGGGTGACGCGCGAGATCGCGCACAGGCGCCCGTGCGCGTCGGTGAAATCGACGTCCCAGAGCCAGGTGGTGCGCCCCCGGTGGCGCGCGCGGCCCTCGGCGGTGATCGTGCCGCCGGTGACCGGGCGCAGGAAGCTGGTGTGATTCGACTGGCCGACGGCGTAGTCGCCGTCGCCCCTCACTTGGCCCTGGGTAGTGAGCGAGGCCATCGCCTCGGCCAGGGCCGCGTACGCGCCGCCGTGCACCAGCCCCGCCGGCTGGCGGACGCGGTCCTCGACCGCGAAGCGCGCGCGACAGTAGTCCGTCCCCGCCTCGAGCAGCTCGAAACCCAGGACGGCGTCGAGCGAGCCGGGCCTTGGGTAGGCGTCGACACCCGCGGGGTCGCTCACCGGCGGCACACTACAGTTCCGCCCTCATGGCCACGTTCGATCAGCTCTCTCCGGAGCAGCGGGCGATCGTGGAGCTCGTGCTCCAACGGGGAAAGCGCTACGAGGAGCTCGCCGACATGCTCGGCATGCCGGAGGCGCGGGTGCGGGTGCTCGCCCGGGACGCGCTGGTGGGGCTCGCCCCGATCAGCGTTCAAGGGGTCGAGGAGGACTGGCGCGGGCAGCTCGCGGACTACGTGCTTGGCCAGCAGGCCGGCCCAGAGGCCGCGGCCACGCTCGGCCACCTGCGTCGCTCCGAGGCCGCGCGCAGCTGGACCCGCTCGCTGCTGGACTCGCTCGAGCAGCTATACCAGAACGGCTCCCTGCCCACGATCCCGGACGGCGAGCGCGGCTGGGGCCGTCGAAGCGCGCCCCCGCCCGACCGCGACCGCGGCGACCGCCGTGCGGACCCGGTCGTCCGGCGCCGCCGCCTTCTGGCCGGCGCGGGGGCTCTGGCGCTCCTGGCGTTGGCGGCGGTCCTTGTGTGGCCGATCGGGCTAGTGACCGGGGGCGATGACGGCGAGAGCGGCGCCGCGGCGCCGGCCGGCGCCCAGGCCGCCGGGCGGCCCGCCGGGGTCGCCGTGGTGGCGGAGCAGAACGGCCGCCGCAATCTCGTCGTACAGGCGGCGAACCTGCCGGCCACCGGGCGGCGGGAAGCCTATGAGGTCTGGCTCTACAACAGCCCCCGCGACGCCGAGAGCATCGGCGCCCAGGTGACCGACGCCCGGGGCAACTACCAGGGCGCGGGGCCGCTGCCGGCCGACTTCGGCAAGTACCGGTTCATCGACGTATCGCGCGAGCCGATCGACCGCAACCGCGACCACTCCGGGGACTCGGTCCTGCGCGGGCGGATGCCCACGCTGCGGGCGGGCACCGGCCGCCGCGGGCAGGCCCGGGTGCTCGGGCAGGCCGTGCTCGAGCCGCCGCCCGGCGGCTAAGCCCTAAGGAAGAAGCTTCCCCGGGTTCATGATCCCGGCCGGATCGAGCCGCTCCTTGGCCGCGCGGATCAGCGCGAGCCCCAGCTCCCCCACCTCGGCGGTCATCCAGCGGGCGTGGTCGCGCCCGACCGCATGATGGTGCGTGATCGTGCCCCCCGCCGCCACGATCGCCTCCGAGGCCGCCGTCTTGGCCGCCTCCCACTGGCCCAGGGCGTCGTCCTGCTGGCGGGCGAAGAAGGTGAAGTAGAGCGAGGCCCCCGAGCGGTAGAGGTGCGACACGTGGCAGAGCACGAACGCCGGCGTGCCGCGCTCGTCCAGCGCCGCGCGAAGCGCGTCGCCGACCGCGCGGTACAACGGCCCCAAGTTGCTCCACGAGGTGGCCGTCTCGAGGGTGTCGACCATCACGCCCTGGTCCAGCAGCTCGTCGCGTAGGTACGGGCCCTCGTAGCGCGTTCGCCGCCAGGCGTCCCCGGGGCGCCGCCCGAGGGCCAGGCCCCCGCCCGCGCGCAGCAGCGCGGCGCTGCGCGCACGCCGCCGCTCCACGTCGTCGGCGCTGCCGTCGAACCCGGCGATCGCGATGCATCCGCGCTCGTGCCCGCGGGCGCGCAGGTACGAGCGGGCGAGCCGGATGCCGGCGTTGCCGCCGGCCGCCATCGCCACCCCCAGCCGCGTCTCTTGTTCGTCCGAGAGCCGGGCCACGTCCGGTGACGCGTCGGCCTGCTCCATCACCCGGAACGCCTCGCATCCCGCCGCGAAGCTGCGAAAGGACCAGCCCTCGTAGCGGCGCGCCGCGGGAAGCGGCCGCACCCTGAGGGTGACCTCGCAGATCACGCCGAGCACGCCCTCGGACCCGACGATCAGCTCGCGGAGGTCGGGGCCGGCGGCCGAGGCGGGCAGCGCGCGGGTCCCGAGCTCGCCTGCGGGCGCGACCAGACGCAGGCCCTCGACCAGCTCGTCTATGCGTCCGTAGCCGGTGGAGGCCTGGCCGGCCGAACGGGTGGCCACCCAGCCGCCCACGGTGGAGTACTCGAAGGACTGGGGGTGGTGACCAAGGGTCAGGCCCTCCGCGGCGAGCCGGCGCTCGGCGTCGGGCCCCAAGAGGCCGGCCTCGAGCGTCGCGGTCAGCGAGGTGCGGTCGACGGCCACCACTCGGTCGAGCCGTCCCAGGTCGAGCGACACCACCCCGCCGAACCCCTCGCGAACCGGGTCGACCCCGCCCACGACGCTGGTGCCGCCCCCGAAGGGCACCACGGCCACCCGCTCCCGGGCGCAGGCGGCCAGGGTCGCGGCGACCTCCGCCGCCGAGCCCGGAAGCACCACGACGTCGGGAGCGCTGGAGGCGTCGCCCGAGCGCAGGCGAACCAGGTCCGGGTAGGAGCGGCCGGCGGCGTGGGCGAGGCGAGCGTCGCGGTCGTCGCGGACGTGCTCGGTGCCCACGGCCCCGGCCAGGCCGTCGCGGGCGCCCGCCGGCAGGCGGGGCTCCGGCAAGCGCACGTCGTCGATCGCGACGGGTGGGCGCCTGGTGGCCGGATCGAACCCGATCTCGGCGCGCAGGAGGGCGACGGCGGCGTCGGGAAGGGCGATCGGGTGGCCTTCGTCGCCCCACCCCCACCAGCGCACCGCTACGTGGCCTCCGGGGGGCCGATCAGTCGTCCGAGGCCGTCGAGCGCGCCCTCGACCTGCCGCGTGGCGGCGGATCGCAGCTGAAACGGGCTGAGCCGGGCCCATCCGCGCGGGCGCTGTCTCACCGCGACGGCGACCCGGGTGGCGCCGTCCTCCGCCTCCAGCACGATCTCGGTGGTCGCCTCGGCCAGGATGCGCTCGAACGGCGTCTCGGCCAGCTCCTGGCGCCACAGCAGCCGGTGCTCCTGCTGCGCGGCGACCAGCGTGTAGTCGGCGCGCAGGACCTTCCCCTTCGGCGACATCAGCACCTTCGTCCAGGCGTCGGGCGTGGCCTCTTCCACCCGCGAGACGCCCGGCCACCACTGCGGCAGGCGCGTCGGGTCGCTCACGACCCGCCAGACGTCCGCGGGCGCGACCGGCAGCGTCCGTTCCCGGCGGACGAGCATCTAGTGGTAGACGACCAGGCTGTGGACGTCGTAGCCCCGGAGCCGGTTGCGCCCGGAGAGGAAGGCCAGCTCGATCACGAACGCGCATCCTGCCACGACGCCGCCGGCCTGCTCCACCAGCCCGCACAGGGCGCCGGCGGTGCCGCCGGTGGCCAGCAGGTCGTCGTGCACCAGCACGCGGGCGCCGCCGCGCATCGCGTCCGCGTGCACCTCGAGCGCGTCCACCCCGTACTCGAGCTGGTACTCGAACGAGGCAGTCTCGCGCGGGAGCTTGCCGGGCTTGCGCGCCAGGATGAACCCCGCCCCGACCTGCGTCGCCACCGCGCCGCCCAGCACGAAGCCACGCGCCTCGGCGGACACCACGAAGTCCACCTCGCGCGCCTGGGCGTAGTCCGT
>Ga0081538_10003107_pt1 | contig 15798 bp, 14 predicted proteins | sample TabmetS5T2R1_FD_71022 | JGI IMG/M metagenome (GOLD analysis project Ga0081538, IMG submission 71022) | Tabebuia heterophylla rhizosphere microbial communities from the University of Puerto Rico - S5T2R1 | ecosystem: Host-associated > Plants > Roots > Rhizosphere ... | reverse complement strand
CAGGAGCCGATCGAGCGCACCCCGTTCATCTGGGTAGCTCCCATGTTGCGAGTTCGACGAGCCGGGTCTGGCCAACCCGGCCGTCGACGAGCCGGGTCTGATCTTGGACCAGCCAGACCTGCAACAGCGCAGGCTCTTTGCGGTGTCGGGAGCTCCAGCCATCAGTCACCGAGCGCAGCAGCGACGGATCAGCGGTGATCTGTGGAATGCGCGCCTCGATCTCGGCGCGACTGATGCCCGCAGTTTCAACCCGCAGTGGCAGATCAAGACGGCGGCCATCTGCCAGCAGACCCTCAACTCGGGTGATCACGACGGTGTCGTTATCAGCAGGGGAAAACGCGTACTGGGAAAGAGGTCCAAACGGCCAGACGTCATCGCTCATTCGCAACGAGCCGTTGAGCAGTAACCCGACACCAAGCAGCGTTGCAGCGATCCGCCACGCGTACGAAGCTCGGCTAATGCTGCGTACGCGCTCCCCCACCGGGCGATTACAACACGATTCTGACCGCCTCAGGGCCGTTTGGCTGAGGTGCCTTTTTCACACGCTGAAAGGAATCTAGCCGTCCCGGTCGATGCCTCGCGGCAGCCGCTCCGGTGGCCAATCGAGATGGCGGAGCGCCATGTCAAAGGCATACCTATCGGTCATGCCAGCGACATATGTCACGGCCGCCCGGATAGCGGCATCGGACTGCGGCCGCACCTCGAGCTCGTCCGGAATCAGGTCCGGATGCAGGCTGAAGTACTCGACCAAGGCGCGAAGCACCTCGATCACCGCGCGCGACTGAGCCAATGAGGCTGGCCGCACATAGATGCGTTCGTAGTTGAACTCCCGCAGCGCCGCCAGCGCAGCTGCTTCGTCGGGAGCCATCCCGACTTCGTCGTGCTCCTCAACCGCGCGTATCACCGCCCGAACAAACGTTTTCAGCTGTTCCCGCCGGGTTCGCCCGCATATCTCGACGATGTCAGCAGGAAGATCATCCGGCGCAACGATGCCGGCACGGATGGCATCCTCCAGGTCGTGGGCGCAATAGGCGATCCGGTCTGCCCAGCTCACGATATGGCCCTCGACGGTAAGCGGCGCCGGCCGTGACCAGGAATGATTTCGGATTCCGTCCAGGGTTTCTGCGCAGAGATTGAGACTCTGTAACACGACATCTGCACCCCAAGGTCCGTGGTCATATCCCTGTGGAATGAAGAGGTCGAAGGCATCCTCGCTTGCATGCCCACCCGGCCCGTGACCGCAGTCATGGCCAAGCGCGATCGCTTCCACCAAGGTCACATTGACACCGACCCCGCGGGCAATCGAGGTCGCTACCTGGCCTACCTCGAGTGCGTGAGTCAGTCGAGTGCGTTGGTGATCGGTGGGAAAGACAACAACCTGGGTCTTACCGGCCAGGCGCCGAAAGGCAGTGGAATGAACGATGCGATCGCGGTCGCGCTCGAAGCAGGTGCGCTGATCGTCAGGTTCCTCGGCAATCGCGCGACTGCCCGCTCCTTGGGCAAAGGCCGAACCAGGTCGCAGCATCGCACGCTCGTGCTGCTCCCGTAGTTCTCGACTCACAACCGGTCCTGGCCCGGGCTTGGCTGCGGCGCCCGAGTGGGCGCGCACCAAGTTCCCGTCACGATGACCGGCCATAGTGTCCGCCCAGGCCTTGGCGCGGGGGGTCACCTCGTCAACCACCAGAGGTGCCCTGCTCCGCTGCGGCCAGGTCAAGATCACGACCGGATGTGTCAGCGAGCCAACCGTCGGGCAATGCCACCCGTTCGCGGGGTGCGCCTTGCCGCCCCCGAGGTGAGCCGAGTTCAGAAATCGGGAAGCTGACGTTGGGGTCTAGTTGAGATAGCAAGTGATCAAGTTCGGCAAGCGAGGCGACCATCCCCAGACGGTGGCGCAGCTCACCGCCGACAGGGAAACCCTTGAAGTACCACGCCATGTGCTTGCGGAGATCACTGAGGCCATGGAGTTCATCTGACAGGCCCACCAGTAATTCGGCGTGGCGACGCAGCATGCGCACCACTTCGCCCAGTTTGGGCAGCGTTTGGGCCCGACGACCAGCGAAGGCATTGGCAAGGTCTCGAAAGAGCCAGGGCCGGCCGAGGCACCCGCGTCCGATGACCACACCGTCGACACCGGTCCGGCGCATCATCTGCAGCGCGTCGGCAGCCTCCCAGATATCGCCATTCCCCAATACCGGAATCGAGACGTGCGCTTTCAGCGCTGCTATCGCGTCCCAGTCCGCCTGTCCCGCATACGCCTGCTGTGCTGTCCGGCCGTGCAGCGCGATAGCGGCGCAACCGGACTCCTGTGCGATCCGGCCGGCATCTAGAAAAGTTTGATGATCACGATCGATACCGATTCTAGTCTTGATCGTCACCGGCACGCCGTACGGTTCGGCCGCCTTGACCGTAGCCTCCAAGATCATCCGGAGTCGATCGCGTTTGTACGGCAGGGCCGCGCCGCCGCCCTTACGAGTGACCTTAGGAACTGGGCAACCGAAGTTCAGGTCGACATGGCCGACGCCGTACTCGTTGCACAAGATCTTTGTGGCAAGCGCCATGATCATGGGGTCGACCCCGTACAGCTGGACCGACCGAACTTGCTCCCCCGGATCGAACTGCAGCATGGACAGTGTCTTGCGATCCCGCTCCACAAGTCCTCGAGACGTGATCATCTCGCAGACGTAGAGTCCAGCTCCCTGTTCTCGACACAACTGCCGGTATGCGGCATTCGTAATCCCCGCCATGGGCGCCAGTACTACCGGTGGATCCACCTCGATGGGCCCCACCCGCAACGCCGACTTGTCAGCGTCGGTAGTTGCTATAGCAGCCACTGACGCTGACAACTCGGCCTGGGAGAGCGTGGTTGTTAGCAACCGGCCAGCCGTTGTGAGAGGTACTCGACCACTTTGTCCTCCGACACGCGATCTTGCACCATCGAGTCGCGCTCCCGGACGGTGACCGCCTGGTCGTTGAGAGTGTCGAAGTCAACGGTGACGCAGTACGGCGTACCGATCTCATCCTGCCGCCGGTAGCGACGGCCGATGGCCTGTGCATCGTCGAAGTCGACGTTCCAAAATTGCCGCAGTCGGACCGCAAGATCGCGAGCCCTCGGCGACAGAGCCTCGTTCCGCGACAGCGGTAGCACAGCTACCTTGACCGGAGCGAGCCGGGGATCGAGCCGCAGCACTGTGCGTTTGTCGACGCCACCCTTGGTATTGGGAGCCTCGTCCTCGGCGTACGCGTCGACCAGGAACGCCATCATTGCCCGGTTGGGACCCGCAGCCGGCTCGATCACATACGGGATGTAACGCTCACCGGTAGCCGGATCGAAGTAGGAGAGATCGACACCGGAGTGCTGGCTGTGGGTTGAGAGGTCGAAGTCGGTGCGGTTGGCGATGCCCTCCAACTCACCCCAATCCCCGCCTGGGAAGCCAAACCGGTATTCGATGTCGACGGTTCGCTTGGAGTAGTGCGAGAGCTTCTCCTTGGGATGCTCGAAGTGCCGCAGATTCTCTCGAGCGAGGCCGAGGTCGGTATACCAGCGGGTGCGCTCGTCGATCCAGTACTGGTGCCACTCTTCGTCGGTACCGGGCTGGACAAAGAACTCCATCTCCATTTGCTCGAATTCCCGGGTACGGAAGATGAAGTTGCCGGGGGTGATTTCGTTCCGGAATGACTTTCCGATCTGCCCGATGCCGAAAGGAGGCTTCTTACGCGTTGCCTGCACCACGTTCGCAAAGTTCACGAAGATGCCTTGCGCGGTCTCCGGACGCAGATAGTGCAAGCCGGACTCATCCTCGACCGCACCCAGATAGGTCTTCAGCATCATGTTGAAGTCCCGCGGCGCCGTCCACTGACCGCGAGTTCCGCAGTGCGGACAGGTGATCTCGTCCAGACCAGCCGGCTTGCGGCCCTTCCGGGCCTCGAAGTCCTCCTCCAAGTGGTCGGCGCGGAACCGCCGATGACACGACAGACACTCGGTCAGCGGGTCGTGGAATGCGCTGACATGCCCCGAGGCAACCCACACTTGGCGAGGCAAGATCACCGAAGAATCCAATCCGACGATGTCCTCACGTTCGGTGATCACTGACCGCCACCACTGCCTCTTGACGTTCTCTTTGAGCTCGACGCCAAGCGGTCCGTAGTCCCACGCCGAGCGAGTGCCGCCGTAGATCTCTCCCGCGGGGAAGACGAAGCCACGTCGCTTGCACAGGTTGATGACACTGTCGAGTCGGCTGGTCGGGGTCACGTACTTCTTCTCCAGACGTATCGTGGCGCCATCCCCGGCTGGGATGGAGTCCAGCGCACAAGGCTATCGCGCGGGATCTGACTCGACCGTCGTAGGCAACCGGACGATCACGATCTGCTCTGGGCGTACGCAGAGCATTCCAACGTCAGATGTACCGAGATTGCACCAGCTGTGCCTGGCATGACGCCATGCGCAGTGGCAACATCCCACGCGGCATGGGATGTTGGCGGTTGTCACGCCGGCGAAACCCGTTTGAAACGCGGTGCCCCTACCGTCGGGAGATCGCCGCCCGGAGAACCAGGAGGCTGACCTTGCTCGAGCATGTGGATCCGTTCATTGGCAGCTCGGTAACAGACCTTCCTGTTCCACAAGGGCTGGCCGAAACCTGGTGGTGGCCCAAACCGCAGGTCGGCAACACCCATCCGGGCGCGACGTATCCATTCGGCATGGTCTCGGTGTGCGCTTACTCCGGTGCCTACCCAACCGGCTACGGGCTCTACCAGCTGAGCACCGAGGGACTGCCTGCTCAGCTTTACGACACTCAGATCGCATCCGGGTTCACTCACTTCCAGCAGTCCGGCACCGGAGCGATCCGCAAGTACTACAACTACTTTCGGGTTACTCCTATGGAGGAGCCGCTCGACAACCTCGGCAACACCTGGCAGCTACTCGAGGAGCAGGCCGAGCCGGGCTACTACGCCACGACACTCAGTTCGGGCATTCGATGCGAGCTGACCGTTGGCCCCAAGAGCGCAGTACACCGCTACACATTTCCAGCCCATAAGGATGCCCGCCTGGTGATCGACTTCTCCATGGGCGGGCTGGCCATTCCGTACGGTGCAACCGTGCCGCTCCGCGCCCACATCGAGTCCATGGCACCCGGTGTGGCCCAGGCGGAGATCGTGGTGGAGGGTGCCCCGCTGGCGGTGCACCTGGAATGCGATGCGGGCGACTGGCGGCAGCTGTTGTGGTACGACCGCCGGTTGATGCCCGGTGGCACCCGCCTGGACTTCGACCGAATAAGACCAACCACGCTGCGTCCCTTCGGCCTAATGTGGCGCGGACCCACCGAGCCCGGCCAGGTGCTCGAGCTGCGCTTCGGCTTCTCGCTGCGAGGTGTCGAGCAAGCCAAGAGCAATCTGCACGCAGACTGCGGATCAGGCCAAGCTGCGTTTGCCACCCGGCGTGCCAAGACGGCAACTGCTTGGCAACAGCACCTCAACAAGATCAAGATCGAAACGTCCTCGGCAGCACGAAAGACGATCTTCGCAACGGCTCTCTACCACTCGCTGATCAAACCGTGCTTTGCGCCCGAAGAGAGCCCGATGTGGCCAAGTGACGGGCCGTATGTGTTCGACATCTGCACGATGTGGGACATCTATCGCACCCAGCTACCGCTGATCACGGCGCTGTTTCCAGCACGAGCAGTTGAGCTGGCCATCGCACTGCTCTCGATTTGTGAGGAAGAGGGCAATCTTCCAATCGGCTACCGGATGGCTAAGGGTGCGGACCGGTTCTCCCGGCAAGGCAGTGCACTGGCCCACACCTTCCTGGCCGATCTCTGCCAGCTCGGAGTACCCGGAGTCGACTGGGACTGGGCGCTGTGTCATATGGACACCGACCTGCGGCGTAGCTATGGCGAGGATTACCTGTTACGCGGACTCGCCGAGCCGATCAGCCACACTCTCGACTTGGCCATTGGATACCACTGCACAGCCAAGGTTGCTCGCTACGTCGGCGACAACCAGCTCGCCACGCAGTTCGAACGGCTCGCCAGTCAATGGGTCAACGCATTCGACCGTGGCGATGGACTCCTGCTCAACTCGACCTACTACGAGGGCAGCAGGTGGAATTACTCCTTCCGCTTGTTGCACGACATGAGGGCGCGTATCGACCTTGCCGGAGGGGAAGATGCGTTCGTCGAGTTGCTGGACCGCTTCTTCGGTTATGGCGCCGACCCCGTCAAGCAGTTGGGCGAACGCCCAAGCATCCAAGAGCTGGCGGCAGGGTACGCGCTGAACCGTTTTGAGGGACTCAATAACGAGCCAGACATGGAAGCGCCCTGGGCGTATCACTATGCCGGCCGCCCAGACCGCACCGCCGAGGTGCTGCACGCCTGTGTCAACAACATGTTCGGTCTGGGCCGGGGCGGGCTGCCCGGGAATGACGACTCCGGCGGTTTGAGCTCTTGGTATGTCTGGGCATCGCTCGGCCTGTTTCCTGTCGCGGGTCAGAGCACTTATCTGCTCAATGCACCATCCTTTGCCGAGTCCGCGATCACCTTCGCCGACGAGGAGTTGGTGATCGAGGCACCGGGATTCGTCGAGCCGGTAGCCGGCGGTCCGACACAGTATGTGCAGTCAGCAACTTTCAACGGAGAAACGCTGGATCGAACGTGGTTAACCGCGCGTGAGCTGTACCGTGGCGGGCACCTTCAGGTGCAGCTTGGACCACAGCCGTCGGAATGGGGTACCAGACTCCGCCCGCCGTCAGCTTCAGATAGCAGCGCCTAGCCGTCGGAGCGCCACCACCGACGCCGGCAAACAAAGGCAATCGGCATAAATGATGATCAAAGACCACGGGGGGTCGTCCGGTGAGAACCGAGTCGAAAGCCACAACTTCAGAGCTGTCACTGTACGAGCGTCGCCTAGTCATCGTTGTCCGCGCCGATCCGGTGATCTGCGGACACTCCGGTGAGGCGCGGAACTTGGCTGAGGTCGCCCTGCAACGCGGCTTCGCCGATGTCCGGATCGTCACCTGGCCGTTGGATTTGCTGGCGACATCCGGCCTCCCGCTAAAGCCACTAGACGGCGTGCTGCCCTACAGCAAGGGCATCGAAGTGGAACGCCCTGAACCGGTGGGCGATTACAAGGTTCCAGACGGCCGCCACCTCGCTGGCATGACCGGACGCCTTGTCGAACTGTTCACCGACGGCGTTCCGACCATCTGCATGTCGCTCTATCTCAGCCCACACACAATTGCCGTTTCGGAAGCATTATGCGTCGCACGCGCCACAGGTCTGCCGGTCCCCGTAGCGACTATCGCGGAGGCAGTGGGCTCCGACGTCACGAACGTAGTTCGCTCCTGCGCTGGCGACGGGCGCTTCGGCGCGGCCGCGCAAGTGCTGTCGGCCTATCTCGAGAGTGATCTTCCGGTCGCCGTCTCGGAGTACACCAAGGAGTTGATCATCTCCTCCGCTGAGGAGATCGACGCTCGGCACGGCACCGGCTTTGCAGAACGATGCCGGCAGCGGGTCGCGATCTCGTACCCGGCAATCAATACCGCGGACTATCTCGACATCAAGCCCGCGCGCACAGCGGAAGTCCTCGAACGACGCAGATTGATGCGGGATGGCTACGTGCTCTTTCTGTCGAGATTGGCTCACGCCAAGGGCGTCGATGACTTGATCACCGGTTTTACTGCCAGCCCAGCCTGCAAAGAACTCCAGCTGGTGATAGCCGGTAACGGACCGGAAGCGCGTCAGCTGCGCGAGTTTGCAGCAGCAACTCCTGCTGCCGACCGGATCAGCTTCCTCGATGATGTCGATGACGATGAGAAACCGCACCTGATGGCTGGATGCGCCGCCTTCGCACTCCCCAGCAAACCCCGACCTGAGTTCGTGGAAACGTTCGGGATCGCGTTAGTGGAGAAAATGTTGGCAGGCGGAGGACCAGTGATCACCACCTCTACGGGTGGCATCGGCGAGGCCGTTGGTGACACGGCCATGATCGTTCCGGTGAACAGTCCACACTCGATCGCCGACGCGCTCGATGTTGCGGTCACCATGCCCAGCAATGATCAAGTCGCAATGGCCGAGCGGGCTCGAGCGCATGCTCTGCAGTTTGACCGCCGGTATGTGTTCGACCGACTACTTGATCGGCTCGCCTCGGTTACCGAGCGGGAGCTCAGCCCGGCGTAATTCGCCCCCGTGTGCCTGAGCCTGTTCCTTTGTGCCCTGAGCCTGTCGAAGGGCACGCTTCGACGAACTCAGCGCGCATACTCACCACTTCCACGATCACCCTGGTTTCCCCATGTGCCCTGAGCCTGTCCCTATGTGCCCTGAGCCTGTCCCTATGTGCCCTGAGCCTGTCCCTATGTGCCCTGAGCCTGTCGAAGGGCACGCTTCGACGAACTCAGCGCGCATACTCACCGCTCCCAGGATCAGACCGGTTTCTGCCAGACCGAGACGTGGCTGGTGCTCTCGCTGGTGAATGGCTCGCGTTGCCAACCGCCCCAGCGCTCTCGCAGCGACAGCCCGGCTAGCCGTGCCATGAGGTCGAGCTCTGCCGGCCACACGTAGCGGAACGGCGGTGAGAACACCTCAAGCTTGCCGTCGATGACCCAGTAGTGATGCGAGATCAAGCCCTGCCGGGCGATGTCGTATTCGTCGAAGCCGAGCCGGCTATCGCTCACCTTAAAGGCTCGAACCTTCTCACCAGGTGGCAGCCGTTGCAGGTCTGGTACCGATACCTCGATCACGAAGCAACCGCCCGGTACCAGATGCGCTGCGACATTCTGGAAGCAGGCGACCTGCTCATCCTGCGTCGTCAGATTCATGATCGTGTTGAACACCAGGTAGGCGACAGAGAAAGATCCCTGCACGGTTGTCGTAGCAAAGTCACCGATCGTGACTTCGATCTGATCTGCGCCCGGTTTGGCCCGTAGCCTGTCCACCATCGCCTCGGACAGATCAATGCCATGTACCCGAATGCCACGCTGGGCAAGGGGTAGCGCGATCCGACCGGTGCCGATCCCCAACTCGAGCGCCGTACCGTCGAAAGCAAGATCGGCGAGAAAGTCAATAACGGGATTGACAACGGCAGGATCGAACATGTCGACGGCGGACTCGTCGTAGCGTTCCGCAATGCGTTCGCCGAAGTAGTTCTGAGGCATATCTGAACTCTAAATTGACTTCCATTGACTACTTAATGAAAATGGTTCCCATGTTGGTTAGAGCTCGGCAGCTGAGCTTGCTTATCTGCATGCTCATGTTGCTAGGGCTAACAGCGTGCGCGAGCGCTAAGCCAGCCAGCAGTGCTTCTACTCAGACGGACGGTCGGCTGGCCATCGTGACGGCTTTCTATCCACTGCAATTCGTCGCAGAACGAGTCGCTGGCGACCACGCTGCGGTTGCCAACTTGACCCAGCCGGGAGCCGAACCTCATGACCTGGAACTCACGCCTCGGCAGGTTGCAAGCCTCACCACTGCAAATCTGGTGATCTATGAGAAGGGCTTTCAACCCGCGGTTGATGAGGCCGTGATCCAGACCGAAAACTCTCAGGTGATCGATATTACGGCTATCGTCCCGCTTCGACCATTGCCGACGACTGCTGATGATCATGACCAGGAACCGGCGGCTCATGATCACTCGGCCCTGGATCCGCACATATGGTTGGATCCGACCTCCCTCATTCGGATCGCGCGGGTGGTGGAGAATCAGCTCTCGATCATTGATGCCGATCATGCAACTGACTATGTACGCAATGCAGCCGCGCTTACCAAGGATCTGCGGCGACTCGATCACGCGTTCCGCTCAGGCCTGGCCGACTGCGTACGGACTGAATTCATTACGACTCACGCAGCCTTTGGCTATTTGGCTCAGCGGTATCACCTGACCGAGATTCCCATCAGCGGTATCAGTCCGGACACTGAACCATCGCCAGCGCGGATCGCCGAAGTCCACCATCTGGCCCAAGAGCACGGAATTACCACGATCTTCTCCGAGACACTGGTGTCGCCAGCCGTCGCCCAGGCGATTGCTGGTGATCTTGGCCTAACCACCGACGTACTTGACCCAATAGAGGGCATCACTGATCAGTCCCGGGGACACGATTATCTGTCCGTCATGTCCGCCAACTTGGCGGCGCTGCGAAAGGCTGGCGGATGCTCGTAGAAGCAGGCATGGTGCTGGCGGCCAACGACCTTACGGTCGAGCGTGGCGGCCTTCCGGTGCTGCGCGGCGTCAGTATCTCGGTACGCGCCGGAGAGGCGGTTGCCTTGATGGGCGGCAACGGGTCAGGAAAGTCAACCTTGGTGCGTACGTTGCTCGGCTTGCTCCCCCACCGCCGCGGCGAGGTGCACCTGTTCGGCTCACCGTTGCAAGACTTTCGGGACTGGTCGCGGATCGGCTATGTGCCGCAACGCTCGCCGGCCCTGCTGGGCGGATCGAAAGTGAAGGAGGTCGTCGCGGCAGGACGGCTCGCCCGTAGACGGCCCTTCCGTCCACTGAGCCGAGGCGATCGGGACGCGATTGACCATGCCATCGCTCTGGTTGGGCTCGCTGACCTGGTCAATGCCGATATCACCGCACTGTCGGGCGGGCAGCAGCAACGAGTGTTGGTTGCCCGGGCACTTGCCGGTAAGCCAGATCTCCTCGTGCTCGATGAGCCCACGTCCGGAATCGACCTCGAGCAGCAGCAGGTGCTTGCCGGCGTCTTGGCCGGATTGCTGGCACAGGGCACCAGCCTGCTGGTGGTGCTGCACGAAGTCGGACCGTTACGCCGCCTCATCGACCGCGCTGTCGTCTTGAGCGACGGGCGGGTCCTTCATGACGGACCACTGGGTGATCTTGGTCAGCACCGCAGTGGTGTCGGCACTCACCAACATCACGATCATGCGTCGCAGCTCCATGATGATCGTGATCACAGCACGGAGACATTATTGGGCGGTGCTATGGACCCATGATCGAGATCTTGTCCTATCCCTTCATGCAACGGGCGTTGATCGCCGCACTGCTCACTGGTCTCATCGCGCCCGCTATCGGTGTCTACATCGTGCAACGCCGTCTGAGTTTGTTGGGTGACGGTTTAGGACACGTCGCTCTGGCAGGCGTCGGCTTGGCATTGCTCACTGGCGCGGCGCCCATTCCCATCGCGGTAGCCGCTTGTGTGGCGGGTGCCGTCGTCGTCGAAATCCTTCGGCAGCGCGGCAAAGCTAGCGGTGATGTCGGGCTGGCCGTCTTGTTCTACGGAGGCCTGGCCGCTGGTGTCTTTCTGTCCGGCATCTCCGGCGTCGGCGCCGCAGGCCTGACGCAATACCTCTTCGGCTCGCTCACTACTGTGACCCCAAGCGATCTGAGGCTAATCACCGTACTTGCCATCGTGATCTTGGTTATCACGCTCGGACTCTCGCCGCAGCTGTACGCGGTTTCGACCGATGAGGAGTTTGCCCGGACCCAAGGTTTGGGTGTGCGGCTCTACCACATCGCGGTGGTCAGCCTGGCTGCAATCACGGTCGCCCTGGCGATGCGGACAGTCGGCTTGTTGCTGGTGAGCGCATTGATGGTGGTTCCGGTCGCTGCCGCGCGCAATCTGGTACGCGGTTTCACCGCCGCCCTGCTATGCGCCGTCGGCATTGGCGTTGCGACCGCGGTCGGCGGCGCGGCGGCTTCCTTTTACGTGAACGCCGCACCTGGCGCATTCATCGTCCTCCTCGCCATCGCGGTCTTCGTGGTGAGTTGGCCTGTCTCGTACTTCTTGCGACGGCGTAACGCAACGGCCGTACTACCTGAGCCTGTTGATGATGATGAATTAGTCGCCCCGCACATGATTACCGAGGACCACCCTCATCGCCATGAGCCCGGCTGCGGACATCCCGCGATGCAGCATGGTGATCACACCGACTTCATCCATGAAGGACATCGGCACGCCGCCCATGCTGATCATTACGATGAGCACTGAGCCCGCCCGGCCGACGACGCCGAGGAGCAGGAGATGACGATCAGGCCTGTTACGAAAGCCGAGACGGCAAAACCGTCAGGTGCTCAGCGCCGGACCCGACAGCGTGCCGCTGTCGAGGAGATTCTGTCCGACCGGCATGACTTCCGAACAGCGCAACAGATTCACGATGACCTTCGCCAGCACGGCGAACGCATCGGCCTCACCACGGTTTATCGGACTCTGCAACTTATGACCGATGCGGGTGATCTTGATGCGATCCGAACCAATGACGGTGAGACTGCCTATCGCCGTTGTTCGACCGGTCACCATCATCATCTGGTATGCCGTGTCTGTGGGCGTACGGTCGAGGTCTCTGGGCCGGCAGTAGAGCGATGGGCAAACGCCGTTGCTGAGCAAAACGGCTTCCGAGAGATCAGCCACGACCTGGAGATCTTCGGCACCTGCGATACCTGTTAGTTGCGACGCGGAGGCCTGCTACGCAGCCATCGGCGGATTCCTGCCGCTTTGTACACCGCAGCCGTGTAGGTCTCGAACCTGAATCGCGAAGTGGTGGCGATGCCCGAGAGCTCAGCCCAGCGGTTCGGGGTATAGCCGAAGGCAAGTTGATGCTCGGGGTCGGCGAACGCCAGGGAACCGCTGGCTCCGGGAAAGCCGAACAACCCTGGCATGCCGACATCAGGCCACATCGGTCCACCAGGCAGGAGGAACCCGAGACCCCAGTCCGTCCGCATCCGCAGGACGACATCGCGGCCGCGGGCCTGAGTCTGGCGGGCCGCGTTCATCAGGTCGGCGCTGATTAGTCTGCGGCCCTGAACGGGACCAATCAGAGCGGCGAACATCCGCGCTAATGACGGCCCGTTGCCCACCGCACCGGCCGAGGGGTCCTCGACTTCGTACCGGACGAGTTCCCCAGCGTCGTTGAAGCCGGACGCTGAACCGCCGAAAGTGGCCTTATATGCGGCGGACCGCCGATTCAGCAAGCCGAGGAGGTAAGGCAGCCAAACAGGGCTGAGCATGGCTCGAATCGCCTGGAACTGGGAGGGTCCGACCATTGGCGCCACAAGACGGTGGCGAGCAGTCGGCAGGCCAATGTAGAGCTCCAAGCCAAGGGGAGCCGCGATTTCTTCGGCGAAGTACCGTCCTACAGTGCGGCCGGTGACGGCCCTGATTAGTCCACTGATAATGAAGCCATAAGTGATGGCGTGATACCCGTGCTTGGTTCCGGGGCGCCACCACGGCCGCTGCCGTTCGATCTGTCGCAACACTGGATCAAGGGCAGCGGCCTGATCATTGCTGACGGCGGTGTCGAGGGCGGCGACGCCTGAGCGCTGAGAAAGCACTAAATGCACGGGAATGTCGCCCTTCCCGTTCTGGCTGAACGCTGGCCAGTAGGTTGCCACCGGCTTGTCGAGATCGATCAACCCTCGGTCGACTAAGGAGAGCAGCGCGACCGTGGCTAGCGCCTTGGTGATCGAAGCAATCGGAGTCAGGGTCTGCTCGCTCCACGGGATGCCGCGGCCACGATCAGCCACCCCACCCCAAATTTGCACCACCGGCCGACCAGCCTGGTAGACCCCAATGGAGGCGCCGATCTCCCGGCCGCTTCGCAAGTTGTCAGCAAGGACGTCGGCGACCGTTTCAAATCCGGGTTCCCAGTGCCCCTGAATCGCGTGCTGTGCCGCGTTCATACGCACGAGGACATGATGCCCTTGTGCCGCCTCCACCTGGTTCGGCAGGAGCCCGGGACTCTAGGCTGCCGCTGTACCTTTCCCACCAAAGCTGCGGAAACGCTCGCACTCCCAAGCAATAACTCGTACCTTTCCCACCAAAGCTGCGGAAACGTTGACATCCCGGCCAATAACCCGTCTGTTTCCCACCAGAGGTGCGAAAACAGCCACTCTCCAAGCGCCGACTCAAGAGTCGCTGGTCACGACATTGGGCGCAGCTCCGCCGTAGCGCCGGTCCCGTTGTGCGTACAACTGGATTGCCCGCCAAAGATCACGCCGATCGAAATCAGGCCAGAGTCGATCAAGGAAGACCAGCTCGGCGTACGCGCTCTGCCACAGCAGGAAGTTCGAGGTGCGCTGCTCCCCAGACGAACGGATAAAGAGGTCGACATCTGGGATATCGGGCTCATCGAGGAAATGCCGGAATCGCTCCTCAGTCAGCTTCCGGGGATCCAGCCGCCCCTCGGCGGCCAGCTGCGCAATGCGCCGCGTGGCATCAACGATTTCGGCCCGGCCGCCGTAGTTCACGCAGAACTGCAAAGTCAGCACGTCATTGCGTACCGTTCGGCGCTCGGCGTCCTGCAGCTCGTTGATCACGCTCCGCCAGAGCCGCGGCGACCGGCCGGCCCAGCGCACCCGTACGCCCATGGCATCGAGCTGGTCACGTCGCCTTCTGATCACATCGCGGTTGAAGCCCATTAGCCAGCGAACCTCATCTGGTGTGCGGTTCCAGTTCTCGGTGGAGAATGCGTACGCCGACAGATACTTCACACCAATCTCGATAGCTCCCTCGATAACGTCGAATAGCGAGGCTTCACCGCGTGCATGACCTTCGGTACGCGGGAGGTTGCGAGCCTTCGCCCAGCGGCCATTGCCGTCCATCACGATCGCCACATGGGTCGGCAGCCGGGCCTGAGGTATCTGCGGCGGCCGAGCCCCACTGGGATGCGGCGCCGGCGGACGCGGCCGTCGAGCGTCAGATTCTGGATTCGCGTTCGCCTTTCGCCGACCCGGCTTCGGGCGCGGCGCAGTCGGAGAAAGCTTGGGCACGTCAGGGACAATATCGAGGTGCCGACCTATCGTGACGAAGCAGTAGTTCTTCGCACGCACAAGCTCGGCGAGGCTGATCGGATCATCACTATGCTGAGCCGCCGCCACGGCAAGATTCGGGCGGTAGCCAAGGGAGTACGGCGCACGACCTCGAAGTTCGGCGCACGACTTGAACCGTTCTCCCACATCGACTTGCAGCTTGCCGTCGGGCACTCGCTCGACATCATCACCCAGGTCGAGTCGCTCGATGCCTTCGGTGAGCCGCTTACCGATGACTATCCCGCGTACACAGCCGGGCAAGTGATGCTGGAGACCGCCGACCGCTTGGTGGTGGAGGAATCCGAACCAGCGCTTCAGCAGTACCTGCTTCTCGTCGGAGCTCTGCGAGCACTGAACCAGGGCACCTCCGACGGGCAGCGCCCAGCAACGTTGATCTTGGATTCTTACCTGTTGCGGGCGCTGGCTGTTGCCGGGTATGCGCCGTCGTTCTCCGACTGCGCACGCTGCGGAATCGCTGGGCCGCACCGGGCATTCTCTCCCGCTCTAGGTGGCGCTGTGTGCGAGCGCTGCCGTCCCTCAGGAGCGGCCCGGCCCGATCCCGAGACCTTGCGTTTGCTGGGTGCGCTGCTCGAGGGCCGCTGGCGCGACACCCATCACGTGGCTGATCATGTAGCGCGGGAGGCCAGCGGCCTTACCGCCGCCTTCGTCGCCTGGCACCTGGACCGCAACCTCAGATCCCTGGCGCATGTCGAGCGTTGACCCCAGGTGGGCTCCGCCTGATGAGTCGCAGCCGTTCATAGCAGCGCCCCCGCCACAGTCGACACCGCCACAGGCGACACCGCCACAGTCGACAGCGCCACAGCCGGGCCCTCCGCAGCCAGCCCCGCCGCCGCCAGGCGCGCCGCATCGGCCGCCAGTGCAACGGCCGCATCGGGTGGCTTACCTGCTCGCTGTGATCATGCCGGTGATCTTGCTCGCTGTCATGGCGGCGCCGCTGGGAGTCGCATGGACTATCACCCGGCTGCGGCAGCCTCCGAGCAGCGTAACGACGCCGCCTCCACCGGATCCCAATGCCACTGAGGGAGCACCTGG
>Ga0081538_10003106_pt1 | contig 15800 bp, 11 predicted proteins | sample TabmetS5T2R1_FD_71022 | JGI IMG/M metagenome (GOLD analysis project Ga0081538, IMG submission 71022) | Tabebuia heterophylla rhizosphere microbial communities from the University of Puerto Rico - S5T2R1 | ecosystem: Host-associated > Plants > Roots > Rhizosphere ... | reverse complement strand
CGTCCGGTCCCCAGCCCGAGAACAGGTCCCGAGGCGACTGGTACGCGATCCGCCGTCCGCCGCCCTGGGCGTCCGAGACGTATACACGCGTTCCCGCGTTCTGGCCCTCCGAGTCGTAGACCGGAACCGACCAGGTCAGCCTCCCGCTCTGCGACAGCTCGGGGGCCTGGCCGCGCGCATCGATGACCCGCCCCGGCAACGCGTTCGGCGCCCCCAGGTCGAGCGACTCCACGCGGTCGCTCCCCGAGCGGCGCGCGTCGGCCACCACCACCTCGCCGCCCCGTGCGGTCAGTGCGGAGACCCGTCCGCCCCAGGTCAGCCGCCGCGCATCCGAGAGCGCGCCCTGAACGCGGTACACGTCCGCGTTCAGCTGGTCCGGCCCGGCGACGAGGTAGATCCTCCCCGGCAGCGACTCGCCCGCGAAGCGGACGGCCGGCGGTCCCTTCGGCTCGGTCTGCGGCGTCTCCTCGTCGTCCCCAGAGGAGCAGCCCCCGACCAGGAGCGCGGCGATCGTGATGCCGATCCATCCGGCTAGCCTCCGCCTCAGCGCCGCCTCCGGGCTGCTACGCGCAGCCTATGCCGAAGAGATGGCCGCAGTGCCAGCGGACGTTGGTCGCCACGTCCGTGCGCGGGTTCCTGGCGCTCTGCGGCAGCTCCCAGAGCGCGTGCCCCACGTTCCCATCGAAGCTCGTCGATCCCTGCCAGCGCCAGGTGGTGCCGGTCTCGAAGATCGAGTTCACCTCGTTGAACTTGAACTGCTCGAAGTCCTCCGGCGCTTGGCCGTCCGGTCCGACCGCGCCCTTGAAGCCGTCTTTCGAGTTCACGTTGACGGTCGCCCCGATGCTCACAGGCTTGACCGGCACGGCGAAGCTGAGGCTCGCCGAGACCGTGCCCTCGCGCTGCGCGCTGCCCCATTTCCACCCGATCAAGCGGTCGTACTGGGTGCGCAGCGTGAACATCGCAACGGCGCGCGTGAGGCGGTTGCCGCCCCTCGTGTCCGCGCCGCCCGCGGCGCACATCTCGAACTGCTTGGACGAGTACCTGCCGGTGGGCGCGGTCAGCCTGCGGGCCCGGTTCTGCTTGTACAGGTGGAAGGTGTACTTCGAGAAGTACGCGTCCTCGTCGGCCTTGACCTGCACCGGCTCATAGGTCACGAAGCCGTCGCGCCGCCGGTTCGAGACGCATGCGAAGGTGGACGACGCATGGACGGCGCCCGACGCCACCCGCGCGCGCCCGATCCGCGTGGTGGCCGCGGCGTGAGCGCGGCCGTCGGCCCGGCTGCGGATCCCCGCACGGGCCACCGCTGCGAGGCCCTGCGTGCGCTCATCGATCCTGATGCTGACGGGGTAGGTGTCCGAGGTGACCGCCCGTACCCTGTCGCCCCGGTCCGCCGCCGCGGCTGGTGCCGCCACGCAGGGCACCACGGCGAGCCCGGCCAGTGCGATGCCGGACCATTTCCCCCGTCCCATGACATACCTCCCCTCGGCACCCGCGCCCTCCAAAACGACAATCCACCCGTAAAAGGGGGCGCAAACTTTCGCACACTCGTGGGCGGAAGCGCGCAGCCCCTCAGAGTGCCGCGCCGGCCTCGGCCGGACGGCCGAGGCGCCGCTCCACGAGCTGCACGAGACGCGCAGCCGAGGCCTGCGGCGACTCCGACTCAGTGTCGAGCGCCAGCTCCGGCGAGAGTGGCTCCTCGTAGGGGTCAGAGACGCCCGTGAAGCGCTCGATCTCGCCGGCCCGAGCTCGCTCGTACAGGCCCTTCACGTCGCGGCGCTCGCACTCCTCGATCGATGCGCGCATGAACACCTCCACGAACCGCTCACCCATACGTGCGCGGGCCTCGTCGCGCGCGGCGCGGTAGGGCGAGACCGCGGCGACGAACGTGACCACGCCGTTGCGGGAGAGCAGGTCCGCCACGAATGCGATGCGCCGGACGTTCATGTCACGGTCCTCGCGCGAGAAGCCGAGCCCCGCGCAGAGGTTCTGGCGCACGTCGTCGCCGTCCAGCACCTCGACGCGATAGCCGCGGTCCCGCAGCTGGCCGGCGGCGAGCCTGCCGACCGTCGACTTGCCCGAGCCCGAGAGCCCCGTGAGCCAGACGCAGACACCCTCCCCGCCCCGCGCGGGCGCGGCGAGAGTGCCGTGCGCGATCGGCCCGAGGTTTGGCTCGCGCCCGTGCATCTCGAAGGCGCGGAAGCGGCTGAAGAGACGATGGTCCGGCCCGTGGTAGTCCGACGAGCCGGTGGCGAGCAAACCCAGCTCGGCGCAGCGATCGGCCAGCAGCAGCGTCTGCTCCTCGGTGTGTGAGCCGTAGAACACCTCGACGCCGTCGAGCCCCTCCTCGGCGTAGCGGTCGATCGCGGCGAGCACCTCCTGCTCGTCCTTGATGTCCCAGAAGGGGTGCGCCCAGACCGCCACTCCGGCCGCCTCGTGGATCCAGCGAATGGCCTCCTCCACGGTGGGGTGTTCCCGCGCCACGTAGCCGGGCATGCCCTGGATCAGGTAGGAGGCGATGAACGAGGAGACGTCGGTATGCCCTTCCGTGCGAAGACGCTCTGTATTGGCGGGATGGCCGAGCACCGAGGCGGCGAGGTGAGGGCGCCCGACCGGCTTCCCGGCGGCCTTGCGCGCCTCTATCGGAGACGGATCGATCTCGAAGCCGAGCTCGCGCAGCCGCGCGGCCATCGCCTCGGCGCGGCGCTCGCGGTCGCCTCGCGCGTCGCGCAGGCGCTCCGCGAGCAGCCCGCTGCGGTGGTCGATCCCATAGCCGAGCACATGCAGGTCCTCATAGGAGCCGTCGACAGCGGAGATCTCGGTGGCGGGAACAACGCGCACGCCTCGCAGCGCGCCCGCTGCCAGGGCCTCGTCCACGCCGTCGACCGTGTCGTGGTCGGAGAGGGCCAGCAGCTGCACGCCCGCGCGGGCCGCGTTCTCGACCACCTGCGCCGCCGGCAGCTCGCCGTCCGAGTGCAGCGAATGGGACTGAAGGTCGAAGGACGGGGCGTCCACCGGGCGCGAGGATACCTTCGGCCTCGGCAAATCGGCGAGCATTCCGGGTAGTGGTCTAGAAATGACGTCACCCAGCCGGCACAACGAGGGAGTGAGACCATGGCCAGGTCCGACGCAGGCCCGGCGGGGGAAGGTGCCCCGGAAGGTTTAACCGATATCTCGCGCGGTTCCTGGATCGATGCGCTGAAGCGCACAGTCAAGGCGTTCCAGGAGGACCAACTCACCGTCTGGGCGGCGGCGCTCACCTACTTCGGCGTCTTGGCGATCTTCCCCGCGCTGCTCGTCGTGGTGTCGGTCCTGGGCCTGATCGGGAGCTCCGTCACGGATTCGCTCATCTCGAACCTCGAGGACGTGGCTCCAGGCCCGGCGCAGGAGATCTTCACCAACGCGATCAGGAACCTCGAGGGAGCCCGGGGGGCGTCGGGGGTGGCCTTCTTCATCGGCCTCGCCGGTGCGATCTGGGCGTCCTCGGGCTACGTGAACGGGTTCATGAGCGCCTCCAACGCGATCTACGACGTCGAGGAGGGGCGCGGGCTCACGAAGACGCTGCCGACTCGGGTCGGTCTCACCCTGGTCCTGATGGTGCTGGGCGGACTGACCGCGTTCGCGGTCACGCTCACGGGCGGCCTGGCCAGGGAGGTGGGCAACCTGCTTGGCGTCGGCGACACGGCGGTCGACATCTGGGGGATCGCCAAGTGGCCCGTGCTGCTCCTGCTCGTGAGCTTCATGCTCGCCGTGCTCTATTGGGGCGCGCCCAACGTGAAGCTGCCGTTCCGGCTCTTCTCGCCCGGCAGCCTGCTGGCGGTGCTGGGCTGGGTGCTCGCCTCGGTGGCGTTCGCGTTCTACGTGGCGAACTTCAGCTCCTACAACAAGACCTACGGCGCGCTCGCCGGCCCCATCGTCTTCCTGCTCTGGCTCTGGATCACCAACATCTGCATCCTGCTCGGTGCCGAGCTCAACGCCGAGCTCGAGCGCAGCCGCGCGCTGGAGGCGGGCGAGGTCGCTCACGAGAAGGAGCAGTTCGTCGAGCTGCGCGAGACCGAGAAGATCGAGGACGAGTAGGTCTACTCGACCGGAATGCCGTGGCGCATGGTGTTCTCCGTGACCACGCGCGGCTCCACGAACTGGAGCAGGTAGTCTGGTCCGCCGGCCTTCGAGCCGCTCCCGGAGCGGCGGTTGCCGCCGAACGGCTGGCGGCCGACCATCGCGCCGGTGATGGCGCGGTTCACGTACAGGTTTCCGACCGGTGTCCGGGCGGCCACACGCTCGACGGTCGCCGGGCTGCGCGAGAAGAGGCCGCCGGTCAGCGCGAAGGGCAGCGAGTCGACGATGTCCATCGCCTGGTCGATATCGCGGACGCGGGTCACGGACACGAGCGGACCGAAGATCTCCTCGCGGTTGACCGGTGAGTCCTCCGGGAGTCCCACGACAAGCGACGGCGGCACGAACCACCCCTCGTCCGGGACGGGCTCTGCGCTGGCCACGAGGTGGTCCGAGGCCTGTGCCCGGTAGCGGAGCACCCGCTCCTGCGCCTCGCGCTCGATCACGGGCGGCACCTCCGTGGCGAAACTGTCGGCCTGCCCGACTGTGAGCACGCTAACCGCGCCCGCCAGGCGCTCGACCAGCGTGTCGGCGGCAGCCTCGTGCACGAGCACGCGAGCCGCGGCGGAGCACTTCTGGCCGGCGTAGATGAAGGCCGAGTGGACGATCTCGGGCACCGCTTCGTCGAGATCCGCGTCGGAGTCGACGATCACGCAGTTCTTCCCTCCCATCTCCGACACCACCCGCTTCACGTGGTTCTGACCGGCGGGCGTCTCGCCCGCGGCGCGCACGATCTCGAGCCCCACCGCGCTCGAGCCGGTGAAGGCGATCACGTGTACGCGCGGGTCGCGGACCAGCGCGGCGCCGGCCTCCCCGAAGCCGGGCACGAGAGCCAGCGCATCGGGTGGGACCCCCGCCTCGTGGAGCGCGTCGACGAGGGCGCCCGCGCTGCCGGGCGACTGCTCCGCCGGCTTCAGCACGACGGTGTTCCCGGCGGCGAGCGCAGCCGAGGTCATGCCGCACGGAATCGCGAGCGGGAAGTTCCAGGGGGAGATCACCCCGGCCACTCCGCGCGGCGTGTAGCGCATCGTGTTGCGCTCGCCCGGCGCCTGGACCAGCGACCGGCCGTGGTCCAGCTCGACAGCCTGCTGGGCGTAGTACTCGAGGAAGTCGATCGCCTCACATACGTCGGCGTCGGCCTCCGGCCACGGCTTAGCGCACTCGCGCACCTGCAGCGCCGCGAGCGTGAGGCGGCGCTCGCGCAGGCGGGCCGCGGCGGCGTGTAGAACCTCCGCCCGCTCGGCGGCCGGACGGGAGCCCCAGTCGTGGAAGCCACGGGCGGCCGCCTCCACCGCAGCAGCAGCCTCGTCCTCGCCGCCCCGCCCCGCGCGCGCGACGAGGCGCTGTGGTGCGCCCGGGTCGGTGGAGTCGATCCCCTCGGCCGCTCCGCGGTCGCCGCCGATCAGGACGGGGACCGACAGTGGCAACCGCTCGTCGAGCTCGCGGAGCGCGGCCAGCAGGGAGTCGCGCGCCTGGGCTCGGCGCAGCTCGAGGATCGGCTCGTTCCGGAAGCCGGCGTTGACTGGCTCGGCCACGGTCACGGCGCCGCCAGCAGCTCCTCGATCGGCACCCCGCGCTGCTGCTCGCCGAGGAACGACTCGTTCGAGGTGTTCTCGAGCAGGCGGCGCACGAGGTACGCCATGCCCGCCACGAGGTCGCCCACGGGACAGTAGATCCGCACCCTCATGCCGTGGTGTGCGAGCGCCGCCGCCAGGTCGTCGCCGAGCCCACGCAGCACCTGGAGCTCGAGGTCGCGGTCGTCGCGGCCGAGCTCTCTGTTCGTGGCCACCGCATGCGCCACCGAGCGCAGGTTGTGGGAGGCGATCGCCGGCCGGAGGTGCGGCCACGCCCCCAGCAGCCGCCGTGTGAGGTCCTCGAAGTTGCGGTCGGACTCCCGCTTCTGCTCGAACACGGGCGGGGTCCAGCCATGCTGGCGCGCCTCAACCACCTCCTGGTCCCAGTAGGCGCCCTTCACGAGCCGCACCACCGCCGGCGGCCGGCGCTCGCTGGCCCGCGCCCAGTCGATCACGCGATCGAGCTGCTCCGGCGACTCGCGCAGGTACGCCTGCATCACGACCCCGGACGACGGGCTGTCCCGCAGCTCGGGCTCGTCGAGCAGGTCGAACACCAGCTCCATCGTCGCCTCGAGTGTGTCAACGGACTCCATGTCGATGTGAAGGTGCGCGCCCAGCTCCTTCGCCCGGAGGAGCAGCGGCCGCATCCGGCGGGCGGCGTCGTCGCGACCCACGTCGGGAGCCTCCGGACGCAGGAGCGGGCTGAGCGCGGAGACCTTCACCGATAGGTTCACTCGCGGGAGCGGGCCCAGCGAGTCCGCCTCCAGCACGGGCCGCGCAGGCCAGCGCGGGACGGCCTCGGCGAGCGTCTCGAGCGCGTCGAGGCAGCGCGCCGCGTAGCGGTCGGCTTCGGCCTGGGTGACCGTGGCCTCGCCGAGGAGGTCGAGGGAGACGGCAGCTCCCTGCTCCCACAGGTGGCGGATCACCCGCAAAGCTGCGCGTGGCGTCTCACCGACGATGAAGCGGTGCGCCATGCGACGCACACCCGCGGCCGCAGCTGCGCCCAGTGCCGCCCGGCCCGCCTTGGTGCCGGACATCCTCATCGCCGCGGCGATCGGCGGGGGGCGGGCGTCAACCTCGTCGAGGTAGCCGGTGAGGTGGCGCGCGAGATCGTCGAGCGAGTGGCAGGCCGGCGTGACGTCGACGAAGCGGAACAGGGCGGCTCGCAGCTCCATGTCCTGGGCCGCCAGCTCCATCGCCCGCTGGTCGAGCGCGCGCAGCGGGTTGCGGGTCCGGGCCGGGAATGCCGCATGGATCGAGCGGCCGACGCGCTGGAGCTCAGCCTCCACGAGGCAACGGTATCGCGGCGCATTAGGCTGGCGGCCGATGTCCCCGCGCCTAGTGCTCCGCACGCCGGAACGTTCCGACGAGGACGAGTTCCTCACGCGGATGCAGGCCAGCCGCCGGCTCCATCAACCGTGGCTCTACCCCCCGCTCACGCGGGAGAGCTACCGCGCCTACCTCGAGCGGATCGCAGGCGACCGCCACGAGGGCTTTCTCGCCTGCCGCGGCGAGGACTCCGCGATGGTCGGCTGGCTCAACGTCTCCGAGATCGTCCGCGGCCCGTTTCAGAGCGCCTATCTGGGGTACGGCGCTGTGGTGCCGTTCCATGGCCAGGGGTACATGAGCGAGGCGCTGAAGCTGGTCGTCCGCCACGCCTTCACGACGATGCGGCTCCACCGGCTGGAGGCGAACATCCAGCCGAGCAACCACTCTTCGATCGCACTCGTCAAGCGTTGTGGGTTCGAGCGCGAGGGCTACTCGCCGCGCTATCTGAAGATCGGTGGGCGCTGGCGCGACCACGAGCGCTGGGCGATCCGGGCGGACTAGTGGTCGCCTCCGCAAATACGCTCGCGTTCGGCGGCTGCGAACCTTCGCCTGGCCGTACCCGCGATGCTCGCCAATGCGCTGCATTGGCTGTGCTCGCGTGCACGACCAAGCTCGGTTCTCGCTCGCCGAGCCACGACCGTATTTCCGTCGGAGACCACTAGTGGTCGCATGGCGCAGCTGATTCTCGGTCCCCTCCTTCGCCATGTGGGCGAGACGGACGCCGTGATCTGGGTCGAGACGGATGCTCCCTGCGAGGTCGAGGTGCTCGGGACGCGGGAGCGGACCTTCTCCGTGTGCGGCCACCACTACGCGCTTGTCTGCGTGGGCGATCTCGAGCCGGGCGACTGGTACGAGTACGAGGTGAGGCTCGACGGTGAGCTGGTGTGGCCCGCGGCGAACTCGGACTTTCCGCCGAGTGCCTTCCGCACATATCCCAAGGACGGCCCACTGCACGTCGTCTTCGGCTCGTGCCGCGTGGCGGCGCCGCACGAGCCGCCGTTCTCGCTGCGAAAGGACGAGGACCCGCGCGGACGCGAGATCGACTCCCTCCGCACGATGGCGGTGGGCCTCAAGGACGACCCGCGCGAGCGCCGGCCGGACGTTCTCGTGCTACTGGGCGACCAGGTGTACGCGGACGAGCTGCCCCCAGCCACGGTCGGCTTCGTCGCGAGCCGGCGCGATCCCGCCGAGCCCCCCGGCGAGCGCGTTGTGGACTTCGAGGAGTACACGCGCCTTTACCGGGAGAGCTGGGGGGAACCGGCGATCCGCTGGCTGCTGTCGACCGTCTCGACGGCCATGATCTTCGACGACCACGACGTCCACGACGACTGGAACATCTCTGCCGCGTGGGTCGAGGAGATGCGCTCAGAGGAGTGGTGGCGGGAGCACATCGTGGCCGCGCTCATGTCGTACTGGGTCTACCAGCACCTCGGCAACCTCTCTCCGTCGGACCATAGGGAGGACGGGCTTCTAAGGCGGGTAAGGGAGGCGGACGACGGCGAGCAGGTGCTGCGCGAGTTCGCGGCGCGCGCCGATCGCGGGACGTCGGGCGTTCGATGGAGTTACTCCCGCGACCTGGGTCGAACTCGGCTGCTCGTGATCGACTCCCGCGCCGGCCGCGTGCTCGAGGAGGGCCGGCGCTCGATGGTCGACGACGAGGAATGGGCCTGGATCGAGGAGCATGCGACCGGCGGCTTCGACCATCTCCTCATCGCCACCTCGCTCCCCTGGCTCTTGGGGATGGGCATGCACTACGTCGAGGCCTGGTCCGAGGCCGTGGCGGGCGGCGCCTGGGGTGAGCGTTTCAAGGGACTGGGCGAGCGGGCGCGGCGGACGGGCGACCTCGAGCACTGGGCGGCGTTCCAGGGTTCCTTCGCGAGCCTGGGAGAGCTCCAGCGCTCGGTCGGGGCGGGCGAGCGGGGCGATCCCCCCGCCACGATCGTGACCCTCTCGGGCGATGTTCACCACGCCTATCTGGCCGAGGTGGCGTTCCGCCCCGGCGCCGGAGTCAGGAGCGCGGTCTGGCAGGCGGTCTGCTCGCCCTATCGCAACCCGCTGGATGGTCACGAGCGCCGCGTCATCCGCATTGGCATGTCGCGCCCGTTCACGGCGGCCGCGCGAGCGCTGGCTCACAGCGCCGGTGTGAAGGACCCGAAGATTCGCTGGCGGCTGACCGACGGCGGCCCCTGGTTCGACAATCAGGTGGCCAGCCTGCTCATCGACGGCCGCGAGATGCGGATGAGACTGGACAAGGCGGTGCCGGTCGACTCCCGCGAAGCCCGCCTCGAGCGGGTGCTCGACCGCAGGCTGGCCTAACGCTCCGACGGCGGCGCTATCGTGGCCGCCCCCGCAATGGACTACCCGCTGGAGACCTTCACCCGCGAGGAGCGCGCGCTCCTCGCCCCTCACTTCACGAACCTCGACCGCCCGGTGTTCGCTCTGGTGAACCTGCCCGAGACCGTGAAGGGGGCCATGTTCGCCCGCTACTCCCGCTATCGGGGCGGGCTGCGCCGGCTGTACCTCGACGAGTTCGCGCAGGGCGGACCGCCTCGAGACCCGTTCGAGGGCGAGGAGGGCGAGCGGGCTCGCCAGCTCTACGAGCGCATCTTCCTCGGCTACGGCGACGACTCGGTCGCCCAGCTAGGCGGCGCTCACGTCGCGTGCGAGTGGGTGTCGAACGTGATGACGAAACTGCTCCAGCGGGGCCGCCTGGCCGCCTACCTGGAGCAGTCGACCCGGTATATCCCGTACGACGCGCCGATGGGCGAGGGGCTCGGCTACCGCTACTGGCGCGACCCCTCGCTCGGTCCCGAGTACGAACGCGCGATGGACTTCCTGTTCGAGTCCTACGCGGAGGCGCTGCCGCGTGTGGAGGCGTGGGCCGCCGAGCGCTTCCCGCGCGCCGACAGCGAGCCGAAGGCGGCGCACCTGCGCTCGATCCGGGCGAAGGCGCTGGACCTGCTGCGCGGCCTCTTGCCCGCCGCCTCGCTGTCGCACGTCGGCATCTTCGCCAGCGGCCAGGCCTACGAGCAGCTGCTGTTGCGCCTCTCGGCCTCGCCGCTCCCGGAGGCGCGCGACTACGCGCGCATGATCCTCCGGGAGCTGAAGGTGGTGATCCCGAGCTTCGTGGCCCGCGTCGATCGTCCCGATCGCGGCGGCGACTGGATCGCATACCTCGAGGAGCGGGAGCGCGCGGCCGAGCGCTGGGCGAGGCGGCTCGGGCTGGATCGCCCCCGTGGCGACGAGCACGCCGGTCCCTCGGTGCGGCTCATTTCCGTACAGGGCAGCGAAGAGGAGCTCGTGGCCGCGCTCCTGTTCGAGGCGGCCGCGTGCTCTGAGGACGAGGCCCGTGCCGCCGTGCGCAACCTGCCGCCGGATGAGCGCGCCACGATGCTCGGCGACCTGGTCGGCCGGCGGCGCAACCGGCGCCACCGCCCGGGTCGGGGGTTCGAGGCCCTCCGCTACCGGTTCGAGGTGATCTCGGACTACGGCGCCTTCCGCGACCTCCAGCGCCACCGCATGCTCACCGCCCAGTGGCAGACGCTCGGCCCCGATCTCGGCGCGGGGGTGCCCGACGAGCTCGGGCAGGCCGGCGTCGCCGACGCCTACCGCGAGGGCCTGGAGCGCTCACGCGCCGAGCACGCCCGGATCGTGGAGCTCGGGCGGCCCGAGCTGGCGCCGTACGCGCTCTGCCTCGGCTACCGGATCCGCTACGTGCTCGACATGAATGCCCGCGAGGCGATGCACGTGATCGAGCTCCGCTCCGGCCGCGAGGGCCATCCCGCCTACCGCGCAGTGGCGCACGCGCTCCACGCGGAGATCGCTCGGGTGCACCCGGCGGTCGCGGCGGCGATGACGTTCGTCGACCGCGACACCGAGCCGCGCCTCGAGCGGATCCTGTCGGAGATCCGGGCACACGCGAAGCAGCGCGCACGGGCCTGAGCGAAGCGACCGGTTATCCGGTAGCGTCGCCCGCCTTGGCCCTCTCCGTGATGCACGAAGTTCGCGTGGCGCCGTCGATCCTCAGCGCCGACTTCGCGCGCCTCGGAGAGCAGGTCGAAGAGGTGATGGACGCCGGCGCTCGCGTGATCCACGTGGACGTAATGGACGGCCACTTCGTCCCCCCGATCACGATCGGCGCGCTGATTGTGGACGCGCTGCGCGAGCTCGTCCACGGGCGAGACGCAGTGCTCGACGTGCACCTGATGGTGGAGCGACCGGAGCGGCGCATCGCCGACTTCGTTGAGGCGGGCGCCGATTCGATCGCCATTCACTGGGAGGCCACGCCGCACGTGCACTACGCACTGAAGGCCATACGAGAGGCGGGGCTTGCCGCCGGGCTGGCCATTAATCCCGCGACGCCGCCGGAGGTGACCACCGGCGTGCCCGACGAGCTCGACCACGTGCTCTGCATGACCGTCAACCCGGGCTGGGGAGGCCAGCCCTACATCGAGAGCTCGACGGCGAAGGTGAGCCGCCTTCGCGAGCTGCTCGGACCCGACATTCCGATCGAGGTGGACGGCGGGATCGACGCGGACACTGCCCAGGGGACCGCGAGGGCGGGGGCGACGCTGTTCGTTGCCGGCTCGTCGATCTTCGGCGCGGCTGATCCCGGCGCGGCGTACCGGGAGATCGCCGCGGCGGCGGGCGCGGTCTAGGCGACACGAACGTCCCGGAGCGGTCGCTATGGGCGCCATTGCGGGACGTTCGACGGCCGGGCCGGTTCCCCGCCGCACCCTGCTCGTCCTGGCGCTCGCCGGCATCGCGGCCGGCCTCGTCTATCTGGCCGTGGTGCTGACCAGCGACCACGTGGACGACCGAGGCTTCGCGGCGGGTCTAGGTCTCCTCGTCGGATGGTCGTTCATCGGCACGGGGCTGTTCGCGTGGTGGCGCCGCCCGGGCAACCGGACCGGCGCGCTCATGGCCGCGGTGGGCTTTGCCTGGTTCGCCGCCGGCCTCGGCGGCGCGAACGACGACGTCCTCCACACCCTGGGAATCGCGGTCGACTCGCTGTTCCCGGCGCTCATGGGCCACCTGGTGCTCGCGTTCCCGACTGGGCGGCTCCGCACCCCGCTCGAGCGCACGGTCGTCACCGCGGGCTACCTCGTCTCGACGGTGCTGCAGCTGCCGTCGCTCCTGTTCGAGGACGACCCTCGCAACCTGCTGGTGATCGAATCCGATCAGTCGCTGTCCGACCTCCTCGACGGCGTGCAGTTCGCCGCGGCCGTGGTGGTGATCGGGACCAGCCTCCTCATCCTCGCCCGGCGCTGGCGAGCGGCCACGCCGCCGCAGCGCCGCGCGCTCGCCCCGGTGCTGTGGTCCGGCGGCGCGGCGTTCGTCGCGTTCACGATCGCCGCCGGGTTCGACGCCGCCGGCGCCCCTCAGGACGTCCTCGAGCGCCTCTCCGAGGCACTGCTCGTCACCGTTCCCTTCGGCTTTCTCGCCGGACTCCTGCGCAGTCGGCTGGCCCAGGCGAGCGCGATGTCCGGCCTCGTGGCCCGCCTCGGCCAGGCGCCGGACCCGAGCGCGCTGCGCGCCGCTCTCTCGGAGGAGCTCGGCGATCCCTCCCTCGCGGTCGCCTACTGGCTGCCCGAGACCCAGCGCTTCGTCGACGCCGAGGGCCGCCCGCTGACGCTGCCCGACGGGGGCTGGACGGAGGTCGAGCTGCACGGACGCCGCATCGCGGCGATCGTGCACGACCCCACCCTGGCCGACGAGCCGCAGCTGGTCCACGCGGCCGGGGCCGCCGCCGCTCTGGCGCTCGAGAACCAGCGTCTCGCGGCGGAGCTGCGTGCGCGGATCGAGGAGCTCCGCGCGTCGCGCGCGCGCATTGTTGAGGCGGGTGATGCGGAGCGGCGGCGGTTGGAGCGCGATCTGCACGACGGCGCCCAGTCGCGGCTGGTGGCGCTCGCGGTCAAGCTGCGGCTGGCCCACTCCCAGGCTAAGGCCCAGCCCGAGCTGGCCCGGCTGCTCGACGAGTCGGCCGCCGAGCTCAAGGCCAGCCTCGACGAGCTGCGCGAACTGGCCCGCGGCATCCACCCCGCCGTGCTCAGCGACCGCGGCCTCGCCGCCGCGCTCGAGGCGCTCGCCAACCGCACCCCCGTCCCCGTCGAACTCGCCGCCGACCCGCCCGAGCGGCTGCCCGACGCCGCCGCCACCGCCGTCTACTTCGTCGTCTCGGAAGCGCTCACCAACGTCGCCAAATACGCCCACGCCGGCCACGCCACCGTCGCCGTCCGCCGCGACCGCGACAAGCTCGTCGTCGACGTCACAGACGACGGCGTCGGCGGCGCCGACCTCGCCCACGGCTCCGGCCTACGCGGCCTCTCCGACCGCCTCGCCGCCCTCGACGGACAGCTCCAACTACACAGCCCCCCAGGCCAAGGCACCCACCTACACGCAGAAATCCCGCTCTAGCGCGAGAGCTTCACGTCCACCGCCACCAGCCTGTGATCGGAGGACGGGAACCCGTTCCCGTCCGGAAGCAGCGCCGGGTCGAAGAGGCCGACGAGGCGGAACAGCGGGTCGGAGCTCAGGGGCCAGAACACGAACGACCCGGCGATACGCGTGTCACGGTCGGGCAGCACGTAGTCGGCGCGGAGGTTGCCGGGGGTGGTGTCCGCGAAGTCTGCGGTGTCGAACGCAGGGTTCCCGGCGTGCGAAGCGTTCGCGCCGCCTTGGAGCAGCGACTGCTCGGGTCCGCCCGGGCTGGTCGGAGTCATGCTCGTGTTGATGCGGGGGTTGTCGAGCAGCTGCAGGATCGCGTCCTCCGTGCTGTCGCCGTCGAATGGATCGGCGTTCTGGTCCCCGGCGATCACGAAGTGCTCGCGGCGGCCGAGACCGCCGCGGCGGCCGCGGTCGTCGTAGATGTAGCGGCCCGCACCCGGCGTGACGTAGTCCGCCCAGAACCGGATCTCGTCGTGATTGCGGGTGCCGTTGCGGTCCTCGGGGCCATCGAAGACGGGTGGGGTCGGATGGCTTACGAGGAAGTGCACGCGCTCACCCCGGCCGACCTCGATCGGCAGGTCCCAATGGCTCTTCGACGACAGGCGGAACACGTCCAGCTCGTCGGGCGAGTACCAGTCGGCAGGCGCCGAAGTGGCCGGGTCGTCGGGCAGGAGCGCGCCCGGCATGTCCTTCCAGCGAAACAGCTGGAAGGTGCGCGCCCGTTTGGCGTCAATCGGGAGTCGCGAAAAGACCGCCAAGCCGAACTTGCCGGGGAACTCGCCGAAGCCGAAGGCGTCGTTTCCGTAGAGGCCCGACCCGGGCTCGGTGACCACTTGACCGTTGTTGTCGAAGTCCTTGCCGGAGGCGATGCCGGTGTTGGAGGGGGCCACGAAGCGATATCGGAACTCGATTGGACGGGCGCCGTTCTGCGCGACCGACAGGTAGTTGCGCTGGAATGAACGAGCCGCCAGCCCGTTGGGGACGAAGTCGAACTCGTTGACGAGCAGCACGTCCGGACGCGCCCGCTGGATGATCTCGGCGACGTTGCGGAGCTGGGGGTCCTCGCCGTTCGACAGCTCGTCGGTGAGCTGGCCCTCGGCGTTGCGGTTGACTGACGCGTTGAAGGTCGCGAAGCGGATCGTCTTGCCGCGATCGTGGGCGAGCGCGGTCGGGGCAGCGACTGCAATCAGGCTGAACGCCATCGCCGCCACGGCGGCGGTGCGGATGAGCGAGAACACGCGGACGCCTCCTTTCAAACTGGCTCGGGCACCCTAGCGGCGAGCCCGCCCCAGGTGTGAACCGGCTGAGAAGACGGGATAGGATCGCCGGGTGACCGCAGAGCCCGTCAAGTACACGCTCCCCGAGGATCGGATCCCGACTCACTGGATCAATCTCCTGCCCGATCTCCCCGGGGGCCCGCTGCCGCCGCTGAACCCCGGCACCATGCAGCCGGCCGGGCCGGACGACCTGACGCCGATCTTCCCCATGGCCCTGATCGCCCAGGAGGTCTCACCGGAGCCCGAGGTCGAGATCCCCGAGCCGGTCCGTGACGCCCTCAAGCTCTGGAGGCCGACCCCGCTCTACCGCGCGCACCGGCTCGAGCGGGAGCTCGATACCCCCGCCCGCATCTACTACAAGTACGAGGGGGTCTCGCCGGCCGGCTCGCACAAGCCGAACAGCGCCGTCGCGCAGGCTTACGCGAACAAGGACGCGGGGATCGAGCGACTGGTCACCGAGACCGGCGCGGGCCAGTGGGGCTCGGCGCTGGCGCTCGCATGCAGCTTGTTCGGGCTCGACTGCCTCGTCTACATGGTGGGCGCCAGCTACGACCAGAAGCCGTACCGGCGGGCGATGATGGAGGCTTGGGGCGCCACCGTGATCCGTTCGCCGAGCGACACGACCGAGTCCGGGCGCAGCCAGGCCGAGCACACCACCGGCTCGCTCGGCATCGCGATCTCGGAGGCGGTGGAGGTCGCGGCCGGCGACGCCGGGACGAACTACGCGCTCGGGTCGGTGCTGAACCACGTGTGCCTCCACCAGACCGTGATCGGACAGGAGGCGATGGCGCAGATGGAGACGGCGGGGGACGAGCCGGATGTGGTCGTGGGCTGCGTGGGCGGCGGCTCGAACTTCGCGGGGATGAGCTTCCCGTACCTCCGGCGCGTCCTGCGGGGCGAGGCGAAGACGCGCTTCGTGGCGGCCGAGCCGGCGGCCTGCCCGACCCTCACACGCGGGATCTACCGCTACGACTTCGGCGACACGGTCGGCCTCACGCCGCTGATGCCGATGTACACGCTCGGTCACGACTTCGTGCCGCCGCCCGTGCACGCCGGCGGC
>Ga0081538_10003105_pt1 | contig 15801 bp, 15 predicted proteins | sample TabmetS5T2R1_FD_71022 | JGI IMG/M metagenome (GOLD analysis project Ga0081538, IMG submission 71022) | Tabebuia heterophylla rhizosphere microbial communities from the University of Puerto Rico - S5T2R1 | ecosystem: Host-associated > Plants > Roots > Rhizosphere ... | reverse complement strand
CGAGCGCAAAGTCGATCATCATAATGCCATTCTTCTGCACAATGCCAATCAGCAGGATGATACCAATGATGGCAATCACATTCAGATCCATGTTGTAGATCAGCAGGGCCCAGAGCGCGCCAACGCCGGCCGAGGGCAGCGTAGAGAGAATGGTAATGGGGTGGATGTAGCTCTCATAGAGCACCCCCAGCACAATGTAGACCGTCACCAGGGCCGCCAGAATGAGCAGCGATTGGTTCGTCAGGGAGGCCTCGAAGGCTTTCGCCGTGCCCTGAAAGCCCGATTCAATGCTCGCCGGCAGACCGATCTCTTGTCTGGCCTGGTCAATGACGCGCACCGCCTCCCCCAGGGAGACGCCAGGGGCCAGGTTGAACGACACGGTGACCACCGGAAACTGCCCCTGGTGACTGATGGCCAGGGGCGTGGTGGAGGTCTCGATCCGGGTCAGGGCGCTGAGAGACACCTGTCCGCCCTGGGCGGAGCGTAGACGAATGTGCTGCAGATCCTGGAGCTGGTCCTGGAACTGCGGCTTGACTTCCAGTACCACCCGATACTGGTTCGATTGCGTGAAGATGGTCGAGATCTGCCGCTGGCCAAAGGCGTTATAGAGCGTATCGTCGATGGCCTGCGGGCGGATGCCGAAGCGCGACGCCGCATCGCGATCAATGACCAGGAGCGCCTGCAGGCCCAGGTTCTGGCCGTCGCTGGCCACGTCTCGGAGCTGTGGCAGCTCCTGCAGTTTCTGCACAAAGCGGGGTGCCCAGAGACTCAACTCCTGCGCATCGGGCGTTTCGAGGCTGTACTGAAATTGCGTGCGGCTGACGCGGTCCTCGACGGTCAGGTCCTGCACTGGCTGCATAAAGAGCGTAATGCCCTCGACGTTGGCCAGCGCCGGTTGCAGACGGCGGATAATGTCGCTGGCACTCATGTGCCGCTCTTCGAGCGGCTTCAAGTTGATCTGGATGCGCCCGCTGTTGATGGTGCTGTTGGTCCCGTCAACACCAATGAAGGACGACAGACTCTCGACTGCCGGGTCCTGCAGGATCACTGCGGCCAGCGCCTGCTGGCGTTCAGCCATAGCGGCAAAGGACACAGTCTGCGGCGCCTCGGAAATCCCCAGGATCACGCCGGTATCCTGCACCGGAAAGAAGCCCTTGGGCACTATGACGTAGAGCCAGACCGTGGTCACCAGTGTGCCAATGGCCACCAGCAGCGCGGCTGTACGGTGGCGCAGCACCCAACGCAACGTTTTCCCGTAGAATGCAATCAGCGCATTGAAGGCACGTTCGGAGATGCGATAGAACCAACCCTGCTCCGACACGGGCTTGTGGCGCAGCATGCGAGCGCACATCATGGGGGTTAAGGTCAGCGATACCACGGCAGAGACCAGAATGGTGATGCTCAGGGTGACGGCAAATTCGCGGAACAGACGGCCCACAATGTCGCTCATGAAGAGCAGCGGGATGAGCACGGCAATCAGCGAAATGGTCAGCGACAGGATGGTAAAGCCAATCTGCTCGGCGCCTTTCAGGGCCGCTTGCAGCGGCGGTTCACCGTCCTCAATGTAGCGGGCAATGTTCTCGATCATGACAATGGCATCATCGACCACAAAGCCGGTGGCAATGGTGAGCGCCATGAGCGTCAGGTTATTCAGGCTGTAGCCCAGCAGATACATGACGCCGAACGTCCCCACCAGTGACAGGGGCACGGCCACGCTGGGAATGACCGTGGCCGACAGGGTACGCACAAAGAGGAACATGACCATGACCACCAGCGCAATGGTGAGCATCAGCTCGAACTGTACGTCATGCACCGAGGTCCGGATGGTCTCCGTGCGGTCGGTCAGAATGGCGACGTCCACCGCCACCGGCAGCGACGCCTTGAGCTTCGGCAGGAGCTCCTTGATGCTATCCACCACCTTGATAATGTTGGCACCGGGCTGCCGCCGCACATTGACAATGACCGCCGGCACCGTGTTCATCCAGGCCGCCTGCTTGACGTTCTCGGCGCTGTCAATGACGTCGGCCACCTCGGACAGGCGCACGGGCGCACCGTTCTGGTACGCAATGACCAGGGCACGGTAATCATCGCTGCTGAGGAGCTGATCGTTGGCCCCAATGGTGTAGGCCTGCTGACGGCCATCAAAGAAGCCCTTGGGCTGGTTCACGTTGGCCTGTGCAATCGCAACGCGCAGGCTTTCCAGCGTCAGCCCGTACGAGCTCAGCGCCGTCGGATTGGCCTGAATGCGGATGGCCGGCTTTTGACCGCCACTGATGCTCACCATGCCAACACCCGATAACTGCGAGATCTTCTGGGCCAGGCGCGTATCGGCCAGGTCCTGCACCTTCGACAGGGGCAGCGTTTGCGAGGTCAAGGCGAGGGTGAGAATCGGCGCGTCGGCGGGATTGACCTTACTGTAGGTCGGTGGGTTGGGCAGGTCGCGCGGCAGGAATGTCGCGGCAGCATTAATCGCCGCCTGCACGTCCTGCTGCGCCACATCGATGTTGAGATCCAGCACAAATTGCAGGGTAATCACCGAACTGCCGGCAGAACTGGTAGACGTCATCTGCTTTAAGCCGGGCACCTGCCCGAACTGCCGTTCGAGTGGTGCCGTGATCGCCGACGCCATGACGTCCGGGCTGGCGCCCGGATAGAAGGTCAGTACCTGGATCGTTGGATAGTCCACTTGCGGCAGTGCCGACACCGGGAGTTGGTAATACGCTACGGCACCAGCGAGCAGAATGGCCACCATCAGCAACGATGTGGCCACCGGTCGCAGGATGAAAGGGCGGGAGGGATTCATTGCTTTCCCTTTCCGCTACCGCCGTCGACCATACGCGCCGCGACTTTTGTGCCCCGCTGCACTCTGTCCACGCCCTCAATAACGACTGGCTCTCCGGGAGTGAGGCCGCTCTCGATGGCAACTTCATCACCTTCGCTCGGGCCGACCACGACCTTCCGTATGTCCACTGTGCTGTCGCCCTGAACCGCATATACAAATGTTCCTTGTGGACTGCGCTGGATTGCTGCAGCGGGCACAATGGTGACGTTCTTTTGCGTATCTACCAGTAGCCGTGCATTCACGAACTGATTCGGAAACAGGGCGTTATCCTCGTTGGAGAAGACCGCCTTGCATTTGACTGTGCCCGTGTTCGGATCGATCTGATTATCAACGGTAAGCAGCTTGCCGGTGGCCAGCTTCTGCTTCAGATCACGGTTATAGGCCTCCACCACGAGTTGCTGGCCAGCATACATCTTTGGGAGTACCTGTTGGAGCTGATCTTCCGGAATAGTGAAGAGTACGGCGATGGGCTGTAGCTGCGTGATCACCGCCAGGCCATTATTAGGGTCATTGGCGCGTAGCATGTTGCCCTGGTCGATCAATCGCAGCCCAATGCGCCCGGTGATAGGGGCGGTAATGCGGCTGTAGGACAATTGCAGCTTAGCAGTGTCGATCTGCGCCTGATCACTCTTGATGACGCCCTCGAACTGCCGTACTGTGGCTATCTGGGTATCAAGTTGCTGTTGTGAGACAGAGTCTTGCGACAGGAGCAATTTGTAGCGTTCGAGATCCACCTTGGCATTCTTCAGCATGGCCTCATCTTTAGCCAGTTGTCCCTCGGCCTGGGCGAGTTGCACTTGAAATGGCCGCGGATCAATCTCCGCGAGCAAGTCCCCCTGGCGGACGATTTGTCCTTCCTGAAAGGCAACTTTGACCAGATGCCCATCAACCCTGGTGCGGACCGTCACTGTGTTTAACGCTGTAACAGTCCCGAGGCCAGTCAGGTAGACATTAAGATTGCCCGACTTGGCTGCCGAAGTCACGACCGGGACAGTGGGGGGCGTGCGGGGAGCTGGTGTGGCTGCTGTCGTGCTGCCCGCGCCCGGTTTTTCTGGGGCCTGGCTACTCGGCGTCGCTTGCTGCCAGGGCAGGGGAAGCTTCTCATAGGCCGCCACTACCATCTGGGTAAGATGTGTCTTCCACGCCTCGATTTTTGCCGCCTGCCCCATGTAGATGAGCAGCGCATAGGCCACAGCGATGATCAGGCAGAATGCCAGAAGCCAGGGCCACCGGCGACGTCTGGCTCGTTTGCTGCCAGTGCTCTCTATGCTGTCTAGCGATGTGGGGGCAAGTCCGTTCTCCTGGGATTGTTCTAGCGTTGGTTTTTCAAGATCCATGTCGAGCACCCGCATATGAGTCATATCTAGAAATGTTACAGCGCATCCCCGGCACCCATAGCTTACGCAGTTTAGCGGCAGTGAACCCCAACGCTCGGACAGTTGCGGCGGCGTGTGGTACACGAGGAGAGAGCAGTCACAGCGCTCTCGTCCCAACATAGAACAAAAAGGGTGCCCTGTCAAATACGAAACAGCTTCTCCATGCCTCGCGCGGCAGTTGTCTGTCACATGCTGCTATCCCCTCTGTTTTAGGGGCCACGGCTATCTCCCTTGTGGCTCTGGATGGCCGTACGACACACCGCAGAGAGTTCTGCCATGTGGTCGTACAGGCATTCGAGGTGTGGACGCCCCGGTGCAGCATCTGGACAGAGATCCGTGCTCTCGGCCTGGCACGCCTGCATGATAGCAGGCCTCCGATGCATGCGCCATGTCTCCTGGAGCCGCATCAATTCCTGCCGTTGCGCTGGCGTCAACAGGGCCCGAATCCGCAACATCGCCTGCAAGCGCTGCTTGCGAACTGCCAGCTCCAGAGCGCCAATGGCGTCGACTTGCTGCATCACCGCAGCTTCGTTCGGCACCTCCTGGGAGAGCAACACGCGCATCTGGGCTTGCGCTTGGCGCAGCTCTGTCCGCAGGGTCTCCCCTTGCGCCCGCGATTCATCAACAAGCGTGCGTATCGTTGCCAGGGTCTCCTGGTCGAGGCCCAGTCGCTCCGCATACTCGGCGATGAAGCGGTCTAGTTGCGCACTGGCGTCCCTGGATAGCCTCTGGGCTCCTGCACGACTGACGTCAAGAGCAGTGAGGGCAGTCAGCAGCACACACACCACGAGGATATTGATGGTGGTGCGTACACGCATAGTATCTCCTTACTTACCCAGGAATTCTCGGGCGATGACGAGATAGTCGTCCGGCAATATCGCCCCGTCATCACGCTCAGCAGTATCGGTAAGTTCACGCGGGTAAAGCAGTTCATACTCCCAGGTTTCGGTGCTAGACATAGCTGACATGCTGACACTTGGGCCGCTATCGTGCGCCGGCGGCATGAACAGGCTGGACCAACTCAAACAAGTGATAAGCATTGCCACTGCGACCGTCGCGAGAGCCGGTGTGCGCTGCGTCTGATGCGGCGGCCTCTGCAGGCGTGCCCCGAGCGCTTCATCCAACGCCACACGTCTTGCCGGGGTCAGCGGCTCTGGGGCATAGTGGGCCGCGAGGCGTCTCACGAACTGCTCATCTACGTGGTCAAGATGTGACCATTCGTCTCGCGGTTGTGTCATGATGCATTCCCTCCTGTGTCTTCAGCCAGATCGGCAAGCTCGCTCCGCAGGGCCTGGAGTGCCCGGTGCAAGTGGCTCTTCACCGTGCCCTCTGGCTTTCCCATCAAAGCTGAGGCCTCGCGCACACTGAAACCTTCCATGTGCACTAACACGAAGGCCTCCTTCTGGCTGCGGCTGAGCTGCGCCAGCGCCTTGGCAATGCGGCGTCTGAGCAGTGGATCGCCAGATTCTGGCGCTGCAACGTGCGGGAGCCCGCCGTGCCAGAGTGCACTCCAGGTCTCTCGCACTGTCCGCCAGCGGCAGTAGTTATGCGCCTGGCGCACCACGATCCGGTAAAACCACGTGGCCAGACTTGCCTCTTCCCGAAACTGGCCCAGGGCACGATACGCTTTGATGAACGCCTCCTGGATCACGTCCTCTGCGGCCGCGTCGTCGCCTCCAACCAGGCGCCACGCCAGGCGCCGCGCGCGCTCGCGATGCGATGCAACGAACAGGTGGAAGCGCTGTTCCAGTTCCAGTGCCACTGCAGGGGGCTCCTGTACCAGAGCCTCTTCCATCATACCCCTTATGCCTCCGATGGTTGCCATCGCAACGTCGGCGCGACCCTGATGGGCCGCCTGAGGCGGGGCGGCAGTGCTCCGCCCCGCGCCTGCTTTGGCGGCTTAGCGGTCTTGACCTCGCTTCCAGGGGCCGTGAGGACGCATAGCCTCACGCAGGCTGGCGCGTTGCTCGGGTGTGAGCAGCGCCCGTACGGTGAGCAACGTGTGCAGCGTCTGCTTGCGATGTTCAGTTTCGAGCCCGCCGATGACCTCGGACTGTGCCAGTACCTGGGCTTCATTCGGATTATCCTGCCGCAGCATGGCTCGCAGGTCCCGGTGCGCCTGCCGGAGTTGGCTGCGTACGTCGTCCCGCGCGACCCGCCCTTCATCAATGGCCTTGTGGATAGCGGTACGCGTGGCGTCATCCAGGTTCAGCGCATCGATTTTCTCCTCGAGACGCGACATGCGGTCAACGCCGTGCCTCGGTGCTCTGGCCCAGGCGGATGTGGTGAGACTGAGGACACCCGTGAGCGCCAGGATAGTAAGCACCAGCGCCAGACCATAGGAACGTTTCATCTTTCTTCTCCTTCCCAGTGAGGGTGGTGTAAACGTCTTGCACTCCTTTAGACCCCTCACCGAGAGCGGCGGGTTACAGTGCACCAGTGTGCCGAAGCTGCATATGGGACCTGACAGGCAGAATGGTCGAACGGCATCGGTGTGGCAAGCAATGCTATGGCATCCCCAAAGCCGGAGCCCTCGGGCAGGTGACGTACATTTTACTCCAGACGAGGTTCCCTGCCCTTTGATAGCCTTTAGCTCTCCTCAAACACTTCTAGTGCTACTCGCGCTGCATTCACGGCGGTCGGCCAGCCCGCATAGAACGCCAGATGGGTAATGAGCCCGTGGATTTCGTCTTTGGTCACCCCATTCTGCAAGGCCCGTCGTATATGCCCCCGTAATTCATCCGTGCGGTAGAGGGCAGTCAAGGTGGCCACGGTAATTAGACTGCGATCCCGCTTCGATAACTCTGGTTGCTCCCACACATCACCGAAGAGCACCTCATCGCGCAGTCGCCCCAACTGGGGAAAGTGCTCGTATACTGACGATCGCGATTCCGCCATAGCATCTCCTTCACACCTCTCTATGCTGCACAGTTACCTCCTAGTCACACGCACTCTCTGCAAAGTGCACTATAGCATGACGCGCTCCTGGTGGTCAAAACCAGCCACACAAGCAGGAAGCGTTAGAGATTAAGTACTTGGACACAGGTTTTTAGCCCCCTTTGGCAAAGGGGAGACAAAAGGGTAAAAATGTATGTCCAGGTACATAGCATTGAGCTTGCCACGTGACGGTGGTACACTGCCGCTCTAAGGGTCACGTGACACCCCGTGGCGGTTGGGGGTGTCCAGGAAGGCAGGGTGGTCTCGCGCCTGCAGGACAACGCTCCCGAGTATCTACGAGCGTTAGCGTCATGCAGTAACGCCGAGGGAGGGGTAGAGGATGTTCACAACCGGAGCGAGCCTGTTAGGGCTGGCAGCCAGCATGTTCATACTGGCCATAGTATCGCGTAATGGGGCTGCCGAACCGGTCAGCCACGCCATTACGTTGCTGCAGAAGGGCACGACATCAGAACGCCGGCACGCTACTGAAGTGCTGGCCCAGATCGGCGATCAACGGGCTGCCCCAGCGCTGGCACAGGCGTTGCGTGACGATGATGCCCTCGTGCGTGAGACGGCTGAGCAGGCCCTCTGGAGTGTGTGGCATCGCTCTGGGAAGCTCACAGTGGACGCACGCTTACGTGATGGCATTATGGCCATGCAGCGCGGTGCCTTCGAAGAGGCGGTGGCCATTTTCACCGACGTCATCGAGATGGCCCCGGATTTTGCTGAGGGCTATAACAAACGGGCGACGACGTACTACCTGATGCAGGAGTATGAGAAGTCGATCCGTGATTGCGACAAGACCATTGCCCTCAACCCTGTCCATTTTGGTGCTCTCAGCGGTGCTGGCCTGTGCTACTTAGGACTCCGTAATCTTACCAAGGCTCTGGACTACTTCGAACGGGCCATCGCGGTGAACCCGAATATGCAACAGATTCAAGGCTACGTTGAGGAGATCAAGAAATTCCTGCGCGATCAATCGACGTAACCTCCCCATCTGCCGTAGAGGCATCGCATGCTCGCTGGGGTGACACCGCAATGGCTACGCGGCATGTTTAGCCGCATCGCGCCACGTTACGACCTGACCAACACAGTGATCAGTGCCGGTCTGGACCAGGTCTGGCGCCGGCGTCTGGCGCAGTGCGTGGCACGCCATGCGACCCAGACGGTCCTGGATGTGGCTTGTGGCACCGGCGGCGTCATGGCGCAGCTGGCACAGTGTTGCCCCCCGACTACATGCCTGATTGGGATCGATTTCACCGAGGCCATGCTGCGTGAAGGCCGGCAGCGCCTGGCCACAGCCGCGCCGGCGCATCGCGTGTATCTCTGCGTCGGAGATGCACACTGCTTGCCGCATCACGAGAAGAGTTTTGATGCGATTACTATGATGTTTGGCGTCCGCAACTTTGCCAATCCTGCGGCGGGCCTGGCAGAATGTTATCGCGTGCTGCGCCCGGAAGGGTCCCTCTGCCTCGTCGAATTTAGCTGGCCGCGTGGCCGCGGGTTGCGGACGGTTTACGGGGGGTATTTGCGTTATATCCTCCCACTCATTGCCTGGCCCTTATGTGGTGAGTGGGCCGCGTACCGTTATCTGCGTGACTCTGTGCTGGCTTTTCGTCTGCAGTCGGATCTCACCACGCTCTTGCAGCGTAATGGTTTTACAGATATCTCTGCTGAGGCGCTCTCTGGTGGCATCGCCACACTGTACAAAGCACGTAAGCCCTCATTGCCATCCCCTGTGCCCCAGGAGACGCTGGTATGGTAACAGATTGGCGTATGATCCGCCTCGAGAAAGATGGTCCGTTGGCCATTGTCACCCTGACAAATCCACCCCTGAACGTCTTACATCCGCACATGGCCGCGGAACTTGACGCTTGCTTCACTGGTTTAGCCACTGATCCTGACGTCGTGGTCGCGATTGTGACCGGTCAGGGCGAGCGCGCCTTCTGTGCTGGTTTCGACATCAAAGAGTTTCCCAACCTCATGACGTCCGGTGGGGCTGAACGGCTGGCGCGGGCGCTGCATGCGAGCCTGGATAAGATCGCGCATCTGGGCAAGCCAACTATTGCTGCGGTCAATGGTCTGGCGCTTGGTGGCGGTCTGGAGTTGTCCATGGCCTGTGACCTGCGCATCGTCGCCGCCAACGCCCAGCTAGGGCAACCTGAAATCAAACTCGGCTTGTTCCCTGGTGCTGGTGGGACGCAGCGCCTGCCCCGACTGGTAGGGGCTGGCATTGCCAAAGAACTGCTATACGTTGGAGATCCTGTAAGTGCTGAGGAAGCCTACCGTATTGGGCTGGCGAACAAAGTCGTGCCAGCCGGTGAGGCCCTTGCGGCTGCCAAGCAGATGGGTCAGACTATTGCCGGGATGGCCGGTGTGGCGCTCCGCTATATCCAAGAGGCCGTTAATCGGGGACTGGATACTACCCTGGACGCCGGCTTGCAGATCGAGGCTGACCTGTTCGCCAAAGTGTTTCAAACCGAGGATGTTCGCGAAGGTGTCGACGCCTTTATCAACAAGCGTAAGCCCAACTTTCGGCATCGCTAACAGGACGGTGCAAGCAGGGCCAGACGCATCTGGTTATCAACTGCTGGACACGGGCAGTGGCGCCAAGCTGGAACAGGTTGGACCGTATCGTCTGGTACGGCCTGCGCCACAGGCGCTGTGGCGTCCCTCCTATCCTGTGGAGGTCTGGGACACGGCGGTAGCCCGGTATCATCGTCAGAGTTCGGGTGGCGGTACGTGGACTTACAAGTCCAAGCTGCCTCCGACCTGGGTCGTGACGTACTGTGATCTTCCCCTGAAAGTGCGCTTGACGGATTTTGGCCATCTGGGCTTTTTTGCCGAGCACGGGCTACACTGGCAGTGGCTACGTCAGTACGTACAAGATGCCAGGCGGCCCATACGTCTCCTCAACGCCTTTGCCTACACCGGTGGGATGTCGCTGGCAGCCGCGGCAGGCGGGGCGAGTGTGGTGCATCTGGATGCCGCGGAAGGTATCGTTGCCTGGGCGCGAGACAACGCGCAGCTCTCTGGTCTGGCCGAGGCGCGCATCCGCTGGGTGGTGGAAGACGTGACGAAATTTCTCACCCGTGAAGTGCGCCGTGGCAACAAGTATGATGCCATTGTGCTGGATCCACCCTCTTTTGGGCGTGGCAGCAAAGGCGAGGTCTGGAAGCTGGAGCGCGACTTGCCCGCTATCCTTGACCTCTGCAGCCAGATGCTCAGTGACGAGCCGCTGTGTGTCCTGCTAAGCGCCCACACGCCTGGCGTCACTCCCTTAGTCCTCACCCATCTCCTGGCTGATATGCTCGGGAACCATCGTGGTCTCCTCACGAGTATGGAGATGGTCATCCCACACAGCGATGGCACACGGGTACTCCCGAGTGGCGCACTCGCACGCTGGAGCAGAGACTAAGGGCTATGGTTCGGACCATCACCAGCCTGCATAATCCTACCGTCAAAAACCTTGTGAAACTCCGCCAGCGTCGCGCCCGCGACCGGCAACAGCTGATGCTCATTGATGGTGCCCGGGCCCTGCGCCTGGCCCTGCACCATGCGTTTCCGGTCACCACCATCTACTTCGCCGAAGATGTTGCACAAACCCATGCCGACCTCCTGCAACGTGCTCGTGTTACTGGGGTCGCACTCCAGGAAGTCAGCGCGGCAGTCTTTCACAAAATTGGCTATGGCGACAACCCCGATGGTGTTCTGGGCGTTGCCTCCCAGCCTGGGGCGGAGCTGACAACTCTCCCTTCGCAGGGTCTGCCGCTCTACGTAGTCACCGAAGGGCTCGAGAAACCTGGCAATCTGGGGGCTATTCTGCGCTCTGCCGATGCGGCTGGCATCACTGGCCTGATCGTCTGCGATAGCCAGACGGACATCTGGAATCCGAATGTCGTCCGCGCCAGTCAAGGCGCCTTCTGCACTGTCCCCATCGCCATCGCCTCGGCGCCAGAGGTGTCGGATTGGCTGCGCCAGCGCCACATACAGATTCTTGTGGCCACGCCCTCAGCCAGTCAGTGCTATACTGAGATTGATCTGCGTCTCCCCAGTGCGCTGGTCGTGGGCGCCGAGCACGCTGGTGTGAGTCCAATCTGGCGCAGTGAGCGCCCCATCTGCATCCCCATGGCTGGCCAGGTTGATTCCTTGAATGTTGCGCAGGCCACCGCCATTCTCCTCTTTGAAGCCGTGCGCCAGCGGTGCCAGTCTCATCCCGCTGACATGCTGCCAGGGGATGCTGTGCTACACTGACAAAGGCAACACGCTTTTTTAAGGAGCATGCCGTGGCCATAGACAGCACGCCACCGCTAGAGGTCACGTTTATCACCCCAGAACACTTGAAAGCACGTCTGGACGCCGGCGAATACCTCTGTCTGGTCGATGCGCGTGAGAGCCATGAGTTTGGCATGGCGCACATCCCGGGAGCGCAGTGGTGCGCGCGTGACCTGTTAGCCTCGCAGATTGAGCGTGTGGCTCCTACCCCATATGTGCCACTGGTGGTCTATTGTAGCCGTGGTGAGGCCGCTACGCTGTCTGTGCCCACCCTGCAGCGACTCGGCTACACGCACATTTTCGTCATCCAGGGTGGTTTTCTTGCCTGGTGTGCCGCAGGTTTTCCAACTGAGATAGGATGCATAGGCCCACCGACTTCGATGTAAAGTGAGGAGAGACAGCATGGCACAGTTACGCCTGCTGGCCTGCTTTGCGCATCCCGATGACGAGGCCTTCACGGCCTCTGGGGTGCTGGCAGCCAGTACTGCCCGTGGGGTGCAGGTACGCCTGGTGTGTGCCACGCGTGGTGAGGAAGGCGATATTCGTCAACCAGGGGTCGCCACCCGCGAGACCTTAGGACAGGTACGGCACGAGGAACTGCGACGCTCGTGTGCGGTACTGGGCCTGCAAGAACCCATTATGCTGGGCTATCGTGATTCTGGCTGGGGGAATTCGCCAGCGCAGTATCATCCTAGCGCCTTTGTACAGGCGCCACCCTGGCAGGTCGTACAACGTCTGGTTGAAGAGATCCGACGCTTCCAGCCGCACATCGTCCTGACGTTCGAGCCTGATGGCATTTCGGGGCATAAGGACCATAAGGCTATTTCGCGTCATACGACTGCCGCAGTGCATATGGCCGGTGATCCCACTGCCTTCCCAGAGCAGGAGCAGGCCGGGCTCTTCCCGTGTAATCCCCTGCGGCTGTTTTACGTTGCCCGTTTGCAGGGGCACCGTATGCACCGCGCCGCCCTGCTCAGACAGGCTGGCCTCGAGGTGCCTTTGCCTGACCCGGAGCTGCGCCAGCAAGGGGTGCCACGCGAACAGATGCATGTGCAGCTCGACGTCACTCCCTATCTAGAGCAGAAACTCGCCAGCATGCGCAGCCACTCCACGCAAATGACCCCGGACTGGATGTTCGACCAAGTGCCATGGGCCACTGCTGTCGCCATCCTTGGGCAGGAATATCTCATGCAGGCGTATCCATCGGTACCACCGGGTGAACCACTCGCCACGAACTTTCTGGATGGTCTTCTTGGAGGAGAGAGCCTAACCTTAGCTCCCTCTTCCCAGGGGAGAGGGGACACTTGAGCATGGCCGAAAAGGTCACTTGGACTGTACTAGGGGTGCTGCTGCAGCTCCCAGCCCTTCCCGCGCAAGCAGGCAAGATAGGCGTTGTAGTGGTCGGCGTCAAACACATTGGAGGTTGTCGGGGCTTGCGCAGCCTCAACCTCACAGGCTACCGCATCATCGGCAAAAGCTGTGGACGGTTTCGTGGGGTTCGTCCAATACGTGGATGGGCATCCCGCCAGTAGCAGAGTCATGCACAGCCTCAGCAGACAGCCCCAGTGCCGCGTCCATGCGGCATAACCAGCGTGTCTCACAACCCATGTCCTCTCCTAGCGCGGGCCCAGCTGCGGCGGCTCCTAAGCCTGATGCTCCACCCGTAATCACTGCCCGCTTCCCGCCAGCTGCATGCGCGCTCTCCTGTGGCGAAACTCCCTCCTGTGGCGCTCCCATCGCAAATAGGGCAACGCATCGAGGCGTCGATCAACAGAACTTCGTCAGTGCTGCTTTTCTTCTGCACGCAACTCTGGTAGAACATTCGTAACCTACTGCGGGGGATAAATTCCTGCAGCTTTCAGGAGCCCTGCACCATGCCGTCTAGGACACAGCACGGACCACGAGGCCGGGTTACAGCCTGCTTACAAAGCCAGGACTTACGGCCCCAATATACGAAAGGGGTACTTTCGACCGAAAGCATTTTACCGGGCAACGGTTTACTCGCCCGAACCAGCTATGCGTTGTCAAAGACCCCTAGCTGTTGGCTCCAGTAAGGAGTGTCTTGGCTCGGAAAGAGTATACAGATGTTGAAGCGTAATTCACATGGAACAAAGGCGGCTGAAGCTTGGGAAAGCGTTTCCTCTGCCGCCGTTCAAACGGCGCAGGTTCTACGGGCTAAAGCCCAGGTTGTGCTGAAACGTATGGGGCAATCGACTATCGACTGGGAGGAGCGACGATGCGATTCGCGGACCGTATGGCTTTATTGGGAACCGAGACAGCGTTTGAGGTGCTGGTCAAAGCACGGGCGTTGGAGGCGACCGGCAGGGATGTCGTCCACTTGGAAATTGGCGAACCTGACTTCGATACCCCACGGCATGTGATTGAGGCAGCCAAAGAGGCTTTGGATCAGGGCTACACCCATTATGGCCCCTCGGCTGGTCTCCCGGAACTGCGGGAAGCGATTGCCCAGGATGTCGCGAGGCAACGCGGTACCACCGTACAGGCATCTCAGGTCGTCGTGACGCCTGGGGGTAAGCCTATCATGTTCTTTGTTATTCTGGCGTTGGCGCAGCCTGGGGATGAGGTCATCTATCCCAACCCTGGCTTCCCGATCTATGAGTCCGTGATTCGTTTTGTAGGCGCCACCCCGGTCCCTATTCCGCTGCGTGAAGAAAAACAATTTAGCCTAGACGTTGATGAGCTGCGGGACCTCGTCACGGATCGCACACGTCTCATTATCCTCAATTCCCCGCAAAACCCCACCGGTGGCATTCTGCCGCCAGCGGACCTGCAAGCGATCGCCGAGATTGCGGTCCAGCACGGCATCCCTGTCTTGTCAGACGAGATCTATTCACGCATGGTGTACGATGGGGAATTCCACAGCATTACGACCTGTGACGGCATGCAGGAGCTGGGTATCATTCTCGATGGCTTTTCCAAGACCTACGCCATGACTGGCTGGCGTCTCGGCTATGGCGTCATGCCCGAGGAACTGGCCGTGCATGTGACGCGTTTGATGACCAATAGCAACTCCTGCACGTCCTCGTTCTCACAGCGGGCGGCGCTGGCGGCCCTCACTGGCCCGCAGGAGCCGGTGGAGGCCATGATGGCGGAGTTTCGGCGGCGGCGGGATATCTTTGTCGAGGGCCTGAACACGATTCCAGGCTTCCGTTGCGCTATGCCCGGCGGGGCCTTCTATGCCTTTCCAAATGTCTCACAGGTTAGTGGTTCGTCCAAAGAACTGGCCGATTATCTCCTCCAGACCGGTGGCGTTGCCTCTCTGGCCGGCGTCGATTTCGGTGTGTACGGTGAAGGTTATCTGCGCTTTTCCTATGCCAACTCACAGGCGAACTTGCGCAAGGCCCTGGAGCGCATTGCCGACTGTGTCGACACACTTGGGCATCGTTAAGTGCTGCGCCCCGCAAGTGCTGCGCACGGCAATTGCCAGTTTGGCGGGGAAGGTAGGCGGTGGAAGAGGGGGAAGTATGGAAGCGTTTCGTATTAATGGCGAGCGACTCTGGCAGTCGCTGATGGAGATGGCCAGGATCGGGGCGACACCGCGCGGCGGCGTGTGTCGTGTAGCTCTGACGGACGTGGACCGACAGGGCCGGGATGTGTTCATACGCTGGGCCCGTGAGGCCGGGTGTGAGGTTGAGATCGACCAGATGGGCAACATTTTTGCCCGGCGCCCTGGTACCGATAACGCGCTGCCCCCGGTGTTGACGGGTAGTCACCTCGATACGCAACCCACGGGTGGGAAGTTTGATGGGGTCTATGGGGTGTTGGCCGGGCTCGAAGTGATCCGGACGCTCAACGATCATCATCACGCGACCCGTTATCCCGTGGAAGTGGTGGTGTGGACGAATGAGGAAGGGTCTCGATTCGCACCCGCCATGGTCGCCTCAGGCGTGTTTGCCGGGGAATTTTCTCTGGAGTATGGGCTGTCACGTACGGATCTCAATGGTGTCACGATTGGACAGGAACTCGATCGTCTGGGCTATGCCGGCATGCGTGTCTGCGGTGGGCAACCTGTGCATGCCTACTTTGAGGCCCATATTGAGCAGGGGCCCATCCTGGAGGCAGAGCAGCGTGTGATTGGCGTGGTCCAGGGGTTGCAAGGGCAACGCTGGTTCGACTGTACGGTGCAAGGCATGGAGTCGCATGCCGGGACCACGCCGATGCCCAGGCGCCGGGATGCGTTACTTGGAGCCATGCGCATAGTGCAAGCGGTCCACGAGGCAGCCCTGGCACAGGCACCGTACGGCGTGGGTACCGTAGGGCAACTGCTGGTACACCCGAACTCCCGCAACGTCATTCCAGGACGCGTGGATTTTAGTATTGACTTGCGTCACCCTGAGGATGGGGCACTCA
>Ga0081538_10003104_pt1 | contig 15804 bp, 17 predicted proteins | sample TabmetS5T2R1_FD_71022 | JGI IMG/M metagenome (GOLD analysis project Ga0081538, IMG submission 71022) | Tabebuia heterophylla rhizosphere microbial communities from the University of Puerto Rico - S5T2R1 | ecosystem: Host-associated > Plants > Roots > Rhizosphere ... | reverse complement strand
CTGCTCGGTGAGCTCCAGCTCGTGGGCCTGGCGGCCGTAGTCGAAGCGGGGCGCGCACTCGAACCCAAAGCGGAGCTGGCCGCGCACGCACCGCACCGCCCGGACCAGCCGGTGCCGGTCGCTGACCCGATCAGGGTCGTCGATGGGCATGAAGTCGATCACCTCGCCGACCCCCTCGGGGGTCAGGAAGCGGGTGATCAGGATGGCGGTGTCGGGGAAGTACAGCTGGCGGACCACGACGTCGTCGCCCTCGGCGGCGATCCGGAACCGGCCCCCCCGGTCGGCGTCCAGCAGCGAGGCGAACACGCTGGGACTGTCGAAGCGCGGGCAGCAGAACCAGTCCACACTGCCATCGGTGGTGACCAGCGCCGCCGTCTGCAGATCCCCAATCAACCCATGCTCGGCAATCGGCGGGTAACGATCCATCGGCGATCCTCCAACTCGACGTGCCCGGTCGCGACCGGATGACGAGCAAGTGATAGCGAGGCCCAGGGTGGAGCAGCATCACCCGGAGGGGGTGAATTGCCGTGACGCTGGCGCGACCCGGATCATGGGCGTTGCGCCTGGAACCCCGAGCACCCCGGCATGGACCAGGCGTCCCGCCGCCGTGTGGCGCTAGCGGTGCATCCGGTACTCGGCCTCGGCGTCCTTCAGCTCCTTGTACTCGCGGCCGTGGGCGGCCAGCGCCCAGATCACGAAGATGTCCACGGCGATGATCACCGTCGACCAGAACGAGTAGTAGGGGATGAACAGGAAGTTGGCCGTGGCGCTGAGCGCGGCCACGATGATGCCAACGATGCGCGCCCAGGTCTGCCCCGACAGCAGCCCCCAGCCGGCGAAGGCCACGATCAGGCCGACCACCAGGTGGATCCAGCCCCAGCTGGTGGCGTCGAGCTCGTACAGGTAGCTGCGGGTGGCCACGTAGAACTCGTTCTCGAAGATGGCCACCAGGCCGGCCAGCGCCTGCCAGGCGCCGACCATGATCATCATGATGGCGGCGAACAAGGTGAAGCCGACCGCCCAGCCGGCGCCGTCCCTCCCGTCGGTCATCTGCCGTCCCCTCCTCACATGCTGCTCGGCCCAGGCGCCGTCGAGGCGCAGGCCGGAAGCTCCGTCGCGACAACTCTGTCACCAAGCCCGGACCCGGGCCTCATCTGTTGGGGATGAGGTTGCGCCGGCGATCGGCCGGTCGGCCTTCGCGGTCTTGCTGTCAGCCCGCACGGTTCGGATTTCGGGGCCGCGGAGGGCCTTGGCCGCGCTGGCCCCCAGGGCCGGTGGAGGCGAGCGATGAGCTCTACCTGCTCTCGGCGGCCGGCGCCAACGGCAAGGTCCGCCGAGAGTCGCCGCCTGATCGTCGGGCTGCAGCCCAAGCGCGCCGAGGTCATCCTCGCCGGCGCGTGCATCGTCCGGACGGTCATGGACAAGCTGGGACAGCCGACGCTGACGGTGAGCGACCGGGGTCTGCGTCACGGATTCCTGATCGACCGGTTCGGCACCTGATCCTGGCAGGACACGCCGACCGCACGTCGCCCCCAAGAGGGGGCCGGCTCCCGCCGCCGATGCCAGTGGAAGCCAGCGGCCCCTACGGGGACAGGCGAAACGGCGGATAGCGGTCGGTGACCAGCACCCACGCATAGGCGATGACGCGGTTGTGCCAGCGGATCACACCCTCCACGAAGTCGAACATCCCCCGTGGGTAGCGGCCGGTGAACAAGATCGCAAACCACGCCACGATCACCACCACCAGCGCCGCGATCCAGAGGAAGAACAGCACGATGTAGTGGGGGATGGCCAGCAACCATTTCACCAGGGGCAGCCAGCGGTTGAGGTCGCGCTGGGCGTCCGGGTAGGGGTAGTCGAGGTGGACCGACTGGTGCTGGTCGGTGGCGGGGTAGCGGTCGTCCATCAACGCCAGGTAGACCCCCACCCGGTTGCCGAACCGCTGCAGCTCCAGGTTCCAGTCGAACCACCACCGGGGGTACTTCTGGCGGAACAGGATCAGCAGCAGCGGCCCGAAGAACAGCAGCCCGCCGGCGGCGACGGTGGTGGTCCGGGTGTTGTCGTAGCTCGACTCCCAGCTTCCGCCGCCGGACACCGTCCCCAGCACGATCAGGATGGGGATGGCGACAACGATCCGAAAGCCGGTGGTCAGCCGATCCAGCGGCCGATCGGGGTATTCCACCGTGAACCGGACTGGGTAGGTCTCCTGTTGCATTACCGCCTCCTTTCCTCACGGGTCTCCAAGGGATTCCACGCCAACCGACGCCGGGCCTCAACGTCGGTGAGCAAGCTGCCCTCCCAGAGGAGGAAGGCGTCGACATGCACCAGCGCCTTGCCGGGTTGCTGACCCAACTGGCAGACCTCCACCATCCGGCCATGAACCAACCCCGCGAGATCCTCGCCAGCGGACAGGTGACGTTGCGTCGCTGGCGAGCGGCCGATGCCGACACGGTCTACCAGGTGGTCCTGGAGTCGCTGGAGCATCTGCTGCCGTGGATGCCATGGGCCAGCGGCTACAGCCACGACGACGCCGTCCGGTTCGCCTTCCAGAGCGAGCAGGACTGGGAGTCCAGGATGGCCTATCAGGATGCGATCACCACCGACGATGCGGTCATCGGCAGCTGTGGGCTCATGCGCCGGATCGGCCCCGGCGGGTTGGAGATCGGCTACTGGCTGCATCCCGCCTACACCGGCCGTGGCCTGGCCACCACAGCCACGGCGGCGTTGGTGGGTCAGGCGTTCGCGCTGCCGGACATCGACCGGGTGGAGATCGTGCACGACCAGGCCAACACCGCCAGCGGCGGGATCCCCCGCCGGCTGGGGTTCACCGAGACCCAGCGGCGCACCCGGACGCACGGTGCCCTCGCGCCCGGCGAGGTCGGCGTCGAGGTGGTATGGCGGCTCACCCGATCCTGAACCGCCGGCCGTGAGAGGCCCTGGCCGGGCTGCTCACCGCCGTGGCGCTTCGCCGCCACCCTGACGCGCGCAGGCTCGCGACCTGTTGGCCACCGCCAGCTCGCAAGCATCCCAGGGACGGCGGCAAGTCGGGCGGCGACATCACGCCACCGCTGCCGACATGGGGCCGCCGGGTCCCTCACCCAGCCAGGTCACGACCTTCGGCTGGAGGACGAGGACGGATCGTTGGGGACGGCGCGATGGTTGGTCCGCGCGCCGAGACCGGCGCCGATCACCGCGAGCGTGAGGCCGAGCACGGGAAAGATGCCGAGGCAGAAGACCAGGGCGTCGGCCAGGTTCATGCCGACGGGGGCCACCACCTCGGCGTCGACGAGCAGCCTGCCGTCGACCGCGTGACGACGCAGCCCCTCGGGCAGCCAGATGGCGTAGGTGAGCGGGACCATGGCGGTCACGGTCCAGACGGCGGCCTGCAGGCCCGAGCGGAACGACCGGCCGGCCCGCCCCGCCGCGAACGCCGGGACGAAGAAGACGGCGACCGGTGCGGACACGAGCACGAGTGCGAGCAAGAGCGCCAGCGGGAGCGGGGGCTCGGTCCCGTCGGTGCGGTTCGCCAGCCAGAACCAGGCCGCGAACACGACAGCGGCGGCGGCGCCGAGGTGGGGTGGGAGCCGGCCGGTGCCCAGCCACCGCGGGGCTGCCAGGGCGATCCACAGGCAGCCGGCCAGCACGGCGGCGAGATACACCGCCGCCGCCGGCGGCAGGTACTCGGCCGCGGCCGGCTCCCGGCGCAGGAAGATCACGGTCATGGCGATCGAGGCGGCCACGCCGCCGGTCACCAGGACGGTCGGGGCCGGCACCGGCAGCCGCAGCCGCGGCCGGCGCGAGCGGGCGACGGCCAGCACCACCATCGCACCGACCAGCCCGGTGAAGGCCACCGCGAACACCCTCAGCCCGGGCACTGCCGCGCCGACCGCCGGCCCGGCCGCCGCACCCGAGGCAACGACCACGCCGGCCACGAGCGCCAGCACCGGCCAACCGCCCGCCGGTGGCAGCCACAGCATGGCCCCGACACTGCTGAGCGCGAACCGCCACCGGGCCGACCGCCCCTGGACCTCGGCCAGCTCGGCGAGCATCGCCCTCCCCCACTCGCGTCGGCGTTCGGGGAGCGCCGCCAGCGCGACCGAGAGCAACCGCCCCGGCAGGTCCATCCCGGACGTCCGGGACCCGGGCCCCGACCACCAGTGGCGCAACACGAGCCGTGCGGCGACCACCCACAGCAGCGGCGGGACGACCAGTTGGACCAGGGCGGTCTCCAGCGGGGGGAGCGGGTCGGCATTCGCGAGTGCGACGCCATCGAGCACCACCCACGCCACCACGACGACCCAGGTCGTCACGGTCTGCACCGTGCGTCGGGTCCACCTCATGCGCCCTGCCAGCGCTCGTTCGGACTCCCTTTCGGACCCGACCGCCGGGTCGCCGTCGCGGCGCTGCGGGCGGCGGCGAGTTCGGCGGCCAACACCCGGCCGGAGCCGGTCAGCCGGTACAGGTGGCGCGGTGGCCGGCCGGCGGGGACGTCGGTGTCCCAGGTGGTCTCCAGCAGACCCCGGTCGGCCAGCCGCACCAGGATCGGGTACAGCGAGCCGGGCTTGAGGCCCAGCTGCTGACACAGCTGGTAGCCGTAGCGCCAGGCGGTCGGCTGCTCGGCCAGTGCCAGGACCACCGCCGTGGTCTGCGCAGAAGGACGTCGGGAACGAATCATGGGGTAACTCTACATATTCAGAGTCGCGGGTCAACGGCGGTGCTCACCCACCCGGGTGCCTGGGCCCGACACCAGCCCACAAGGTCGACAAGGTCTGGTCCCGACCGTCATGGCGGAGCATCAACGGTGGCCGCCCTGCTCTGCTCACCCGTCCCCTCTGGCCCGCCAGGTCACGATCCACGGCTGGAGTACTAGGCTGGTCGCTGGAGGCTTGCAACATGGCCGACAGGGAGACTCAGCGGCGGGCTGTGCCTGTCTGGATAGTGTTGTTCGATCGGTTTGTTGCGCGATGGCTGTTCGCGTTCATCGCGCTGTCGGCGCTCGGCCTCGCCCTGCTGACCGTCGTGACCCAGGGGTGGGTGCATCTGCTGCTGAGCCTGCCGGTGCACCTGCTGGTCGCGGTGGTGGCTGGGGGCATCGCCCTGCTCACACGCTCGCCGCGACGTCGGCGCAGCGCGCTGATCTGCCTGCTTGGTGATCTGGCCGCGGCAGTGCCCAACCTGGTTGGGGTGGGCGGGCCCCAGTGGAGCGGGTTGCTCACCGTCGTGCTGCTGCTGCCGGTGTTCGTGCCCGCGACCCGCCGGGCGCTCGGCGTGGAGCCCGTCGATGTGGTCCTGGGCGGCGTCCAGCCGACGCCCGAGGTCGCGGCGGCCCGGAGCGAGGTGGCGGCGCTGGTCCCGGAGGCGCAGGTCCACCGCTTCCAGCGGCCGGTGCTGGTCCTCAACCCGCGGTCCGGGAGCGTCCAGGCGGTCCGCGAGCAGCTCCTGGAGGCGGCCGGCCGCTACGGCGTCCAGGTGCAGCAGGCCGCGACCCCCACCGAGCTCCTCGCGGTCGCCCGCCAGGCGGTCGCCGACGGCGCCGACGTGCTCGGGGTGGCGGGCGGGGACGGCTCGTTGGCGGCGGTCGCCGCGGTGGCGATCGAGGCCGAGCTCCCCTTCGTGTGCGTCCCGGCCGGGACCCGCAACCACTTCGCACGCGACCTCGGGCTGGACCGCGCCGACCCGGCCGCCGCGATCGAGGCGTTCGTGGCCGGCCCGGAGCGACGCGTTGACGTGGCCACCGTGGGGGAGCGGCTGTTCCTCAACAATGCCTCCATCGGCGTCTACGCCGCGCTGGTGCACGAGCCGAGCTACCGCGACGACCGGGTGGCGGCGATCGACGGCGTCCTTGAGCGCATGCTGGAGCGCGATGTCCTGCCGGTCCGGGTCAGCTTCTGGGATGGCTCCGGCAACGCCTGGGATCAGGTGCTGGTCCTGTTCGTCAGCAACAATGCCTATCCGTTGACCAGCTTCGGCGGCCGGTCGCGCCTGGACGCGGGCATGCTGGAGGTGTCGGCGCTGCGCCGGACCGAAGGGCAGGAGCTCGGCCGCGCGCTCGAGAGCCTGTTGTACGGCGGCTACCGGGCGGGAGAGGGCTGGGCGCGCTGGACCACCACCAGCTTCGAGGTCGACTCGCCCAGCGGCCGGCTGGAGGTTGGCATCGATGGCGAGCCGGTCGTGGTCGACACCCCGGTCGAGTTCAAGATCCACGCGGGCGCGCTCCGGGTGCTGGTCCCCCCGTCCCGGCCCGCATCGGGGCGGCCGTCGAGGTCCAGGTCCCCGGCGCGGCGTCGCCGGGTGCTGGCCATCGCCTCGACCCCGGAAGGGCGCGTCGAGCAGGTCGCCGGGCTGGTGCGGCTGGGCCGCCTGCTCGGCCGGGTCGGTGAGCGCGAGTTCGGGCCCGGCCGAGACCAGTACGGCAGGCCAGTGGCCCCTCGGCAGCGCCGGTCCGGTCGGCCCGGCCCCCCGACCGATGGGCGCCCTTGAGCGGGCCACACGCCCATAGCAGGAATCCGATGTACGTCGCCTGGAACTGCCTCAGGCGTCGGCTTGGGCTGTGCCAGCCTCGCCATTGCCCTGCTCCGGCTTGGCCTTCGCCGGCCTGGTTCGTCCGCGGGTCAAGGGCTGCCCGGCGGCGACCTCGCGGGCCACCTCGGTCAGCTTGCGTCCCGAGGACCTGGCTGCCCGGCGCAGGTGGGTGAACGCCTCCTGGTCGTCCAGGCGTTCGCGTTCCATCAGCGCCCCCTTGGCCCGCTCGATCAAGCCCCGGGAGTCCAAGGCGACCTGCAGCTGATCGGCCAGGGCACCCCGCAGCTGGGCCTTGGCCGCCGCCCCCAGCATGTTGGCCACCACCCCGGCATAGGCCTGCAAGGCGGTCACCTCGCTCTGGTCCCAGCCCCGCGGCTCGGCCGCGTACACATCCAGGGTGCCGATCGGGCCGCCGCCCAGGTCCACCGGGACACTCAACCCCGAGCGGATCTGGACCTCGACGAAGACCAGGGCGATCTCGCCCCAGCGGCGCTCCATGGTGGCGTCGTGCATCACCGCCGGCCGGCCGCTGGTGAACGCCTCGGCGCAGGGGCCGGCGCCGAACACCTCCTGGTTGTCCTCCAGGGTCTGGGCACGCCGATCCGACGCGCTCGCCCAGCGTAGGGCGCCGTCGATGTCGACCAGCATGACCCCGGCGGCGTCGCCGTCGAACAGCTGCTTGGCCGCCTGGACGGCCTGCTGCAGGGTGGCGGGCAGGTCCTGGTCGGGGCGCAGGTCGGTCAGCGTGCCGATGCTCTTGGCCAGCATGGAGGGGTCGATCGGCATGAGCGTGTGCCTCTGGTTCCGGTCGCCGAACTGGCGAACCCGGTCAACAGGCCAGGCACGATGATGGCCCTGGAGTGCCGATCAGGCCCAACAGCCCCACGAGATCGTGTGGGCTCTGCTCCGACCCTCCCGTGACGGAAGGATCGGCCAGCTCACCATACGCCCCCGTGGCCGGCGCTGATAGTCACGCGCCGCCAGGCACCGAAGCAGCTGGGTAGCGGCCGTCGGCCGCCCGTACCGACCACGCCGTCTGCTAGCGAGCCGCGGCGCTCCGGTGGGGCAGCACCCAGCCTGGGCGCGGGAAGTGGCAGGTGTAGCCGTTCGGGTAGCGCTGCAGGTAGTCCTGGTGCTCCGGCTCGGCCTCCCAGAACGGACCGGCCGGGGTGACCTCGGTGACGACCTTGCCGGGCCAGAGCCCGGACGCCTCGACGTCGGCGATGGTGTCCTCGGCGACCCGGCGCTGCTCCTCATCGAGGTAGAAGATCGCCGAGCGGTAGCTCGCGCCGATGTCGTTCCCCTGGCGGTTCAGGGTCGTCGGGTCGTGGATCTGGAAGAAGAACTCGAGCAGCTCGCGGTAGGACGTGACCTCGGGATCGAAGATGATCTCGATCGCCTCGGCGTGGTTCCCGTGGTTCCAGTAGGTGGCGTCTGGGACGTCGCCTCCGGTGTAGCCTACCCGGGTCGAGAGGACCCCTGGGCGCTTCCGGATCAGGTCCTGCATCCCCCAGAAACACCCTCCGGCCAGGACCGCCTTCTCCCTCTTTTGGCTCGTCACTTCGTTCCCTTCGTCGTCACGGCTTGGTTGAGGAGTTCCGGTATGCCCCGTAGCCCTCGACCGAGGTCCTCGTAGGCACACGACGCGCAGCGCAGCCGAGTTGATGCGGGGCTGCCGGCCCCCCCTCCTCGACCAGAGTCTGCACTACAGCCGGTAACACTCCGACACCTTCGCGCATTCCCGGACCCCAGACTAGCCCCGGCCGCACCGCTTCGCCTCCCGCTTGGAGGGAGACCTGCCGTGCAGAGGGTCCTGCGGCGGCGGGTCAGCTACCCCTCGTGCAGGAAGGCGTCCAGGTCGGCGGCAACCCTCTCCGGGCGCTCCCAGTTGGGGCTGTGGCCCGTCGCCGGGTATACGACCACCCTGGCCCCGGGGATCTCGACCGCCAGCTGGTCCTCCTCCTCCCGCGGCAGCCACCGGTCCCACTCCCCCCAGATGAGCAGCGTCGGCGCGGCGATCCGCTCCAGGTCCGCCGCGTCGTCGAACGCGAACAGGCCCTCCAGCGTGCTCTTCCAGACCCGGGCCGGCAGCTTGAGGCTCTCGGCGATGAGCCCATTGAAGAACGGCTCGGGCAGGGGGACGTGGGCGGCGGCGCCCTGGAGCTCCCGCGCGAACTGCACCGGCACCGGGTCCTGCAGGCCGCGCACCGCCGTCTGCAGCTCCAACTCCTCCTGGTTGTCGCCCAGCGATCCCGGGGAGCCGATCAGCACCAGCCGGGCGACACGTTCGGGATGGACCTCGGCCACGCGCCGGGCGACAAGGCAGCTCCCCGAGTGACCGACCAGGGTGGCGCGCCCGACCCCGACGGCGTCCAGGAAGGCCGCCGCGTCGCCGGCGAAGTCCTCGACGGCATAGCAGCAGGCCGGCCGCTCGGAGTCCCCGTGGCCACGCTGGTCCAGCGCGTAGGCGTGGTAGCGCGGGGGTAGCAGCGGCAGGACCCGGCTGTAGGAGAACCACGAGTCGGTGTAGGCGGGCAGGAAGACGATCGGCTCCCCGCTCGGGTCGCCCTGCTCGGCATAGTGGACCCGCGGACCGGTGGCAAGGCGCGTGGTGGCAAACCGAAGCTGCGGAACCTGTTGCTGCATGGCCGCCCCTCTGGCACTCCGATCCTGCACAGGGTGCCCATCCTACGGCGGCGACGGCGAAGGATACCCGTGACGCCGTCGGTCGGGCTGCTCGCGGTCGCGTAGCCGACCCTGACAACACCGGAGCCAGCGCTTCGAAGGCTAATCTGGTTGTGGCTGGCAGCAAGAGGCCCAGCGTGACCTGGGGGCCAACGCACACTTCAGCACCCGAGAGAGGTGAAGGCATGCCAGCACCGCGTGACCAGTGCCGGCCCGCCGAGCTGTCCATCGGGGCCGCCATCGACTTGGTGGTGGAGGGCCAGGACGGCGACACCTTCGGGATCGCGGTCTGCTCCCGGTGTGCTTTCATCCATCCTGGGAGTGAGACCTCCCAGCGATCGCACACGATCTGGCACCAGACCGTCCTCGGGATCGACTCCAGGACCGCCCGCTGATGGTGTGGGAAGACAACATCGACCTGGGCGAGGGGATCATCCCCATCCACCTCCTGAACTTGATCTGCGCGGTCCACCTCCGGCAGGACCACGGCTTCAAGCGTTGGCAGGTCAGCAGGTTCAAGGAGACCTATCCCTGGCTGATCCGGGAAGACGGCACCTTCGCCTTCGTGGCCCTCCACTACCTGGTACATGTCCTGATGCATGTCGAGGAGGCAGCCGTCCCGCTGGATGAGAGCGGCACCGTCGCCTTCGTGCGACTGATCAAGCCGCCTGGAGTCACCGACCACCTGAATCCCTAGGCAGCACAGCGGCAACGAGGCCTCCAACTGAGCAGGCCAGATCGGTCTGGAGCCGACCAGATCGACGCGGAGCACCAGGCTACGGATCTGGCGGTTGGGGGTTCGAATCCCTCGCGGCGTGCTCCAGGAGCTATGTGACCCGTCGGATCAAGCCCGCAGACCCTTGAGCCCGTCGTAGGCGGCCATGATGACCTCAAGTCCCCGATTGTCGTCTGCGGGTTCGCGCATCTGATTCGTCACATACGCCACCGCCATACGGTCGTCGGGTTCGACCATGACGATTGAGCCGCCCCAGCCGCCCCACCCATGGGCGCTGCCGAACAGCCCGTAGCCCAGGCCGTATCGGACTGACATGCCCAGGATGCGGTCCACGCCGTGGAACTGCTCCTCCCTCGCACGGTCACAGCCCGCCTGCGACAGCAGTCGCAGTCCACGCACCACTCCTCCGCAGGCCATCACCGACTGCACGAGGGCGACCGAGCGGGCGTTGCCGAATCCGCTCGCCGCGGGGATCTGCGCACGGCGCCAGGCGACGCTGTTCCCGTCACGGACGCGGATACCGGTGCCGGCGGCGGGGGGCGCGCTGCCGCCGGGCGCGCTGGCGGCATAGTCCTCGTCCCGGGATGACGGCGGGACCGTGAGCGCCACCCGGTGGTCGTGCTCGGCGGGCAGCCCGATGTGGAAGTCGGCACCCAGCGGTCCGGCCACCTCCTCTGCGAAGAAGTCGCCCAGGTTCCGGCCGGTGATCCGGCGCACGACCTCGCCCACGAGAAACCCCTGGGTGAGCGAGTGGTATCCGGCCGCGCTTCCCGGTTCCCATTGCGGAGCCTGTGCAGCCAGACGTGCCGTAGCGGACGGCCAGTCATAGAGATCCTCGACCGGCCCGTCCCAGTCGGGCAGGCCCGCAGTGTGCGCGAGCAGGTGCCGCACCAGTACCTTTTCCTTGCCCGCCACGGCGAACTCCCGCCAGTATCGGCCGACCGGTGCAGCCAGGTCGAGCTCGCCACGGTCGGCCAGGACCAGCGCGCACAGCGCCGTCATCGTCTTGGTGACCGACCAGACATTCGTGATCGTGTCTCCCTGCCACGGGATCGTGCGGTCCGCGTCGGCGAACCCGCCCCAGACGTCCACCACGGGCGCGCCGTCCACGAAGACCGCAACCGAGGCACCCGCGTCTCCGTCGTCCAGCAGTCCGGCCAGCGCACTGGGCACTGCAGTGAACAGTTCATCGTATGAGCCCTGAATGTCAGCCATGCGTTTGATTCAGCATGCATTGCTCCCCAAGAAGCAACCGCATTTCTCGGCCCAGCACGCCTGTTGGGCGCTCCTGTCGGCCACATGGGCTGAGCGCCCGCCGCATCCGTGCTTGATCATTCATGCTTGAGGACGGCGTCGGCCAGGTGCGCGGTCCGGAACAGGCGTGCCAGCAGCGCGAGTGCGCTCACGTCCAGCTCGGGCCGCTCCCGCCGCCACGCCTGGACGATCCGGTCCACCTTCTGGAAAGATTCTTCCTGGAGAGGCTCATTATGCGCGCGGTCCGGCTGCACCCGCCTGGCGGGATCGAGAACCTCCGTCTGGACGAGGTCGAGCCGCCGCCGCCCCGTCCCGGGCAGGTGCCGATCCGGGTCCACGCCGCCGCCATCACCCGTGGCGAGCTGGAATGGCCGATCGACCGGCTGCCCGCGATCCCCTCCTATGAGCTGTCGGGCGTGGTCGCTGAGGACACCAACGGGTTCTCGGCCGGTACGGAGGTGTTCGCGCTCACACCCTTCGACCGGGACGGCGTGGCCGCGGACCATGCGCTGGTGCCGGCCGAGGTGCTCGCGCCCAAGCCGCGCTCGCTGAGCCACCTCCAGGCGGCGGCGTTGCCGATGCCCGGCCTGAGCGCCTGGCAGGCGCTGATGGTCCATGGGCGGCTGCAGCCCGGCGAGCGTGTCGCCGTCACCGGGGCGCGCGGCGGTGTCGGCCATGTGGCCGTGCAGCTGGCTCGCAGCCAGGGCGCGACCCTGGTGGAGGGGGGTGAGCCATGCGATCTGCTGTTCGACACCACGGGAGGCGAGACGCTGGTCCGCTCCGCCGGCCAGGCCGGCCGGATCGTGACGCTTGCGGCCGAGACGCCCGGCGCCCACTACTTCGTCGTCGAGCCCAACCGCGAGCAGCTGCTCAAGCTGGCCCGGCTCGTCGACACCGGCGAGCTGCGGCCTGAGATCGATTCGAGCTTCCCGCTCGCCGAAGCCCGCGCGGCGTTTGCCCGCAGCGCCGCCCGCGGCAAGCGCGGCAAGGTGGTCCTGCGTGTCGTCGACGAGCAGTCGCCTTGATCTCCCGACGATCAGCCGACGAGGCACACCCGTGGACAGCGACGCCATCAAGGGCATCGCCCAGACCTAGTTCGATGCCTGGCGCAGCCTGCACCGCCTCCCAACCGGCACGCGCATCACCTACCGAATGGAGATCACCGGCGACCAGGCCGACAGCGTCGGACCCGAGATCGGCCCCACCATCTCGGGCGACTTCCCGCGGGTCATCGCCGCCCCGGCGTCGGCGCATGAAGCGCGCCTGTTTCGGTCGTGCGTGTTGCTTGCGCGCTGGATGAACTGCGAGTTGCTCAGCTCGATCCAGCGTCGATGAACTCGAAGCCCGCGTCGCCGGTGGCCGGTGCGTCCAATCCTCGGGAGAATGACGGTCGCCTGACCTCGACTGGAAGGCAGCAGGGCTATGGACGCCGAGAACCCGTTTCCCGCCGAGCGCACCGCGGTCATCACCGGCGCGGCGTCGGCACGCGGCATCGGGCGGGCCACCGCCGACCGGCTGGCCCGCGACGGCTGGTCGATCGCCATCCTCGACCTCGACGGCGAGGCCGCGAAGCGGACGGCCGCCGAGATCGGCGGCAACCGGTCGGTGGCGTCGCTTGGCGTCGCCGCCGACGTGGCCGACCCGGACTCGGTCGAGGCGGCCATCGCCCAGGTCGAGGCCGGCCTGCCGCCGATCATCGGCCTGGCCAACGTGGCCGGGGTCAGCTCCCCGGTCGACTTCCTGGACCTCACCCTCGCCGAGTGGGACCGCGTCTTCGACATCAACATGCGCGGCGCGTTCCTGGTGACCAGGCGGGTCGTGCCCGCGATGCTGGCCGCCGGGGTCGGGCGCATCGTGAGCGTGTCCTCGGTCTCGGCCCAGCGGGGCGGCGGCACCTATTCCAAGGTGCCCTACAGCGCCTCCAAGGCGGCGCTCATCGGCTTCAGCCGGGCGCTGGCCCGCGAGCTGAGCCCGCACGGGATCACGGTGAACTGCGTGGCCCCCGGGCCGATCGACACCGACATCATGGGCGGGACCCTGACGGAGGAGCGCAAGGCCACCCTCGGCGCCGACAGCATGGTCGGCCGGGTGGGCACGGTGGACGAGGTCGCCGCCCTGATGGCCTTCCTGCTCGGCGAGGAGGCCGGCTACATCACCGCCGCCACCTACGATATCAACGGCGGCCTCCAGGTCTCCTAGACGTCTGCGATGACACGAGCGGACCCGACGGCGAACCTGCCTCCGGCGCGGGTGGAGCCGGACGCCCGGCGGCGGATCCGCCAAGCCCTGGCCGAGGCGGGCCGGCGGATTGCGGTTCTGGACGACGACCCCACGGGGTCCCAGACGGTGCACGACGTCGACGTGGTCACCGTGTTCGAGCCGGACGAGCTCGCGGCCGGCCTGTCCGGGGCCGGCTCGACCTGCTTCATCCTGACCAACACCCGCAGCCTGCCCGAGGCCGACGCGGTGGAGCTGAACACCCGGATCGGGCGGATGCTGTTCGAGTTGGCCGACCGGCTGGACGCGCCGATCGGCGTGGTCAGCCGCAGCGACTCGACCCTGCGCGGGCACGTCATCGCCGAGGTGCGCGGGCTGGAGGCCGTCCGCCGCGAGGCGACCGGCCGAGGCTTCGACGGCGTGCTGATGGTGCCGGCGTACTTCGAGGCCGGCAGGTTCACCGCCGGGAACATGCACTGGGCCCGGGTGGGGGAGGACCTCCTGCCGGTCAGCGAGACCGAGTTCGCCCGCGACGCAACCTTCGGCTACGCGGCCTCTGACCTGCGCGACTTCGTCGCCGAGAAGAGCGGCGGCACGATCGGGCCGGGCGAGGTCGCCAGCATCGGCCTCGACGACATCCGCCTGGGCGGGCCGGGACGGGTGGCCGAGCTCCTCGCTGGCGTGACCGGCGGTGGGTTCGTGGTCGTGAACGCCGTGGAGTACGCCGACCTGGAGGTCGTCGTCCTCGGGCTGCTGGAGGCGGAGGCGGCCGGCCGGTCCTTCCTGTGCCGCACCGGGCCGTCGTTCGTGCAGGTCCTGGCCGGGTTGGATCTGCGGGAGCCGCTGGGGGCGTCGGACATCTGGCCGGCCGGCCATCCCGACGGGCACGGGCTCGTCGTCGTCGGGTCGCACGTCGGGCTGACTAGCCGGCAGGTGGCGGTCGCCCGGGAGCGTGGAGGCCTGGCCGAGGTCGAGCTCGATGTCGCCGCCGTCGCCGACCCCGCCCGGCGCGATCGCCACGTCGCCGAGGCCACGCGGCTGGTCGTCTCGGCGCTCGATCACTCCGACGTGTTGCTGGTCACCAGCCGTGATCTGCTTCGCGGCCGGGACGCGGCCGAGAGCCTGGAGATCTCGCGACGGGTGTCGGCCGCCGTGACCGAGGTGATCCGAGGGGTGCTTCCGGCCAAGCCCGCCTGGGTCGTGGCCAAGGGCGGCATCACCTCGCACGACGTGGCCGTCCGCGGTCTCGGCATCCGGCGCGCCAAGGTGCTCGGCCAGCTCTTCCCCGGCATGGTGTCGGTCTTCCGCCCTCTTGATGCCGCCCCCGAGGTGGTCGGCACGCCCTATGTCGTGTTCGCTGGCAACGTCGGCGACCAGACCACCTTGGCGTCGGTCATCGACCGGTTCCGCTAGACGACTGCTATCGGTTGGGGCTGTGGCTGGTGGGAGGTGACAGATGTGAGGAGGCGGCTTGTCGATCCCGCATCGGCAAGCGCCTGGGCAGCCCGGTCACAGCACCTTGCCGGGGTTCATGACGCCGGTCGGGTCCAGCGCCCGCTTGATCGCGCGCATCACCTCTGTCGCCTCGCCCAGCTCCTTGACCAAGTAGCTCTTCTTCCCAAGGCCGATCCCATGCTCGCCGGTGCAAGTCCCGCCCATCTCAAGCGCCCGGTCGATCAGGCGGTTGTAGAAGTCATGCGCCTCGTCCAGCTCCTTGGGGTCCGAGGGGTCCAGCAGCAGGAGGACGTGGAAGTTCCCATCGCCGATGTGACCCACGATCGTGCTCGGCATGCCCAGATCGGCCAGATCCGCTTCGGTCCGCTCGATGCATGCGCGAAGGCAGGAGATCGGCACGCACACGTCGGTCGTCAACGCCCTGCAGTTCGGACGCAACGCAAGCGACGCGAAGTATGCATTGTGGCGCGCCCGCCAGAGACGATCGCGACCCTCCGGGCCGATTTCCCACTGGAGCTTGGAGCCGGCATTGGACGAGGTGACGGCCGCGACGCTGTCCACGGCGTCTCGAACACCGCCGGGTGATCCGTGGAACTCGAAGAACAGGGTCGGGGCGACCTGGTACGAGAGGTCCTCGTAGGAGTTGATGGCCCTTATCGCGGACTCGTTCAGCAACTCCACGCGAGCCACCGGAACGCCCATCTGGAGGATCTCGATGACCGAGGCCACGGCATCCCCGATGGAATCGAACGCGCACACCCCCGCCGAGACCTCCTCAGGGATGCCCCGCAGCCGAAGCGTCGCCTCGGTGATTACGCCCAGCGTGCCTTCGGAGCCGACGAACAGTCTGGTGAGGTCGTAGCCGGCCGATGACTTGCGAGCCCGTGTCCCCGTGCGGATCACGCGGCCATCGGGCAGGACCACCTCCAGGCCCA
>Ga0081538_10003103_pt1 | contig 15804 bp, 16 predicted proteins | sample TabmetS5T2R1_FD_71022 | JGI IMG/M metagenome (GOLD analysis project Ga0081538, IMG submission 71022) | Tabebuia heterophylla rhizosphere microbial communities from the University of Puerto Rico - S5T2R1 | ecosystem: Host-associated > Plants > Roots > Rhizosphere ... | reverse complement strand
TGGCAGTGTCTGGCGCTATTCTTTCTCCGCTGCGATCCACGCATCGGAGGCCGCCATGTACCTGCTCTACCACTTCCCCTATTCGCAGCATGCTCGCCGTGTCGTGTCGCTGCTGGAGGCGGCAAATCTGCCGTATGAGCTGCGCCATGTTGACATGGCGAAAGGCGCGCATCTGTCAGCAGACTATCTTGCCATCAACCCCAATCACCAGGTGCCGACGCTGATCGATGGCGATCTCGTGCTGCACGAATCGAACGCGATCCTGCGCTATCTCTGCTTCAAGCATGGCTTGACCGAATGGTACCCGGCGGACCCGAAGCACCGCGCGCGCGTGGACCAGTGGCTCGACTGGAACCAGAGCCGTTTGTCGCCGGCGGTCATCGACATCGTTTTCAATACCTTGTTTGCGGGCGCGCGGAGGGACGAGCAAGCGATCGCCCGCGGCGAGGCGAAACTGCGCGAGCTGAGTCCGATTCTCGACGCTGCGCTCGCCGCGCATGCCTATCTGACCGGCCCGAAGCCGACCATCGCGGACCTGTCGGTCGCCTCCAACCTGTTCCAGCTCGGCTTGGCCAAGACCACGCCGCCGGGTGCGAACATTGTCGCCTGGTACCAGCGCATGGGCGCGATTGAGGCTTTCAGGAAGTCATTGCCCTCGACTTGACAGACCGTAAGTAGTGACTTACGGTAAGTTATGGCTTACCAAATGATGGCCGCGCTTGCCGATCCCATGCGCCAGGAGATCCTGGAAAAGCTGCGCGCCGGTCCGCGCCCGGTGGGCGAGATTGCGGCCGGCATGTCGATCAGCCGGCCGGCGGTATCGCAGCATCTGAAGGTGTTGAAGGAGAGCGGCCTCGTCGCCGAAACGCGGCAGGGTACCCGGCACTATTTCGCGATTGCGCCGGAGGGGATCGGCGCATTGCGCGCTTATCTCGATGACCTATGGGGCGATGCGCTCAGCGCGTTCGCCCGCCACGTGGAGTAGGAGCGGAGCTCATGAACAGCGTTGCGAGCTTCACCGTGCCGCCGGTCGAGAAGAGCATCGTGGTGCGATGCGATCCGGCGCGCGCTTTCCAGGCTTTCACCGCGGAAATCGGCCAATGGTGGCCGCTGCAGATGTTCTCGGTGGCGCAGGGCAAGGCCTGCACCGCGACCATCGAGCCCAAGGAGGGCGGGCGCATCTACGAGACGGCGGAGGACGGCAGCACCCATGACTGGGGCCGTGTGCTCTCATGGTCGCCGCCCAGCGGATTCGCCATGACCTGGCACCCCGGCCGTCCTGCCGACCCGCATACGGTCGTCGAACTGAGCTTCGCCGCGGAGAACGGCGCGACCCGAGTCCGCCTGGTCCATCGCGGCTGGGAAGCCCTGGGCAAGGACGGCGCCGCCAGCCGCGAGAACTACAATGGCGGCTGGGACATGGTGCTCGGCCAGGCCTTCGCCGGACATGCCGTGCGGGCTGCCTAGGTTCGCTGCCGGTTTTAAGTCCCTCAGGCGGCCGGAACGATCCGGCCGCTTGAATTTTTCTCCGTTGTGTGTACCGTATACGAAATCACGAACCAGCCTCCGGGGCAGATATGCGGCACCTGGCGCTCGAACGGTCGCTCACCGACCGGACCTATGACGCGATCCTCGACGCGATCAGCGGCGGCGAGCTGGCGGCCGGGGCGCGCATCAATCAGGACGAGCTGGCGGCCAAGCTGAATGTCTCGCGCCAGCCGATCGTGCAGGCGCTGGCGCTGTTGAAAGTGCAGGGCTTCGTGCGCGAGACCGGGCGGCGCGGCGTGGTGGTGGCGCCGCTCGACGCCGATTTCATCTCCCATCTCTATGAGCTGCGCAGTGCGCTCGACGGCGCGGCCTGCCGCGGCGCGGCACTGCGCGGCAGCGCGGAGGCGAAGCTCTGGGGCCCGGCGCTGATCGCGGAAGGCCGCGCGGCTTTCGCGTCCGGCAGCGTGAAGCGCATGGTCGATGCCGACATGCGTTTCCATCGCTTGCTCTACGACCTGTGCGGCAACCCGATGATCGCGGAGACCGCCTCGCTGCACTGGCACCATATCCGCCGGTTGATCGGCGGCTATCTGCAGCACTATCCGATGCGCGACGTATGGGACGAGCATCAGGCGATCCTGGATGCGGTGATCGCCGGCGATCCCGATCGCGCCGAGGCGGCCGCGCGCCACCATGCCGACCATGCGTCGATGAAGTTCGCGGGGCTGGTGCGTGCAGCCGATGGGCAGGAAGCAGCGACTGCCGCAACACCGACGAGCACAAGGAGGAAAAGATCATGAAGCTGACCGAGACTCAGATCGCTGAGTTCGAGCGCGAAGGCTACATGTTCCTGCCGAACGTGTTCTCCGCCGAGGAGATGGCGTTGCTGACCGGCGAGATCCCGGGGCTGTTTGCGCAGGACCGGCCCGAGGTGATCCGCGAGAAGAACTCCAACGCGCCGCGCTCGGCCTTCTATGTGCAGACCTGGAACCCGGTCTACGAGATGGTGGCGCGCCATCCGCGGCTGGTCGAGCCGGGCGCGCAGCTGCTCGGCTCCGACCGGCTCTACATGCACCAGTTCAAGATCAACGCCAAGTCGGCGTTCGACGGCGCGGTGTGGCAGTGGCACCAGGACTACGCCACCTGGTTCAACGACGACGACATGCCCAGCCCACGCGCCATGAACATCGCCTTGTTCCTGGCGGAGGCCAACGAGTTCAACGGGCCGCTGATGTTCATCCCGCGCAGCCATCGCCTCGGCCGGCTGGAGGCAGGGCACGACGTCACCACCACCTCCTATCCGCTGTGGACCATCGACAACGATACGATCAAGCGGCTGGTGGAGGAAGGCGGCATCGTGGCGCCGAAGGGACCGGCGGGCTCGATGCTGCTGTTTCACGGCAACCTGGTGCACGCCTCGGGCAGCAACATGACGCCGTGGTCGCGCTGGATCCTCTATCTCTCGCTCAATCGCTGCGATAACGCGATCCGCCGCTTCAAGCGCCCGACCTGGATCGCCAATCGCGACTTCGCGCCGATCGAGATGCTGCCGGACGATTGCCTCCTGACCTACGCGCGCGACCGGCGCGGCGCGGCGGCCTGACGGAGGCTGGCATGAACCTGCACAAGTTGCTGCTCGAACGCGACGCGACCGGAAAGCCGCTCAGAGTCGGCCTGATCGGCGCCGGCAAGTTCGGCTCCATGTTCCTCGCGCAGGCGCGCCGCACCCGCGGGCTGCACATTCTCGGCGTTGCCGATCTCGATCCTGCACGGGCGCGCGCAGCGCTCATGAATGTCGGGTGGCCCGAGGAGCAGATCAATGCACGCCTGCTGAGCGAGGCGGTCGAGCGCGGCACCACCTGGATCGGAGATGATGCGAAGGCGCTGATCGCGCATCCGGCGCTGGATGTGGTGATCGATGCGACCGGGCATCCGGCCGCCGGCATTGCGCATGCGCTCGCGGCGATCCAGCACGGCAAGCATATCGTCATGGTGAACGTCGAGGCCGACGTGCTGGCGGGTCCGCTGCTGGCGGCCAGGGCGCGCAAAGCCGGTGTGGTCTACAGCCTCGCCTATGGCGACCAGCCGGCGCTGATCGCCGAGCAGGTGGACTGGGCGCGCGCCTGCGGCTTCGACGTCGTCGCGGCCGGCAAGGGCACCAAGTATCTGCCGGCGTACCATCAATCGACGCCGGAAACGGTGTGGGGGCACTACGGGCTTACGCCGGAGCAGGCTAAGCAAGGCGGCATGAATCCGCAGATGTTCAACTCCTTCCTCGACGGCACCAAGTCGGCGATCGAGATGGCGGCGGTCGCCAACGCCACCGGCCTGACGCCGGCGCCGGATGGCCTCGCCTTTCCGCCGTGCGGTGTCGATGATCTGCCGAGCGTGCTGCGACCGAGGGCCGAAGGCGGAACGCTTCATCACAAGGGACAGGTTGAGGTCATCTCCTCGCTGGAACGCGACGGCAAGCCGGTGTTTCGCGATCTGCGCTGGGGCGTCTACGTGGTGTTCGAGGCGCCGAGCGACTATGTGAAGCGCTGTTTCGCGGAGTATGGACTGGTGACCGATCCGTCTGGGCGCTACAGCGCGCTCTATAAGCCGTTCCACCTGATCGGGCTGGAGCTCGGCATCTCGGTCACGAGCGCAGGCTTGCGCGGTGAACCGACCGGCGCGCCGACCGGCTTCCGCGGCGATGCAGTCGCGACCGCCAAGCGCGATCTCCGAGAAGGCGAAGTGTTGGATGGCGAAGGCGGCTTCACGGTGTGGGGCAAGCTGATGCCGGCCGCCGACTCGCTGCGCGTCGGTGGCTTGCCGATCGGGCTTGCGCATCACGTCCAGCTGCGGCGCGCCGTGAAGGCGGGTGCAGCTCTGACATGGAGCGACGTGATCGTCGATGAGAGCAGCGAAGCGGTGTGCATCCGCCGCGAGATGGAAGCGATGTTCAGTGATCAGAAATCAGATGTCAGATGCCAGATGTCGGAATCCTGACATCTGACCTCTGACACCTGTTCTCTGAATCAGAGTCCAACCACCTTGATCTCGCGGATCCAGTAGGCGCCGCCCTGGTTGACGTTCAGCCAGCCGTCGAGGTTGCCCTGGATCTGGGTGTCGGTTGCGATGATGAGCTGCTGGCCGTCGACATAGACCCGCATCTTGCCGCTCGCTTCGCGCGACCACAGCAGCTCGTGCACCTTGCCGTCCTCGAGGTTGATCGGGTCGTTGTAGGAGCCGACCTGCGTTACCTGGTTGCCAACGATGCGCTGCAGCACGAGCCCGGTCTCGTTGCCCGGCTGATAGACCAGGCGATAGCCGCTGCTGGCGCTGGAGCCCTGATAGGGACCGATGTTGAGTGGGCCCTTCTTGTTGGCGGACACCAGCTTCATGCTCATCTTGAAGGTGTTGGAGATCGGCGCGACGGTGTAGATCGAAGCATAGGTCGATTGCGGCGCCTGCTGCTGCTGGACGCCGAGGATCGCCTTCAGCACGTCGTTGCCGGTGACCTTGTTGCTGGTGGATTGGCCGATGATGCTGCTGAGCCCGATGCTCTGGCCCTTGGTGTCGACCTGCCAGGTGCCGGCCGAGACCTTCCAGGTGGGGTTGGTGGTGTAGTTGCCGTCGGCGAAGTTGTCGGAGATGAAGACCTGGCCCGCGGTGCTTGCTGCGGTTCCCGTGACCGGGTATTTCGCTGCCAGCTTCTTGAGGTCGGCGATGAAGTTGGGGTCGGCGGCGTTGGCGGTCTCGGCCTTCTTGATGAGGGCGTTGAGATCGGTCACCAGGCTGTTCAGCTTCTGGTCGCTGGTCTGGTTGGCTTGTGCCTTGGTGGCGCCGGCCCAGGGCTGATAAGTGCTTTCCTCCGCCAGGGCCACGCTGCCGATGCTCCAGGCCCCGAGCCCGATCAGCATGGCCGCCATGGATGCCCTACCCAGTTTTGATCTTTTCATGACATTCGTCCCGTCATTGCTGGAACCCGGTATACTGAACCTAGCCGGTCGGAGCGGGGTTCCCCCGAGTCGCCCCCGGCTATACTGATGCTTTGGACCACGCGGGAAAATGGGCCCGTTGCCGAAACCGTTCCTTACACTTCTCTGTTACGACGCCGCCATATGGGCCGCTCTCCTGACCGTGATCGGCATCACAATCGGTGGCGATCCCGCTTGGCTGGCGGCCATCGGCATCGGCGGCGTCGGGCTCACCAGTGCCGCCGCCTGGCTGGCAACTCGGCCGCACGAGGCGCCATTCAGCGAGCCGGCGGGCGCGGAGACGAACGCACCCTCACCCGAGCCGAGCGAAACACCGGCCGGCTTGACCGACGCTGAACCGGAGCCGCATGCCGATTCCTATGAAGTGCTGGAGGCAGTGCCGCTCGCCGTCCTGGTGGTCGACCGGCGGCGCGACATCCTGTGGGCCAACGACCGCATGCGCCAGCTGCTGGGCGAAGCGGTTGCAGGGCGCAGCCTGATGGGCGTGTTACGCCACCCGCCACTGATCGATGCGCTGGACCAGGTGATGGGCAGCCAGAGCCAGGACTTCGCCGCGGCACCCAGCACGATCGAAGGCATCGAGACGCCGATCGGGCGCGACCGCCTGCTGATCGCCGACCTGAAGCGGCTGGATGCGGACCGGGTGCTGCTCGCACTCAAGGATGCCAGCGCCGAGCATCGCCTGGAGCGGCTGCGCAGTGACTTCATCGCCAACGTGAGTCACGAGCTGAAGACGCCGATTGCGACCTTGATGGGATTCATCGAGACCTTGCGCGGGCCGGCCAGGGGCGATCTCGACGCGCACGAGCGCTTTCTCGGCATCATGCATGAGCAGGCCGGGCGCATGAGCCGCCTAGTCGCCGACCTCTTGTCCTTAAGCCGCATCGAGCTCAACGAGCATGCGCGGCCGTCCGGCGGCGTCGAACTGTCCGAGGTGATCGGGCGCGTCGCCAATGCGCTGTCGCTGCGCGCGTCCGATCGCAACATGAGAATCGATCTGCCGGGCGGATCGATGGGCCGCGCGATCGGCGATGCCGAGGAGCTGACCCAGGTGTTCCAGAACCTGATCGACAACGCGATCAAGTATGGAAGGCCAGGCACCGTGGTAACGGTGACTGCTACGCGCATCGTCGATCCGGTGGAGATCAAGGCGCATCTGCCCGGCCTGCGCCGCGCCAAGGCGATGATCGCGGTCGCCGTCACGGATCGCGGCGAAGGCATCGCGCGCGAGCATATCCCGCGCCTGACCGAGCGCTTCTATCGCGTCGATGCCGCGCGCTCGCGCGATCTCGGCGGCACCGGCCTCGGCCTCGCCATCGTCAAGCACGTGGTCAACCGCCACCGCGGCAGCCTGGAAATCGAGTCGGTGCCGGGCGAGGGCAGCATTTTCACCGTCTATCTGCCGGCCGAAGAGGCCTCCGGACTGCGGGCTGCTGACTAGGCACCCCTTCCCCGTCGTCACAAATCTGACGCGCGACCATACGCTTTCGCGGCATTTTCGACGCTCCATCAGTGGTCTAGCGCCGACCTTTGATACGCATTGGCAGGGTTCGTAACATAACCGTCACACGTTTGTAGAAAGCGTGTCACGGAAGCGACCTAGTTTCCGCCCGAGTACAAGAGGGGCCGGCGATTGGGGTCGCCGCAGCCTCAATTCTATCAAACCGGAAGGAGAGGCTATGAAGCGCATGTCCGTTGCTCTCGCCGCTCTGGCTGGGCTGGCATTGACCGCCGGCGCCGCCGAAGCGCGCGACCAGATCCACATCGTCGGTTCGTCGACGGTGTTCCCCTTCACCACCGCGGTCGCCGAGAGCTTCGGCAAGGCCGGCAAGTTCAAGACGCCGGTGGTGGAATCGACCGGCACCGGCGGCGGCATGAAGCTGTTCTGCAGCGGCGTCGGCGAAGGCACGCCCGACATCACCGGCGCGTCGCGCAAGATCAAGGACAGCGAGATCGAGACCTGCAAGAAGGCCGGCGTCACCGAGATCACCGAGATCCTGATCGGCTATGACGGCATCACCTTCTCGAACTCGAAGTCGGGCCCGGTGGTTGATCTGACCCGCAAGCAGATCTTCCAGGCGCTCGCCAAGCAGGTGCCGGTCGACGGCAAGCTGGTCGACAATCCGTACAAGACCTGGAGCGAGATCGATCCCAGCCTGCCCAACGAAAAGATCGAAGTGCTTGGCCCGCCGCCGACCTCCGGCACGCGCGACGCCTTCGTCGAGATGGTCATGGACAAGGGCTGCGATGAGTTCCCGGAGATCAAGGCGCTCGAAGGCGATGCCAAGAAGGCGGCCTGCCAGTCGATCCGCGAGGACGGCGGCTATGTGGAAGCCGGCGAAAACGACAACCTGATCGTTCAGAAGCTGGAATCCAATCCGCAGGCCTTCGGCATCTTCGGCTACTCGTTCCTGGAAGAGAACGCCGACAAGCTGCAGGGCGCCAAGGTCGAGGGCGTGGCCCCGACCTTCGAAGCGGTGGCCGACAAGTCCTATCCGATCGGCCGCGAGCTCTACATCTACGTGAAGAATGCGCATGTCGGCGTGATCCCGGGCATCCGGGAATTCATCACCGAATATGTCAGCGAACGCGCAATGGGCGAGGAAGGCTACTTGGCTGACAAGGGCCTGATCACCATGACGCCGGACAACCAGCAGGCAGTCGCCAGCAAGGCGATGTCCCTGACCCCGATGAACTAAGCCCAGGATCTGGGGGTGGCGGATGTACCCACCCCCAGATCTTGCTGTCATACTTTTGTAACATAAGAGTAATAATGTCCACCTCAATGAGTGGACAATCCAAGACGGGAGCGGCTTTCGGGATGAAACTCGTTTCAGCCTTCGCGTTCGGCTTGGCGGCGATCCTCTTCGCCGCATTTCCCGCCGCGGCGCGCGACCAACTCCACATCGTCGGCTCCTCGACCGTCTATCCCTTCTCCACCACCGTGGCCGAAGCGCTCGCCAAGCAGGGTGCGCTCAAGTCTCCGGTCGTGGAAGCGACCGGCACCGGCGGCGGCATCAAGCTGTTTTGCGAAGGTGTCGGCGAAGCGACTCCCGACCTGGTCGGCGCCTCGCGCAAGATCAAGCAGGGCGAAATCGACACCTGCGCGCAGAACGGCGTCGCCAAGATCACCGAGATTCCGATTGGCCACGACGGCATCGTCATTTCCAACTCGAAGTCCGGGCCGGCTTTCAATGTGACGCGCGCGCAGCTGTTCCTGGCGCTGGCCAAGAACGTGCCGCAGAACGGTCAGCTGGTGCCGAACCCATACCGATCCTGGAATGAGATCGACCCGGCGCTGCCGGCCGAGCGCATCGAAGTGCTGGGCCCGCCGCCGACCTCGGGCACGCGCGACGCCTTTGTCGAGCTGGTGATGGACAAGGGCTGCGAGACCTTCCCCGAGATCGCCGCGCTCCAAGGCGACGCCAAGAAGGCCGCCTGCCAGCAGGTGCGCGAGGACGGCGCCTATATCGATGCCGGCGAGAACGACAATCTCATCGTGCAGAAGCTGCAGGCCAACCCGGCTGCCTTCGGCATCTTCGGCTATTCCTTCCTCGAGCAGAACGCCGACACGTTGAAGGCCGGCCAGGTCGAAGGGGTGGCGCCGACCTACGAGACCATCTCCGGCAAGCAATATCCGGTGGCGCGCGAGCTCTTCCTCTACGTGAAGGATGCGCACCGCACCATCGTTCCCGGCATCGATCCGTTTGTGCGCGAGCTGCTGAGCGAGCGCGCGATGGGCCAGGAAGGCTACCTCGCGGACAAGGGCCTCGTCCCCTTCACGCCGGAAGAGCGCACGCAGGTCGAAGCCACCGTGCTCGGCAGCCTCGGGTTGACCGCGCTTGGCGCCGCCGGAAGCGTGGAGCCGCAAGGGGCGCTTGGTTCGGCGCTGCAGGGCCTCACCGGTTCCACCGGCGCGACCGCCACCGCTGTGCTGGTGGCGGTGCTGGGCCTCAGCCTGATCGGCTTCTTCATGGGCCGTGCCCGTGCGGTCGCGAAAGCGGGCGGCGAATTGCGTAAGCTGCATTCGCTGCCCAACTATCACGGCTTCTATGTCGCGCTGTGGTGCGGCCTGCCGTCGCTGCTGGTGGCGCTCATCTGGCTGGCGGCGCAGCCGACGATCGTCACCGATGCGGCGATCTCCGCCATGCCGCAGGAGCGGGTACAGAGCCTGGACGACAACCAGCTGTCGCTGCTGCTGAGCGAAGTGCGCCAGGCGGCGCAATACGCCGATCTCAGCCAGGTCGCCGATCCGGCAGTGCGCGCCGGCGCGGAGACCTATCGCAGCTGGAATTCCATGGCACGGCTCGGCACGCTGGGTGCGGCGGTCGCCCTGGCGCTGATCGGCATCGGTTTCGCCTACAGCCGGATCGATGTCGAGGCGCGCTCGCGCAACCGGGTGGAGCGCATCGTGCTCGGCATCCTGTTCGCGTGCTCGTGCCTGGCGATCCTCACCACCGTCGGCATCGTGCTGTCGCTGGTGTTCGAATCGCTGCGTTTCTTCGCCAAGATCCCGGTGACCGAGTTCCTGTTCGGGCTGCAATGGAGCCCGCAGATGGCGCTGCGCGCCGACCAGGTCGGCTCCTCCGGCGCCTTCGGCGCGATCCCGGTGATCGCCGGCACCCTGCTCATCACCTTCATCGCCATGGTGGTGGCGGTGCCGACCGGCCTGATGATCGCGGTCTATCTCTCCGACTATGCCAGCAGCAAGGTGCGCTCGGTCTTCAAGCCGCTGGTGGAGATCCTGGCCGGCATCCCGACGGTGGTCTACGGCTTCTTCGCCGCTCTCACCATCGGCCCGATCTTCCGCCAGCTCGGCGAGGCGGTCGGCCTGACGGTCGCGTCGGAAAGCGCGCTCGCCGCCGGCCTCATCATGGGCGTCATGATCATCCCGTTCGTGTCGTCGCTGTCGGACGACGTGATGAACGCGGTGCCGCAGTCGCTGCGCGACGGCTCGTTCGCGCTCGGCGCCACCAAGTCGGAGACCATCAAGCAGGTGGTGTTCCCGGCGGCGCTGCCGGGCATCGTCGGCGCGGTCCTGCTGGCGACCAGCCGCGCCATCGGCGAGACCATGATCGTGGTGATGGCTGCCGGCCTTGCCGCCAACCTCACCGCCAATCCGCTGCAGGCGGTGACCACGGTAACGGTGCAGATCGTCACGCTGCTGGTCGGCGACCAGGAGTTCGATTCGCCGAAGACCCTGGCGGCGTTCGCGCTCGGCCTGCTGCTGTTCGCCGTCACCCTCGTCCTCAACGTCATCGCGCTCAACGTCGTGCGCAGATATCGAGAGAAGTATGACTGACGCCGCGCTCGTCGCGCCGGTCGGCAAGCTGCGCCGGCCGGACCTTTCGGAGACCCGCATCCGCCGGCGCTATGCCGCCGAGCGCCGGTTCCGCCTCTATGGCATCCTGGCGATCGGCTTTGCGGTGTTTATGCTGGGTTTCCTGGCGATTACGGTTGTCGCGCAAGGCTACACTGCTTTCTGGCAGACCCGCATCGCGCTCGACGTCACCATCGTTCCGGCCAAGGTCGATCCGCAGAACACACGCCTGCCGGAATCGCTGATCCAGGGCGACTACCAGGCGGTGGTGCGCGAATCCCTGCGCGAGCTGTTCCCCGAGGTCGACTCCCGCGCCGATCGGCGGGCGCTCAACGATTTTCTCAGCAACGCCGCCGGCGACGATGTGCGGGATATGGTGCTCGCCAATCCGGCGCTGGTCGGCCAGACCGTGCGCGTCGAGGTGCTGGCCTCCGACGACATCGACATGCTGGCCAAGGGCCGCGTCGACCGCAACGTCGCGGAAGCCGACCGGCCGATCAAGGACCAGCAGATCGGCTGGTACGACAAGCTCGACAAAGAAGGCCACGTGGTCAGCAGCTTCAACACCGGCTTCTTCACGACCGGCGATTCGCGCGAGCCGGAGCAGGCGGGCGTCGGCGGCGCCTTGATGGGCAGCCTCCTGACCATCCTGACGGCGATCATCCTGTCGCTGCCGATCAGTGTCGCGGCGGCGATCTACCTGGAAGAGTTCGCGCCGAAGAACCGCATCACCGACATCATCGAGATCAACATCAACAATCTGGCGGCGGTCCCGTCGATCGTGTTCGGCCTGCTCGGCCTCGCGGTCCTGCTCGGCTTCTTCGGCCTGCCGCGCGGCGCGCCGCTGGTGGGCGGGCTGGTGCTCTCGCTGATGACGCTGCCGACCATCATCATCGCGACCCGCGCGGCGCTGAAGGCGGTGCCGCCCAGCATTCGCGAGGCCGCCTATGGCGTCGGCGCCTCCAAGCAGCAGGTCGTGATGCACCATGTCCTGCCGCTCGCCATGCCCGGCGTCATGACCGGCGCCATCATCGGCACGGCGCGCGCGATGGGCGAATCGGCGGCGGTACTCATGATCGGCATGGTCGCCTTCATCGTGGACATCCCGAAGGCCATCACCGACCCGGCGACCGTGCTGCCGGTCCAGATCTTCCTGTGGGCGGATTCGCCGGAGCGCGCCTTCGTCGAGCGCACCTCCGCCGGCATCATGGTGATGCTGGTGTTCCTGGTGCTGATGAACGCGGGCGCGGTGGTGATCCGCCGCAAGTTCGAACGGCGTTGGTAGGAGCAGGCGACATGGCGCTCGCAGCACAAAAAACCCAACAGACAGCGGATGGCGGCAAGATGGATATCGGCGGAGCGGTTCTGACCAACCCCAACGTGAAGCCGGCGGTGGCGGCCCGCGTGGGCGAAGCGGCCAAGATGACGAGCCGCAAGGTCTGCGTGTTCTATGGCCCGAAGCAGGCCTTGTTCGACGTCGACCTCGATGTCCCCTCGCGCCAGGTGACGGCGCTGATCGGCCCGTCGGGCTGCGGCAAGTCGACCTACCTGCGCTGCCTTAACCGCATGAACGACGTGATCGACAATTGCCGCGTCACCGGCGACATCAAGCTGGACAGCGAGAACATCTACGACCCGAAGCTCGATGTCGTGATGCTGCGCGCCCGCATCGGCATGGTGTTCCAGAAGCCGAACCCGTTCCCGAAATCGATCTACGACAACATCGCCTACGGCCCGCGCATCCACGGCATGGCGCACGACAAGACCGAGCTGGACGAGATCGTGCAGACCAGCCTGGAGCGCGCCGGCCTGTGGAACGAGGCCAAGGACCGATTGGCCCAGCCGGGCACCGGCCTCTCCGGCGGCCAGCAGCAGCGCCTCTGCATCGCGCGCGCCATCGCGGTCTCGCCCGAGGTGATCCTGATGGACGAGCCGTGCTCGGCGCTCGACCCCATCGCGACCGCGCGCATCGAGGAGCTGATCGACGAGCTGCGCGAGAACTACACCATCATCATCGTCACCCACTCGATGCAGCAGGCCGCGCGCGTCAGCCAGAAGACCGCGTTCTTCCATCTCGGCGTGCTGGTGGAATGGGGCGACACCGAGCAGATCTTCACCGCGCCGCGCGATGAGCGCACGCAGGGCTACATCACCGGGCGCTTCGGCTAAGGCGAGGACACGCACATGCTCAACAAGCCGACCGACCATATCGTCAAGAGCTTCGATGAGGATTTGAAGCGCCTCAACAACGTGATCGCGGAGATGGGCGGCCTCGCCGAGGCGCAGCTCACCCGCGCGGTCGAATCGCTGGTGCGTCGCAACACAGAGCTCGCCACCCAGGTAGTGCAGGACGACAAGCGCATCGACACGCTGGAGACCGAGGTCGGCCAGATGACGGTGCGCATGCTGGCGCTGCGCCAGCCGATGGCGCAGGACCTGCGCGAAGTGGTGGCTGCGATCAAGATCGCGTCCGATATCGAGCGCATCGGCGACTATGCCAAGAACATCGCCAAGCGCGCGATCGTGCTGTCGGCGCATACGCCGCTGAAGCCGGTCGCTTCGATCCCGCGCATGAGCCAGCTGGCGCTGCAGATCATCAAGGACGTGCTCGATGCCTATATCGAGAAGGATGCGGAAGGCGCCAGAGCTGCATGGCGGCGCGACGAGGAAGTCGACGAGATGTACAACAGCGTGTTCCGCGAGATGCTGACCTACATGATGGAGGACCCGCGCAATATCGGGCCCTGCACGCACCTGTTGTTCATCGCGAAGAATATCGAGCGCATCGGCGACCACGCCACCAACGTGGCGGAGATCGTCTATTTCCTGGTCCACGGCCGCAGCCTGGACGAAGAGAGACCGAAAGGCGATACGACCAATGTTCCAATCGATGCCTGATCGCGCCAAGACCAGCCCGCTGCCCGTGCGCGAGGCACAGGGTCAGCCGCTGGTGCTGGTGGTGGAAGACGAAGCGGCCCTGGTCACGCTCTTGCGCTACAATCTGGAGCGCGAGGGCTTCCGGGTGATCGACGCCGCCAACGGCGAGGAGGCGCTGCTGATCGTGAAAGAGCAGCGCCCGGACCTCATCCTGCTCGACTGGATGCTGCCGGCGCTCTCCGGCATCGAGGTGTGCCGGCAGATCCGCCGCTCGCCGGAGCATCGCCGCACCCCGATCATCATGCTGACCGCGCGCGGCGAGGAAAGCGACAAGCTGCGCGGCCTCGAGGTCGGCGCCGACGACTACGTGACCAAGCCGTTCTCGCCGAGCGAGCTGGTGGCGCGCTGCCGCGCCGTGCTGCGCCGCGCCCTGCCGCAGACCGAGACCGAGGTGCTGCAATACCAGGACCTCTCCATGGACCTCGCCACCCACCGGGTGCGGCGCGGGCAGAAGGACGTGCATCTCGGGCCCACGGAGTTCCGCCTGCTGCGCTTCTTGTTGGAGAACCAGGGCAGGGTGTTCAGCCGCGAGCAGCTGCTGGACCATGTGTGGGGCCGCGACATCTATGTCGAGCCACGCACCGTCGACGTACACATCCGACGCTTGAGGAAGGCGATCAACATCGACGACTCCGCCGACCTGGTGCGCACGGTTCGCTCGGCCGGCTACGCGCTGGATGTGAATCTCTAGCTGGGGCGGTTGAGCGGCTTGCTGGGCCAGAGCCATCGGGCGGCAAGGAGCGCGCCCAGGGCGCTCGTGGCACACAGGGCCTTGACCTGGATGGGTGGCTCAAAGAACGCACTCAAACCCATGGCAATCATGACGTAGGCCAATGTGCCCACGGCGATATACTTCGCCAGCCACATCGCACCTCGTGCGAGCCTGCCAGCGTCTGGCGGCACCAGCTGGTCGGGGTGAAGGTGGACGTCCCCCTTCCAGAGCCAATACCCCAAGACAATGGCACCGAGCGCGCCAAGTGCTCCCGCCAGCTCGGTGACGGGGGAGGGCTGGAAGAATGCAGAGATTCCGACAAACACGGTCCATCCCAATAGAATGCTGACCAGAAACTTCGCCATGCGGTAGGCGATGCGTACTGGCTGGCTTGCGGCCGGCGACAGCAGGCGATCGGGATGAAAGCCCAAGCTACTCCTCGCGCTTCCGGTCCGAGTGACCGAGCTCCCGCTCCGGCGCGATGACGTCGCGCAGGCGCTGCTTGAGCTCGGTGATCTCGGCATGGCGGCCTTCACCCTTGCGCGACCAGATGGTCTTGCCATCCACCCGCACCTCGAACACGCCGCCGGTGCCGGGGATGAGCGCGACCTCGCCGATCTCGTCCGGGAAGGTCGTCAGCAGCTCCTGCGCGGTCCAGCCGGCGCGCAGCAGCCAGCGGCACTGGGTGCAGAACTCGATCTCGACGCGGGGTGATCTAGGCGGCACGGCTGCGCTGGACGATGGCACCGCTGGGATAGAGCCGCATGATCCACAGCAGCAGCAGCAAGCCCGGAATTGCGAGGAAGGCAGTGAGGCTCCAGAAGGTCGCCCAGTCGGTGTGATCGGCAAGCCAGCCGCTGCCGGATGACAGCCATGTGCGGCCTTGGGCCATGAAGGAGGTTAGCAGAGCATATTGCGTGGCGGTGAAGGCAACGTTGCACAGGCCAGAGAGATAGGCGACCAAGGCCGCGCCTGCCGCGCCGCCAGCAATGTTGTCGGCGGTGATGGCGATCGCGAGGGCCGGCAGATCGTGCGGATAGGCAGAGCATACTGCACTGACCACTGCATTGGGATCAGCTGTAATCGCCTCCTTGGCGCACAGGCCGTATTCCGTGCCGCGCATAGCGACATAGGCGAAGGCGAAATTGGTAACGGCCTGCAGGATGCCGCCGATCAGAAGTGCCCGGAACACACCCCATTTGGCGACCGCGACGCCACCAATGAGCGCGCCGACGATTGTCATCCAGACGCCCCACACCTTGCTAACGGCGGAGATCTCGACGCCGCTATAACCCATCTCGACATAGAACGGGTTGGCCATCGTGCCGCCGAGCGCATCACCGAACTTGTAAAACAGCACAAAA
>Ga0081538_10003102_pt1 | contig 15804 bp, 13 predicted proteins | sample TabmetS5T2R1_FD_71022 | JGI IMG/M metagenome (GOLD analysis project Ga0081538, IMG submission 71022) | Tabebuia heterophylla rhizosphere microbial communities from the University of Puerto Rico - S5T2R1 | ecosystem: Host-associated > Plants > Roots > Rhizosphere ... | reverse complement strand
GGCCCTCCCCTCATCTTCGAAGCGTTCGGTCTGGTGACGGACGGTGAACGGCTCGCCGTTTTTCAGGGTTACCTCCAGCTCCCAGTAAGGCACAGGGACGAAGGCGCGCCGCTCGCGCTCACGGTCGGCTATGAGGACCAGCGTCGGTGACTGGACTCGTCCTACCGAGAGGAAGGCGCTCCCGTAGCGCTTTGTGGCGCGTGAGACCCAGCGGGTCAGGGTCGCGCCCCAGATCAGGTCTATATCCTGCCGCGCCTCACCGGCGTCGGCCAGGTCGCTGGAGACCTCCAGCAGCTCGTCGAATGCGCGGCCGACCTCACCCGGCGTGAGGGCGGAGAAGCGGGCGCGCTCGACATGGTCCATGAGCTTCGGGTTGGCCTCGAACACCAGGGAGAGGGCTTCGACGCCGATCAACTCCCCTTCACGGTCGAAGTCCGTGGCGATGACCACCCTGTCCGCTTTCTTCGAGAGCGACGTTACGGCCTGGGCCACGCCCTTCTCCGAGACGGACTTCAGGATCTCCGCGTCTATGAGCTCCCGCGGCTCGACTTTCTGCCAGTTCGAATATTCCTCGGGATACTCCGGGTTGAGGACATGCCCCTTCAGACCAACCGAGACCGTCTCCTCCCCCTTCCACGTAAACGTGTGGTGCGGCACAGAGCGGTGCTTACCTTCCTTGACAGAACCTTCAGAGAGGAACTGGGCGATCTTCTTCGCAGTATTTGCTTTCTCGGAGATAATTAGTCGCATCTTGTTACCATTTTACACCGACAAAGAGCACCTTGTCGGAAGATAGCAAGTCCTTGTTCTTCGTAGAGTCCCTGTTCTCGAAGGACCGTACCCGGTCTCTGCTGTGGCGCTGCAGCATAGCCTCCTATCCTAGCGATTGTGCGCAGACCTCCGACATATCTATCGTCGCGGAGGATGTCCCCTTGGTGTATAAACCACTGCTGCCGGTATTTCAATTGGCTTGTGATACCGTTCCCGAGAGATCAAGAGCCCGAAGGGTCGATCTCTAGGGCGCCATGAAATGCGAAGCTTACGGGAATATTTGGGGACACCGTCGAGGCTCACCCGGCTGTGTCCTCAAGCCACGTCGGGCACTGGTTGCTGAGGGGCCAGGTCCCTACTCAGCGGGTTTCCGCCTTGACTCTTCGAGGCCGAACCGGTCGGCGACGCGCGCGGCGAGCAGGGCGAGCCCGAAGACATCGTAGGAGCTGCGCACGCGAGGGTCGCCGTAGAAGAAGATCGCCACCACCAGCGCGCAGGCTAGCTGGAGCAGCATCACCGCCTCCCCTGAGGTCCGGCTGGATGCGGGGCGCCTAAGGAGAACGAAGATGGAGTCGATGACGATCAGCGGCAGTAGAAGGCTGTACGCCAGGTTGCTAAGCCGCACTACGCCCCGCTGACCGGCCTCGTTGACCTGCGGCCAGGGAACCGTCGTGGCGCTCATGTTCACGACGTTCCTGGCCAGGACCAGCACGTGACCGAGGCCGTCCCTTTCTATACAGCGCAGGCCCATCTCGTAGAAGAACCCTTGATCCCATACCAGGCGTCCCTCGAAGTAGTAGGTGCCGCCCCGCCCCAGTTGCGCCCAGACAGGATTGCCGAATTGGAAGGTGATGTTCCTGACGGGATCGACGGTGGTCACATCGTGGACATCGCACTGTCCCATCCAGAAGTTCAGGCCCGCGTTCTCGCTGAGGCCAGTAGGTTTGCCGGCCGCCGCGCTGTTGTGCAAGGCGGTGCCGGCCAGGATGAGCGCGCTGCCGGCGACGATGCCGGTGAGGGCCAGGGCTTGGCGGCGGAGACGAAACAACAACGGCACCACCAGTACTGCGAGGTTCAGGATGAGTTGGGGGCGGTTGGCGACCGCTACGCCCCCGAGCAAGCCGGCCGCCAGGCCGAGCCAGCCTGCCTCCCTGCCCGAGAGCTGGACGGCCCGGTAGCCGGCCCACAGGGAAGCGAGCAGAAACGCCAGTGAGGGCGTCTCGGAGGTGAAGTACCCCCCATACGTTATGTACAGCGGCCAGAACGCGCAGAGCAGCGCGGTCAGTGCGGCGGCGGCCGGGGTGAGCAACAAGCGCGCTAGCCGCCACGCGAAGAACGGGATCGCAGCGGAGAGTGCGCACCATAGCACGGCCCCTCCCCACAATCCCGCCCGTTCCGTCCCGAGGAGAGTCATTGGGGCGGCCAGCAGTACGTGGGTTCCCGGCGGAAAGAAGGCGTCGGACCGCTGCAGGCCTGCGCCAGTGGCGAGCCGCTGAGCCCTCTCGACGTACGCGCCCATGTCAGAGTAGAGATAATCGAGGGGAGGGTGGATCACCAGCCCCCAGATTATACGGACGATAACGCCGGCCAGAACGGAGGCCAGGGCTATCCTGTCCCAACGGTTCGCCATCACTTCCCGAATGGCGCCCGGCGCCGTCCCTTCCGCGCCGGCTGACTGCGCCGCCTCGCTAGAGACCCACCATTTGTCGGGGCATGGGTGCGACGATCGAAACCGGTACCCACCAGAGGCTCAGCGCCCATCAGCTGCGGATCTGGCGCGTGCGGTGGACACGGCTCGGGCGGGAACTCCGTCTGCAGTCGGGCACACATGTCGCTAGCATTTGTGGTTCCAGAGGTCCACTTTCTCCGGTTTGGACTGGCGGTAGTCCGGCAGTGTCTGCTCCAGCATGTAGATGATCCGGAAGGTTTCAAGGGTCTCTGCGCCCGTATGATGGGCGTTCCACTGGCGGCAGATGTACTGACCAAAGTACAGGCGCTGGCCGGCGTGATCCTGGTTGTAGATATTCTCCAGGTATTTACGCCAGTGTTCGTTCTTGTAGGTGGCGGGGATGTCTTGCGGTTTCTCGTAAGAGATATGGTGCATACTGTAGTCGTCGCGGGTGATAGGCATGAGATCCACCTTCTGGCCATCGCGCAGTTCGCCGGGGATTACGTACCAGCCGTCTTCCTTGCTCGGGGAGGGAGCGAACATGCCCCAGTACTGGTCGAGGCCGAGGAAGGGGCCAAGGGGGACGGTGCGCTCGGGCAACGTGAACGAGGTGGCCGTGGTGAGGTTCCAGCAGAGGATGTAGAAGATAAAGAAGAAGGCGAGCAGGTTGGTGGCGAGCGAAGACCGCAGCTCCGCCGGTCCTGGTTCCTCGGCGGGGACTTCGTCATGCCGCGTTTCGGTCGCGCCTGTCGCCCCGGTTACCAGGGGCGGGACTCGGCCCGCGGTGTGGTCACCCAGCGGGTCGCCGTGCAGCGCAGGTTCCGCGAACAGGAGTTGCCCGGCGTCCATCAGGAACGACAGAACCGCTTTGGAGAAGGCGACGATAGCGTTACCCAACCGCGCCGTCGCCCGTTGCACGCGGCGGGCGAGCTCGACCCGCTGCAACAGCATGGAGCGGAGTTTTGAGATTCTGTCCCAGAACCAGGTAGGGAAGAAGCAGACCATGCAGAACGCACTGATCCAGGGGAAGATCCCTATGTCCATCGTCAGCCATATCCCGAAGTGAAAGCTCATAAAGGCCAGTGCGGCCCCGGTGCGGACCGGACCAGTGAAGAACGGGCAGAATAGCAGGAGCGGCCCGAGGGCCTCGAGCACGACCGTGCCGAAGGTCAACACCTGGAGCAGGCTGGGGAAGTCAAGCAGCATATGGCCGATAGGCGTGGCGAGCTGGTCCAGGCTGAGCGCGTAGTAGAGCGCTGTGTAATCCGTGCGCCACTCGGGTCCAGATTTCAGGGCGGCGGTGAACCAGTAGACGAAGGCGATCTGCAAGAACAGGCCGAAGGTGGCCAGCGACAGAAAGCTTGGCGAAGGACGCGGGAGCGCAGACCGTGCCCGATCCACCGACCAGTAAGCGCCGAGTGGTAACAACATGCCCCAGAACAACAACATACGCAACATGGGGCTCTCGGAGCCGTTGAGCAGGGGGTTACGCAACTGAATCGAGAGCAGCAACAACCATACGACGAAGGTCATCAGGCGCGTGCGGTAGCCGACGAGCATGCCGAACGCCGCGAGCGCCGCGACGCCGAACAACAGCGCCTGGAACAGCCGCCCCCCGTTCATGAGTTGTAACGAGAACGCCCAGGGGCTCAACACCTGCTCCACAAGAACGGTGCGGGGCATGACGCCCGCGTCGGTATAGTGGGCGGAGAGGTCGGTAGCCCGATTGGCGAGGTCGGAGAGCACAAGGAGCGCCAGCACGATACGAAACGTCGCGAGCGAGCGCAGGTCCGCGCCGAAGATCTCCACAACCTTCGCGTACGCCCAATGCTGCACGGACCGGTCCTTTGGTGCGCCGCTCACGTCGAAAGGTCCTCGTCTCTTACTTCGCCGGAATCGAAAAGGGGGAGGGAGATGTTCGTGCATTGCCCAGGGCAGCGTCGCGCTGTCGAAGGCTGTGGGCTATACGCGGTCTGCACGTACGATCAGACGCTTCTCGAAGGTAGGGAACGGGGTGCACGTCTGCAACGTAACCATGTCCCTCCCCCTCACCTGCCCCATAACCCATGAATCGGCGGGGTCAGCCAGAAACGTTTCGCTCACTCGGTACTCATAACTACGACCTGTGGGGTCCTTGAGGACTACCTTGTCTCCCTCCTTCAGCTTGCCCAGGTTATAGAAGATCATACGACTCCAGGTTCCCCTATAACCCATGCGATGTCCTGCCAGGTAGACGTTCCTCTGTGCACTCTGTGACCATGGCAAGGAGGTCTGTGGGATGTGGGCGATCCCTTTGGCCAGCGCCCACTTGCTACCCGAGTCGAATACGGGGGCGTTGTATATCCCCATCGAGTGTATGGTGAGGCCCATGATCGCGCCTGGAAGCAGTTCGTAGTGGCGTGCAGCGTTGGCCCGCTGGAGCTCTTCTCGGGTTGGCTCGGCCCAGTCGGTTTCTTCCGCCGCTGGGAGAGGTCTTTCTTGTGGTTGTGTCTGGGGCTGTTGTGGTTGGAGTTCCGGCTCTGAGGGTGTTTGCTGGCTCGCCGATTGAGGCATTTCGGAACGAGGGTTCGAGCGTCCGGGTTCAATTGCAGCGGCCACTGGCTCCTTAGTATCCTCCCTGCGCTGCCTCACCGGCTTATCAGGGGGGGAGGGCGAGCCGTACCTCGGTGACTTTTCCTGCATCCAAGAGGAGTTACGCGGCGCTTCGCGAAGAGCCTTCCTCGCAATCTCTGCCGCCACCCGCCCGGACTCGCTGCCTACAGTGACGCGTACAACCACCGCGGCGATCACGAGGGCGAGGACCATCATGATCAAACCGACTTTCATAAGAAGCGAGTTTTCTTCTCTGAACACCGGCCTGCCTTCCAGTGGAGAGTGCTACCGCCGGCGCACGTAAAACAGCCCTATGGCCGAGCCGCTGATAAGCAACGCAAGCACAGCGGCCACCGGCACGAGCACTGAGAGGCCACCGGTGTTGGGTAGTGCCCTGTCGGGGATCGTGTCGCGTATCACGCCCTCCTTGGTCGGGGTGATATCGCCTGTGGTCGCCGCTCCGGTACTGTTCGCTCCGGAGGAATTGCCAGTGTTCGCTCCGGTTGTGCCCGTGGTGGTCGTCCCTGTTGTCGTACCCGTGGTGGTGCTCGTCGTTCTCGTAGTGCTCGTGCCTGTTGTGGTACCCGTGGTGGTGCCCGTCGTACCCGTGGTGGTGCCTGTCGTTCTCGTGATTCCCGTAGTGTTAGTACCTGTCGTGGTGCTCGTGGTTGCCGTAGTGCCTGTGGTGGCGCTTGTCGTTCCAGTAGTACTCGTACCTGTGATGATATCAGTCGGTTGCGTCGTCCCCGTTGTCGTACCTGCGGTGGTGTCGATGGACGACCCAGAAGGCGCACCATGGCAGCTGTCGCTGCCGGTGTCAGCCTCTGTCCCGTTAGGCGCCGTAACGAACTGCCAGTCGTAACCGTCAGGATGGAGAGTCATCTTCAGCACGCCGTTCATGCCGGCGATTTGGAACGACCTGGTGGGATCGCTACTATCGAACTTCGTGAGCTCGGCTCCGCCGGTCCCAACAGTGAACTGGCGGATCCCTTGATCCGGGTCTATCTGCCCACTCGGGTTCAGCGGGACGAAGCGTTCGTAGACGTGATCATGCCCGTTTAGCACCACATCAGCACCCGCCTGGTAGAGGACATCCCAGAAGGGGGCCACAGAGGACTCATCGCCATGGCTGCCCGAGCTGAAGCGTGGACTGTGCCAGTAGGCAAGCGTGCACGTGTTCGAGTTGGCGGCAAGGTCGGCCTTCAGCCATTGCTCCTGAGGGGATCCGGGGCCGCAACCTCCCACAAACGCACAGTTAGAGTTAAGCGAGATCACGTGCCAGCTTCCCAGGTCGTAGGAATAGTATCCTTCGCCGGGGTCGCCCGCCGCACTCCCGAAGTAGTTAAAGTATCCCGAGGCGCCAGCCGTCTCGTACTCGTGGTTGCCTGGGCTGGGCTTGGTCAGCGCCTTGAACAGGCCCCAGGAGGGTTGGTAACACCTGGCGAAGTCGGCGTTTGTGCCCTTGGGGTAGGCGTTGTCGCCGAAGGTAGCGACCGTGACACCGCTGTTCGCTAGCAGCTCGGCCGCTAGCAGCGAGGCCGACGCCTCGACCCTGGCCACTGCCTCGGGGCTCCTACACAAGGCAATGTCCCCAGCCCCGACCAGGACCGGATCGCCGCCCACCTGCGCCACGGCGGGTCCGCCTGCCCAAAGCGCCGCTGCTATCAGCGCCAGAACCAGCGATGCGGCTATCCTCCCCAGCATCGCCTTACCCTCCTTCACTCTATGGTGCATCAGGTAAGACCGAGGCATCCAGTGGGACGATGACCAAGGCCACTACCAACAAGGTCACTACCCTAATCAACATCAGGAAGCGCTTCATGGCCCCCACACATTCAGAGAGGTCGGGGTGTCCCGCCCCACCGCGTTTGTACAACGAGGTTAAGTATGAAGGCTTGCCAAGGATAGCGCAACCTCCAAGAAGGCCCCTCCTACACACAAGAGCGGACGGATAAGGCTCGAAATGGAAAGGATCGCGGATGAGCAGGTTGCTCTCCGAGACCAGAAGTCAAGGTCCGGATACGGGGAGAAACTCGGGCTGACGGTGGATTTCCCGGAGCTGTTCGACGAGTCGTGTCGGCTCCGGGACTACCAGGCTCTCTCGCGTCTCCCCCGAGTCGACCTCGTAAGCGATAGCGACTTCTGGTTCGATCACCATGTGGCCATCTCCCCTCAAGGTTTCGACGTTGCGTTGTACGGCGGCCTTGCTCCACATAACGTCGTTGACGTTGGGATAGAAGACTACTGGTTTGGGTGAAGCGAGGATGGTGGTGGTCAGTAAGTTCGAACCGAGGCCGTTGGCACTCTGCCCGATAACGTTCGCCGTAGCGGGTAAGACTACGAACATCTCGCACCACCGGGCCAGCTCTATATGCCCTGGTCTCTTCTCCACAGTGGGTTCTTGATCCAAAAAGACCGCATCGCAGACCAGGGCAACGGTAGCAGGCGGCAGCATGGAGGCCGCTGCGGCGGTCATGATCACCCTTACCTCTCTTGCGAGCTCGGCGCGCAGGGTGGCAAGGTAGGAAGGAAGGTTGAGGACGGCCACAGACCCTGACACCCCCACCAACAAACTATCCATCATTTCCCCTCCCTGGTTTCTTCGAATGACTCAGGCCCCTGTCACCAGCTTCTCATAGTCTTCTCGCAGGCGCCTGGCCTGGCCCACGCATGCCTTCTGGTAATGTACCCAACTCGGGAACGCCCGCCAGGCTAGCCTGGCGGATTCGGCGAAGAATGACTCCGCGTGGCTTAGGGCCTCGGAGACGACACCCTCGGCAAGAGCCCGCTCGTAGAACGTGTCCGGATCCGGCATCCTCTGTGTGGCGGGGTTACGCGAGGCCTTGTGAAAGTAATCGAGAGTACGCCCCACTGCCCAGGTCAGGTTGCGGTTCTGGAAATCTTCTTCTACGTCGAGAGCGTCGTCGTAGAACTGGACGCCGAGCGCCCAGTTGTGCCAGCTGGACCTCGCCCGTCGAAGAAGGCTGTCTGCTGCCCCCGTGAGTAGGAGCAGGGCGTCCACTGGGGCCCGAACGGGACCGTGTCTCCTTCTGGCATGCTCGGCGTATTCTTCGAGGGTTACAACCCCCCGGAACCGGGCTCCGTCGACGATCAGCGACAGCCCATGGCGGGCATGGAGCTCCGCAAGCACGGCGAAGAAGGAAGCAGCGGCGGCACCATCGAGGACTCTGGCGTAGCGCGAGCTGATCAGCGTGATCAGGGCATCGTTGAGCCCGTGCGCCGGGGATAGACCGGGCGCCGAACCGGGATGGTCGACCATCTCGTCGAGCCAGCGGTTGCGCGCGTACTCCAACTTCCCCGCCACGGCCAGCTCGCGCAACGCGACCTCGCCGACCTGTTCCCGCGACGGGTGGGGTAGAAAGTGAACAGGCATCAAATGGACGGCGGGTTCGTCTACGGTCAAGTACGTGTAGTAAGACTCGAAGACCTCCTCCCGCGACAGAGGCAGCGAGAGGGCCGCCTTTTCAGCCTCTTCACCGATCTGGCGAGCGTTCAGCGTTGTGGATGCGGAGAGACCCCCACCTTCCGAGCTTTCGGCCCGCGATGCACACACGTCGCCCCCGAAGATTCTACGGCCTCGAGTCCAGGAACGTCACTTCAGCAGTTCCAGTTGTTGCAGCCTCGCCGCTGCACGACGATGGCACCGTTGCCCACTGCTACGTAAGGCGTCTGCCCGAGCGCGGCACTAACGTAGGGTGTAGTGTTCTCCGGTGCGCAGTAGCCCAACTCCTGTTCGGTGCGGGCCCTTGCCCTTGCCAACAACCCGGACATGCCGAACGACCCGCTGTCCACCCGGTCATGTTTGTCGTTTACGTGCTGCAACCTGATCCCTCCCTCACTTGCTCGGTCTTCTCCGTCCTCGCTTACGAGACTCCCTACTCCATCACTTGCGTGCAGTCTATCCTTCTGGCAACCTCCTTTCCCGGTCGTGGTCTTCCAACATCCGCAGCGTGCGCTTCGCGAGGTCGTACGCCTCGAGGGCCGCGCGGTGCTCGACCCCTTCGCGAAGCCGCATCGATAGATGGGTCGGATCGATCATCTTCGCATCGGCCGCGCTAACGGCGACTATGTAGTACCAGAGTGGCGGCGTTCGTACGCCTTCGCTCTCACCATGATTATCGACAAGTTCGAGCGCGGCCTTTAGCGCATCGTGCAGTGGCGCAGACTTGACCGTCTGAGGTTCGTGGGCGCGCGATCTCCAGCCCGCGGCCCAGCTTATTTTCGAGGCCAGGACATCGTCGCACAGGATCTCTTCCTGGAGTTCGTAGAGCTTGCGCGCCGCGTCGGGCGTAATATGTTGCGTCTCGCCCGAAGGATCTCTCATGACGGCCACGAGCCGGATCGTAGCCAGGGCTTTCTGCACCTCCGGCTCCGATAAACCCTTTATGCGGCACGCCTCTACGACGGCATCTGATGCGTGCGCCAGCCGGTCTGCCGCCCCGGAACTGACGGCCTGCCATTCGAGGGACTCGAACTGTTCTTGGGTATGGAGCCAGCCTGTCTGAAGCCTGTGCAGGAGCGTCGTGGCAACGACAGGCGTATAGCGTAGGGAGAGTCCGGCTGTAAAAGCGAGGATGCAACAGATGGCCAGGCATGCCTCCAGGGTATTCAGCGTCTCCAGGATCACTCGCCGGCCCTCTCCGGAGAGCCAGACCCTCAAGCCGGCAAAGACCGTCGATTCCAACGCTATCAAGGCTATGCACACCATACCGATGGAGAAAGCGAGGTTCTTGAAGTAGAAGCGTCGTTTGAGTCCTGGTGCGAGCCCGGCCATTACAAAGACGACTGCGGCAAGGCCCGAGTAGAGTGCTTCAGGGGCCATGATCAAACCCTTCAACACGAAAAACTGGGGTGGCGCGGGAGCATAAACACGCAAGGCCGGAGATGGCCAGACTAGTCCTACGACGGTAGCAAGGCCCACCGAAAGCAGTAGTACTAGTGGTGCCGACCCCAGTATCGTCCGCAACCGGGGCCTGCGCGCCACCGGCTCCGCCGGGAGTCGGGAGGATAGGCCGCCGGCCAGGGCGAGGCATACCCACGCTACTATGAGCGCCACCGGCAACTCCGTCATGAGCGCCACCATAATCTCCGCCCGCCCGCCGGAGAGGTCGACCAATGCTACGGCGCCGAACATCAGCGCCACAAAGAGCAGGTTGCACGCGGCAAAGACGCTGAACTTGGTCCTACGCGATGGAATGAGGAAGCACAAGAAGATGACGAACGCCACGAAGCTTACGCTGCCGAGCACGAGCGCCTGGTGTTGGGCCGCACTCATAGCACGTCGCGCATACCGTGAGCGTAGGGACTTTCGTCACCCAGGCAGCCGGCGAACAGAGCATACGAAGCCCTCAGATTGGCCTCGCGCTCCCGGAGCGACTCCTCGGCAAACGGGTATCCTCGCGCTAGCTTCTTCCCATTCTTGAGGGGAAGGGTCGTAAAAGTGGTCCGTTCGGCATGCTGGTCGTCCTCGAAGTCCTCGTCGGGCTCGATCAGGAGGTCGCCTGCGGCCAGGTGCCCGAGCTCGTGCAGGATGGTCAAGGTCAGGACCAACGGGGGCAGGCTGCCCGGTACGAAGATGGCCGCCAGGTTCAACTGCTCCGAGTACCTGAGTTCCCCGAGCCGTCCCGAGAGCGCCAGGAGGCGCGAGAGCTCGGGGTACCAGGAGTCCGGGATCACATGTACGGTTATGGAGATGTTCAGGTACTCTCCGAGAGCATCCGAATAATCTTCGGGCTCGAACCTCCGGCCCGACAGGCCCAGGACAGCCAACTCTTCCTGAAACTCTGCGGCCGTGAGCAAGGATCTCGATCCGTTGACAGGAGATCGTGCGGCGCCGAGGTTTCGAAGAGGGCGCCAGATGCCAGTCAACCTGTTCAGAAAGGGGCCTTCGAGGTTACGTTTCGGCGCGTCAACGTTCATCGTCGACCTGGTGGGCGCCCTCGAACTGCCTGATGATACCGAGGATCATCTGTTTCTCACGCCCTGGCAAGTGCAGGCTCTTGTGGGCTATGGCGCTTACCGTCTCGTCCCTAAAGATGCTCATCGCTTCTTGATCCAGAAGTGGCAGCTTTCTTGTCGAATCGAGGAAATACGTGGGATGCACCCCGAATACATCCGCCAGGGTAACCACCTGTTTCATGGACGGATCGGTCAGTATCCCTGCCCTGATCTGCTCGACGTGTGCCTCGGTCAGGTCTCCCAGGCTCAGGCGCGCCACTTCGGCGTTGGTGTAAGGTCTGCCCGTCGTCTCGTTCTCTATGATGTCGAAGAGCCGATTGGTCTTCTCGGCGACGCTCAGGTGTCCAGGCACGGGGTCGATAGGCGCCCCGTCCTTGAGGCCCGGACTCTCCTCGAACCACAACTCCGGAGGGAAGTCCATAACTTTGGCTATGGCTTTCAACTTCTCGAAACCAGGGTTCTCGATCCTGCCCTTCCGCAAGTTGGTGATGTAAGAGCGCGTCACGATACCACCCGTGGCCTCATCGATCTCCTGGCCGCTCCACCTTCGCCCATCGGGACGACGATACATCTCCAAGAGGCCCTCGAACTTCTGCGCGATATGCATCTGAGCCCTCCGCCTCCACCCCATTAGTCTTGCAGTTCAATATACGATACCATACCCTGAATCGTTTAAGCAATACAACTATGGGAGAAGATTCGTTGAACGAGAGAGTAGCTTCGGCCCGGCCCAAGGTGTAGGTGTGCTGCGGCGATTACGAGCGCTCCAGATCTGGATACCCTTGGAAGCGCGTACTTTCCGACGGCTGTGGGCCGGGACGAGCCTTTCGATGCTTGCGGACCAGGCCTTCCTCGTGGCCCTGACGTGGCTAGTGCTACGCGTTACGGGCTCTGGCGCGGAGCTTGGCCTGGTGCTGGCTGTTGCATCCATACCAGGCACCATCCTGACGCCTGCGGGCGGGATCTTGAGCGATCGGCATTCGCCCGCGCTGATCATGATCTTGGCCAGTGTGGGACGCGTCTTTCTCTTGGCCCTCTTGACAGTTTTGATCCTGGCTGATGCGACAAAGCTCTGGCATGTGTACGTCATTGCGGCAGGCTTGAGCGCGCTCGATGCACTCTACTATCCAGCGTCGATGTCTATCGTACCGACCCTGGTCGATCGCGACCGTTTGAGCGCGGCGAACGCCCTGACCCAGGGCGCCGAGCAGGTCAGCAGCATCTTCGGGCCCGCGTTGGCGGGTACTCTGCTCGCGCTCGTCGGTCTTGGAGCCAGCTTTGGGTCTACCGCTGTTCTGTTCTTGATCGCCACAGCATTGTTCGGCGCTGTCACGCGGGCTGCAAAGTCGTCTGGGTCCCAGGCCAGTGACGTGCCCGAGGCAGATAGTGGGCGAGGCGGCGCACACATCGAGTTTGGTGAAGGGGTGCGCTACGTGTGGCGCGATGGGGTCATTCGTTCGCTGTTACTGATCTTGCTCTGTACCAACCTGGCCATGATGGGACCTCTGTATGTAGGTGGAGCCGTCCTCGCCGAGTCGCGTCTGGGAGGCGCCGGCGCCTTCGGCACCCTGGTCGGGGCCGCGGGAGTCGGGGCTTTGATCGGGGTCGTCGGCGCGGGATCCGTGAGTCGTTTCAGACGCCGGGGTCTGATAGAGCTTGGGCTGACGGGCCTGCTCGGTATTATCGTGGGGGCGATCGCCTTCGTACCGAACCTCGCGGCCGCTGTCGCCCTCGCGATCGCGATCGGCGCAACATCGAGCTTCCTGGGTGTCATAACGGTCTCCTGGCTCCAAGAACGCACGGAGCCGGCTCTGATCGGCAGGGTGATGAGCTTCGCGATGTTCTCCGCCGTCGCCCTGGACCCGATCTCTTTCGTCCTCGCCGGCATACTGGTCGGTTTAAATCTTACGGTCATGTTCCTGGCCGCAGGTGCACTCCTGCTACTCACGGCAGTGTTGGGGGTGCTGAGCCGTACGATGCGAGAAGCGGACTAGAGCAGCTTGTTGCTTTCGCTGATCAGTCCTAGCCGACTGCGGGGTTCGCAGAAATATCGCCGCTGCATATCGCTCTTAGATCAATGAGTTACAAGTTTGTTAAGGTTCTTGCAGTTCGTGTGTTGTGGTGTTAGAGTCCGGCGCGTGGTGGCTGACGTACTGAGGCTTGTTGGGTAGGGAACATACATAGCCTTGTCTAGGGGAGAAGTAGGGGATGTGTGATGAGGGGATTGTTCAGTGACGGCCTTGGCAGGGTTGGTCTCTTTACGTTTGGCGTCATTGCGCTCCTTGTTATCGGCGCGCTCGCTCTGGCCGGTAGGGGGATGCTTCCGGGGGCTGACGCTCAGCCTGCCGAGAGGGCCATCCAACCTAGAGGGGCGGAGGAGGCCACACCGGAGCCTGTCGCCGAGACGGCGGCCGAGAACAACGCGGCCCAGATAGCGCGGACCGTTATGGAACCGTCCCCCGTCGGGAACGAAGCGTCTGCTTCGGCATCGGCTTCCGCTCCTGCGGACACGCTGATGTTTCTGAGTGTTCCCGCCATGGGTATCTCCGACATTCCCGTGGTCGAGGGCACATCTGAGGCGAGCCTCTCGCAGGGGGCCGGGCACCTTCCAGGCACTGGCTTCCCATGGGTTTCCGGCTCCAACACCTACATAGCCGGACACAGGATAGGATACCCTGGCACGCCGAGCGACCACGTGTTCTGGAACCTGCCCAATCTTGTTCAGGGGGACCAGATCTTACTCAGTGACTCGAACGGTACGACCTACACCTACGCTGTAAGCGAGATCTTCGAGGTGTCGCCCACAGATTTATCCGTAACCGCGCCCACTGGCGACGACGTGGTCTCTTTACAGACGTGCATCGAAGACTATGGGGACTACTGGACTCCCGGTCCGAACTGGTTCGTCCGGTACGTCGTCCGCGCCGAAAGGGTGTAGAGCGACCAGGTTCTCAGCTGAACGCGCATTTCAGCACTTCAGCTCTTTGTTTTTGCTCGTAACCGAATGTGCGATTTCCTGTAAGAGGGTGCGCGGATAGGGAGACGCCTACTTGAAAGGCGGGCACGAGATGCTCGATCATTCGGAGAGTTACCAAGCTTCCCGAACGACAAGGAGCCTAGAGCCCGTGCCCGCACTCCCACCATACATCATGGAACCCATCTTCGAGCAGTTCCTGGCCTTGCTACCGGACAGAGTGGTCCATCACCCTTTGGGCTGCCACAAGCCTCGCATCCCCGACCGGGTGATCTTGGAGAAGCTCGTTCAGATTTTGGTGTTCGGTTGCGCTTATCGGCGCATCGCCGAGGAAGGGTGTTCGGCCACCGCCATTCGGGACCGACGCGACGAGTGGATCGAACTTGGGGTGATGGAGGCGCTCAGGCAAATAGCCCTCTCGGCCTACGAGCGATTAATTGGTCTTGAGCTTGAGGAGGTGGCGGTGGACTGCTGCATCACCAAAGCGCCTTGCGGGGGAGAGAAGGCCGGCAAAAGCCCGGTGGATAGGGGCAAGCAAGGCACCAAGCGCTCCACGGCGGTGGACGGGAAGGGTATCCCCATAGGAACCATCAGCGCCGCAGCCAACCGCCACGACTCGCCGCTTTTGGTTCCCACTTTGGAGCATGCGGCCACGTCGGTGGGATCTCTGCCCGAAGAGGCGAGCATCCACCTGGATCGAGCCTACGACTCGTTGCTCACCCGCGAGCGCCTCAGAGAGCGCAACCTGATCGCCCAGATAGCCAACAAGGGTCAACCGGCACCCCTACGCTCAGGGCAACGTTGGGTCTCGGAGAGGACCAACTCGTGGCATAACGCGCACAAGAAACTGGTGTGGTGTACGGAGAGGGTAGGACGGGTGATCGATTTCTGGGTGGCGTTCTCTGAGGTGGTGATCATCGTGAGGAGGTTGATTCGCGAAGGCTGGATGCGCTACCGATGGGAAGGCCGACCTCCCCGCCGACCATGACCTATCCGCGCCCCCTCTAAGTCAAGTACTCTGCGAGAATCGGTTCGGACCGATCCGTGGCTGTAGGGACTAATGTTCGTGCGGCTCCAGTGGTGCGTCGCCGAGCAGGCGCCTGACGAGGAGTAGGCCGCAAATCCCGAGCAGCGTGGCGAACCAGAGGGTTGCCAGGCGGATCACCAGCGTAAGCGCGCCGGCGAGGCCTGTGGAGAGGTTCGCAACGGCGACGAACTGGCCATAGAGACCGGCCTCGACGGCCCCGATCCCACCGGGAAGCATGCTCAGGACCCCGAGTAGCGAGCTGAGCGCGAACACGAAGACAATGAGGAGGAATGGCCGGTCCACGCCAAGTCCCACGGCGCAAAGATACACGCCGGCACACTCCAGGCCCCACGAGAAGAAGGAGATGGAGGTCCCCACCAGGAGCGGTCTCGTCCCCAAGAGCTCATTAGACGCCCCGTGGAAGTCTCTCAGGTGTGGGGCGAGACGATTCACGAGCGGCAGCTTCGAGAGGACGCTTTCGGCCGCGAGAGAGAGCCGTTTAGAGCGCAGGACGGCGATCCCGAAGGCCGCCAGGGCGAGGAATATCAGCATCGTCCAGGGCGGCAAATCGAGGGCAAAGGCGCCAAGGAAACCCCACAAGACCATGCCTGTACCGTCTGTGGCGCGTTCGGCAACGACCGCGGGGGCCGTGCGCGCTATCGGGGCTCCCGTGGCGTCGCGAACGAAGACGCTCTTCAGCACCTCACCGAGTTTGCCCGGTGAGATCGTCATCGAGAGCCCGGAGGTGAAGATCGCGGCGTTTATCCCCGTTGGAACGGAGACCTTCAGTAC
>Ga0081538_10003101_pt1 | contig 15805 bp, 17 predicted proteins | sample TabmetS5T2R1_FD_71022 | JGI IMG/M metagenome (GOLD analysis project Ga0081538, IMG submission 71022) | Tabebuia heterophylla rhizosphere microbial communities from the University of Puerto Rico - S5T2R1 | ecosystem: Host-associated > Plants > Roots > Rhizosphere ... | reverse complement strand
CCTGGACTACCTGTCCGAGGAGGTGCTGGCGCGCCAACCCGAGCCGCTGGTGGGGTTCCTGCTGGAGACCTCGGTCCTGGAGCGGCTGAGCGGTGAACTGTGCGACGCGGTCACCGGCCGCAGCGACAGCCAGGCGCTGCTGGAGCAGATCGAGCGGGCCAATCTGTTCCTCGTCCCGCTGGATGAGGTGCGGGGCTGGTGGCGCTACCACCAGCTGTTCGCCGACCTGCTCCGGGCCCGCCTTCGGCGGGAACGACCCGAGCGGGTGGCGGAACTGCACCGGGCGGCGGCCGCCTGGTTCGAGGAGCGCCGGCTGGCCGACGACGCCGTCCGCCACGCGCTGGCGGCCGGCGAGGTCGCATCGGCGGCCCGGCTGGTCGAGTGGCACGTTGATGAGCTGTTGCTGGGCGGCGAGCGGGCGACCCTGCAGCGGTGGCTGGCGGCGCTGCCCGCCGAGCTGACCGCCGCCCGGCCGCGGCTGCTGCTGGCCCGCGCCCGCCTGGCGCTCCTCGGCGGGGACCTGGAGGCGGTCCAGGGGCCGCTGGACGCCGCCGAGCGCGCGTTCGCGGCCGCCGCCGACGAGCCGTACGAGCCGTCGGTCGGCAAGGCAGCCAGCCTCTCGGCGAACATCCCCGCCACCATCGCGCTCGATCGCGCGTTCCTCGCCGAGCTCGGCGGCGACGCCGAGGGGACGACCATCTTCGCGACGCAGGCGCAGGCCGAGCTCGGCGAGGGCGAGTGGATGCTGGAGGCGTTCACCCGCTGGCACCTGGCGGTGGCCGGGTGGCTGCGCGGCGAGCTGGCCGAGGCGGAGCGAGCCGTTGCCGCCGGCGCCGACGGATGGTCGGACATCGGCGAGGCCGGCCTGGCCGCATGGAGCCGCCAGTACCTCGGCCAGCTCCAGCGCGCCCAGGGCCGCCTCGACGCCGCGCTCGCGACCTACCGGCGGGCGCTGGAGCTCACCGCGCCGCCAGGCCGGCCGGCCCTGCCCGCGGCGGGCATCGCCCAGGTGGGCATGGCCGAGGTGGCCTACCAGCGCGGCGAGCTCGACGCCGCCCTCCGGCACCTCACCGAGGGCATCGCCCGGTGCCGCCAGCTCGCCTACACCCAGCCGCTGGCCACGGGGCTGGCGACCCTGGCCTGGATCCGGCAGGCCGACGGCGACGCCGCCGGTGCCCTGGACGCCATCGAGCAGGCGGGACGGGTCGCGCCCAGCCCGACCGTGACCAGCCTGCTCAACCCGGTCCCGGCCCAGCGGGCGCGGCTGTGGCTGACCCAGGGCGACCTCGCCGCGGCCGCCGGGTGGACGGACGAGCGTGGCCTCGGCCCGGACGACGAGCCGAGCTACCCCCGGGAGCCGGAGTACCTGGTGCTGGCGCGGGTGCTGCTGGCCCACCACCAACCCGACCAGGCGCTCGGGCTCCTGGACCGGCTCCTCGCCATGGCGACCGCCCAACGCCGGACCGGCAGCATCATCGAGATCCAGAGCCTGCGGGCGCTGGCGCTGACGGCATGCGATCAGGACACCAGCGCCGTGGCCGTCCTGGCCGAGGCGCTCACGCTGGCGGCGCCCGAGGGCTGGCTGCGGGTCTTCGTCGACGAGGGCGCGCCGATGGCCACCCTGCTGCGCAAGCTCGCCGGAGCCGCCGCCAAAGGCCAGGCCCCGGCCGCGACGCGGCTGCAGGGACCCTACCTGGACCGCCTGCTGCGCGCCTTCGAGCAGGCCGGCCTGCGCGTGCTGCCCCGCCCCAAGCCCGGCGGGGCGGCGCTGGGCGGGCTGGTGACGCCCCTGACCGGTCGCGAGCTGGAGGTGCTGCCGTTGCTGGCCGACGGCCGCTCCAACCAGGCAATCGCCGATGCGCTCGGTCCTGCTGGGCCGGCGGCTGCTGGCGGCCAGGCGACCCTGAGGACAGGCCGGGTCGCTGTGGAACCACGCCAGCCCGGCTCCAGTTCACCCTGCTCACCCCAGCTCCTCGTCGAACGGCGCGCGATGCAGCTGCTGGCGCAGGCGGCCAAGCCCGGCCCAGTCGACTTCCGCCCAGTTGACCATCCACTCGGCCGCAGCGCGGTCGCCGAAGTAGCGGCGGACCATGTTGGCGCCGATGCGGTCGCCGCCAAACAGCGGTGCGCACGCCCGGTTGGCGGCAACGACGTTCCAGCGCACGGCTGGGACCTGCGGGTCGCCGCGGACCTCGCCCAGACCGCGGCCCCCACCGAGCAGGAACTCACCGTGCTGCGCGCCCTGACCGGAAAGGACGCACCGGCATAACCGCCCCCGTGCCCGGCCGGATAGCCCAGTTCGGCAGGACGCCGGCCCGATCCGCGCCGCCGACCTAGCCCGGCTGTAGAGGAGAGATGGGTAGTCATATTCTGTTAGGTCACGGTGATCGCCCACCGCTGACAAGACCCGTCGCCGACGGCGAGGAGGGAGACCCATGACGACCGCCTCGACCCCCACCCCCACCCCCACCACCGCCGACAGCGGCGACGGCAGGACCGCGCTGCAGCGGCGGGTGGACGCCTTCGCCTCGGACGTGCTCGGGCGCATCAACCAGGCGATCATCGACCACAACATGACCTATGAGGAGTACGACGCGGTCAAGCAGTGGCTGATCCGGGTCGGCGAGGCCGGCGAGTGGCCCCTGTTCCTGGACGTCTGGGTGGAGCACACCGTTGAGGAACTGGCCGCGCACAGCCGCCACGGCAGCCAGGGCACCATCCTCGGCCCCTACTGGCTGCCCGGCGCTCCCGAGCTGCCGGCCAAGGCGACCCTGCCGATGCGTGCCGACGAGCCCGGGGACCGGCTGGTGCTGCGTGGCCAGGTGCGCAGCCTGGACGGCAGCCCGATCGGCGGCGCGACCCTCGACATGTGGCAGGCCGGCGCCGACGGCTTCTACTCCGGCTTCCACCCCGACACCCCCGAAGGCAACCTGCGCGGCAAGGTCGTCACCGACGCCGAGGGCCGCTTCGAGGTCGAGACGGTCCTGCCCGGGCCGTACACGATTCCGCTGGAGGGCCCCTGCGGGGAGCTGTGCCGGGCCGCCGGCTGGAGCCCGTGGCGGCCGGGCCACCTGCACCTGATCGTCGGCGGCCCCGGCCACGACCCGCTGACCACCCAGCTGTTCTTCGAAGGTGAGGAGTACCTGGACAACGACGTGGCCTCGGCGGTCAAGCCCGAGCTGATCCTCTCCCCGGCCGAGGAGCCCGGCGACGGCGGCGGCCGGCGTCTTGGCGTGACCTACGACTTCGTCCTCGACCCGGTGCCCGCCTCGTGACCCCGGTCGTGGTCGAGTCGGTGGCCACGACCCTTGTCGACCTGCCGTTGCGGCGGCCGCACCAGTTCCGGGACACCAGCATGGACGCCCAGGCGGTGCTGCTGGTGCGGGTCCGGACCCGCGACGGGGTGGTCGGCGCCGGCGAGGGGGTGGTGCCCGGCGGGCCGTGGTGGGGCGGCGAATCGGTCGAGACCATGCAGGTGGTGGTCGACCGCTACCTGGCCCCGCTGGCCGTGGGGGCCGACCTGACCCGGCTGCCGGCGCTGCGCGAGCGCATGGACCGGATGGTGGCGGCCAACCCCTTCGCCAAGTGCGCGCTGGAGACGGCCATGTGGGACGCCTGGGCCCGCACCCTGGAGCTGCCGCTGCACGCGCTGCTGGGCGGCCGCTGCCGCGACTCGCTCCCGGTCACCTGGGCGATCGGCGCCGCCGACCCCGACATCGTGGTCGAGGAGGCCCTGGCCAAGGTGGAGTCGGATGGGCATGGCAGCATCAAGCTCAAGATGGGCGCGCTCGAGCCCGCCGCCGATGTCGCCAGGGTCGAGAAGATCGCCGCCTCGCTCGCCCAGGTGACCAGCGTCCGGGTCGACCTGAACGGCGCCTGGGACGAGCTGACCGCGACCCGGCTGCTCCCGCGCCTGGAGCAGGCCGGCATCGACCTGGTCGAGCAGCCGACCCCGGCCTGGGACGTGGACGCGCTGACCCGGCTGTGCGCGCTGCTGCGGATCCCGGTGATGGCCGATGAGTCGCTGGGCAGCGACCACGACGCGCTCATCCTGGCCGCGCGCCGGGCGGCCGACGTCTTCTCGCTCAAGATCGGCAAGTCGGGCGGCTACCTGGTCACCCGGCGGATCGCGGCGGTCGCCCAGGCGGCCGGGATCCCCTGCCACGGCGGCACCGGGATCGAGAGCTCCCTCGGCGCCCTGGCCGGCGCTCACCTCATGTGCGCGCTGCCGGCGGTCACCTATGGGAGCGAGCTGTTCGGGCCCCTGCTCATGACCGACGGCCTGCTCACCGAGCCGCTGGACTACCGCGACGGGGCCCTGCACCTGCCGGATGGGCCGGGGCTCGGCGTCGACCTCGACGAGGATCGCGTGGCCCGCTACACCCGACCCTGAGGAGGCGCCCGCCGTGCTCTACCTGGTGACCATGGAGGTCCGCATCCCGCCCGACGCCGACCGGCAGGAGGTCGAGCGGCTCCAGGCGCAGGAGCGGCAGCGGGCGCAGGAGCTGCAGCGCACCGGCGAATGGCGGCACCTGTGGCGGGTGGTCGGGCGCTACGCCAACGTCAGCGTCTTCGACGTGGACAGTCACCGGCGGCTGCACGAGATCCTCTCCACCCTGCCGCTCGGCCCCTACCTCGACATCGACGTCACGCCACTGACCACCCACCCCTCGGCGCTGTCGGCCGAGGACTGAGGGGCGCCGGGCGTGGACTACCTTCCGGAGGACTTCGGACCTGACTGTGGCGAATACTGAGTCCACCAACGCAAGGAGCGGGCATGCCAGCCATCAGCGCCGACACCGTCTCCCTACCGCGCATCCCCACCGTGGCCGACCGCCCGGTGGTCTCGGTAACGACCGCCCCCTCCGGCTTCGAGGGCGAGGGTTCCCCGTCCGCCGCGCCTTCGCCGGGGTCGACCTGCCCACCCAGGAGCAGGATTGTCAATTTGCTAGCCGCTGACCTGCACGAATGATCAGGTGGAGGCGATCCGCCGAAGAGCTAGCGCCCGGCGATCCGTAGCAGCGTGCCGGAGTCCGCGACCGATACCCAGATCGCGCCCTCGGTTGCCGCGACATCGATGGGGTGCCCGCCGACCGCGATCGCCTCGACGGCTCGGTTGGTCTGCGGGTCGATGCGCACCACCACCACGTCCTCGGGCTCACCGTCCACGCGGTAGTCGCTGGTGACCCAGACGCCTCCGGCGCCGACCACGAGGTTGCCGGCGCGAAAGCCGATCGGGATTGGCGACCCGACCACCCGGTTCGTGTGGGGATCGATCCGGGAGACGGAGTTGTCGTGCCAGTTGCCCACCCAGGCCGCGCCGGCGCCGTAGGCCACCCGGTGTGGCTCGGAGGGGACCGGGATGTGGGCCACGACCTTCGCGCTCGCCTGATCGATGCGGGTCACCGTACCGGCGTCATGGTTGGCCACCCACAACGACCCACCCCCCACGGCCAGGCTCTGCGGGCTGGCGCCGGTTCTGACCGGCCGGCCCGCGACCCGGTTGGTCCGCGGGTCGATCCTCGCCACGCTGTCGCCGCCGCCGCCCGAGTTGGGCACCCAGACAGCCCCTGGCGTGACCGCGAGGTCGAGCGGCGCCCGGCCGACCGTGATGGTCGCCACCGGGCGGCCGGTCGCCAGGTCGATGCGGGTCACCCGATCCTCGCCCGCCGCGCCGAGGTCCCCGGGGCCGACGCTGGCGACCCACAGCGCCCCATCAGCGACGGCGATTGCCTCTGCGTCCGCAGGGACCCGTAGTGGCCGGCCTGCGGTCGCGTTGGTTGCCGGGTCGATCCGAACCACCGTGCCGGCGGCGTGCACCCAGAGGGCCCCGTCACCCACGGTCATCCGGCCGGCGCCGGGAAGGGGGATGACCGCGGCGAAGCGGCCGCGGTCGAACCCCGGCACGGTGGCACCGGTGCCGGTGAGCGTGGTCGGCGGCTGGGTCGATCGTGGGGTGCTCGTGGTGTCGGCGCACGCGGCCGCGACGAGCAGCACCGCGACGACCAGCGTCTTGTGCCGGCGTGGAGCGCCGGGCGGCGATGAACAAAGGTTGCCGAGGGTTGGCATGGCGCACCTCCCCTCGAGGGCTCCAGAATGGGCCATCCTCCCTACACCGGATGCGCCTGGCCAGTTCCCTTCGACCGCAAGGTCGCGCCCGGACCGCGGCCTCCTCGGCGTGGCGGCGCAACCGAAGCCACCACGCAGCTGCTGCGACTGGCCTGACTGCTACCGCGGCCCGACTTCCTGGCGGATGTGATCTTCTCCCTTCCTCCGGCAACACAATCACATGATGGACAGCGACCGGCGCGATGACGTCGAACTGGTCGCAGCGGTATTGGCCGGCGACCGTGAGGCGTTCGGCCCGCTGCTGACACGCTGGCAGGCGAGCATCCTGAGGCTGTGCCGGCGTCTGCTCGGCCCCGGCCCCCAAGCCGAGGACGTCGCCCAGGAGGCCGTTGTGGCGGCCTTTCTGGGCTTGCCGCGGCTGGCCGACCCGGCCCGGTTCGGCGCCTGGCTCCACGCGATCGCTGCCAACCGCGCCCGCATGGCGCTTCGCCAGCGCCAGCTACGCGCGCTGGAGGGGCCGGCATCCGGCGCTGCTGCGGGGCTGCGCGGAGGCGAGCCCGGCCCCGCTCCGGAGGATGCCTGGGCCAGCCGCGAGATCCACGAGGCGATTCTGGCCGCCCTGCGGGAGCTGCCGCCCGCCACCCGCGAGACGGTCATCGGTTTCTACCTGCTGGGCTACAGCTACCAAGAGCTGGCCGAGCTGCTCGGCACACCATTGAGCACCGTGCGGGGCCGGCTCTACCACGGCCGGCGCCAGCTCCGACAGACGCTTCGGCCCCTGGCCGAGGAGGTGCTGACACCGCGCCCGACCAGGCGAGAGGAGCATCGGATGGAGACCACCGCCCTGATCGACGCCGACGTCGCCTTCGTCGGGCGCCTGGCATTCTCGACCGACTGTGTGATCATGCTGCAAGAACGAGGCGGGCCGCGCCAGCTCGGGCTGGAAGGGGTGGACGCTGCCACCGGCGAGGCGGTCGAGCGGCTGGTCGGTACCGACCAGCCGCTGGCGCCGACCACTCACGACCTACTCGCGCGCCTGGTCGCCGCCCTGGACGGCAGGGTCGAGCAGGTGACCATCCGACGTCTGGTCGGCGAGGCGCTATATGCCGTCATCATGCTGGACCACGGCGGGCGGCGACCCGACGTGGAAGCGCGGCCGGGCGACGCGGTGGCGCTCGCGCTGCTGGCCGGCGCGCCGATCCGGATCGAGGCGGCGGTCATGGACACGGCCGGCTTCGACCCCAACGATCGCCAGCAGCGCCGGCTCCGGGACGAGCTAGAGCTCGAGCGGCTGCGCCAGCGCATCGCCGAGCGCGCCGCCCCGCCACCGCCATCACCGATCGCGCCCCCGCCGTCGCTGGATCCGCAGGTGCGGCAGCAGGTGAAGGATCGCCTGGAGCGCCTACGCGCCGACCTCGACGGCTGGTTGGCGCTGCTGACACATGACAGCGGCACGCTGGTGGCCTGGGCGGGCCCGGGGAACCCAGCAACCATCGCGCGCTACTGCCAGGCCCGCGCCGACCGCGACGCGGACCTGACCCACCTGCTCATGCGAGAGGTGTTCCCACCCGATCAGGTCGAGGCGGTGGTGGTCCGCGCAGTGGGGCAGCTATGGCGGGTTGAGGTCGGGATTGCCGCCGATGAGTCCGACCAGGAGCGCGAGCAGTTCACCCAACGCACAGACCTGGCGGTGCAGGAGCTCGAGACGCTCCTCCAGGCGAGGACGGGTGGCATCAGGCCATCGGCAAATTGCTAGCCGCTGACCTGGACAAATGAATTTGGAAGTTCTAACCGGGAACCTCAATTCGGCCCTCACACAACCCTCAGGGTTGCACCTGCGGCCTGCCTCAGGCGTCGGCGGCTTCCGGCAGGGCTTCGGCATCGCGCTGGCGCTCCGGCTCCTGCGGCGGACCCTCGATGGTGCGCGCTCGAACCAGCCACAGGACCAGCACTGCGCCGACCAAGCTGAGCAGCGCGGCCAGGGTCAGCACGACGTTGAGGCCGGCGAGGAACCCTTGGCCGACCGCGTTGGCGACGAGCTGCCGGACCGGCGGGGCAACCGCGGCCAGGGCCCGGTCCAGGTTGCCCAACGAGGCGGCCTCCAGCAGCTCGCGGGAGCGGTGGCCGCTCGCGGCCGGAGTCCCCACCAGCAGCTCGGCGACCTTGTCGGCGCCGCGGCCGACCAGGACCGCCCCCCAGACCGCGATGCCCACCGCGATGCCGACCTGCCGAAACGTGTCGTTGATGCCGGCCGCCATGCCGCTCTGTTGCTTGGGCACCACGCCCCCGGCCCAGCTGATGCCGATCCTGGGGGCGCTGCCGCCGGGCACCCCGGTCGCCTTCGAGGCCGCCTACGGCTGGGGCTGGCTGGTCGAGCTGCTGGAGGACCTGGAGCTGGAACCGCACCTGGTCCATCCCAGCCGCTGCAAGGCGATCGCCGCCGCCCGGCTGAAGAACGCCAAGGTCGACGCGGCCACCCTGGCCCAGCTGCTGCGGGCGGATCTGCTGCCTGAGGCCTGGATCGCGCCGCAGGAGGTCCGTGATCTGCGGGCGCTGCTGCGCCACCGGGCCAGCCTGATCCGGCTGAGCACCGGACTGAAGAACCGGGTCCATGCCGTGCTCGCCGACCGTGGCATCTCGGCACGCTCGAGCCTGTGGACCGCGCCGGGGCGGGCCTGGCTTGCCGCGCTCGACCTCCCACCGATCCAACGGGCGATCGTTCAGGACTGCTGCGGATTGCTGGACGCCCTGGCCACCCCGATCGGCCGGCTGGAGGGGGAGATCGGCGCCCTGGCCAAACCTGACCCACGGGTCCAGGCGCTCATGGCCCTGCCCGGCATCGGCCGGCTGACGGCCCTGACCCTGGTCGCTGAGATCGGCGACATCAGCCGCTTTCCCTCGGCCCGCAAGCTCTGCGCCTGGGCCGGGCTCACCCCCCAGGTGCGCAACTCCGACCGCAAGGTCCGCCATGGCCACATCACCAAGCAGGGCTCGCCCTGGGTGCGCTGGATCCTGCAGGAGGCCGCCCAGACGGCCAAGCGCCATCCACTGTTCGCCGACACCTATGGCCAGTTGGCCCGCCGCCGCGGCCGCAACATCGCCACCGTAGCCATCGCCCGGCGACTGCTGGCCCGCTGCTTCCACATCCTGACCCAACTGGAGGCCCAGAAGGCATCGGAGAAGGTCGTCACCGGGCGCGCTCGCGTCTTTGCATGAGCCTGCAACACGGCCGTTGAGCTGACTGAGCAGCCCGGGTCCGGACTCCACCGTCATGCGGACCCCGCACCCCGGGGCCCGAATGGGTGCATGCGAGCCAACTCCGCGACGTCGTCCGGGCCTTCTCACCCTCCGACTCCACCCACGACCACGACCACTAGCCAACCCAAACCCCCGCCGAGGGGCCGACCCTTCCACGCCCTTGACAAGGCCCGACCCCATGGGTGCAAGGATGGCACTCGGCACCACGTCGTGGACCACCGGGAACCGACTCATAATCGCTCGGTCGCAGGTTCGAGGCCTGCCAGCCCCCACCCGTCGCCGTGGCGACCGGGAAGCGCTGCGGGTGCTGCTGGCCACCGGCAGCGCCTGCACCGCCAAGGTGAGCGCCACCAACCAGCTCAAGGCGTTGATCATCTGGGCACCTGAGGAGCTGCGGGCCGAGCTGCGTGGGCCGGTGACCAACGACAGATCGGCCGCTGCGCCCTGCTGCGAGATCGGTCGGCCAGGTCGCTGCAGCACCGCATGACCGTCCGGGCACTACGCTCGACCGCCCGCCGCATCCAGCTGCTGGCCGCCGAGGCCGCCCACCTGCGGTCGCCCGGCAGCTGTTCAAGCTGCTGGAACGTTACGGGGACGCGGCCCTGGAGGTTGCTGCAATGCGCTGACCGGGCCCGGGTCAACGGCGGCCTGGGCGCACACCGGGTGATGGGGTGGGTCGCAGCCACAGCGACGCCTGGACTGGCTGTACGGTCTCATCAACGACCGCGAGCAGCTCGGTCGAGAGGGTGTCGAGCTCGATCTGGTCGCGCAGGCGGGCGCTGAACGCCGCCACCGTCCGGGCAGCGTCGTAGCGGCGCCGGTTGAAGCGTCGATCGACCAGGCCTTGGATGCGGCGCCGGGCGGGCTGGAACAGGGCCGCCACGACCAGGGTTGAGGCGGCCACCGCCAGCTCCGACTGCTGGTCGGCCGGGTTGAGCAACTGGCTGAGAGCGAACACCAACCCGGCGTAGACGCCTGCGAGCAACACGGTGAGCGACCCATAGACAACGGTCCGGTTGACCAGCCGGTCGATGTCATACAGGCGATAGCGCAGCACCGCGATGCCAATCGCCACCGGGAGCGCCGAGACGATCGCAGCTGCGATCAGGTTCCCGGCCGGCTCGGCCACCGAGGCGCCGACAAAACCGGCCGCCGGCAGCAGCAACAGCAGCGCCGTGCCGTAGGCGAACCACTTCAACTGCTGGCGTTCGGTGCCCGTGGCCCGGCGGAACCGCACGATCAGCGAGACCAGGGCGGCCAGGACCAGCACCAACAGGACCGGAATCGCCGTGTCATAGGCGAGCTTGAGCAGGCCGGCCAACGGTGGGATGGCCATCGGGTTGGGCGGCAGGCCAGGGCCGGGTGGGCCAGGCAAGAAGGGACCCGAGAACGCCGCTAGGACGAGCACGGCGCCGGCCGCCCATGCGACTGGGCGCCAGCGACGCGATGGTAGCCGGCCGGTGGGGAACAGCAGCAGCAGCATCGCCAGCAGCGCCCAGGACAGCTCCCAGCACAACTCGCCCAGCTCATACAGCACCACCCAGCCGGGCCCCAGGTCGGGGTCGTTGGAAAGGACCGAGGTTGCTGATGGGCCCCCGAACCCGGCGAGGATCTGTGCCAGGCCGATGGCGTAGCAGAGCCAGCCGATGACGTTGCCAGGACGCCGGGAGATGACCACGGCTCCGACGGTCACGAAGGCCAAGGAAGGGAGGCTGACCAGCGACGCCCCGACCTTTTCTGTGGCTGACAGCGCTTCGTCGCGCATGACGAAGAGCACAAGGACAACGGTCAGGCACGCGGCGGCCAGCAGCCAGGCGCTCCAGCCTAGCCATGGAGCAGTGCGTCTTATCCTCCCTCGCCCGCTCATGGTGGAGAGTGTCCGCTACGACCGTCTCGGCAGCGTTACGAGCACCGTGATTATCGTGTGCCAGTCCCTTGACAGAAGCAGCCTCGTCACTGTGATGCTTCGCGGCCCGGCGGCGCCAGGGTCGGTGTCAGCGCCCCTCGGCGCCGAGCTGACGCAAGACGCTGCGGTGGTCGGTCTGGATCCACTCTTCGGCGAGGCGGCCATCGTCGTCGTGGCGGAAGATGTCGATCAGGTCGAACACGACCGGGTCCCCGGTCGGGGGGAGCGGTCCGACGGGGCTGTGGGTGAACTCGCGCACGAACCTCCCGGCGATCGAGGTCTGGCAGGCGACGTGGTTCCCCTCGACGAGGACGATGCCGCGGGTGATGGTGAGGTCGTCGAAGGCAGCTCGCATCTCCTTGTGGTTCTGGCCGCTGGGGCCGGGTGGAAGCCCAGGCGGCGCTGCGTTGGCGGTCCCCGTCCGTTACGCGCAGCCGGCAGGCCGACTCGTGAGCAGTCTACGAGAACCCGGCACGGGCCTCGCGCCCTGGCCTGGGCGGCGCCCGGGCCCTAGTCGTCCTCGCTGTCGTCCCCGGGTTCCTGGCCGGGTGCGCCCTCGTCGTCGTCCTGCTCGTCCTGCTGGTCGTCGCCGCTACCGGCCCGGGAGGTCAGGACAACCGCCGTGCTGAAGTGGGCCAGGGCCTGGCGGAGCCGACCAACCGCCGCTCCCCGGACCTTGCCGCTGGTGATGAGCTCGTCTGTCTTGTGCTGCAGGTCGTCCAGCTGGTCGCGGGCGTCGGCGCCGTGGCCGGTCTGGGCGGCGTCGGCGATCTCGTGGGCCTGATCGACCAGGTCGTCGGCGTCGGGATCGACAGTACCCTGCCGCTGGCCGGTGGTGATCACCTCGGTCAGGTCGGCCAGCGCCGCACGCAGGCCGAGCGGGACGGACGAGGGTGGCGTGGAGCTGGTCGGGGTCGCGGCGGTCGTGGTGGATGGGGGCCTGGTGGTGGCCGGGGCGGCGGCCGAGGCGGCGGTGGAGGCAGCTCCGCTGGGCCGCGAGAGGGTTGCGCGGGGTTGGGAGGTCAGCGCCGCCTGGTGGGCCGGCGCTGGTGCCGGCTGCTGGAGCCGGCCGGTGGCCGCGACCGCGACCCCGGCGATCGTCAGCAGGGCGACCACGACCACGAGCGCTGCTTTGCCCCCAGACGACCTGCTGGGCCTGCCCGGCTGTGACAGCTCGGGGGGATGGGTGTGGCTGCGGGCCGCGAAGGCGGCCAGCACCGCCTGCTCGGTAGCCAGCTCGTCGCCGGTTGGTGGGCCGCTGGCGGCGGCCAGCAGCCTGGCCACCTCGCCATAGCCAGGCGGGGCGTCGGCCGGGTCCAGCCGGCCGGCCAGCAACCGGTCGGCGGTCTCTTGGTCCAGCGGCGCAGGCATTGGCTTCCGCGAGGTGAGCAGTCGGCGCATGGTGCTTGCAAGAGCGCGGGCATGGCTCATCGCGTTACCCGCCTCTCTGTACCAAGGGTCGACGCCAGCCGGCCGGCGAGGCGGCGAAGGCCGCGGTGGGCGAGCACCCGGACCGCGCTCGGGCGCCGCCCTGTGATCTGGGCCACCTCGGCCACCTCCAGGCCGTCCAGCACCCGCAGCGCCACCACCTCAGCCTGGCTGGGGGGAAGGGTGGCGAGCAGGGCGAGCGCCGCCCGGGTCGCCTCGGCCTCCATCACCTCGGCGGCCGGGTCGTCGGGTGCCGCCCGCTCGCCGGCCAGCTCAGGGCCAAGCGGTTCGGTTCGGCGGCGGGCCGACCGTCGGTGCCAGTCGATCGCGCGATGGCGGGCGACGGTGAACACCCACGCCCGGAACGCTCGCTCGTCGCCACCGAACCGGCCCAAGCTGTCGATGATCGACAGCCAGCTGTCGGCAGCCAGGTCCTCGGCCGCCGAGGGCGCCGCCACCCGCAGATACCGAAGTACTGCCGGGTGCAGATCCCGCCACAACACCGCGAACGCCTGCTGGTCGCCGCGCTGGGCCGCCGCCAGCAGCTCCGGAAACGACGGCCCGATCATGACCGCCGCCAGGACGCACCCCCACCCTGTCGGACATCGGGGGGCCGGGCGGCGCGATCGTGCGGGGTGCGGTCACCGATGGTCACCGGCGCCTCCTGGGAGTTGACGGGCAGCGGCCCGTTGGCGGCAATTCCTCGGTGGGTGAGCGTCAGGGGCCAGTTCGCTGGGGGTCTGGTACTGAGAGAGGCGTTGGCGCCTCCTCGAGGGATACGGTCGGTCCGGCTCAGCCCTGGCCGGACCACGCAAGGGATGGATCGGACCATGCCGTGGACCTGGCCAGTCCTAGCCGCCTTCCCAACTGCCAGTGGATGCCGTAGCGGCGCGACAGGCCGGCCTCGTTGGCCGCGTCCTCGAAGGTGTGCCAGGAGATGGTGACGTCGGCGGCCGGCACCCCGGCCCGGGTGTCGGTAGCCGGCTCCACGAACGAGGTGCCCTTCCTGACGGTGGCGCTGGCACCGAGCATCGACCCGTTGGCGTCCTGGTCCAGGGCGTGGCGGTGGCGGCGCGACAGCCACTGGGCCATCAGGTTCCAGTGCCCGGGCGGGGTCTCCGACCCGGCCCGTCGGACCAGTACACGGCGATGCTCTTCTTGCGGTCGTTGAGGCCGGCGCTCTCGGCCAGGATGTTGTCGGCGGTCTGCGCCACAGACCTGGGCGGGTTCGGTATCTGGGTGTTGGGGATGGTGGCGGGGTTGAACGGAGTCACGTTGCGCCAGTGGGGCCGCCTGGCCGGGCTGCGGCTGCCAGCGCCAACGGGTCGACCAGCGGGGCCGGCGCGGGCAGGTACAGGCAGCCGCCCGGCCCGACCAGGGTGGCCAGGTGGGCCACGATGGCGTCCTCGGCGCCGCCATTGTGGGCCAGCACGCGCCGCAGCATCACCACCTCCAACGACCCGGCCTCCAGGCCGGTCTCCTCAGCCCGGCCCTCCCGGACGGTGACGTTGCCCAGGCCGGCGGCGGTGACCAGGGCGCTGGCGGCGGCGGCCGCATGGGGATCGGCGTCGACCTTGTCGCCCCGGCGAGCGGTGCCGAACGTCACACCGGGCCGGTGATGGGCGGCATCGCCTGGATGGACCCGGCCCCGCATCCTGCGCATGGACCTACGGGCACCGTCCCGATCGGGGGGATCATCATGCGCCACGCCCTCATCAGCATCCGCCTGTTGGACCAGGCCCGCGACCACGCCATCGCCCAGGCCGAGGCCGACGAGCGGCTGGAGCACCAGGCCCAGGCGAAGCTCCATCCCAAGCCCGCCGAGCCGGGCCGGGTCGTCACCCTGGTCCGCCGCGTCCGCGCCCTGGCCACACGGACCACCTGACCGCCGCAAGGAGGAACCGATGCGGGTGCTGGTCACCGGTGGGACCGGCTATGTCGGCTCCCATACCGTGGCGGCCCTGGTCGAGGCTGGCCATGAGGTGCGCCTGCTGGTCCGCGCCCGCGAGCGGGTGGCTCCGGCGGTGGCGCCGCTGGGGCTGCGGCCCTCCGATCTGGACACGATCGTGGGGGACGTCACCGACCCGGCCGCGGTCGAGGAGGCCGTGCGGGGCTGTGAGGCGGTGGCCCACGCCGGCTCGGTCTACTCCCTGGACAGCCGCGACGCCGGCCGCATCCGCCAGGTCAATGTGCGCGGCACCGACCTGGTGCTCGGGACCGCGCACCGGGCTGGGCTGGACCCGATCGTGTACGTCTCCAGCATCGCGGCGCTGCTGCAACCCAACGGCCAGACCCTGACCCCCGACAGCCCGATCGGCCGCCCACCCGGTCCCTACCTGGGCTCCAAGGCCGACGCCGAGCGGGTCGCGCGTCGGTGCCAGGAGGCTGGTGCGCCGGTGGTGATCACCTACCCGGGGGGGTGTCTTGGCCCCCACGACCCCCAGCTGGGAGCCGGGCTCCGGCAGGCGCGCAACATCCTCAAGGGCCGCTACCCGATCAGCCCGTCAGGCGGGATTCCGATTGTCGATGTGCGCGATGTGGCCAAGGTCCATGCCGCGGTCCTTGCGCCCGGCCGCGGGCCTCGCCGCTATCTGGCCAGCGGCACCTTCCTGGGCTTTGCCGATCTGGTGGTGGGGTTCGCGGCGGTGACCGGCCGCCGGCTGCCGAACATCACCCTGCCGGCCCGGACGCTGCTGCCCGTCGCCCGCGTGGTCCAGCTGATCCAGCGCGTCACGCCAGTCCACATCCCGGTGGAGTTCGAGGGCGCGTACTTCTGCCGGTGCGCCAACCGCTGCGATGACACCAAGACCCGTCAGGAGCTGGGTGTTACCCCACGCGACCTGGAGGTGACGCTGGCCGACTCGGTCCGCTGGCTGGTCGCCCACGGCCACATCTCCCGCAGGCAAGCCGGCCAGCTCGCAACCGCCTGACTGCCTCAGAGTCGGAAAGGCCGCAAGTCCCAGGCGAGCTTGCTTCGGCCTGACGCCAGCGCGATCCCAAGGTCGCTGTTTCGCAGGCCGCTGTCGACCTGGTCGAGTCGCCGACGCGGTTGTCGGAGGCGGTGACGTGGGGTACGGACGTCCCGGTTACCGCAGCAGCGGGAAGATCGTCGCGTTGACGACAACACCGAGGGCGACGCCGGCC
>Ga0081538_10003100_pt1 | contig 15806 bp, 15 predicted proteins | sample TabmetS5T2R1_FD_71022 | JGI IMG/M metagenome (GOLD analysis project Ga0081538, IMG submission 71022) | Tabebuia heterophylla rhizosphere microbial communities from the University of Puerto Rico - S5T2R1 | ecosystem: Host-associated > Plants > Roots > Rhizosphere ... | reverse complement strand
TGGACCACCTGGGCACATTCAGGCCTCGAACGTGTAAAGCGATGTGGCAGTCCCAATGCTCACCGACAGGGGATGGTCAGACACCTACAGAAAGGGGCTTAGGGGGGGCACAAGCACCTGGGTCGACAGACGCGGGCGGCGTGTTCTACCTATGAAGGTTGCAGCTCCTTCTCCAACAGTGACAGCATCGCGCTGGCCTTCTCCTCGATGAGATTCTTCTCGGTCTCTTTCTCGGCGCGCAGCTGGAAGAGCTCTTCGGCGATGTTGAGGGCTGCCAGAATAGCCACGCGGGCGATGCGCTCGTTATAGAGCACGTTGGACAGGCTCATCGTTGATGGCACTGCCTCACGCATTCTTTGGTCAACAAACTCGGCGAGCTTCAAGGTCATCTCGGGATCAGCATCGCCCCGGAGGCTCAAAGTTTGACCGAAGATGGTCACCTCCATGTGTGTCTTATCTTCGCTCATAGCCACCCCTCATTTGCAACAGTACCATCTTTTGCGTCACGACGACCACGGGTAAGAGTCTTTCCACTCCCCGCCTCGGCTTCGAGGTGAAGCTAAGGGGCTGGGGCAAGGCTCAGGGCAGTTCGAATGTCTCCAGATGCTTCAGCATGCCCTCGACTTTGTTGCGAACGATCTCACGTTCGGCGACTAACTGTTTGTATTCCTCTTGAATCGTCAGCAAACGTTCGTTTTCCTCGCGCAGATGCCCCAGTTCATCGTCCTTGGCCGCTCCCTCCTTTTCGAGGGTCTCAACCCGGCTCTGGAGGTTGTCACGCTTCTCGCGCAAGTCGGCCAGCATGTCGAGCATCTTGGTAATCCGGGCCTGCAACACATCCAGAGCTTCAATTCCCTGCACGGCCATCGTCGTTTCCCCCTTCCTGCCCACGGAGTTGTGCACCAAATCGCTGGCGTAGCTGCTCCACGACTCGTGTTTGGATGCCGTTCACTTCCTCATCAGTCAATGTGCGGTCGTCAGCGCGATACGTCAGGGCGAAGGTGAGACTTTTCCGCCCAACGGGCACTGGCTTGCCGGCATAGACGTCAAACAGGCGGACCTCGCGCAACAGTTCCGGATGGAAATTTTCGATAAACATCAAGATTTGACCAGCCTGCACCCCCGCATCCACGATGATTGACACATCGCGGGTGACCGCGGGGAAGCGTGGGATCGATCGATATTGTGGGGGTGACGCCCCTTGATCGATCAACCGGTCGAAGTCGATCTCAGCCAGCGTCACGGCTTGACCGAGATCGAAGGCTGCCAGGACCGTGGGATGGATTTCACCCACGACCCCGATGGGCTCATCGCCCCTGGTGATGCGCGCCGATCTGCCCGGATGGCAATATGGCACTGGCACGGCGCTGACCGAGAAGGGTTGCAGCCTGAGGCGGCCGGTGATCATTTCCAGCGCCCCGATGAGGTCATAGAGGTCATGCGGCCGCGCCGGCTCTCCCCAATGCTGATCACCAGACGTGCCGGTTACGGCCAGACCAAGGACTTGGGGTTCTCGCGGTTGCACGCCATTCTGGCGGCGGAAGACCCGGCTGAGCTCGAAGATCATCAGGTCGCGAAGGTCCCGATTCAGGTTCAGCGCGATCGTCCGCAATAGGCTCGGGATCAGGGTGGTGCGCAAGACGCCGGCTTCCTTGCTCAGCGGGTTCCGCAGCGGCACAACGCTCCGTAACAGGTCATCGTCAGGGAGTTGTAACCGGTCCAGGTCCTCCTCCGGCATGAAGCTGTAGTTGATGACCTGCGTATAACCGCAGCCAAGCAAACACTCGAGGACTTGACGTGTCGCCTGGCGTTGTGGAGAGCGCGGGACCGCTTCGAGGCGCACGTGCGGCAGGGAAGTCGGGATCGCCTGGTAGCTGTGGAGCCGTCCCACCTCCTCGATGATGTCGATCTCCTGTGCCAGATCACGCCTGAAAGACGGCACTTCCACTTCCACCTCGGTGCCGGAGCGCACGGCGGTGGGGAGCCGGAGCTGAGAGCAATACTGTCCGATGGCCTCGCGCGTCAGGTCCACGCCGAGGACCGCATTCACCCGACCCACGCGTACGGGAATTCGGTGAGCCGCATAGCGATTGGCGGCCACATCGATGCGGTCTTTCGCCACCCTCCCACCGGTCAGACGTGCGATCAGGGCGGCGCAGCGATCGAGCGAGCCGATGAGCCCGTCGAAATCGGCGCCGCGCTCGAAGCGATAGGACGCCTCCGTCCGCAGTCCCAGCCGTTTCGAGGTGCGGCGGATGTTCTGCGGCTGGAAATAGGCGCTCTCGAGCAGCACCATGGTGCTGCTCTCTCGGATCTCGCTGTTTTGGCCGCCCATGACGCCCGCGATGCCGACAGGACGGTCGGCATCGCCGATGACCAGCACATCGGGATCGAGGGTGCGCGCGATGCCATCCAACGTCACACAGGGTTCCGCTGGCCGCGCCACACGCACGACAATACGGCGTTCGTGCAGGGTCTCATAATCGAAGGCATGCAGCGGATGCCCGAGCTCCAGCAACAGGTAATTGGTGGCGTCCACCACATTGTTACGCGGACGGGTACCGCATACCAGCAGGCGACGTTGCATCCACAACGGCGACGGACCGACGTGGACGTTGGTGATCAGCCGGGCGGCATAACGCGGACAGAGGTCCGGCGCTTCGACGGTCACCGACGTCAAGGCGGCAATCGCCTCCCCCGTTTCGAGCACGCTGGTGTCCGGAGGCTTCAGCGGCACACCGGTTAAGGCGGCGATCTCGCGGGCGATGCCGAAGATGCTAAGACAGTCGGGGCGGTTGGGGGTCACATTGACTTCGAGGGCGACATCACGCAGCCCAAGCTGGTTGGCCAGAGAGGTGCCAGGGGTGGCGGTGGAGGGCAAGATCAGAATACCAGCCGAGGTATCGCTGAATCCCAACTCCGCGGCGGAGCACAGCATGCCTTCAGACATCACTCCCGCCACTCGTTCCGCCGTGATATGCTGGCCATTGGGCAGCACCGCCCCCACCAGCGCTACCGGGACGAAATCCCCAACGGCGATATTATGCGCGCCGCAGACGATCGTCAGGGTCTCAGTCTCCACCTCAACACGGCAGACCAGCATGCGCCCTGTGCTGGGATGGACGGCGATGTCGGCAATCCTCCCGACGACGATGCGCTCGAACGGAGCGCCCCAGTCCTCCAGCTCTTCGACTTCCAGCCCTGCCATGGTGAGCCGATCAGCCACCGCCTGCGGCGTCATCTCAACGGGCACAAACTCTCGCAGCCACTCAAAACTCACCCGCATGATTTACCATCCTAGGCGCGTCGATCTTGATGAACATCGCAGCCTGATGCACTCTACCTCCCCTCCCGCCTTCTCATTGGGAGAGAGCTCGGGTGAGGGGAAGAGAGTCGAGGTAACCATACGCCCTCACCCAAACTCTCTCCCAGAGGGAGAGGGAAACCTGCTTTCCCGGGGAATGACCCGCTCCGACCCTCGGGGGGAGTGGCACAGGAGAGATACTGCTCGATGCTTTCACGCTTCCACCTAGCAAGGACGTTAGGAAGCACTAGATGTGTGACCGCAGGGAGCTAGAACTGTCGGAGGAACCGTAGGTCGTTTTCGTAGAAGAGACGGATGTCATCGATCCCATACTTCAGCATCGCCAGGCGCTCAGCACCCATCCCAAACGCGAACCCCGTATAGGCTTCCGGATCGTAGCCGACGAAGCTGTACAGAGCAGGATTCACCATCCCCGACCCCAAGATCTCCAACCACCCTGAGCCACAAAGCTGGCAGCCACTTCCCTGACACTTGACGCACTGAATATCCACTTCAGCACTGGGCTCTGTGAACGGGAAGTAGCTAGGGCGAAAACGCATTTTGACGGATGGCCCGAAGAACTGCTGGATGAAGATCTCCAATACACCCTTCAGGTCAGCGAGCGAGATATGACGGTCGACCATCAAGCCCTCGATTTGGTGGAACATCGGGCTATGGCGCACATCGGCATCGCAGCGATACACTTTCCCCGGCACAATGATGCGCACGGGCGGCGGCTGTTTCTCCATGACACGGATTTGCACCGGGGAGGTGTGTGTCCGCAAGACCACCTCATCGGAGATGTAAAACGTGTCTTGCATGTCCCGGGCCGGGTGATCGCGCGGGATGTTCAGGGCTTCAAAGTTGTAGTAATCGAGCTCGGCTTCCGGCCCCTCGGCGACCTGAAAGCCGAGTCCATGGAAAATCTCCTCGACGTCCTCAAGGACCTGCGTCAGTGGATGCTTATGTCCGCGCGCCGGAAGGCGGCTGGGAAGCGTCACGTCGAGGGCCTGGCTGAGCAGGGTTTTTTGCAGCTGCTGTGATTGCACCTCCGCCAAACGGACGTCGATGAGCTGTTCGATCATCGCCTTCACGTCGTTGGCGACCTTGCCAAGGAGGGGGCGCTCAGCCGGCGGCAGCTTGCCGATCTCACGGACAGCCAGGGTAATCAGGCCTCTCTTACCGAGATACTTGACCCGCAGCTGGTCGATGCTCTTCGCCTCGTCCAGGGTCGGCAGGGTGGTCTCGACCTCACGTTGCCAGGCTTCGAGCTGCGACTTCATTCGGCTGATACCGGTGCAAGGTGCGCTTTGGCGATGACGGCGATCTGCCCGAAGGCGTCAGGATCACGCACGGCAAGCTCGGCGAGCGTCTTGCGATCCAACTCGACTTGAGCCAGCTTCAGGCCATGCATGAAGGTGCTGTACGAGAGGCCATGCAGGCGTGCCGCGGCATTGATGCGAGCGATCCAGAGCTGGCGAAAATCGCGCTTGCGGACACGCCGGTCGCGGTAGGCGTACTTCAAGCCGCGCAAAACCGTGTCTTGGGCGAGTTTGTAGGCACGCCGTCGCGCCCCCCAATAGCCCTTGGCCATCTTGAGCATCTTCTTATGGCGACGGTGTGTCACCGGGCCGCTCGTTGCCCTGGGCATCATGTACTCCTTATCTGAGGCGGTTGATAATCAGCCACCACCGGCGAGGACTGAATATTGAGCACTGAAGGAGAATCGTCCGTGCGCCCCCCGATGATTCAGTCAGCCCCAACGACCCAATCCCGACTTTACAAATATGGCAGCAGGCGGTCCAAGCGATGCGCATCGGTCGCTGGGACGATGGTCGATCCGCGCAAATGGCGCTTGCGCTGGCGCGGCTTATGCGTCAACTGATGGCGCATAAACGCATGCTTCATCTTATATTTGCCGGTCGCCGTCTTGCGGAACCGCTTGGCAGCACCTCGTTTGGTCTTCATCTTGGGCATAATGGCCTCGAAAAAAAACTCCCACACCTGTCTTCCAGGTCTCACAGGGGCCGGCAGCTACCCTGGCCGGCGCCAGCGCTCAAGTCTTCTGGTCAATTTCCTGGCGAACTCTGGCCAGCACCTCGTCGACTGGCAAGGGGCCGAGGTCTTTGCCATTCCGCAAGCGTACCGCGACCTTGCCAGCGGCCACCTCCCGGTCGCCCACCACCAGCATGTACGGAATTTTCTCGGTTTGCGCCTCACGGATCTTATAGGAGATTTTCTCGTTGCGCAGATCGGTCTCGGCGCGAACGCCGCATGCGAGCAGGCGCTCGCCCACCTGGCTGGCATATTCACGCTGCCGGTCGGTGATGGTCATGACACGGGCCTGTACCGGCGCCAGCCACAGAGGAAAGGCGCCAGCATAGTGCTCGATCAAAATGCCGAAGAAGCGTTCGATGCTCCCCAGGATGGCCCGATGGATCATGACCGTGCGATGGTGCTTGCCATCCTCCCCCATGTAAGTGAGGTCAAAGCGCTCCGGCAACTGGAAATCGAGCTGAACGGTGGGCACCTGCCATTCGCGCCCGATGGCATCAACCAGCATGATGTCGATCTTTGGCCCATAGAAGTTCGCCTCGCCAGCGGCCCGCTTATAGGGGAGGGCCATGTGCTGCAGGGTGGTTTCGAGGGCCTGCTCCGCCTGGTCCCAGACCTCATCGCTGCCGATGTACTTGGTCCGATCTTTGGGGTCACGCAGCGACAGATCGATCTTGTATTGCTCGAATCCGAACGACTTCATCATGAAAAAAACCAGGTCCAGCACTCCTTCGACCTCGGCGTTGATCTGGTCGGGTCGGCAGAAGATGTGTGCATCGTCCTGCGTCAGGCCGCGGACTCGTAGCAGCCCATGCAACACGCCACCGCGCTCATAGCGGTACACCGTGCCGAGCTCGAAGAGACGCACCGGCAGCTCACGGTAGCTGCGCAGCTTCGACTGGTACACTTGAATATGGAAGGGGCAATTCATCGGCTTGGCCATGTAATCTTGCCCTTCCATCTCCATGGCGGCGAACATATTTTCCTTGTACCAGCCGAGATGGCCGCTCGTCTCCCAGAGCTGAATGCGCCCCACATGCGGCGTATATACCAGCTCATAGCCCCGGCGCAGGTGCTCCTCACGCCAGAAGCTCTCAATCAGATGGCGGACCATCGCCCCTTTGGGATGCCAGAGCACCAGACCAGGCCCCACCGTCTCGTTAATCGAGAACAAGTCCAGTTGGCGCCCTAGCACGCGGTGATCCCGCTTGCGGGCCTCTTCCAACTTATGCAGATATTGCTGCAGCATCTCCTCCGACGGCCAGGAGGTGCCGTAGATGCGCTGCAGCATCTGCTTATGCTCATCCCCGCGCCAGTAGGCCCCCGCCACCCTTAGCAGCTTGATAGCATTGATGCTGCCCGTTGAATGGACATGCGGCCCGATGCACAAGTCGACGAAATCCCCTTGCTGGTAGCAACTAAAAACGTCGCCCTCGAATTCGTCAAGGAGCTCGACCTTGTAATCCTCCCCCCGCTGCCCGAAGTAGTCCCGCACCTGCCCCCGCGGCCACTCCATGCGGTGGACCGTGTAGTCGGCGGCGATGATCTCGCGCATCTTGGCCTCGATACGCTCCAGATCGTCGGGCGTGAACGGTTGTGGGCGGTCGAAATCGTAGTAGAAACCATCGTCGATCGCGGGGCCGATGGTGATCTTGGTCTCGGGGAAGAGGGCTTTCACGGCCTGCGCCATGATGTGGGTCGTGCTATGATGGTAGATCCTCTGCCCCTCGGGATCGTCCCACATAATGGGCTCGACCTTGGCGTCCTCGGTGAGGGGACGGGCGAGATCCCAGGCTTGCCCGTTGACACGCGCCGCGATCAGCTCGGCCGGCACCTGCCGGGCTGGCCCGCACAACACTTCCACCGCCGGAGTCCCAGCCGGCACACGACGCTGCGAGCCGTCGTGAAGTGTAATCGTGATATCGCGCTCTGGCATGGGCGCTGATCCTTCTTGGTGGCTCAACTCCTGCCGACGGGGAGTAGAAGAGCAGGAACACATGGTTGTTGATGAAGGGTTCTGGTAGGCACGGGCGGGATTGAACCGCCGACCTCTTGCGCGTCAAGCAAGCGCTCTCCCACTGAGCTACGTGCCTGTGATCCCAGTATGGCTGGTTATGGTACCCGGCGCGTACAAGCCTGTCAAGCAAACTTTTCGGACGCTTGCGGGCCGGATTTATGAGCTTTTCGGCGTCTCGAACAGCTTCCGCGGACCGCGCATGGTGATGACATCGTCGACGAGGCCGTAATCCTTCGCCTGCTCGCCGGACATGAAGAAATCGCGATCGGTGTCGCGCTTGATGCGTTCGAGGTCCTGGCCCGTGTGCCTGGCCATGATCGTGTCCAGGGCTTCCTTGATGCGCAGGATCTCACGCGCCTGGATCTCGATATCGGTCGCCTGCCCCTGGAAGCCGCCTGCCGGCTGATGGATCATGATGCGGGCGTGCGGCAGGCTGTACCGCTTGCCCTTCGCGCCGGCTGTCAGCAACAGTGAGCCCATGCTGGCCGCCTGCCCGATGCAGATCGTTGACACGTCGGGGCGGATGTACTGCATCGTGTCATAGATGGCCAGCCCTGAGGTCACATAGCCTCCTGGGCTGTTGATGTAGAGGAAAATGTCTTGCTCGGGATCATCCGCCTCCAGAAAGAGCATCTGGGCGATCATCAGGTTCGCCACATGATCGTCGATCGGCGTCCCAAGAAAGATGATGCGATCTTTGAGGAGGCGCGAATAAATATCATAAGCACGCTCCCCACGGTTGGTCTGTTCAATGACCATTGGTACCAACACCATCGCCTCCTTTGCCTGGCGGAAGATGTTCCGGTCAGGCTTGTGTGGTGGACGGCTCAGGCTCCGCCGGTTTGCTCACCTCGGTGACGGTGCACCGGGCCGCCACGAAATCCAGCACCTTGTCCGCCAGGATGTTATGACGGATCGATTCCAGCGCCCCCGCCTGCTCCATCTGACGCCGAATGTATTCCAAACGTTGCTCCGTCCGTTCCGCCAAACGCGCCAGGTGCGCTTCCACGTCGGCGTCGTCGACCGCGAGATTCTCGCGCTTGGCGATCTCCTCGAGTAAGAGTTCGCGTTTGATGCGGGTGATGGCCTGTTCGCGCAGCTGTTGCCGGACCTCATCGCTGATCTGGAGAGGGGGAACCTGGCCCTGTTGTGCACGCACCTGCCGTTGGAGGTCGGCAATGAGCTGCTCGGTCTCGGCCTCGACCATACCAGGCGGGAGATCGAAGGGGTTGGCTTCGACCAAGCGTGTGACGAGGACCTCATGCAGCGCACGGCGCGCCTCACGCTCGGCGATTTCCTCTTGGTTTTTGCGCAGCTTCTCCGTGAGCTCCGCCAGGGTGTCGACTCCGGCCACTTCCTTGGCGAACTCGTCGTTCAGCGCGGGGAGAACACGTTCCTTGATCTCATTGACCACGACCTGGAACATGACTTCCTGCCCCGCCATAGACCGGTTCTGGTAGGTTTCCGGAAACTGCACCGGAATCTCGCGGGTTTCCCCCTTGCGCATACCAACGAGGCCACGCTCGACGCTCTCGATCACCGCCTTCGACCCGACCACCAGCGCGTAATTCTCTGTCTTGCTGCCCTGAACCGGTTGCCCATCGCGAAAGCCTTCGAAGCTGATGAGCACGTAGTCCCCTTCCTGCACCGGCCGGTCTTCGGCGATCGACACCAGGCTGACGTGACGGTTTTGTAATTCCTGGAGTTCGCGCTCGATATCGGCATCAGTCACCGCGCGCACTTCTTTGGTGAGCTCCCAGCCGCCGAAGGTCTGCAGCGCAATCTCGGGGAGCACCTCGACGGTTGCCGTATAACGCAGCGCCTTTTCCTCGTTGAGGTCGATGTCATCGAGCTTCGGCTGCCCGACGGCGCGCAGTCCCTGGTCCTTGACTGCTTGCTGAAATGAGCTGGGAATCAGTTTTTGCACCACTTCATCCTCGACACTGGTGCGGTGGTAGCGTTCGAGCACAGGGCGGGGGATTTTGCCTTTGCGGAAGCCGCGGATGGACACCTTCCTGGCAAGTTCTCGGTAGGCTTGATCCAGCTCCTTTTTCACATTTTCGGGGGCGATCTCGATCTCCAGCCGCCGCGCACAAGCGCCCACTTCTTGAACCTCAACTTTCATGCAACGACTCCTTCATCCAGACCCGCCATGCGCGTCTCGCGTGCCTTCTCGACTGCGCCCCATGTCCGCTGTAGCAACTGGCGTGAGAGCTGTATCGCTGGCCGCGACGGCGGGTGTATGCGAGAGGGGGGACTCGAACCCCCACGGTTGCCCACCAGATCCTAAGTCTGGCGCGTCTGCCAATTCCGCCACCCTCGCCACACACACCTGGAGGCTGATGGCCATTGAGGGATATGCCGCGAAAAGCAATGAGCCGCGAAGGAATCGAACCTTCAACCTACGGATTAAGAGTCCGTTGCTCTGCCAGTTGAGCTAGCGGCCCATGCCTGACATTTCGACGACTTGTGCGTCTTTGCTCAGGTAGGCATTCTGAGATGCTGCGAAAATGGCTGGGACTTTCCTTCGTGCCAACACGGCTGCCTGCTTGCTGGTCAACCGGTAGGTGCGCATCGCGCGCCATCACCGTCATACCTCTGTGCCCCAGCAATGCGTTGACGGGTGGAAGGTCCGCACCCGCCATGACCAACCCCCGGCCAACCCATGGCGTCGATCGTGGAACCTAAAGCCTTGAATGCCTGCCTGACGCACCGCACTTGTATGCGCGATGTGAACTGAGCGATACGGTTGACCCTGTCGAGTGCACAAGACTGCTCCCCTTCAGCGGCGTGTAATTTACCAGACTTCAGCGACATGGTCAAGGTGTCGTTCACGGGCAGGTTGCGGCCTTTCCGATCCTTGGTATCGCCTGCCCGTACCGTTACCACACCCCGCCGGGTCGACGCCCGGCCAAATCAGCGATCGCAGCTCAGACGGCCGGCAAGCGGCAGCGAGGGCTGGCACGACTTCGGATAGCTCATGGGCGTGACGTGTAACAGCTCCCAGCCCTCACCAAATCGGCTGCGACCGTTGCCGATGCGATGTGGCTTCCCTCACCTCAGCCCTCTCCCCTTGCGCAAGGGAGGGCGCGGCCAGCCGCTACGGTATGGCCACAACGTGGGCTAGCTCGGTCATATCGACCACCTGTTCCAGATGCCCCACTGTCTCGATGATCCCGTCGGCCTGCTTGGCGCTGAGCATTGACGCCGTGAAGCGGCGGAACTTGTGGCAGATCTCGTCCCACGTAAACGGATTTCGCGGTGAGCCCTTGTGGGGCTTGGTCGGCAAGGTGTAGCTCCGGCCATCGCATTCCAGGAGCACTTCGGCAGGGTACACGCCCGGCTCCGCATGTGCAGAGGCCTCGACCGGGATCAACTCGATCCGCCGCGCCAGATCGCGCACAACGGGATCCCGCACGGCTTCGTCGTTATAGACGAGCGGGTTGGACAGGTCGCGCGTCAGGGCGACGGCAACGGCGAAGGGGAGGCTGTACTGACCGCCCATAATGGTCTCAGGCTCGCGCACGGCATGGCGTTCGTCCATGATATGATGGTCGCCATGGATGACCACGCGGGTGATGGCCTGGGGATCGACGGGGTGTTCCCGCTTCCACTCCTGGATGACCTGCACCGCGGCTTGGTGTGTGACGTGTGTGGGATAGGATTTGAGCGACGGTGGTTGGATGGCCCAGGTAGTTCCAAGCCCTTCCAGGAGCCTGTCCAGTTTTGCCGGGAGGGAGAAGGCATTGTAATAGCCGTAGCGACCTTCCAGCACTGTGGCCGGGCCGCGGAACCCTTTCTGCGCCAGGAGCGCACTTTCCAAACCCAGTTGGCTGGCTCGGCCTAGATGCAGACGCTTGGTGTCAGCACCGCCCCAGGCGAACTCCAGTAGTCCCGCGCTGCCCGAGCCGGCGATCCCCAGGGCGCTAGTGAGAATCTCCGCGTCGAAGCCATAGAGCTTTCCCACCGCCGCGGCCGCACCAAAGGGGCCCTGGGTGCCTGGGTTGTGAAAGCCACGGGTGGTTTCCAGGCCGACGGCCGTGCGTGCAATGCGGGCGGAGACCTCGAATCCTAGGGCCAGGGCGGTAATGAATGCACTGCCGTCCAAATGCTCGCGTTCGCACACGGCCAGCGCCGCCGGCAAAACCGTGCCGCTGGCGTGCGATCCGGTGAGCGGCTCGCATTCGAAGGCCCCGATCAGCGCTCCATTGGCCAACGCGGCGCGGGAGATGTCTGTGCGCCAGGATTGCTTGATGATCGAAGCTTCTGGTTTTCCTCCCAGCTCACGGACCAACTCTACCACCATCTGGGCCCATGGTTGGGCCGTGCCGATGATGCCCGCGGCGAAGGTGTCGAGCACGATGATCTTGAGATCTCGAATCAGGCTCGGCGGGATATCGGCAAACTGCCGCTGCGCCACGAACTGCGCCAGCGCGCGTGTCTCGTGCATGGTCGCCCTCCTCTGCCAGAGAAATCTGCTCGCAAGTCAATGCGCCCGATGATATACATCTCCTGGTATGTTTGTCACGCGGTGCTTGCCTCATCCTGGCCCTGTCCGGGAAAATAGATCGCCTCCTCTCCCCCTAGGAGCATTGATGCCGGGAAAAGACTCCCTGGAGAGGGGGCATAACCTGCTTGACCTCGGAAAGGAGGAGTCCATGTTCGAAGGATTCGAACAGCGACAGATCACCACCAGCGGCACCACCATCAACCTGGTCAAGGGCGGAGATGGCCCCCCCCTGTTATTGTTGCATGGCTACCCACAGTCGCATGTCATGTGGCACAAGATCGCCCCGCGCCTGGCCCAGGGCTTCACCGTGGTAGCCGCTGATCTCCGCGGCTATGGCGATAGCGGCAAACCGCACGGCGACCCGCAACATCTCAACTATGCCAAGCGCACCATGGCCCAGGATATGGTCGAAGTCATGCAGCAATTGGGCTATGAGTCGTTCCTGTTGGTCGGCCACGACCGGGGGGCGCGGGTGTCACATCGGCTGGCCAAGGATCATCCGCAACGCGTGCGGCGGATGGCGCTCTTGGACATCATCCCGACTCATAAGATGTTCAAGATCGTGAACAAAGAGATGGCGACGAATACCTATCATTGGTTCTTCCTCATACAGCCGTACGATTTCCCCGAGCGCGTCATCGGAGCAGGGGCGGACTACTTCATTCGCTCGCGCTTTGAGCGCTCCAAGGATGCCGCCAAGGCCTTCCCACCCGAGGCTGTGGCGGAGTATGTGCGCTGCGCCTGTGAACCGGCGGCCATCCACGCTATGTGCGAGGATTATCGCGCCGGAGCGAGCATAGACTTGGTACATGACGAGGCCGATTTCGCTAATAAGGTTACCTGCCCGCTCTTCCTTCTGTGGAGTGCCACCGGCTATGTCGGACGCACCCAGGATGTCCTTGGCGTCTGGCGTGAGTATGCCACCGACGTGCGCGGCCAGTCGCTGCCGTGTGGACATCATCTTCCCGAAGAGATGCCGGATGAGACGTATGCCGTGTTGCACCCTTTTTTATTGGGGCAGGGATAGACACCTACAGTAATCCAACAAAATAATTCCAGCTTTTCAGCCCTTCCTTGGTATAAGCGGAAAACGATACCAGAAAGGAGGGCTGAAGATGGTGACGATCACCAACACGACTGTGACGCGAGAGCAGGTATGGACAGCTTTTCGCCGTACCCCTGATGGATGGGTGCGTGAACGTTATCACGCCATTTTGCTGTTGATGGACGGTAAAAGCTGTCCCGAGGCGGCGCGGTGGCTCTCCCGAGATGAGGAGACTATACGTACTTGGGTTCACGCGCTCAATGAGGCTGGGCTCCACGGATTGGAGCGGGCCAGCATTCCTGGGCGCCCGACGTGACTGACGGCGGCGCAGTGGGTGCGGGTCAAAGACGCCGTCCGCCACTGTCCGCGGGAGGCGGGCTACAACATGAGCTTGTGGACGACCAAGTTGGTCCGGCACTTCATCTACACCCGCTTTGGTGGGATATTGCCGGGAGCGGCTGCGTCGGCTGCTGCGCGGGCTGGGATTTCGCTTGCGTCGGCTGCGTCACCGCCACCTGAAGGCTAACTCTGATGAGCAAGCGGCCTTTCGCGCTGAGCTGGAGGGGCTGCTGGCCGGGTGGCCTGAGGACGGCGAGATGATCTTTGTGGATGAGGCGACGGGGCGACGTCACCCGACGTCGACGGCCCGGTGGTGTTTGGTGGAGGATGTCCCTGAGGTCCCCACCGGCGATGACCATACTAAGGTCCATATTCATGGAGCGGTGGCCCCACGGATAGGAGGGACTCACTATCATGTCAGCCCTGTGTTAGGGCAGGAGGAGTTTGCGCAATTCCTGCGGCACTTGTTGGTCTCCTATCCCGGTAAACGGCCGTTGGTCATTCATGACCGCGGCGCGCAGCATAAGGGGACCGGCGTCGCTGAGGTTGTCCGCGAAGCAGCCGGTCGTCTCATCCTCAAGCCGCAGCCGGCATACTCGCCCGAGTTGAATCCCCAAGAACGTATATGGAAATGGTTGCGCCGCGTGGTCACCCACAATCACTGGTTTGCCATCCCCCAGGAGCAAAGCGAAGCGATCCGCAATTTCTTCCGGTACCTCGCCGGCGTGAAAGACCAAGTACGTCTGTTGTGCGGCTTCAAAAACCCAGAATCTTTAGTTGCATCAGTGTAGAAGGACACAAAGAATGTAATGTGTTGTCACCGAGAGCCCCTTGGAGGAACGTAACACCGCAACACCTCCGACCAATTCTAACGATTCTAATGGGTTAGGTGTTGCGCACCCCATCGCAACACCAACGCAACCCCTGAACACCGAACGCAACACCTCCCTGGACCCCGATGACTTCTGGAACCAGGAGGTAGATATGGCGGAGATGGAGGATCTTGATCGAGCCGTTCTCCGGGAGGATCAAGCCCGACACGTCCTCGCACTACTGCGGAAGAGTGGTCCCCAGGATCGTGGGTATGTGGCGCGGCTCTGTTGCGGCGGGAACCCAGCGGTGGTGAATGAGATTCGCGGCTCGCTGGTGAGGACGGGAGAGCTCGTAGTGGAGCGCGGACAAGTGCACTACGCCAGGCCCCTCCCTGGTTCACCCGGTTCTTTCACTCACGGATCTTCTGCCCCGGTAAACTCTGAGGGGTAGGTGAGCGAGGATTGAGACAATCAACGCCAAGAGGAAGGCCGTCTAACAGAGGATCAGGCGGATGAGACGTATCAGTCAAGAATCGTTCGAGGATCAGGTGGTATTAAGGTCGGTCAGGCCCAACCGTTGGAAGGCGGATAGACAACATCAATGGGTCCGCAGGAAGCGGATAGCTATGACGAAGGCGATAACCCGTAAGGATGGTGATGGCCAGTGAGACGGTATCCTTCACTCAGTTGGGAGTACGGGCCGAAGACGAGGGAGATACTGGCTGCACGTGACCCGGCAGCCTTCCTCGAAAAGCCCGTGGACATGGAGCATTTTGAAGAGAGGCGCCTAACGCAGCTTCCAAACGATCCAGAGGAGGTGTCATGGAAAAGTGGCGGGGATGAAGTCGCACGGGAAGGGGGTTCGGCAACGGCCGCGACCGAGTAACATTGACCCCAAGAAGGTAAGGAGGCACGACACACGGGCTGGAAGGACAATTGGCGAGTGGCCTAGGGTTGCCACTGTGCCCACTCTGGCAACTGCGCATAGATTCGCTCACACTCGCGCTCAAGATTCCGCGCTTTACCTTCCAAACCCGCAGCCCGAAAGCGCATGGCTTGTATCCTGGTGTGTGCATATCGGGCGAGTTGCTCAAATACCTTCGCCGTCTCGAACAACGCGTCTTCGGGCATATCGTCCAGGTTAAACATCGCCGCTCCGTCTCCCCCACACCCGGCCTCTGCGGTAGGGCTTCCATTATAACATGGCCCCCGGTGATGAAGCGGACGACCTGGCTTCAATGTGGTGCTCCCGCAGTCCCTGGTATAGTATACGCCGTGATAGGAGAATTACCTTACCCACCTGGTAGAGGTCACCGACCCGATGCCGGACAACCCCACCGAGTAAGTAACCTACCTGCCCTCTGGCAAGGGCTGGAGGGCTCCCCTTCAATAACCCACCAGAGAGGATCGTGAACGCGCCTCATGTCTACCCAAACCCCTACCTACAAAGAGTTCCGCGACTTTGCCCTCTCCCACGGCTACACCGGCCGCACCCTGGCCCCGCATGTCGAAGCCGATGAACCTATCAAAACAGCCACCCGGATACTCGTCCTCCTCACAGGCACCCGCCGGGACGATGAACCCCTGCCCTACCCGAAGCTCTGTCGGCTCTATCATGGGCAAGTGGCAGCCACCAAGGCCATTGTGTCCCCGCTCACCCCTGACGAAGAGACAGTCTGGATTGAATGCCAGTTCAGGACCTGGGCACCGGAGCCTATCATCAG
>Ga0081538_10003099_pt1 | contig 15808 bp, 16 predicted proteins | sample TabmetS5T2R1_FD_71022 | JGI IMG/M metagenome (GOLD analysis project Ga0081538, IMG submission 71022) | Tabebuia heterophylla rhizosphere microbial communities from the University of Puerto Rico - S5T2R1 | ecosystem: Host-associated > Plants > Roots > Rhizosphere ... | reverse complement strand
TCTGCCAGGCGAAGGTGCCCCGCTCCAGCGGCTCGCCGCGGTCCGAGGCCTCGATCGAGACGTCGACCCGGAGCTCGGCGTCGGCCAGGTGGTAGGCGAGGTTCAGGGTGGTCGCGCTGCCCCGCCGGGCCAGCAGCTGGGTGCAGGCCTCGTCGACCGCGATCCGGAGGTCGTCGATCTCCTCGTAGGTGAACTGGAGCTGGGCGGCCAGGCCGGTGGCGGCGGCCCGAGCGACCGCGAGGTAGGCGCCCGAGGCAGGGATCTCAAGGTGCACGGTGGACGTCATACGCTGCTCTCCTACCCTACGGTTCGGCTCAATCCAACCCCGCTCCCAGCGTATCGCGCAAGGCACGTCAACCTGGCGGCCTGGCCACCCAGAGGGTGCGGCCGCGGGCCGGCTGGGCCGGGATGGCCGGCCACATCGGCCGCCGCTCGGCCAGGCCGAGCCCGGCCGCCCCCAGCAGGGCCTCCAGCTCGGCCTCGGAGTAGAGCCGCTGGCGGTAGGTCTCGGCCTCCTCCACGCCCCCGAGCGACCAGCGCAGCCGCTCCACCAGCAGGTCGCCCTCAACCTCGTAGTCGGCGTCCAGGCGCAGGCCGTCGCGGTCGACGTGGCGGCCCGGCTCCCAGCCCTCGTGGACGAACCGGGCCGACAGGGGCTCGACCACCACCGTGCCGCCGGGGGCGGTGGCGCGGCCCAGGTGGGCCAGGGCGGCCACCACCTCGCCGGGCTCGAGCAGGTAGTTGATGCTGGCGTTGAGGACCAGGACCAGGTCGGCCCAGCCGTCGCGGACGGGCAGGGCCCGGAGGTCGCCGGCGATCAGCCGCGGCGGGGACCCGCCGGACGGTGGCTTGGACGCGGCGACCGTGAGCATCTCCAGGGAGAGGTCGAGGCCGGTGACCTCGTAGCCGCGGCTGGCCAGCTCGACCGCGGCGTTGCCGGTGCCGCAGGCGGCCACCAGGACCCGGCGGACGGTCGTCCCCTGGGCGGCCGCGACCTCCAGGCACAGGTCCACGAACCGGTCGTAGGGGGCAGCCCGCCAGACCAGGTCGTAGACGAGGGCGTAGCGCCGGTAGGCGCCCGAGGGGACAGCAGGCACGACCCGATTCTGGCAGATGTGCGGCGCGTTAGAATCACGCCCCATGACCGACGGCAGAATTCCCGAGCCGGCGCGTATCACCAGGCAGCGCACGGCCGTGCTCGACGCCCTCCGCAAGGCGCCCGAGCCGCTCTCGGCCAAGGACCTCCACGCCGCCCTCGGCCGTTCCGTTGGGCTGGCCACCGTCTACCGCGCGCTCCAGGGGCTGGTTGATGCCGGCCGGGTAGACGTGTTCCGGCGTGAATCCGGCGAGGCGCTGTTCCGCCTCTGCAATCCGGTCCATCATCACCATCTGGTTTGCCAGCGCTGTGGCCGGGTCGTCGAGATCGACGCGTGCGGGATCGAGTTGTGGGCGTCCCGGGTCGCGCACCGCCACGGATTCGCCATCACCGGCCACCAGGCGGATGTTTTCGGGGTGTGCACCGCCTGCCAGGCCGGCTCCTGAAACACCGACGCCCGCGCCAATTGGCGCGGGCGTCGGAGTGAGGCGCCTCAGGCCGACTCGGCCTTGCTGTTGGCGCGAGAGCCGCCCCGGCGGCGGCTGGCCACCGCCGTCCGCGAGCTCGAGCCGGGCTTGCGGCCACGCTTCTTGAGCGTCTTGCCCAGGCCCTCGAGCTTGAGGTCGCGGTAGTTCCTCTCCGAGATGTCGAGCTGCTGGGTCGAACCGTCGGGGTGCCGGATCGACACCTGATAGGCCTGACCCTCTTCAATCGCGGAGTTGTCGATGTCCGAGACGTACATGGTGATCGTCTTGGTGCCCACACAGGCTCCTTTCATTGCCCATCAGCGCATTCACGTGCCCCCACCGCGCCGATTTCCCGAAGGATAACCACACCGATCAGCTGTTCGCAACAACTGGCCCCCGAAATCCTTGCTCAAACAACAGGGAAATTGGCCAGAAGGGTTCTGTCTCAGTCCCTGAGTCAGAACCGAATGCCCGACCGCGTGGCAATGGACGCCAAGCAGGCGGGAAGGTACCGGCGCCTCTAGCGTCCGGAATTAGCCGCAACGTGGCCGTCGCGGGTCACCAGCAGCACGCGCTCCAGGGCGGTCAGATCCTCCAGCGGGTCGCCCTCGACCAGCAGCAGGTCGGCCCGCGCCTCTGGCGCGACCCGGCCGGTGCCGGCCAGGCCCAGGTGGGCCGCGGCCAGCGAGGTCGCGGCGGCCAGGGCCTGGCCGGGGCGCAGACCGGCCTCGACGAGCAGCCGCAGCTCCTCGACGTCGACTCCGGGGGGCGGCCCCTGGTTGCCGAGGTCGGTCCCGTAGACGACCCGCCCGCCCCTGGCCAGGAACCGGCGCACCCCGGCCCGGCGGGCCGGGCTGGGGTCGATGTGGAGGGGGGGCACGGCCACCACCGACTCGGCCAGGGCGTCGACGAGCGGGTCGGGCAGGGGGCTGGGGCCGAACGGCCAGTGGGCCAGCTCGCCGACCCCGGCGGCCAGGGCCTTGGCCGCCTCGGCGGCGGTGCCGACGTGGGCGGTCACGCCCAGACCGTGCTCGGCGGCCGCCCGGACCAGGGCGGCCAGGACGGCCGCGGGCAGGGTTGGGCCGACCCGGTCGTCGAGGGCGACCTTGATCACGGCCGCCCCGGCCGCGGCCAGCTCGGCCACCGCCCGCACCGCCTCGGCGACGCCGCTCACCGGCCGGGCCGTGCCCGGCGGGGCCCACGGCGCTCGGGTCGGGTAGCCGCCGGGGACGGTCACGATCTGCCCGGCGGCCAGCAGCCGGGGCGACGCCGACCATGGGGCCGCCGCCCCCTCGGCCAGGGCGGCGAGGCGGCCGGGCGGCCAGCCGAGGTCGCGCACGGTCGTGACCCCGCCGGCCAGGACCTCGGCCGGTGGATAGAAGCCGAGGTGGACGTGGGCGTCGACGAACCCGGGGAGCAGGGTTGCCCTCGAGCCGTCGACCATGACGGCCCCGAGCGGCGGGAGCACCGTGGCCGCCGGGCCGACCCGCTCGATCAGCCCGCCAGCGGCGACGACCGTCTGGCCGGGCACCGCCGGGCCGCCGTCGCCGTCGAGCACGGCGACCCCGACAACGGCAAGGGCGGGGGGGTCCGGGGGGCTCAAGGTCAGCCCCCCGGGGCAGAGGCTGGGTACTCGGGCACCTCCGGAAGCTACACCGGTACCATCCTGGCCATGAACCAGCAGCCCGGCGTCCCCCCTCTGGTGCTGGCCGGGCCGCCGGACGGTGAGGCCCCGCTGCGGCTGGGCCCGCGGGTCACCCTGTACGTCTGCGGCATCACGCCCTATGACGCCGCCCACATCGGGCACGCCTTCACCTACGTCGCCTTCGACACCCTGACCCGGTTCCTGCGCGGCCGCGGCCACGAGGTCGCGTACTGCCAGAACGTCACCGACGTCGACGACGACGTGCTCGGCCGGGCGGCGCGGGACGGCGAGGACTACCTGGAGCTGGGGCGGCGCGAGACGGCCGCCTACCTCCGGGACATGGACGCCCTCAACGTCGCCCGGCCGACCTTCTTCCCCAAGGCCACCGAGGAGATCCCGGCCATGGTGGAGCTGGCCGGGCAGCTGGTCGAGGGCGGCAGCGCCTATGTGGCCGACGGCACCGTGTTCTTCGACGTGACCACGTTCCCGGGATTCGGGGAGCTGTCCGGGCTGGACCAGCGCGAGCAACGCGAGCTGCTGGCCGAGCGAGGCGGTGACCCCGACGACCCGCGTAAGCGCCACCCGCTGGACTTCGTTGTCTGGCAGCGCAGCCAGCCGGGGGAGCCGTGGTGGGACAGCCCCTGGGGGCGGGGCCGCCCCGGCTGGCACCTGGAGTGCTCGGCCATGGCCCGGCGCCACCTCGGGGTCACCATCGACCTGCACGGGGGCGGGTCCGATCTCATCTACCCCCACCACGAGTCGGAGCGGGCCCAGTCCGAGGCGGCCAACGCCGCGCCGTTCGCGCGCCGCTGGCTGCACACCGGCATGGTCGGCTACCAGGGCGAGAAGATGTCCAAGTCGCTCGGGAACCTGGTGTTCCCGCGGGAGCTGTTCCGTGACCACGAGCCGGCCGCCGTCCGCCTGGCCCTCCTCGCCCACCACTGGCGCTCGGCCTGGGAGTGGGACCCCTCCGAGCTCAAGGAGGCCGCCGAACGCCTCTCCGCCTGGCGCCAGGCCGCGGACCGGGTGGGTGGAGCGCGGGTGCCGGCCGAGGTGGGTGCGGCGCTGGCGGCGGACCTGGACACGCCGGCGGCGCTGGCGGTGGCGGACGAGCTGGCCGAGCGGGGGGACGGGCCCGGCGTGGCCGCGACCGCGGCCGTGCTCGGGGTGGAGCTGGGACCGGCCGGCTGAGCAAAGAGGGTCGGGCTATCCAGCGGGGGCGGGAGCGGCTAGGCTGCCCGGTATGCGTGGAGACAAGGTCGAGGTGCTGGTGGACACCGGCAACGGTGTGCGCGGGTTCGAGGTCGTCGCCACCCGGTCCGGGCGGCGGGTGGAGGTGAGCACCTCGCGGACGATGGTCGAGGTGGCCGAGGTGACCCGGACCGGCCAGCCGGTCCGCACGGCCCGGTTCCTCTCCTCGCGCGTGATCGCCATCATCGAGCACCCCTACGACGGCCGCCCGACGGCCGCCGAACCACTCGGCTGAGGCCGGTCAGCTCCTGGCGGGGACGCGGCCGCGCTCCAGCCGGCGGGCCAGCGAGCCCAGCAGGCTGAGCTGCGCCTCCCGCGGCCAGGCATAGCTGGCGCGGGCCTCGAAGGCCGCCTTCACCGCCCGGTCGACCTTGCAGAGGGCGGTGGCGATCTGCTCGTCGGTGAGGTCGAGGACGGCGGCCTCCAGGGCGGCCCGGGTCGGGTTCTCGGTCGGCGTGGCTGGCATGGGTCGGCCCCTCGGCTCGATCTCGGGTGACGTGGCGGCAGCTTACCGGCCGCCCAGGCGCCTGCGGAGCCGCGCGATGTCGGCGCGGGGCTCGGCCACCCCGCCCGGGGGCTCGCCGATCACCGGCGCGCCGGCCGCCTGGACGATCCCGACCAGGGTGTCGAGGTCGATCCGGCCCTTGCCCAGGTTCTCGTGGCGGTCGCGGCCGGAGCCGGCCTTGTCCTTGGAGTCGTTGGCGTGGACCAGGTCGATCCGGCCGGTGATGGCCTTGACCCGGTCGACCAGGCCGTCCAGCTCCTCCCCGCCGGCGTGGGCGTGGCAGGTGTCGAGGCAGAACCCGAGCCCGGTGTCGCCCACCTTGTCCCACAGCCGGGCGAGGGTGTCCAGGCGCCTGGCCATGGCGTGGTCGCCGCCGGCGGTGTTCTCGAGCAGGACCGGCACCTCGGTCTCGAGCTGGTCGAGCGCCTTGCGCCAGCGGGTGAAGCCCTCGGCCACGTCGTCGCCGCCGGTGACGTGGCCGCCGTGGACGATCACCGCGGCCGCGCCGACCGCGGCCGCGCCCTCGCAGGTCTGGGCGAGCAGCTTGCGCGACGGGATGCGGATGCGGTTGTTCGGGGACGCCAGGTTGATCCCGTAGGGAGCATGGACGTACACGACCATGTCGGCCGCGGCCAGCTCGGCCGCGTCCGGTCCCGGCGGCGGCACCTTCCAGCCCTGCGGGTCGCCGAGGAAGAACTGGACGCTGTCGGCCCCGCGGGCCGCCCCCTCACCGAGGGGGTCGTCGCGGCCCAGATGGATCCCGATCCTCATCTCCACGATTTTTTGACCTTAGCACGGGAAGCGGACGGCCCCCTCGATGGTTGTCCCTTTGTCCCTCCGTCGCGGCGCCACCCGCTGGCCAGCTCCGCCGGCTGGCCCAGACCCGGGGGGGCGGATGGGCCCGCGCTGGGACGGTCCCCAGCGCGGGCCCTCCGTCGTCTCGCGGTGTTCCAGGGGCTCGCGTTCAGCTTCGTTCAGCCGGGGTTCAGGCGACGCCTGCTAGAAGGCGGCGGGGCGCCCGCGACCGGCGCGGGCGCGAGACGCCAAGGAGGGGCGGATGCGCCGCCGCCGTCTGCTGCTCGCCCTGCTGTTGGTCCTGGGGCTCACCGCCTCCGTCCCGGTCCGACCGGCCGGGGCAGGGTCCGCCACGATCCCGTTCGCCGACGCCCGGCTGAAGATCGAGGTCAACGCCACCGACGGCGACGCCGGCCTCCAGGTCTTCCTCGACGGCGAGCCCTGGAGGGCCGTCAGCCTGTACAGCCCTTCCGGCCGCAAGCTCGTCGACATCGACGCCAAGGGCCCCCTCAAGAACTACGGCCTGACCGAGCTGTTCTCCGAGAGCAGCGAGCCACCCTTCGACGAGTTCCCGCTGGAGGAGTTCAAGCAGCTCTTCCCCGAGGGCGTCTACACCTTCCGTGGCCGGACCATCGACGGCAAGGCCCTGAAGAGCACCGCCCGGCTGACCCATGACATCCCCGCCGGGCCCAGGATCCTCCGCCCCCGCGAGGACGCCGAGGTGCGGCGCGACCGCGTCGTGGTCGCCTGGAGGCCGGTCCGGAGGCCGGGGGTCGAGATCGTCGGCTACCAGGTCGTGGTGACCCGGGAGGACCCGCTCAGGGTGCTCAGCGTCGACCTCCCGGCCAGGGCCCGCCGCCTGCACGTGCCCACGGTGTTCCTCCAGCGTGGCATCGAGTACAAGGCCGAGGTGCTGGCCATCGAGGCCGGCGGGAACCAGACCCTCACCGAGGTCCCCTTCACCGTGCGGTAGCCACCAGCCGGTCGGCCTCCTTGCCGCGGACCCTGCGCGCAAGGGCGCCCTTCTGCGACGATAGACCGATGAACCCCACCGTCCGCACCCCGACCGCGTCCTGGGCGCCCGACTCCTGGCGGGAGCTCCCGGCCGCCCAACAGCCCGACTGGCCCGAGCCCGGCGTCCTCGAACGGGTCCTGGGCGAGCTGGCCAGGCAGCCGCCGCTGGTCTTCGCCGGCGAGGCCAGGACCCTCCAGACGACCCTGGCCACGGTGGCCTCCGGGCACGGCTTCCTGCTCCAGGCGGGCGACTGCGCCGAGACCTTCGACGCCTTCTCGGCCGACTCCATCCGCGACAAGCTCAAGGTCATCTTACAAATGGCGGTGATCCTGACCTACGGGGCGGGGCTGCCGGTGGTCAAGGTGGGCCGCATCGCCGGTCAGTTCGCCAAGCCCCGCAGCCTCCCCAGCGAGCGCGTCGACGGGGTCGAGCTGCCCGTGTACCGCGGCGACATGGTCAACGACCTGGGCTTCGACCTGGCCGCGCGCCGGCCCGACCCGGCCCGGATGCTGCGCGCCTACCACCAGTCGTCGGCCACCCTGAACCTGCTGCGGGCCTTCACCAAGGGCGGCTTCGCCGACCTCAACCAGGTGCACGTCTGGAACCAGGAGTTCGTGGCCCGCAGCCCGGCCGGCCGGCGCTACGACGCGGTCGCCGACGGGATCGACCGGGCGCTGCGCTTCATGGCCGCCTGCGGGATCGACCTGACCACCTCGTCGGCCATCCACCAGGTCGACTTCTACACCTCCCACGAGGCGCTCCTGCTCGGCTACGAGCAGGCCATGACCAGGCGGGACAGCCTCACCGGCTGCTGGTACGACTGCTCGGCGCACCTGCTGTGGGTGGGGGACCGCACCCGCCAGCTCGACGGCGCCCACGTCGAGTTCCTGCGCGGCGTGGGCAACCCGGTGGCGGCCAAGCTCGGGCCGACCGCCACCCCGGAGGAGACCGTCGCCCTCTGCGACCTGCTCGACCCGGGCCGGGTGCCCGGCCGGCTCACGCTGGTCGCCCGCATGGGGGCGTCGCGGGTGGAGGAGCTGCTGCCGCCGCTGGTCAGGGCCGTCCGGGACGCCGGCCACCCGGTGGTGTGGGCCTGCGACCCGATGCACGGCAACACCTTCGTGGGCCCGTCCGGCCACAAGACCCGCCGCTTCGAGGACGTCATGCGCGAGCTGGCCGGGTTCTTCGCCGTCCACCGCTCGGAGGGCACCCATCCCGGCGGCATCCATGTGGAGCTGACCGGCGAGAACGTCACCGAGTGCCTGGGCGGCGCCGACGAGATCGAGGACGGCCACCTGCACCGGCGCTACGAGACCGCCTGCGACCCGCGCCTGAACGCCAGCCAGGCGCTGGAGCTGGCCTTCCAGGTCACCGAGCTGCTGCGCGGCTGAGGGCGGTTGGTGGCGCCGGCGAGCTCCCGGTCCGGCGTTGTTGACCTCCTCGCCCTGCCGCGGCGGCAGGCGTGTCGGCCTGTAACCCCAGGGGAGGGGCTGCGACCCCGCTGGCGGGAACGGTGAGGTGTGGATGGACCAATGACGCTGTCCCGCTCGAAGTCGAAGATGGGGCATGAGCCAGAAGAAGCGGAAGCGGTCGCGTGGGCTGCAGCAGAGGACTACAGCCAAGCCCAGCGTCGGCGGCAGGATGACGACCCGGCTTTGGCCGGTGGCCGTGAACTGGTACCTCGGGCAGGGGCGGCTGGTGCTCTACGGCGGCGTGAGGGTGCGCCAGGGGCCCGACGGCGCGGCGTTCGTCTTCTTCCCAGACGTGGGTGAGGTCGGGCTTGAGGCCCCTCAGGTCCCTTCGGCGATGACCGCGCCAGGAAGTGAGCTTGCCGCCGCCGTCCTCTCCTGCGATGGCGCCTGGGATGCGCTCATCGGTGTCGGGCAGACGGCTGCTGGGGCGATCGACCAGGTGCTCGCAGCGATCGAGCAGGCCTTCGTCGAGGAGGTTGGCAGCAGGCGAGCGCGCTCGATCGCGGCGTCGGTGCTCACTGAACGCCCGGAGTTGGCGGACGAGCAGCTGGCCCGTGTCAGGGTCAGCACCGCGCCGGTGTAGTCATGGTCATGTCCGCTGAGCGACAGCTGCGTGTGGCTGTCGTAGGCGAGCACGAAGTACCTGGGTCGCTCGGGTTCCACGCTCCGTGGTGGTCGACGCCACGGAGCGTGGCTTTACCTATCCCTCGAGCGGATGGCGCCACCGCAGGCCGGGGAACCGGCTGAAGTCGCGGTCGGTGGTGATCCACTCGCTGCCCGACTCGATCGCCAGCGCGGCGAGATAGGCGTCGGGGACCAGATTGCCCTTGACGCCCGCCGTCCGGCAGAGCCGGGTGAAGATCTCCCAGTGGCGCTCGCCAGGGAGGACCGGGACGCAGTGCGGCTGCGTACGGAGGACCTCCGCGAACGCGAGCGCGGTCTCGAGGGGCGTCGGCCGCCTGAAGACCTTCGGGCTGGTCACGATCCGGAGGAAGCCGCTGAGCACCAGATCGGACATGCCGTACGGCTCCTCGCCGGCGAGCAGGTCGCCGAGCCAGTCGGCGTAGTTCTGGTGCCGGGGGACGTCGAGGCGGTGCGCGTAGACCAGGATGTTGACGTCAACGAGCCGCATCGCCGGCGGTCGAGTCGTCCTGGTCCATCAGGTCGAGCAGGGCCGCGCTGTCGTCCAGGTCCACGCCCGGTTGCAGCCCATCCTCGCCGAACACGGGCAGCTCGACGGGCTGCCGGGCGGTACGGTGGCGCCGGTGCAGGCTCTCGCGGAGCGCGTCCTCGACCACGTCGGTCAGGCTCCGGCCCGTCCGCGCCGCGACCTGCTTGGCCTCGGCGAGCAGGGCGTCGTCGATGTTGATGGTGGTGCGCATGCATCAAAGCATGCGCACCATGCATCATGATGTCAACCGCTTCGAAGCGGTGCCGACGGGGCGCTGGCGCTCGCGTGGGTACCGTACGGGCGCGGAGCCCGACCGACCGAGAGGGGATGCGGTGTTCGACGTGATCGTGCTGGGTGGCGGCCCCGCCGGGGTGGCGGCGGCGCTGCGCGCGCGGGAGCTCGGCGCGACCGTGGCGCTGGTCGAACGCGACCGGCTCGGCGGCATGTGCGTCAACGACGGCTGCGTGCCGACCCGTGCGCTCGCCAAGGCCGCGCGGCTGGTCCGCGACACCGAGCAGCTCGCCGACTACGGCGTGTCCTGCGGCCGCCCGGTGGTCGACTTCCGCCGCCTGCTGGCCGCGGTGGCCGCCACGGTCGAGCGGGTCCACCGGATGCAGGGCCTGCCGGAGCGGCTGGAGCAGGCCGGCGTCCACCTGGTCGCGGGGGCGGGCACGGCCCGGTTCGCCGACGCCCACACCATCGCGGTCGGCGACGGGCACGGCGAGCTCCGCGCCGAGCAGGTCGTCGTGTGCGTCGGCGGCCACGCCCGCCGGCTGCCGTTCCCAGGCAGCGAGCAGGCCGTCACGCACTCCGACATCTGGAGGCTGGACGCCCTCCCCGGCTCGGTGGTGGTGGTCGGCGGCTCGGCGACCGGCTGCCAGCTCGCCAGCGTGCTGGCGGCCTTCGGCAGCCAGGTGACGCTGCTGGAGGCGGCCGGCCGGCTGCTCGGCGCCGAGGACGAGTCGGTCTCCGAGGCGATCGGCGCCGCCTTCCGGCGCCGCGGCATCGAGGTCGGCACCGGCATCGAGCGGATCGAGCGGCTCGAACGCGTCGACGGTGGCGTCCTGCGGCTGCGGTACCGCCAGCTCGGCGAGACGCGGACCACCGACACCGACGCGGTCCTGCTGGCCGTCGGCTGGCCGGGCAACCTCGACGGGCTGGGCCTGGACGCGGCCGGGATCCGGACCGTCGGCGGCTACATCGCGGTCGACGACCGGCTCCGCACCTCGGTCCCGAACGTCTACGCGGCCGGTGACGTCTGCGGGCGCATGATGCTGGTGCAGACCGCCGAGGCCGAGGCGCGGTTCGCGGCCGAGAACGCGGTGGCCGCTGCGCCGGCCGGCTCCCGCGGCGCGGCCGGGCCGGGGGAACCGGTCCTCAGGGAGCCGTGGCCGCTTCGCGTGGTGCCGCACGGAGGGTTCACCGATCCGGAGTACGCCGGCGTCGGGTTGACGCAGGCGGAGGCCGAGACGGTGCCGGGCGGCTGCGTGGCCGCGCTGGTGCGCTACGCCGACTTGGAGCGGGCCGTGATCGACCGCCACACCGAGGGCTTCGCCAAGCTGCTCGTCTCGCGGTCGACCCGCCGGATCCTCGGCGCGCACGTGGTCGGCGAGCAGGCGGTCGAGGTGGTGCAGCTGGCCGCCGCGACCATGGCCGCCGAGCAGCCGGCCGAGCGGCTCGCCGGCCTGCCGCTCGCCTACCCGACCTTCACCGCCATCATCGGCCAGGCCGCGCGCGAGGCCGCCCGGCAGCTCGGGCCGGGCCTGCTCAGGTGACCGGGACGGCGTCGGGGACGCCGAAGCGGCGCCAGTACTCCTTGCCCGACTCCGGGAGGGAGTGGATCGGGTCGTAGTACTCGTAGCGGCGGTTGAGCGCGTCCGGGTCGTCGAACTCGATCCCGGTCCGGTAGTTCTTGGTCCAGTAGGAGATGCCCTTCTCGCGGTCGTAGGCGTCGACCTGGTGGACCCAGCGCTTGCCGACGAAGGGCACGTCGCAGACGACCCGCGGGGTGGCGAAGCCGGGCAGGTAGCCCATGATCGCGTGCTGGAGCTGCTGCGCCTCGGCGACCGAGATCCGCCAGTGCTCGGAGTTGGGGATCATGTCGCACATGTAGAAGTAGTAGGGCAGGATCTTGGCGCGGTCGAGCAGGGTGAAGCACAGCTCCAGCAGGTCCTTGGGGGTGGTGTTGACCCCGCGCAGCAGCACCCCCTGGTTGCGGACGTCGCGGAAGCCCATCTCCAGCAGCTTGCGGGCGGCGTCGGCGACCAGCGGGGTGAGCTGGTTGGCGTGGTTGACGTGGGTGTGCAGGGCCAGGTCGACGCCGCGGTCGGTGGCCTTGCCGGCCAGCCGCGCAAGGCCGGCGAGCACCTCGTCCTGGAGGAAGTGCTGGGGCAGCCCCATCAGGCCCTTGGAGGCCAGGCGGATGTCGCGGACGTGCTCGATGTCCAGCAGCGCGGACACGAACTGCTCCAGCACCCGGATGGGCAGGTTGGCGACGTCGCCGCCGGACACCACCACGTCGCGCACGCTGGGGGTGGCGCGCAGGTACTGGAGGATCTGCTCGTGCCGGGCCGGCTGCTTGATCTCGAACTTGTACTTGGTGACCTGGGGGGTGGAGTTGCCGACCAGGTCCATGCGGGTGCAGTGGCCGCAGTACTGCGGGCAGGTCGGCAGCAGCTCGGCCAGGACCTTGGTGGGGTAGCGGTGGGTCAGCCCCTCCACCGCCCACATGTCGGCCTCGTGCAGGCTGTCGCGGGTGGACAGCGGGTGGCTGGGCCACTGCGCGTCGCGGTCGTCGAAGGCGGGCAGCATGTAGCGGCGCACCGGGTCGGCCCACAGGTCGCGCTCGTCCATGGTGTTGAGCATCTGCGGCGGCAGCAGCATCGACATGGTCGCCCGCTCGGCCTGGTCGCGCTCGATGGAGGCGAGCAGGTCGGCGGGGAACAGCTCGCCGTAGACGGCCTGAAGCTGGCGCAGGTTCTTGACGGTGTGCGCCCGCTGCCACTGGGCCGTCTCCCAGTCCTCGCGGCCGACGTCACGGAAGCCTGGGAGCCGCCGCCAGTCCGGCTCGGCCCACTCGCGCCGCAGCGGGTAGGCGAACGGCTGCTCCGCCGGGTGCGCGCGGGGGACACGCTGGAAGAAGGGGCCCGGGTTGATCGACTGCGCCATGGGTGTTGCCTTTGCGTCCGCGGGTGCCTGCTCGGCCTGCCGGCAGGGTCCTTCGGGCCGGCGCTGCCTGCCCGCCCCGGGTCCGCTGGATGCCGGTCGGCCGGGCCGCGCGCCGCAACGGCGTCACGATAGCAGAGGGCGGCTACAGCGGGTCCAGCACCTGGGCGTAGCCGCGTTCGTAGCTGACCGTGTTGGGCAGCAGCACGTGGAAGGCGGCGCCGCCGCCCCAGCGCTCGTCGACCCAGGCGTGGCCGCCGTGGAGCTGGGCGAAGCGGGCGACCAGCGACAGGCCGATGCCGACCCCGCGGGAGTGGGACGGGGTGGGCGCCGCCGCGCCGCCGCGCCGGAACGCCTCGAAGATGGTGCCGACCAGCTCGGCCGGGACGCCGGGACCCGCGTCCTCGACGATCAGCTCCAGGTCGCGGCCCCTGGCGTGCGCCCTGACCCAGACGCGGGTGCCCGGCGGGGTGTGCCTGGTGGTGTTGAGCAGGAGGTTCTCGATGATGCGCTCGACCTTGGGGCCGTCGATGAAGGCCATGATCGGCTCGGCCTCGATGTCGATGGGCCAGCCGGCGAGCTGGTCGATCTCGGTGACCACCCGGTGGACGAGCTCGCGCACGTCGGTCATGGAGCGGTTGGGCTCGAGCACGCCCTCCTCCAGCCGGTTCAGGTCCAGGAGGTCCTTGAGCAGCCGCTCCAGCTTCCGGGTCTTCTCGACCAGCATGCGGACCAGGTCGAGCGCCTGCTCGCGGGGCAGGTTGAGCTTGGTCCGCTCGAGGGTGACCGCGACGCCGAGCATGGCGGTCAGCGGGGTGCGCAGGTCGTGGGAGACGGCGCGCAGGAAGGTGTCCTTCATGGCGTCGGTCGCCTTCATGCGCTCGAGGGTGTCCAGCTCGCGGCGGAGCGCGTCCTTGAGCTTCTGCTCCTGCTCGGCGAGCTGCACCACGGTGGCCTGGAGGCGGGCGGTGAGCAGGCGGTTCTCGATCAGGGCCACGACCTGGCGGCCGATCACCAGCAGGCCGACGGCGGTGCCGGTGAAGACCAGGAACGGCTCGAACTTGCCCTTGACGAGCTGGACGGCCAGGCCGGTGACGGCGGCCAGCAGCAGCGGCACGTAGGGCAGGGCGAGCCTGCTGAGGGAGGGCACCTCCTCCGCGTCCTCGCCGCGGCGGAGCTCGGCGACGGCGGGCCGCAGCGCCGTGGCCAGGAACAGCAGCCAGCCCACCAGCCAGCCGGTGTTGACCAGGGCGCCGCTGCTGTAGCTGCCGGTCTGGGTCATGTAGGCGAACGCCGAGTCGGACACGGCCAGGGCCAGGATGGCCGTAGCGATCAGGCTGAGGTGCGCGACCCCGCGGCCGCGGGAGCGGGACAGCACCACCAGCGCGATGGTGGCGGCGCAGATGTCGCCCAGGGGATAGGCCAGCGCGAAGGCCTTCTCGAGCCCGGAGCTGCCGGCGCCCCGGTAGGCGCCGCCGAGCACGGTGGCCCAGCTCAGGAACAGCAGCGAGACGGCGATCAGCAGGCCGTCGAGCAGGGTGCGCAGCCGCGCGGTGGCGCTGGGGGAGGCGCCGGTCGGGAAGGCGAGCACGCCGGCCACCAGCAGCGGCACCGTGCACAGGAAGCCCAGGTCGGCCAGGGACGGGAACGGGTCGGTCTTGGCGACCACCTCGAAGTAGGTCCAGACGACCTGGCCGAGCCCCCACGACAGGCAGGCGGCGCCGAGCAGGCGCCAGGACCGGCGCAGCGCGGCGGTCCACGCCCGCCCGAAGCCGTAGGGGGTGCGGCGGGAGGCGTGGAAGCAGGCGCCGGCGGCCGCCAGCGGCGCGATCGCCTGGACGACGTTGCTGAACGCCATGGTGACCCAGGGCCCGCCGATCTCCAGCTCCATCCAGAGCACGAAGACCACGACCACGACCGCCGAGGCGGCCAGGGCTCGCCGGAAGCCGCGCTCCGTTCCGGACCTGCTGGTCGCCCGGCCCGCGGGCGCCGCCGTGGCGGTGTGCGTCCCCCCGCTGTCAATCCTCACGGTGGCCCCAAGAGGTGGACTCGAGCTGGCCAGTTCCAGAACTCCGCCCAAAGGACTGCAAGGCGAGGACATACGATACACGAGCAGAGCGCGACGTTCCCGCCACCTGGGCATGGATCACGGTGCGCCCTCCCCGCTCGGGACCGGCAAACTCTACAACCTCGCGACATGGCCGACCAAGACGCATGTGGCCGGTTCCGGTAGAAGTGTTCCGAGAATTGGGGGGCCCAATCCTGGGTAAGCGTGGCAACATGGGACGCCGCGCACGTCAGGGGGAGCCGCCTATGTTCCAGCCGCCACCGCCACTGCCGCCCGCCACCGGCCTGCGACGCCTGAAGGTGGGCGCGATCGGTCTGGTGGTGGTGGTGCTGTGGGGGGCGGCCATGCCGAGCTTCCTGCCGGGCGCCGCCGGGGCCGGGCCGGGGCTGCTCGCCGCCGGCCAGCCGAGCGACGCCGAATGGGCCCGCCTCCGCTACGAGGCCTGGCTGCGCGGCCGGGAGGCCGCGGCCGACGCGGAGCGGGACCGGGAGGCGGCCAGGGAGGCCGCCGCCGGCGCCGGCGCCACCACCGGCACCGGGATGGCGCCGGTGGGCGGCGACCGGACGATCCCCGCGCTGGCCCTGCGCGCCTACCGTGAGGCGGCCGCCTGGGCCGCCGGGTTCGACCCCGGCTGCCGGCTCACCTGGCCGGTGCTGGCCGGCATCGGCCGCGTCGAGTCCAACCACGGCATGTACGGCTGGGCGGCGACCCGCTTCAGCGCCAGCGGGACCGTGACCCCAAGGATCGCCGGGCCGCCGCTGAACGGCCGCGGTGTGGCCAGCATCCCCGACAGCGACGGCGGCCGCTGGGACGGGGACACGGTCTGGGACCGGGCGGTCGGGCCCATGCAGTTCATCCCCACGACCTGGCGGTCGCTGGGGCGCGACGGCAACGGCGACGGGGTTGCCGACCCCAACAACCTGTTCGACAGCACGGTGAGCGCGGCTGCCTACCTGTGCCTGAGCGTGGACGGGAGCCTGTCCGACCAGGCGGTGCTGCGGCAGGCGATCTACAACTACAACCACTCGTGGCCGTACGTGGACGCGATCCTCTCCTGGGCGCGCCTGTACGCCGGCGGGGTCACGGCGGGCGCGCCGACCGGCACGGCCGCCGGGCCGGGCACCTCGGGAACCACCGGCACGGCCGCCACCACCGCGA
>Ga0081538_10003098_pt1 | contig 15817 bp, 9 predicted proteins | sample TabmetS5T2R1_FD_71022 | JGI IMG/M metagenome (GOLD analysis project Ga0081538, IMG submission 71022) | Tabebuia heterophylla rhizosphere microbial communities from the University of Puerto Rico - S5T2R1 | ecosystem: Host-associated > Plants > Roots > Rhizosphere ... | reverse complement strand
GTGCGATCCGGAGGCTTGGGGGCGTCACCGACGTCGTCGAGAATCACCAGCCGCTGATCGGCGACGCCGTGTTCACGGACGGGCCCGGCCTCATGATGGTCGTCGAGAAGCTCCCCGGGGCCAACGCGACCGAGGTCACCGACGAGCTCGAAGACGCCCTCGCCAGCCTGGACCTCGAGGGGATCGAGGTCGACACGTCGTTCTTCCAGCCCGCCGACTACATCCAGGACTCGGTCGGCAACCTCCGTGAGGCTCTCGTCGTTGCCTTGATGATCCTGGTGGTTGCACTCGCTGCCTTCCTCTTCAACCTCCGGGCGACGTTCATCGCCCTCCTCGCGACGCTGCTCTCGATGTCGGCCGCGATCGCGGTGCTCTGGATCCGTGATGAGACGCTGAACTGGATGGTGCTGGCGGGCCTTGTGCTCGCGCTGGTGATCGTCATAGACGACGCGATCACGACCGTTTATGCCATCCGCCGGGTGAGGACCCGGACGGCGGACAGGGAGGCCGAGCGGGCGATCGAAGGGCGATACGCCGACGCGGTCCTGGCGGTCCGTGGGCCGCTCGCCTACGGGCTCGCCATCGTCCTCACCATGCTGGTACCGATCCTCGCGCTGGAAGGCGAGCCCGGCGCGTTCATGCCACCGCTCGTCCTCTCGTACGCCGGCGCGGTCGTCGCATCGTTCGTGGTGGCGATCACCGTCACGCCGGCGCTAGGCATGGCGCTCCTCCGGACTGAGGAGCGGCCGCGGATGACCGCCGTCCTCGGACTGCTGCGCCGACGCTACGGCAAGGGGCTTGCCCGGTTCACACGGAGCGCGACGCCCGCGCTGGCGGCAACCCTCGTGCTACTCGTGGTCGGACTGGCGACTCTGCCCAATCTCGATCGCGGGACCTCGGTGGTTCCCGAGTTCGAGGACCGCAGTCTCCTGGTCCGGTGGGAGGGGGCACCCGGCACATCGTTACCGGAAACGCAGCGCATCGTGGCGCGCGCGGGAAGGGAGATCCGCGGACTTCCGGGCGTCGACAATGTCGGCGGCCATGTCGGGCGCGCGATCCTGGGCGACCAAGTCGTCGGGGTGAACGCCAGCGAGCTCTGGGTGACGGTCGAGCCTTCGGCCGACTACGGCGCCACCGTGGACGCAATCGAGCAGGTGGTCAACGGCTACCCGGGCGTCACCGGCTCGGTGTCCACCTACCCCCGAGCGCGGGTCAACGACGTGCTGGAGACGCCGAAGGGGGTCGCGGGCAAGGACCTCACCGTGCGGGCCTTCGGCGCCAATCTGGACACATTGCGCAGCGCTGCGGGCGACGTGCGTGATGCGATAGCGGGGGTCGACGGGGTGGAATCGGCGGATCTCCAGCAGCCCATCGTCGAGCCCACAATCGACGTCGAGGTCGATCTCGACCGGGCCGAGCGGCTCGGCATCAAGCCGGGTGACGTGCGACGTACGGCAGCGACACTGCTGAACGGCATCGTGGTCGGCAACCTCTTCGAGGCGCAGAAGATCTTCGAGGTCGTTGTGCAGGGCAGCGACAACCTCCGCCACAGCGTCCACGACGTCCGCAATCTCCGCGTCGACCTGCCTGACGGCCGGCAGGTTCCGTTGGGTTCGGTCGCCAACGTGAGCATCGTTCCGAGCCCGAACGTGATCAAGCACGAGGACGTCTCGCGCTACCTCGACATCGGCATCGGCGTGAGCGGACGAGACGTCGACGCCGTGGCCAACGACATCCAACGGGCAATCCGCAGCGTCGATTTCCCGCTCGAATATCACGCCGAGGTGCTAAGTGACTACCGGAGCGGCCAATCGGACCGCTTGTTCTTCATCGGACTCGCGAGCGCGGCGCTCCTGGGGATCTTCCTCCTCCTGCAAGCAGCGCTTTCGAGTTGGCGGATGGCCGCTGCGCTCTTCGTTGCGTTGCCCACAGCGCTCACCGGGGGGCTGCTGGCGGCGCTGATCGACGGCGGGCCCATCACGATCGGCTCCCTCGCCGGATTCCTTGCGGTCTACGGGCTGGCGGCTCGGGCCGGCGTGCTGTTCGTCCAGCGCTGCCACGCGATCGAGGACGACAACCGGGACGTGGTCGGGTCCGAGCGGGCCCCACGGGTCGGGAGCGCCGAACACGACGCTGACGTGCTCGCGACACAGCTCGTGCGAGGTGTCGCCGCCAAGCGGTTCGCGCCGTCGGTCGCGACGGCTGTCGCAGTCGTCCTGGTGTTCCTGCCGCTCGCGTTGGCGGACGGAATCGGGTTTGAGCTCGTTGGGCCGATGGCTGTTGTCGTCATTGGTGGAGTCGTCACCGCCACGCTCCTCAACCTGTTCGTGGTACCCGGGCTGTACCTCCGTTTCGGGTCCCGTCCGGCAGGGGCACGCGACCAGTTCGACGCGTTCCTGGAGCCCCCTACCGAACGTGAAGCCCCCAAGGTCAGGAGCCTGCTCGATGCCTAGGAGAGGCCGGACCTCGGCACGCGGACGATGGTTGATCACCCTGCTGGCGCTCGCCTCCCTGGCGTCCGCCGGCTGCGCCGGGAGCGCCAGCGGCGGTGCGGACGGGGGCGATGCCGCCGCCACCATCCAGCAGGTCGACGGCACGGATCTCGTGCGCGTCACGCTTGCTCCGGGCGCCGCCGAGCGGATCGGGCTCGAGATGGGCGTGGTACGAGGGGTGCCGGGCGGAGGCAAGGCCGTGCCGTACGCCGCGGTGGTCTACGACCCCAACGGGGGGACGTGGGTGTACACGAGCCCGACGGACCGCACGTTCGTTCGTGAGTCGATCACCGTCGCCAACATCACCGGTGAGGAGGCGTTTCTCTCATCGGGCCCGGAGGTCGGGACCGAGGTCGTGACCGTGGGAACGGCCGAGCTCTACGGCGCCGAGCAAGAGATAGGGGCCTGACCGCAACCCTTCCCCGAACCCGCTGTTCCGACCGGATGAGGCTGATCTCGCCATGATGAGCTGGATCGTTCGATCGAGCCTGAAGTTCAGGTTCCTCGTCGTCGCGTTGGCTGCGGGTCTGATCTTCGTCGGCATCACGCAGTTGCCCAAGGCGAAGATCGACGTCTTTCCCGAGTTCGCGCCGCCCAAGGTCGAGGTCCAGACGATCGCGCTCGGGCTGACCGCCCAAGAGGTGGAGGAGCTGATCACAGTCCCGCTCGAGCAGGCGCTCAACGGGGTGCCCGAGCTCGACGTGCTTCGCTCCAAGTCCGTACCCCAGCTGTCACAGATCGAGCTGATCTTCAAGTCCGGTGCCGACCTGTTCGTCGCCCGGCAGTTCGTGGAAGAGCGAATCGGATCCGTCTCCCACCAGTTGCCGCGGTGGGCGAGCCCACCGTTCATGATCCAGCCGCTCTCGTCGACGAGCCGGGTCATGAAGATCGGTGTCACGTCGGAGACGAGGTCCGTGATCGACCTGTCGATGACGGCGTACTGGAAGATCCGGGCCCGACTCCTCCGCGTGCCCGGCGTCGCCAACGTGCCGATCTGGGGCGAGCGCCTGGACATGCTCACCGTGCAGACCGACCCCGCTCGCATGCGGGCCCACCACGTGACGCTCGACCGGGTCATGACCGTCACGGCGGACGCCCTGGACGCCGGCCTCCTGCAGTTCTCCGACGGCGGCTACATCGGCACCGGTGGCGCGGTCGAGACGCCGAACCAGCGGCTCAACGTGCAACACACCCTGGCGATCCGATCGGTTGAGGACCTGGCTGGCGTTCCCATCGGTGGCACGAAGGCCGACGGGGCGCCGCTCCTGCTCGAGGACGTGGCGGTGGTGAAGCAGGATCACCAACCGCTGCACGGGGATGCGGTGATCGACGGCGGGCCCGGCCTCATGCTGATTGTCGAGAAGCTCCCCTGGGCGAACACACTCGGCGTGACCAGGGGCGTCGAGGAGGCTTTGAAGGAGCTCCAACCAGGCCTCGCCGGAATCGACATCGACCCCACGATCTTCAGGCCGGCAACGTTCGTCGAGCAGTCGATCGACAACCTCACCGAGGCCCTGATCCAGGGGTCGATCCTCGTTGTCATCGTTCTGGCGCTGTTCCTGTTCTCGTGGCGGAGCGCGCTGATCAGCCTGGTCACCATCCCGCTGTCGCTCACCGCGTCGGCGCTGATCCTCTACTGGCGGGACACGACCATCAACACCATGGTGCTCGCCGGCTTTGTGATCGCGCTCGGCGCGGTCGTCGACGACGCGATCGTCGACACCGAGAACATCGTGCGCCGACTGCGCCTCCACCGGCGACAACCGGACGGACGGTCGACCGCGCGCGTCATCTTCGACGCCTCGCTCGAGGTGCGCGGCGCGGTGGTGTACGCGTCGCTGATCGAAGCGCTTGCGCTGCTTCCGATCTTCTTCCTCACCGGCCTGACGGGCTCGTTCTTCCGCCCATTGGCCATCTCGTACGCGCTGGCAGTGCTCGTCTCGATGCTGGTGGCGCTGATCATCACGCCCGCGCTCAGCATGATCCTGCTCAGGAACGCCCCCCTCGAGCGGCGCGAATCGCCGATCGTCGTCGGGCTGCAGCGGGCCTACACGGCCGTTCTCGCCCGCATCGTGCGCACACCGGGGCCGGCCTTCGTCACCGTCTCCTTCAGCGTGTTCCTCGGAGCCCTGGTGGCTCCGGGGCTGGGGCAGGAGTTGCTGCCCGACTTCAAGGAGCGCGACTTCCTGATGCACTGGGTCACGAAGCCCGACACGTCGGGCACGGAGGAGGTGAGGATCTCGGTGAGGGCAGCCGACGAGCTGTTGGAGATCCCAGGCGTCCGCAACTTCGGCGCACACATCGGGCAGGCCTTCCTCGCCGACGAGCCCTATGGCATCCACTTCGGGGAGAACTGGATCAGCCTCGACGAGGACGCCGACTACGACAAGACGGTCTCGGAGGTTCAGCGGGTTGTGGACGGCTATCCCGGCATACGCCGCGACGTCCAGACCTACCTCAAGGAGCGGATCCGTGAGGTCCTCACCGGCTCGAGTGAGACGATCACGGTGAAGATCTTCGGGGATGACCTCACGACACTTCGAGAGTCCGCCGAGGACGTCAGGGACATGATGGCCGGCGTCTCCGGAGTCATCGAGGAGAACATCGAGCTCCAGGATGACGTTCCTCAGGTGACGGTCACCGTCGACCTGCGCGCCGCCGAACGCTACGGACTCAAGCCGGGCGATGTCCGCCGGGCCGCCGCCACGTTCGTCACCGGTGAGGAGGTCGGCGACATCTTTCGCGATGGCAAGGCCTACGACGTCCAGGTGTGGAGCACGCCCGAGACCCGAAACAGCTTGGAAGCGATCAAGCGGCTTCCCCTGGACACGCCGACGGGTCACGTGGTCAGCCTCGAGGACGTGGCCGAGGTGGCGATCAAGCCCGTTCCCAACAACATCCACCGCGAGGACCAGTCGCGGATCATCGAGGTCGGCGCCAACGTCGAAGGGCGCGATCTGGGGTCTGTCGCGGGCGACATCCAGGATGGGCTCGACCAGATGGCGCTCCCATTCGGCTATCACACCAAGGTGGAGGGCGAGTACGAGGAGCGGCGTGAGTCGGACCGCCGATTGACCCTCTGGGGCATCGTCGCTGCGATCGGCATCTTCCTCTTACTCGTTGCGTCGTTCCGCAGCGCCCGGCTGGCGGCGCTGTCGTTCGTCACGCTCCCGATGGCGCTCGTGGGCGGCGTCCTCGCGGCGCACTTCTTCGGCAACAACACCATTTCGCTGGGATCACTCGTCGGGTTCTTCACGATCCTCGGCATCGTCGCCCGCAACGGCATCATGCAGATCAGCCACTTCCAGCACCTCGAGGAACGAGAGGGAGAGGCGTTCGGGCCCACCCTGGTCTTGCGGGGCGCTCGGGAGCGGCTCACCCCGATCCTCATGACAGCCCTCACCACCGGGCTGGCGCTCGTGCCGCTGCTCGTGGCTGGCGATATCCCCGGTCAGGAGATCGAGTACCCGATGGCGATCGTCATCGTGGGTGGCTTGGTGTTCTCGACGCTCCTGAACCTGTTCGTCGTGCCGTCGCTCTATCTCGCATTGGGCAGGCGCCGGCGCGGGCGCACCGCAGGCGCAGGGAACTCCAGTGAGCGAGCGAAGTGATCGCGGCGGGCGCTGGAGCTACCCGACAGGTGCCCAGTAGCCCAAGTCGATCTCCAGCACGCTGGGCCGTCGACCGTGGTCGTTGACCTCGAGGGGGGAGTCGCGCGGCGCGTAACCCCTGGCAGCGAGGAAACCCATCATGGGCGCGCTTGGACGGTCGACGCCGAAGTCGCCATAGCGCTCGCGCCACTTTGGCCAGACCGCCGGGAGGCGACCGCCCCGCAGCATCGACGGCGCGAAGTGCAACTGTCTGAGGTCCCACTCGGACCACATGTCGGGCCTGTCGAAGACACCGAAGCCGTACTGGACTCCCCACGGCGGCCCGGCACCCCAAACCCAGGCTTCGGTCGCATGGCAGCCCAAGCGGTGGCCACAGCTCGTCATGCATGTGAGCCGTCGATCGACGTTGTCGACGATGGACGACCACGCGGGATCGTCGGGTGTGATGAGGTGTGGTTCGGTCACCGCATTTCCCACTCTTGCAAGATCAGTGGGAACTCGATGCTTCGGCGGGCCATCCGCATGGACGTTACAAAGGCCCCACTGCCGGGTGGTTGATGCTGGACGTGCTCGGTGTCGCGTTTGGCACCCCGTTGGGCAACGATCGTCGGTGCCCAAAGCGCCGCTTGCTTCGAGTTCACATCCGGGCATGAAGCACCATCCCCCACGGCCTTGAAGGTGTCAGGTACAACACGCCCACACGTTCGAAGCGTGCTGGTCATACACGCCACTCAGCGGGACCGTCGGCCAACGTTCCGCCGGTGCCGAGGGCGTCCCACAGCAAATCCTCCGCAAAGTCCCGGAGACCTCATCAATGTGGGTGATTTCGGTGTGAGTGCCGTTGCACAGAGTCAGACAAAGGGAACCACGGCGGCCCCGGCGCCCAGAGAGGACGGTCGCACGGCATCGGGCCGGGGGGAATCTGGCCGTCATGACATCAGGCGCAGGTCGAAGAGACGAGGATCCGTCCTCGTCGGAGCGGGGATCTTCCTGTCGCGGGCTGCGGGGCTCGTGCGGGAGCGGGTGGTCGGCCATTTCTTCGGCATCGGCCACGCCGCCGATGCCTTCAGTGCGGCGTATCGCATCCCGAACGTGCTGCAGAGCTTGTTGGGCGAGGGTGTGCTGTCGGCGTCGATCGTGCCGATGTACAGCCGGCTGCTGGCGGATGGCCGGGAGGAGGATGCCGGCCGGGTCGCGGGCGCTCTCGTCGGCCTGTTGGCCGCCGTCGTGGGCGCCGCAGTGGTCCTGGTCGTTGTCTTCGCCCGGTCCGTCGTCGCGGTGCTCGCTCCCGGGTTGGCGCCCGAGACCTTCGACCTGACGGTCGTTCTCTTGCAGATCATCACGCCCGGGGTGGGTTTCCTGGTGCTGTCGGCCTGGTGTTTGGGGATCCTGAACAGCCATCGGCGCTTCTTCTTGTCCTACGTAGCTCCGGTGGTCATGAACGTGGTTCAGATCGCCGTGCTCATCGGTGCCACGACCGTGGTGGTGGGCGGCGGCGTGGAGGGTGGCCTGAGCAGTGAGGAGCAGTCGTCGCTGGTGGTCTGGCTTGCTTGGGGCGTCGTCATCGGCGGTTTCATGCAGTTCGCGGTTCAGCTGCCCACCGTGTTGCGGCTCACGCCCTATCTCCGATTGAGCCTGAGCACCCGTGACGCGGGGGTGCGTGAAGCCGTCAGGTCGTTCGTGCCCCTTGTCGCCGGCAAGGGAGTGGTTCACCTGAGCGGGTACGTCCAGCTCGTGCTGGCCAGCTTCCTCGCCGTTGGCGCCCTCGCCGGTCTGCGCTACGCGCAGATGCTCTACGTGTTGCCCGTGAGCCTGTTCGCCATGTCCGTGGCCGCCGCCGAGCTGCCGGTGCTGTCGACCATCGGGGCGGAGCGGCTCGGTGAGTTGCGAGCCCGCGTGGAGTCGGGGCTGGGTCTGATCGCGTTCCTCGTTGCCCCCACCGTGGTCGCCTACGTGGTCATCGGTGACCTGGTGGTCGGGGCATTGCTGCAAACCGGCGAGTTCGGCCGCGCCGACACCGTCCAGGTGTGGTTGATCCTCGCCGTCCACGCGGTCGGGCTCCCCGCTACCACGGGATCGCGGTTGTTGCAGTCGGGCCTCTACGGGCTGGGGAAGCCGCGAAGCGCAGCCCGGATCGCGATCGTCCGGGTGGCGGTGGCACTGGCGCTGGGTGTGCTGCTCATGTTTTCGTTCGATCGCGTGGTGATCGGACCAGAGGGCATGTCCGTGGTGGGCGACGTGCCGGCCTTCACGCCACTGGCGTCCGATGTCAGGGAATCGGTCACGGGCGACAACCAGAGGCACCTCGGCGCGGTGGGACTCGCGTTGGCGGCCGGGGTCGCATCCCTGCTCGAGTACCGGCTGCTACGGCGCGCGCTTCACCGTCAGGGGGTCCACATCGCGATGACGGCCGGGCGCATGCTGCCCACAGCTGCCGCCGCCGGGATCAGCGGCATCGCTGCCGGCGCCGTTCGGTTTGTCGTGGGAGACCTGACGCCGATCGTGGCGGGCGCCACGGCCGTCGTCGTCACTGCGGTGGTCTACCTGGCGGCTAGCTGGCGCCTCGGCGTGCCCGAGAGCCGACAGATCGTGGGGCTGGTGCGCCGCCGTGCTAGTGGTGGCGCTGACCGCTCGTGACGAGCGGCCGCCGCTCCTCCTCTGAGCCTGCGCGGTGGACGATCACAATCGGGGTCCCCTGATCACGCTGGCCCAAGGGGTTGTCCGCCAGCACCGCGGCCAGCCGCCGTTTGGACATCGCCGACCCCGCCACAGCTCGCACGGACCCGCCTCGGTCGTTGATATCGACGATCGCCACCGGACGCCCGATCTCCGTCGCGAACTGCCCCGCGATGGAACGGGCGGTCCGCGGTGGCAGAGGTGGAAGCAGCACGTCGCCGTAGGGCGGCCGCATCCCATCCATGCTGCGAGCGATGTAGCCGGCAACGACGAAGAAGGGACCGCGGATCCCCAGTGGCCGCGTCGCGGCGGCCACCGCCCCTGCCAGAACCACCCGCCAGCGACCGACCATGTCGATCACTAGCTGCATCTTCTCGGGGATGCTGAGACCCCGAGAGTCACCGATGGGCCGTATGTGCCGGGCCGCGAACGTGGCCAGCCGCCCGGGTCGCACTTGGGACGCGGGAATGGCACGCCCCGTCGTGACCACGACGACCTTCTCGGTGATCGCGACCACGTCGCCCGGCTGCAGCCGTTCGACGACTGTGTTCCGTAACAGCTCGACGAGGTCGACCCCAGCAGTTAGCCAGGGAGTGCACACCACGGTCCGGTCGTAATGCGCGCCGCCCACGGTCACCGAGGAGATGAACGTGTCCCCCGGTGAAAGCGCAACATTCAACTCCAAGGGGCGGGCGGCAGAGTGCAACAGGCTCATGGATCACCTCGTTTCCTCAACCCGATTACGGGGGCCGGCGGTCGCTTGGTAATCGCTGGCATTGGGCATGGTCCTCTCGGGATAGCCGTGATCGGTACAGGGCGTGTATGCCGATCACGGCGGCGATTGAGTCGGGGTGTTGTACCCAACGGCTTCGAGCGATTGGGGGATGGTCGGCGGCTAGCCGTCTCAGCGACTCCGGGGTCAACCAACACCTCCCAGCCTCGAGCCGATAACGATCCGCCACATCGGCGAGACGTCGTCGGCTATGGGGAGCCTTCGGGTCACTCGATCGCTGACCGGCGCTGGTGTCACAGTCGCTCTATGCGATCCCGCCGGGCGCAGCGATGCCGGACGCCCTTGAACCGTCAAAGCGCGGGCGTCCAGCGCTGCTCCCAAGTCCCCGTCGCTGTGGCCGGAGTGCTGTGCCCGGGGCGACGATCGAAGCGGCGGCTACCGCATCCGGGACTTGGTCTGCGCCGGCACGCCCGACTGGGCCCTAAACGCCACCGCTACTCTCGCCCACAGTCCGATGAGCCCCGGTTTCGATCGTGTCGGTGTCCGGTTCGTTCGCGCGATATCGGTCGGGGCGTTGGTGCGGGTGCGTCGCACACGAGGCTGCGGTTGGGCCGTCATGTGCACCGTGTCGGTGGCCCACTGGAGAGTCGGCGCTTCGCCTTGCGACTCGGCGTCAGGCGTCGTCTCCCTCGGCGCCGTCGGGATCCTCCACCAGGTCGTCGACGAAGTCGGCGACCGCCTGCACGACCTCGGCCGACGGCGGCCGCTCGTTCCCCGCGACTGTGTCGGGGCCGGCGGGGGCACCGGCCCCGACGGCGACGCGCTGGCTGTCCTCACGCTCGCCCACGCTGGCACCGTAAGGGTGCAGGGCCGTCTCGGCATCAGTAGCCGCTACGTACCGTGGGCTAGCCGGGCCCGTCCGCGATTCCCAGGGCGTCCGCCAGCTCGTGCCGGCCCTCGACCATCAGCTTGCGGTACACGCGGGAGAGGTGGGTGTCGACGGTCCTCACGGACAGGTAGAGCGTCGCTGCGATCTGGGGACTGGTCCGACCCCGCGCCGCCAGCAGCGCCACCTCGCGCTCGCGGCCGGTGAGCGGCTCACCCATCGGCACCGTCAACTCCAGCGCCGGCGACCGCGGGGTACCGCAGCGTCGTAGGAGTTCGTCGACGCGACGCGCCGCCACCGACGCCGATCCGCCGCGGCCCGCGCGGCGGTGAGCGTTCTCGGCCGAGCGGTGCGCCTCGGCCGCCAGCAAGTCGGCCCCCAGCTCCTCGAACTCGTCCGCCACGCCGGCGAGGAGGGCGCCGTCGCCCAGCGCCAGCGCACGGGCGTGACGCGCCGCGACGTCGACGAACGGACCGTCCACGGCGGCGCAGAAGCGCTCGATGGGCTCGACCACGTCCGCGGCGCGGCCGAGCCGAACCGCAGCATGGAGCACCTCGACCGCGAGCGGCCTCACCACGTGCTCCATCGCCGTCGCCAGCGCCAGACAACGCGAGGCGGCGTCGCCCACCTCGCCCCGAGCGGCCAGCAGCCAGGCCCGGGAGAGCTCGATGTAGGGCAGCGTCCGGGCGCCGCGCCGCATGTCGGCGGCGTACGCAATGTCGGCCGCCCGGATCGCCTCGTCGGCCACGTCGAGGTCGCCGGCGAACACCGCCGCTCGCGCCCGCATCGCCTCCGCCAGCGGCCGCTGCCCGAACCAGTCGGACTCGGCCAGCATGCGGGACGACCGCTGCAGCTCGGCCAGCGCGGCCGCGGCATGGCCGCGGCCGAGCAGGGCCCCGCCGCGGAACCCGGCCAGGATCCCACGCAGCGAGGGGGGCGGCAGCTCGAGCTCGATCCCCAGGTTGTCGGCCGTGTAGGCGTCGAGCTCCCGGAACCGACCCGCCCAGTACAGGCCCTGGAACCTGGCCATGCGGAGTTGGATGTCACCGAACGGCACGTCCCGCCGGTGGCGCCTGGCCGACGCGTGCAGGTCGTCGTCGAGCAGGGCCAGGCCGGCCTCGAGCCGGCCCTCCGCGCCCCGGACCGTCACGGCGACCGTGGCGGCCCGGAGCCGCGCCGTCTCGGGCGCGGACTCGTCGGCGAGCAGCTCGTCGGCGATCTCGCCCGCCTCGGGCAACCGGAGCGAGAACATCAGCATCTGGGCCATCACCGAACGGCAGTCCGCTTGCCAGGCGGGATGGCCCACGAGCTCAGCATCGGCCGCCCGGAGCACATCGAAGGCCTCGGCCGACCGGTCGAGGTGCAGGAACAGCTCGCTGGCCCGTGCGATCGCCACCCGAGCGACCGCCTCGGGGTCCCTGGCCCGGACCTCCGCGAGCACCGCCTCGGCGTCGGCGATGCGACCCTCCCCCGACAGGGCCTCGGCGAGTACCAGGCCGGCGTCCGCCCGGCTGGTCCCGCCGGCCGCCCGCGCCAGGCGCTCCGCCAACCGGTGATCGAGCCGTCCCAGCGCCTCGCGGGCCAGCGGCAGAAGCTGCTCGGCCTCGCCCGGCAAGCCCGACTCGAGCCGCCAGGTCGCCAGCCGCAGCCGGTCGAACTGATCGAGGTCCTCGACGGCCCCGACTAGCTCGCGGATGACCGCCCTGCGCCGCAGGCTGGGCAGCGAGCTCGCCAGCACCTCTCCGTACAGCGGGTGGCCCACCCGCACCATGCTGGCCCCGCCGGTGGTGACGATCTCCACCAGGCCCCGGCCCTCGAGCGCTTCGAGGTCCGCGTGATCGGCGAGCCGCTCGATGGCCTCGAGCGGCACCTGCTCGCCGACCGCGATCATCTCCAGCGCCTGGCGCCGCGGGGGCTCCAGGAGCCGGAGCCGCTCCTCCACCAGCTCCTGCAGCCGTTCCCTCGGACCCTCGGCCGGCAGCAGGATCCGGCCGCTGCCACCGCCACCGCCGTACCGCCGCTCGACCGCGGCGGTCACGAGCTCGCGGACGAACAGGGGATTTCCCCTGCTGAGCCGCCAGATCCGGTCCTGGAGGGATGCGGGGACGCTCCCGTCCCGTTGCCGGGTGCTGTTCGCGGCGGGCTCCGGTTCACGGTCGAGCGCGCCGCCGACCATCGCCAGGACCAGCTGCTCGGTGGCGTCGCGGGCCAGGGGCGCCACGTCGAGGCGCACCAACAGCTCGTCCTTCCACAGGCCGACGAGCCCCGGGGGCACCGGCTCCGCGGTCCGGACGCTCACCAGCACCTGCACGTTCGACTGGGTGACGGCGAGGTGCAACAGGGCCACCGACGACTCGTCCAGCAGGTGCGCGTCGTCGACGGCCAGCACCAGCCTCCCGTCACCGGACCGCTCCCGGAGGCCGGCGAGGGCCAGGTGGAGCAGGTCGTCGGGGAGATGGGCGTCGTCGACTGGCGCCAGGAGGTGGGCGAACGACCCGAGCGGGATGTTCTTGGCGGCCTCCGTCGCCCGCACCCACTCGACCGCCATCCCCTCGGCCCGCCGGGCGTCGACGACCTCCGCGACCAGGCGGGTCTTGCCGACTCCCGCATCCCCGAACAGCGCGACGCCACCCGGTCCCCCGCCGGGACCCAACAGCCGCTCCAGCTCCGCCAGCTCGCCTACCCGCCCAACCAGCGGCCAACGTGTGACCACGAGCACAAATGCTATCCAGCCGGCCCGCATACGAATACGTATGTGTTACGGATCCGTTGCGTGCTGGGTGCCCGTAGCGTTGTCCCGACAGCCGCGCTGGGACCCCGGTCCCCAGGGCGCGGCCCGGGCAGCGGTGGGGCAGCCGGAGGACAAGGCGGGTTCCTCCGGCTGCAGCCCGGCCCGCAGCCGTGAGGGATGACGTCACTCCCCGGGGTCGTGACCCTCCCACCACAAGGTGACGACATCGCGCTCCGTCGGGGGCGGGTCCCGAGCGAGGAGCCGGGCAAGCTCGTCGTGCCGATCCGCGGGCAGGCACAGCCGACGCGCGATCCGGGCCACGGCATCGGCATCGTTCTCGCCGATCATCTGCACCGGGCGCCGCCAGCGCCGCTGGCGCACGTCGAGCCCCAGGCCGGTCAGGAGCGCCACGGCGTCGTCCACGGTCGGCCGGTCGGGCTGGCGGACGCCGTGCAGCGCCTCCCAGTAGGGAGACAGCCACGTCATCGGGTGCACAGCGGTGAGCTCGATCACGACGCGACGCTCCGCGTGAGCCGTCAGCGCAGTCGCGAACCCTGCGAGGTCCGGGACGTTGTAGACCACGTGATGGCACACGGCGACGTGCGCGGTCGGTGTGCGGGACTCCACGTCGGGCCAGGCGCCCTGGATTGCGGTGGACCTGATGCTCCGTCGGGCCGCGCGGGCGGTGAACGCCTCCAGCAGGCTGGCGTCCGGATCGACGCCGATCACGTGGCCCGCAGGCAGCCGAAGGCTGGCGGTGCCGGCGCCCACACCGACGTCGAGCACGGCGCCACCGTCGGGCAGTCCCTCCTTGGCGACGGCATCCGAGACGGTGTCGTCGGCACGATCGAGGGCGGCATCGGCTGCGGCCGAGAACACGGCGTGACTGAAGAAGTACGGCGTCTCGGTGGCGGCTGCGACGAGGTCGTCCGGTATGGCCCAACGGCGCAGCGCAGAGGCCCAGCGCCTGTTCGCAGCATCGCCCCGGTCCATCATCGGCGGCGGCCTCGCCGCTGCCCTCAGGCCGTCGGCAGCTCGTAGTCGGCGAAGCGGTCCCGCAGTTCCTTCTTGGAGAACTTGCCCACCGACGTCTTCGGGACCTCGTCGATGAACACCACATCGTCGGGCAGCCACCACTTGGCCACCCGCGGCGTCAGGAACTCGATGAGCTCGTCCTTCGTGACGGTCTCGCCGGGCTTGGACACCACGCAGGCGAGCGGCCGCTCGCTCCACTTCGGGTGCGCGACCGCGATCACGGCGGCCTCCGCGATCTTGGGGTGCGCCATGATCTCGTTCTCCAGCTCCACGGAGCTGACCCATTCGCCGCCCGACTTGATCACGTCCTTGGTGCGGTCGCGCAGCTGGATGTAGCCGTGCCGGTCGATCGTGGCGACATCGCCCGTCTTGAGCCAGCCGTCCTCGGTGAACGACTCGGGCGAGCGCGGGTCGTTGTAGTAGCTGGCGATGACCCACGGGCCGCGCACCTGCAGCTCGCCCGACGACACGCCGTCCCACGGCTGCTCCTCGTTGGTGCCGAGATCGACCACGCGGGCCTCGAGGCCAACCAGCGGCTGGCCCACGGTAGAACGCAGCTCGGCGCGGCCGTCGTCGTCGAGCGCGGCGTCGAGGGTCGACTTGATGTGACCCGACGACGCCACCGGTGACGTCTCGGTCATCCCCCATGCCTGCGTGATCGGCAGCCCGATCTGCTCGCGGTAGGCCTCGGACAGTGACCGTGGCACCGCGGAGCCACCGCACGGGATCGAGCGCAGGCTCGAGACGTCACGGCCCTTCAGCTCGGGCAGCACGCCCATCCAGATGGTGGGCACACCCGCCGCCAGCGTGACCCGCTCCGACTCGATGAGCTCGGCCAGGCCCTTGGGCGACAGGTCCGGGCCCGGCATGATCAGGTCGGCGCCGCAGGCCACGGCCGCATGCGCGAGGCCCCAGGCGTTGGCGTGGAACATGGGCACGACGGGCAGCACCCGGTCCTCCTCGACCGGCCCGAGGCCCCCCGCCGCCAGCACCCCGTACGTGTGCAGGAACGTCGACCGGTGGCTGTACACGACGCCCTTGGGGTTGCCGGTCGTCCCGCTCGTGTAGCACATGGACGCCGCCTGATTCTCGTCCGCGACGGCGAAGTCGACGGGCTCGGCACCGGCCATCAGCTCCTCGTAGTCGTGGACCTCCTTACCGGCCGGCACGTCGGGGATCTCGCCGGCGCCGTCGTCCATGACCACCACGTGGCGCACCGTCTTGAAGGTGTCGAGCAGCGGCCACACCAGCTTGGCGAGCGTGCGGTCGACGAAGACCACCTCGTCCTCGGCGTGGTTGGCCACGTACGTCAGCTGGTCCGGGAACAGCCGGATGTTGAGGGCGTGGAGCACCCGGTTGGTGCACGGCGCCGCGAAGTAGAGCTCGAGGTGTCGGGATGTGTTCCAGCCGAACGTGGCGACCCGGCCGTCGGCGCTGATCCCGAGCTGGTCGAGCATCCCGCCGAGGCGGCGGGTGCGGTCGGCCCACTCGCCGTACGTGAGGCGCTGCTTCCCGGCCGCCGTGACCGTCACCACCTGCTTGTCGAAGAACAGGCGCTCGGCCCGCGTGTGGAAGTGGGTCAAGGTGAGCGGAAGGTCCTGCATCAGCCCCTGCATCGGGCGACCCCCTGGTTGTGCGTCGTGACCAGTGAGC
>Ga0081538_10003097_pt1 | contig 15817 bp, 11 predicted proteins | sample TabmetS5T2R1_FD_71022 | JGI IMG/M metagenome (GOLD analysis project Ga0081538, IMG submission 71022) | Tabebuia heterophylla rhizosphere microbial communities from the University of Puerto Rico - S5T2R1 | ecosystem: Host-associated > Plants > Roots > Rhizosphere ... | reverse complement strand
CTCCTCCCAGCCGTCGCGGGACGGCAGCAGGTGCGGGCCCTCGAACTCCACGACCTCGGTGACCGTGTTCGACTTGTAGTGCTTGGCGTTGGAGCGCTGCACCGAGGGCGGCATGAGGTGGTCGTGGGTGCCGGAGATGAACAGCAGCGGCGCCCGGTCGTCGTTGTGGTAGTTGACGAAGGTGTCCTGGTGGCCGGGCTCGATGGTGGCCAGCGCGCTGCCCCACAGGACCCGCACCGACCCCGGGATGTGGTAGCGCTCGTAGAGCTGCCGGGAGCGCTCCTCGGGGAAGGTGTTGCAGAAGGCGTAGTGCCACTGCTCGAAGGTGAAGCCGGCGGCCTTCTTGCGCCCCACCTCCCGCAGCACCGGGAAGGTCGACTTGAGCTGGGACAGCGGCGCCACCGGCACGCCCTCGGTGGGGGCCGAGTCGAGCGTGACACCCACCGCGCCGTAGCCGCGGTCGAGCATGAGCTGGGTGAAGACCCCACCGGCGGAATGGCCCATCAGGATCGGCGGCCTGTCGAGCCCGCCGATCACGTCGGTGAGGTGGTCGATGACGGCGGGCACGGTCAGGTTCTCGATCGGCGTCGGGTCGGCCCGCAGGGCCTCGACCTCGGCCTCGAAGCCCGGGTAGGCGGGGGTGAGCACCCGGTAGCCCTTGCCCTCGTAGTAGGCCTTCCACTCCTCCCAGCTGCGCGGGGTCACCCAGAACCCGTGGATGAGGACGACGGTGTCGGGGGCGGTCATGGCGTCTCCCTTCCCGCGGCTCGTGAGTTTGAAGCTCCAACTCACAGGTCCGGGTACACTAGCAGCAAACCAACCCGCAGGGTGTGCTCAGTCACCGACGCGCTGGCGCAACCCCGGGGCTGAGCCCATCATCTTCCAGCACACCTGCGGCGCCGACTTCCACCCCCTGACCGTCTGCTCCGCCTGCCGGGAGCCCCTGCGCGACGGCGAGCTGACCGTCACCGGTGGCACCCACCCCGTGCAGGCGACCTGTGACGCCGGCCGACGGCATCGCCCTGGCTCCCGGATCGCACCGACAAGCCCCGGCGCGTTACTGGCTTGACGATGCCATCCAGCCGGCGATCTGGGCTCGGGAGTTGAATCCGAGCTTGTTGAGGATGCTGCGGACGTGGCTGTCGACGGTCCGCTCGGAGATGAACAGGCGCGCTCCGATCTGCTTGTTGCTCAGACCCTCGGCGACCAGCCGGGCGACGTCGGCTTCCCGCTTCGCGAGCGGGGCCACGCTCGCGTCGTCTGGAGTGGCGGCGACGACCTGAGCCGGCTCGCCAAGCGCCGCTCCGATCGCGGCGTCCCGGCTCAGGCGCTTTCCGGCGTTGAACTCGGCCTCGAAGCCTGACGCCCCAAGCGCTGCGATCGCCGACGCTTCGGCCGCGGCCACGAGAGGCGCGACGGTTGGGATGAGGGTGGCGCCAACCCCGGTCCGCACCGCTTCAGCGGCGCCGAGCAGCTGCGCCGCGCGACGCGCCCGGCCACAGCTGGCGGCATGGCAACCCAGCAGGTCGAGCAGGATGTACTGCGCCACCCGATCGTCGATCTCGTCGCTGATCCGCAAGGCCTCGGCGAACAGCGGTTGTGCCTGGTCGAGCTCGCGCGCCATCAGCGCGGCGCTGCCCAGGTTGATCAGCAGCATCTCCAGACCGTAGGTGTCACCTGACGCTCGGCTGAGACGCACGCCTTCCGCCGACGAGGCTCTGACGGTGTCGAGGTCGCCCTCGAAGAACCCGTTGAGCGCTCGAGCCTGAAGGAACGCCAGCATGGCGGAGACGTCTTCGATGCCCTCGGCCACGACCTGGCTCTCATCGAGCAGCCGCCTGGCGGACGCGCGGTCACCGGCCATGTTCGCGGCGACAGATCCGATGGCGAGCGATTCCCCAAGCAGACGGAGCTGTCCTGCGTCCCGAGCCGTCATCACGGCTCGCGCGAGCGCTGGCCTGGCGGCTGTCGGATCGCTCTGCAGCACGGCCAGGAAGCCACGCAGGAAGTACGGCAACCCACCCAGCGCCGGCTTGCCAGGTCCTGACGCGAGCAGCTCATCGAGCCACCTGACACCCTCAGAGGTGGCCCGCGTGATCCAATACCACCCGACCGAGCAGGCGAGTTCGATCCCGCGGGGGAAGTCCGCGTGGATCAGGCATCGCCGCAGCACCGATCGGATGTTGTCGATCTCCAGCTCCATCCATTCGAGCCACGCGGGAAGCTCATACCGGGCTGGTTGCTCTCCAGCTCGCCGACACCTGGAGACGTAGAAGTCGGCGCATCGCAGCTCGACAACGTCCTCCTCGCCGGCCTCCCGGAGCTTGAGGCGGGTGTACTCGCGCATCGTCTCGTGCAGCCGATAGCAGGCCCGGCCTCTGGCGTCCTCCCGCATGACCAGGGACTTGTCGACCAGCGAGGACAGCAGGTCCAGAGCGGCGGCCGCGGGCGCGTCGTCGGAGGCGCAGACCGACTCGACGTCCTCAAGGGTGAACCTGCCCGCGAACACGCCTAGCCGCCTGAGGAGCGCCCGCTCGGGTGCCTCCAGCAGATCGTGGCTCCAGTCGATCGTGGTTCGGAGCGTTTGATGACGAGGGAGCGCGGCGCGGCTTCCGCCCGTCAGCAGACCGAACCGGTCGGTCAGGCGGTCGAGGATCTGCTCCGCCGTGAGGACTCGCGTTCTGACCGCCGCGAGCTCGATCGCCAACGGCAGGCCGTCGAGCCGGCGGCAGAGATCCACGACGGCCACCTGGTTCGAGGCGGTCAGCTCGAAGCTGCCCGATGCCGCCACCGCCCGCTCCGTGAAGAGCAGGACCGCCTCGCTCTGTCGCAGCCGAGCGAGTGGCTCGGCGGCGACAGCTGCGGGCAGCTCCAGCGGCGGGACGGGGACCACGTGCTCACCCGGCACCGACAACGGCTCGCGGCTGGTGGCGATCACCCGCACACCGGGCGCGGCTCGGATGACCTCGGTGACCAGCTGAGCGGCTGCTTCGAGCAGGTGCTCGCAGTTGTCCACCACCAGCAGGAGCTCCTTGTCCCGCAGGTACGAGCGCAGCAGCGGCAACGGCTCGGTCGCGGCCTGGTCGCGCAGGTCCAGCGCCGCCATGACGGCGTTGCCGACCAAGGAAGGGTCGCGAACCTGCGCGAGCTCCACCATCCATGCGCCGCCCGCGAAGCCGCGCGCGAGATCGGTCGCCCCCCGAACCGCCAGGCGGGTCTTGCCGACACCGCCTGGCCCGGTGAGGCAGACCAGGCGGGCCCCGGCCAGCTTCCTCCGAAGTTCCGCAAGCTCGCGGCGGCGGCCGATGAAGCTCGACGCCTCGGCCGGCAGGTTGCCCGGCCGTCGCGTGGATCTGGCCATCGTGACGACGAGGCTAACATGGGCGGCACGCCACCGAGACCGGTCGGCTAGGTACCGCATCGGTGATCTCACCGATGTCGGCGCTCGCCCTGCTGCCTAGCCTGTCCTGGCAGCTTTCAGCCAGAGGGTGACTGGACGGATGCCGGCGCGGAACCTGGAAGAGCAAGCCCGGGAGCTCTTCGCCCCGCTCGGGCCGACCTACGACCGCGTCGGCGCCACGCTCTCGCTGGGACAGGAGCCGCTGGGGCGCCGCTTCCTCGTCTCGCGGGTTCCGCGGGGCGGTCACGTGCTCGACGTGGCCACCGGCACGGGGCTGGTCGCGGCCGAGCTCCGGCGGCGAGGATTCGAGGTGACCGGCCTCGATCTGAGCCCCGAGATGCTGGCGGTCGCACACCGTCGCTTCGGCGACGAGGTACAGCTGATCAATGCGTCGGCGGAGGCGCTCCCGCTTGCCTCGGCGTCCTTCGACCACCTCACGGTGACGCACGTGCTTCGCTATGTCGCCGACCCGGGGGCGACGCTGGCCGAGCTCGCGCGCGTGGTCCGTCCGGGCGGTGTTGTCGCCTCGCTCGAGTTCGGCGTCCCGCGGGGTCCCGCCCGCCCGCTCTGGGACCTCTACGTCCAAGCGGTGCTGCCGCTCGCCGGCCGCCTGCTCCGGCGCGGCTGGCGGGAGGTCGGCGACTTCCTGGGAGGGTCGATCCGCGACTTCTGGGCGCGCCACCCGCTCGACCGCCAGCTGGAGTGGTGGCGCGCGGCGGGCCTCCACGAGGTGGAGGCGAGGCGGCTGAGCCTCGGCATCGTCGCCGTCATCTGGGGACGGAAGCCGTGAGCCCGCCCGACCGCGCGGCCGCGGGCGCCAGCACGCGGGCCCTTCCGCCGGTGGCTCGTCCTGCCTGGTACGCGTTGGCGCGCGGCGGCTGGCGGGACTACGTGACGCTGCTGCACCCTCCCTACACGGCCTGGCATCTGTCGTACGTCGTCATCGGCGGCTGCCTGGCGCCCGTCGTCGCCTGGGACCGGCTCGGCGCCGCCGTCGCCGCGTTCGCCCTCGCCGTCGGGGTCGGTGCCCACGCCCTCGACGAGCTGAGCGGGCGACCCCTGCGCACCAAGATCCCGGACAGGGTGCTCGTGGGGCTCGCCAGCGTCTCCATCGCGGGCGCCTGCGCGATCGGCGTGGCGGGCGCGCTCACCTTCAGGGCCTGGCTCGCGCTGCTCATCCCCCTCGGGCTGTTCCTGGTGCTGGCGTACAACCTGGAGCTCGCCGGGGGGCGCTTCCACTCGGACCTCTGGTTCGGGCTGGCGTGGGGCGGCTTCCCCGTGCTCAACGGCTACGCCGCCGTCGCCGGCGACCTCGGAGTCGTGACCGCGCTGGCCGCGGGCTTCGCGGTGCTGCTCTCGCTCGCCCAGCGCGCGCTCTCGAGCCACGTGCGCTACGTGCGACGCCGGGTGGTCGCGGTTCGCGGCGAGCTCGAGCGCGCCGACGCGAGCAGGGAGCCGCTGGATGCCAGGCGCCTGACCGCTCCGGCCGAAACCGGGCTGCGGCTCCTGTCACTCGCGACCGTCGTGCTCGCCGCGACCCTGGTCGCCTTCCGCATCTGAGCGGTGAGGTCATCCGGTGAGCAGCGGATCTGCGTGATCGGCGCGGGGCCCTGTGGCCTGACCGCGCTGAAGAATCTCCTTCGAGCCGGCTGCCGCGACGTTGTCTGCTACGAGGAGCACAGCAGCATCGGCGGCAACTGGGCGTTCACCGACGACCCCCAGCGGGCGAGCGTCTACGCGAGCGCCCACAGCATCTCGTCGCGGCGCAGGTCGTCGTTCGACGATTTTCCGATGCCGACGACCTATCCGGATTTTCCCTCGCACCGGCAGCTGCTCGCCTACTTCGCCGACTACGCGAGCGCGTTCCAGCTCGAGCCGCACATTCGCCTCGGCGCGCGTGTCGAGCACTGCGCGCTGGGCGGCGATGGCCGGTGGACGGTTCGCGTCAGCGCCAACGGCGAGACCAGGGCCGAGCTCTTCGACAGCCTGCTGGTCTGCTCTGGCCACCACCGCGAAGCGCTCCTACCCGCATACCCGGGCACGTTCAGCGGCAGGATCGTGCATTCCTCGGCCTACAAGCGACCCGACCCGTTCCGCGGTCAGCGGATGCTGGTGGTCGGTGCGGGCAACTCCGCCGCTGATATCGCCGTCGATGTGGCCAGCCTCGCCTCGCGCGCCGCGCTCAGCCTGCGCGAGGGAACCTATTTCATTCCGAAACGCATGTTCGGACGGCCGATCGACGTCCTCTACGGGTTCTGGAGCCGGAGACTGCCAGCGCCGCTGCTCCAGTCGGCCCTGAGGCTCTGGCTGCGGCTGGTGGTGGGCAGGTGGGAGGACTACGGCCTGCCGGCTCCGACCCACGCGCCGCTCGAGAAGCGCCCGACGGTGAATTCCAGCGTCCTGGAGGCGCTCCGCGATGGGCGGCTGGTCGCACGCCGCGGCATCGAGCGCTATGACGGGCACACCGTGCGCTTCACCGACGGCACCCAGGAGGAGTTCGACGCCATCATCATGGCAACCGGCTTTCGCGTCAGCTTCCCCTTCCTGTCCAGGCAGGTCGCCGGCTGGGACGCGGCCACCATGCCGCCGCTCCACCTCAGGATGAGGCATCCGACGATCCCCAGCCTGTTCTTCATCGGCCTGTTCCAGCCGATCGGCTGCATCTGGCAGCTCGCCGACTACCAGGCGCGCATCGTGGCGCTGCAGCTCAGCGGGCGGCGGCGACGTCCCGCCAACCCACATCGTCGGTTCGATGCTTCGCCCCGGCACGCGATCGAGGTCGACTACCACGCCTTCCGGCGCGAACTCATGGACGAGCTTGCCGCCCTTCTTCCCGGGGCGGCAGGCGGCGCACGGCGATGATGGAGAGGCCGAGATCGCGGACCTTCTCGAGGATGCCGTGCAGCGCCGGCTGATCGGCCAACGTGCCGGACAGAATGGTCTGGCCACCCTGGTGCTCGATCCGCAGCCCCTCGAACCAATGCGACCAGCGGGCGTCCAGGACGCCGTCCAGCCGCACCTCGTAGCGGGCCGGCCACCTTGCCGCGCTCACGACCGGTCACCTGGCTGGGTTGTGTTGGCGCTTGTCATGTGGCCGACGGTAGGGACGTGATCGCGCCGCGGCGTCATGCGAAGGTGGAATCCCCGGTGGAATCTTCGGAGGAGGCGCGCCCCGGCGTGAGCCGGACGTGCTTGGTTCGCTCCCGCCGGGTCTAGACTCGGTACTCCGACGTGAGCGTCCGTCGAACGTTGGGCGGGTGATGCGATGGTCAGGTCACGTGCGCCGTCTCCGTACGACGCCGAAGCCGGTGAGCGAGCTGACCTGCTGGCCACCAAGCTCAACGCCCCGGAGCCCCGCCCTGACCACCTTGGCCGATCCCGCCTGACCGAACCGCTCGACCAGGGGATAGCCCAGGGGGTGGTCCTGGTGTGCACGCCTGCCGGCTTCGGCAAGACGACCCTGCTGGCCGGCTGGGCGGCCAGCGCGAGGTGGCCGGTCGCGTGGCTGTCGCTGGGCCCCGAGGACAACGACCCGGTGCGGTTCTGGCGATATGTGATCGCCGCGCTGGATCGTGTCTGCGAAGGCCTGGGGGAACACCTGCTGCCGCTGCTGACCCCTCCCCGGGCCTTGTCGGGCCAGGGCGTGGTGACCGCCCTGGTCAACCAGCTCCAGGCCGCGCCCGAGGAGGTCGCGCTGGTCCTGGACGACTACCACCTGGTGCGGTCGGCGCCGATCCACGAGGGCATGGCGTTCCTGCTGGGTCACCTCCCGTCGCGGTTGCGTGTCGTGATCACCAGCCGCAGCGACCCACCTCTGCCGCTGGCTCGGCTGCGCGCCAGCGGTCAGCTTGTCGAGCTGCGGGCCGCCGACCTGCGCTTCACCGCCGAGGAGTCGGCGGCGCTGCTGAGGGAGGCGTGGGGGCTGGACCTGGCGCCGGAAACCGTGGCCGCGCTGGGGGACCGGACGGAGGGCTGGGCGGCGGGCCTGCAGCTCGCCGCCCTCTCCCTGCGCGACCAACCCGACCCCGACGCCTTCCTGGGCGCGTTCGCGGGGACCCACCGCTATGTCCTGGACTACCTGAGCGAGGAGGTGCTGGACCGCCAGCCCGAGTCGCTGCGGGCGTTCCTGCTGAAGATCTCGATCCTGGAGCGGCTCAGCGGTCCGCTGTGCGATGCCGTCACCGGCCGGTCCGACAGCCAGGACCTGCTGGAGGAGCTGGAGCGGGCCAACCTGTTCCTGACCCCGCTGGACGGGCAGCGCCGCTGGTGGCGCTTCCATCAGCTGTTCGGCGACCTCCTGCGGGCCCGGTTGGAGCGGGCCGAGGGCGCGCGGCTGCCGGAGCTGCACCGCAGGGCCGCCGCCTGGTACGAGCAGCACGGACTGATCGACGAGACGATCCGGCACGCCCTGGCGGCCGGGGACCTGGCGTGGGCGGGACAACTGGTGGAGGCGCATCTGGGCGAGACCCTACGTCGGGGAGAGAGCGTAACCCTCGACCAACGGCTCTCGTGGCTGCCCGAGGAGGTGGTGCGGTCACGGCCCCGGCTGTGCCTGGCGCAGGCGATGCTGGAGTGGCACCGCTATCGGCTGGACGCGGTGGAGCGGCTGCTCCAGCACGTCGAACGCGCCCTCGAGACGCAGCCGGATGTCCGGGAGCTCGAGGTGCCCACCGAAGGCGGCATGGTGGCCGACCCTCGGGCGGCGATCGCCCTGCTGCGCGCCCAGGTCGCGGGGGTCCGGGGCGACAGCGAGCGGGAGACCGAATTCGCGCGAGCGGCCCTGGCGCACCTGGCAGAGCAGGAGCAAGGTCCACGCTTCTGGGCCCGCTGGCTGCAGGTGGCCGCCGACTGGCACCGTGGTCGGATGCAGCAGGCCGAAGCCGGCTTCGCTGAGATGCTGGCCGAGGCCAGAGCGGCGCCCGATCCCCACCCGCTGATGACGACCTGCTACCCGCTCGGCGCGGTGCAGCGGGCCCGCGGTGAGCTCGCCGCGGCCCTGCGGACCTTCCGGGAAGGTCTGCGTTTCGCCACCGAGGGCCGCCGCCTCACTCCCAATGCCGAGTGTGAGGCGCACATCGGGATCGCCCAGGCGCTGTATGCCCGCAACGAGCTGGACGACGCCCTTCGACATGCCACCGAGGCGGTCGCGCTGGGCCGGCAGATGGTCGAGTCGTTCCTGCTGGCGCTGGCGCTGGACGCCCTGGCGTGGATCCGCCAGGCGATGGCAGACACCCAGGCCGCCCAGCAGGCCATGGACGAGGCCTACGGGATGCTCCCGGCCACGGCCGTGGCCCGCCATATCTATCCGAGCGAGGCGTGGCGGGCGCGGCTGGCGCTGGTCATGGGACGGGCTGGGGAGGCCGAGCGCTGGGCCGAGGACTCTGGGCTGACGGCCGATGACGCGGTCTCCTATCAGCGGGAACGCGATTACCTCGTGCTCGCTCGGGTGCTGCTGGCCCGGCAGGAGCCGGCCGGGACGCTGCGGCTGTTGCAGCGCCTGGATGCCCTCGCCGCCTCGCAGGGCCGAACCGAGAGCCTCATCGAGATACGAGCGCTGCGGTCACTGGCAACGCGCGCGGCCGGAGATCACCAGGGTGCCCTCACCGCGCTCGCCGAGGCGCTGGCACTGGCCCAGCCGGAGGGCTACGTCCGGGTCTTCGCCGACGAGGGCCCGCCCATGGCCGCCCTTCTCCGCAGCTTCATCCGGGCACGGCAGCGGGGCCGCGCCGCGGCTTCCTCCACGGCGACGCGTGACCACCTGAACCGGGTCGTCCAGGCGTTCCAGCCTCCGGTGGGACGCCCAGAGCAGCAGCCCGCTTCCGTGGCCAGTGGACTCGTCGAACCCCTGACCAGGCGGGAACTCGAGGTGCTCGGCCTGGTCGCGGCGGGCAGGCCCAACCAGGAGATCGCCGATGACCTGGTGGTCACACTGGATACGGTGAAGAAGCACCTCAGCCACATCTTCGACAAGCTCGGCGCGGCCAACCGCACCGATGCCGTGGCCCGGGCCCGTGAGCTCCGCCTGATCCCCTGAGGCGCGCTCCTCCGGTACCACCGGTCCCTCCAAGATTCCTCCCGGGATTCCACCTTGGCGTGATGCCCACGCCCGGGCCCCTGCCTAGGGTGGCCGACGTGACCGCAGGCGCCGCGCGAGGTGGAGCCACCCGGCCTGAAGGAGTTGCCAGTGTCGTACCTGACGTCCGACCCCACCATGATCTCGATCCGGCGGCGGCTCGCCGCCGCTGTCGATGGCCGGATCATCACCCCCGGCGACGCCGCCTACGACCGGGCCCGCACCGTGTTCTACGGCGGCTTCGACCGCCGGCCGGCGGTCATCGTCCGCCCCACCGACGCCAGCGACGTCTCGCAGGTGGTGTCGCTGGCCCGCGAGACCGGGCTGGAGCTCGCGGTCCGCAGCGGCGGGCACAGCGTCGCCGGGCACAGCACCACCGACGGCGGGATCGTGCTGGACCTGGCCGACATGACCGCCCTGGAGATCGACCCCGAACAGCGCACCGCCTGGGCCCAGACCGGGCTGACCGCCGGCGAGTACACCACCGCGGCCGCCGCCTACGGGCTGGCGACCGGGTTCGGTGACACCGGCTCGGTCGGCATCGGCGGCATCACCCTCGGGGGCGGCATCGGCTACCTGGTCCGCAAGCACGGCCTCACCATCGACGACCTGCTGGCCGCCGAGGTCGTGACCGCCGACGGCCAGCTGCTCCAGGTGGACGACCGGTCGCATCCTGACCTGTTCTGGGCGCTCCGGGGTGGCGGCGGCAACTTCGGGGTGGCGACCCGGTTCAAGTTCCGCCTGCACGAGCTGGCCCAGTTCGTGGGCGGCATGCTGCTGCTGCCGGCCACCCCGGACACCATCGCCGCCTTCCTCGCCCTTGCCGACGCGGCGCCGGAGGAGTTGTCGACCATCGCGAACATCATGCCCGCCCCGCCGGCGCCGTTCGTGCCCACCGAACACCACGGCCGGTTGGTCATCATGGCCACCCTCGCCTACGCCGGTGCGGTCGAGGAAGGCCAGGGGGCTGTGGCCCCGTTCCGGGCGCTGGCCACACCCATCGCCGACCTGGTCCGGCCGATGCCCTACCCGGAGATCTACCCGCCCGAGGAGGAGGGTTTCCACCCGACCGCGGTGTCGCGCACGATGTTCGTCGACACCGTCGACCGCGACGCGACGGAGGCGATCGTCGAGCACCTGCAGGCCTCGACCGCGCCGCTGTCGGTGGTCCAGCTGCGGGTGCTGGGGGGAGCGATGGCCCGTGTGCCCGCCGAGGCCACCGCATTCGCGCACCGGGCGAGTCGGCTCATGGCCAACGTGGCCGCGGTCTACGAGCGTCCCGAGGACGCGGAGGAACATCAGGCCTGGGTCGACCGCCTCGCCGCGGCGCTCCGAGACGGCGACGCCCGCGCCTATGTCAACTTCCTGGGCGATGAGGGCGAGGCGCGGATCCGGGAGGCCTACCCGAGGTCGACCTGGGAGCGGTTGGCGGCGATCAAGGGGGGCTACGACCCGACCAACCTGTTCCACCTCAACCAGAACATCCCGCCGAACGGTGAGCTCGCCGAGCCGCGGAGGACCGCCATGTAGCGCTGCGCGGTCGCGGGGATCACCGACTGCGTTACGCTCGGCTGAAGGAGGTGAGCCATGCCTGAACGCGTCAAGGGCAGGACGCTGATCGCCAGGGATGAGGGTGATCGCGCCGACGACGTCGTCATCAAGCTGTACGGCGAGGAGACGAACGGGGTCATCTCAATCATCGAGCAGCCGTTCGAGCCGGGTTATCTCCTGCCACCACACGTGCACGAGAACGATGTCTGGCTCTATGTGCTCGAGGGGGAGATGCATGCCCGGGTCGGCGACGAGGTCGTCAAGGCGACACCCGGTTGCTGGGTGCTGAAGCCCCGTCATATCCCTCACACCATGTGGAACGCGGGTCCGGACGCGGCACGCATCATCGAGCTGTACACGCCGGGGGGATTCGAGCGCTTCTTCAAGGACTTCGGGGACCGGTTGCGCCACGGCCCGATCGGGCTCGAGGAGCTGAACCGCCTTGGTGAGCCGCACGGCATCCGGTTCTTCGACGACTGGATTCCCGACCTCAAAGCGGCCTACGACCTGCGCGTCATCGGCGAGTAGCTCCGAGGGCTGACCACGGCCCACCCTCACCCGGTGCCGGCGGCCGGCCGGGCGGTATGCTTGGCCGACGGGCGAATCCGGGACAAGCCGACCATGAGCCAACGCCTGGGGCTGTGGATCACGGTGCTCGCGCTGCCGCTGGCCGCGCTGGGGCTGCTGGCCGCGGAACCGGGTCTCGACCGGCGCTGGGAGCACCATCCCTCCCATTTCTGGCTGGTCTTCACCGTGGCCGGCATCAACGTCGCCCTCGGGCTGATCGCCAGCGAGGCGGCCGCCCGCCGCGACGACAACCGGACCTTCCTGGTCTCGATGGCGCTGCTGGTCAGCGCGGGGTTCCTGGGCCTGCACGCGCTCGCCACCCCGGGCATCCTGCTCGACGGCCTGACCGCTGGGTTCTCGGTCGCGGCGCGGATCGGGCTGCTGCTGGCCTCTGTCTTCGCCGCCGTCTCCGCCCTCGGCCCCCGCTCGCGGGTCGTGCGGGTCCTGGCCCGCAATCACCGCCGCGTCCGGGTGGTCCTGTGGGTGGTCCTGGCCGCCTGGGCGGTCGCCTCCCTGGCCAGGGTCCCGCTGCTCGACCGGCCCCTGCCACCCGACGCCCTGCCGCCACCCCTCGGCCTCCTGACCCTGGCCGGGGTCGCGCTGTACGGCGTCGCCGCGGTCCGCTACGCCGACCTCTACCGCCGGCGACGCCGGCCGCTCCCCCTGGCCGTCCTGGTCGCGTTCATCCTCATGGCCGAGGCGATGATCGCGGTGACATTCGCGCGGACCTGGCACGCCATGTGGTGGGAATGGCACGTGCTGATGGCCCTGGCCTTCGGGGCCATCCTGGTCGCGGCGCGGGTGGAGTACCGGCGGGAGGGATCGCTCACGGCCATGTTCGGCGGCATCTACCTCGACAGCACCCTGCGGCGGATCGACCGGCACGACGCCGAGCGGCTCTCCGAGGTCGCGGACGCGATCCGGTCGGGCGGGCCGGTCGACCAGGTCGTGGCCCGGTTCCGCCGGGAGGGCATGAGCCGCGGGGAAGCGGACGTGCTCGAGCGGTCGGCGCGGGAGCTTGTCCGGGTGGACGAGCTGTTCCGCATGTACGTGGCCCCGCAGCTGGCGGCGAGCCTGGAACGGCAGCCCGAGCGGGCGGAGCTGGGCGGGGAGGAGCGCGAGGTGAGCGTGCTGTTCGCCGACCTCGCCGGGTTCACCAGCTTCTCCGAGGAGCGGCCGGCGACCGACGTGGTCGAGATGCTGAACAAGTACTGGGCGTCGGCCGTGCCGGCGGTCGTCGCCCAGGGCGGGCTCATCGACCGGTTCGCGGGGGATGCCATCATCGTCGTCTTCAACGCGGTGACCGACCAGCCCGACCACGCCGTGCGGGCCGCCAGGGCGGCGCTGGCCATCCGGGCCGGCGCCGACCGTCTGGCCGCCGGCCATGCCAGCTGGCCCCGGTTCCGGATCGCGGTCAACACGGGACCGGCGGTCGTCGGGAACGTCGGCGCCGACATCCAGCGGAGCTTCACCGTGATCGGGGACACGATCAACCTCGCGGCGCGACTCCAGGCCACGGCGTCCCCCGACGGGGTCGTGATCGGGCCCACGACCCGCGAGGACCTCGGCGACCGGGCAACGGTGGTCTCCCTCGGCTCCACCCAGGTGCGGGGCCGGCGCAAGCCCGTCCCCATCTACCGGCTGGAGGCGGTGGCCGGCTGACCGGTCAGCCCAGCTCCTTCCAGAACCGCAGCTGGTGCCTGCCGGACCGGTCGTAGCGGCCGGTCCGGTTGGGGCCCAGCTCCTGGACGTAGCGGTCGGCGGCGGCCAGCAGGGCGGTGGCGGCGGCCAGGGGCCGGGCGTCGCCAATCAGCCAGGAGTGGGTGGCTGGCGAGCCATGACTGGCCAGTCGCGCTGGCCACCGGCGGATGCGAATCGCGGCCGGTGGGAGCGACCCTTGGTGGGCCGGCGCACATGGTGTCGACACCGCAGCTGCCCAGCAGGTCCGGGCGATCGATGAGGTGTCCGTCGATCGTCGTTGCACCCGAGGGAGGAGCCGGCCGTGACCGAGACGACCACCTCCGGCCAATCTCCCGCTGCGCCCGCCGCGTCGGCCGAGGATCCCACCACCATGCGCCCGTTCCAGGTCGAGCTTTCCGATGCGGCCCTGGACGAGCTGCGGCGGCGGACCGCGGCGACGCGCTGGCCGTCAAAGGAGCTGGTCACGGATGCCTCGCAAGGGGTGCAGCAGGCCGTGCTGCAGGAGCTCGCCCGCTACTGGGCCAGCGATTACGACCTCCGGAGGGTCGAGGCCAGGATGCTGGACCACGACGCCGACAGCTACCAGAAGATCTCCCGCGCCTTTGTCGACGGGAGTCCAGCGGGCGGCCTCACCCGGGACAGGATCCTCGACAACATCACGCTGTACTGGCTGACGAACACCGCGACCTCCTCGGCGCGGCTGCACTGGGAGGGCGCGCGAAGCACCGCGGCCGCGGCCGCGGCCGCGGCCGGGCGGCTGCCACCTGCGGTCTCGCTCCCGGTCGCCTTCACGGTGTTCCCCGGCGAGATCTTCTGGGCCCCACGCAGCTGGGCCGAGCGGGTCTACCCCAACCTCGTCTACTTCAACGAGGTCGACAGGGGCGGCCACTTCGCCGCCTGGGAAGAGCCCCAGCTCTTCACCGACGAACTCCGAGCCGCATTCCGGTCACTCCGGTGGATATCTGTTGGAAGGGGATCCTCATGAGCGCATCCACCACCCCGCAAGGCCCCGGCTCCGTCTCCGGCGCGCCGAACCTCCCGGCCGGGTTCACCGACACCTTCACCAGCCGGTACGTGGACGCCGGAGAACTGCGCCAGCACGCGGTCACCGGCGGGGAGGGACCACCGCTGCTGCTGATCCACGGCTGGCCCCAGACCTGGTACGCCTGGCGCATGGTCATGCCCGCCCTGGCCCGCGACTTCCAGGTCGTCGCGGTCGACCAGCGCGGCATCGGGCTGACCGACAAACCCAAGGACGGCTACGACACCGGCAGCCTGGCGCGCGACCTGGTCGCGCTGATGGAGGCGCTGGGCCACCGGCGCTTCGCCATGTACGGGACCGACGTCGGGATGCCGATCGCCTACGCCCTGGCCGCCGACCACCCCGAGCGGGTGGAGCGCCTGGTCGTCTCCGAGGCCCCCCTCCCGGGCATCTCGCCCTCACCGCCCCTGTTCCTTCCCCCGCTGCTCAACGCCCGGCTCTGGCACCTGGCCTTCAACCAGCTCCCTGCCGAGGTGAACGAAGCGCTCGTGAGGGGACGAGAGGCCATCTTCTTCGGCGCGGAGTTCGACGCCTCGGCCGGGACCAGCAAGCTGCCTGAGGCTACGGTCAGCTACTACATCGACCTGCTCGCTGCCGACCCCGACGCGCTGCGCGGCAGCTTCGGCTTCTACCGGGCGATCCCCACCACCGCCGCCCAGAACCAGCAGCGCATGACCCGCCGGCTGACCCTGCCCGTGCTGGCGATCGGCGGCGGGGAAAGCGGTGGTGAAGGGGTCGCGGCGACGATGCAGCTGGTCGCCGACGACGTGCAGGGCGTGGTCCTCGCCGGCAGCGGCCACTGGGTCGCCGAGCAGGCGCCCGAGGAGCTGCTGGCCGCCCTGACCACGTTCCTGGCCCCCTACCGGGCCGGAGTTCCCGCATGAACGCAAGTCGACCGTTCCCGAACAGCGCGCTCAGCCTCCCCCTTGAAGGAGTGGCAGATGCATCGGTTCGCAGACCAGCTCTTCCGCTTGACGACCCACCCGGCGGCGGTCCAGTTGCCCGTTGAAGGAAGGATGCCCCCGCTCGACGGCGCGACCGAGTGGCTCAACTCGCCGCCGCTGACGGCAGCCGAGCTGCGGGGTCGCGTGGTGCTGGTCGATTTCTGGACCTACACCTGCATCAACTGGCTCCGCACCCTTGCCTACCTCCGCGCCTGGGCCGAGCGCTACCGCGACCAGGGTCTGGTGGTCCTCGGCGTGCACACGCCCGAGTTCGACTTCGAGCACGACCTCGACAACGTCCGCCGGGCCGTCAAGGACCTGGGGGTCGAGGACCCGGTCGCGGTCGACAACGACTACGCGATCTGGAGCGCCTTCGACAACCACTACTGGCCGGCGCTCTACTTCGTCGACGCCCGGGGACAGATCCGCCACCATCGCTTCGGCGAGGGCGACTACCAGCAGTCCGAGATGGTCCTGCAGCAGCTGCTGACCGAGGCCGGCGCCGACGGCATCGACCCGAACCCGGTCACGGTCCAGCC
>Ga0081538_10003096_pt1 | contig 15818 bp, 18 predicted proteins | sample TabmetS5T2R1_FD_71022 | JGI IMG/M metagenome (GOLD analysis project Ga0081538, IMG submission 71022) | Tabebuia heterophylla rhizosphere microbial communities from the University of Puerto Rico - S5T2R1 | ecosystem: Host-associated > Plants > Roots > Rhizosphere ... | reverse complement strand
GTCCAGGCCAAGCCCTCCAGGTTGTCTACGGCCAGCCTTGACCCCGCCTCCGGGCGGCGCAGAAGGCAATCGCCGGGAGCAGGTGGGAATGTGGCGGATGGCTTCTCTGAGGTCGAGTTGGGCGGTCGAGTGCGGGCTTGATGATGCGAATTTTCCTTATTTTATTGAAGAAACAACTTGCTCTCGAACACATTTTCGAATATAGTACAACCATGCCACTCGGGGACTACAACACAGCGGAGCACGGCAATGCTGAGCACACCAAACGCTCGCAGCTGGATGCGGCCCTCGACAGCTTTGATGCAGCGCTCGCCGACCTGATCACCACCGTCGAAAGTGGCAGTCTCGATCAATGCGAGGCCGACGAAAAGGTTGCAGTCTGGAAGCGTTTTGAAACCATCCGCAACAAGCTCCCCGTGGTTGATCATGGTTTGATCGCTGCCGCGGAAGCTGCTGATCTGCCGCGTGCCTACTGCTCCTCCACCATGGCCCAGTTCCTGGTGCGGGTGTTGCAGCTTTCCCATACCGAAGCCGCCGCCCGGGTCCGCGCCGCCGCTGCGCTGGGTCCCCGCACCTCGATGCTTGGCGAGCGGTTGGAGCCGTTGTTGTCGGGACTGGCTGCCTTGCAGCGTGGGGGTGTCGTCAGCGCTGAGAAGGCGCAGATTGTGGAGCGGGCCATGCACAAGCTCACCCGTCCCGGCCTGCATTCGGAGGATGTCGCTACCGCTGAGCAGTTGCTGACTGAGCATGCAGCACTGTTAGGGCCTGCTGACTTGAAGAACTTCGCCCATGCGGTCGTGAATGCGGCTGATCCGGACGGCCCGGAACCAATCGATGATCAACAGCAGCAAGACCGTCGCTACCTGGAGTTGAAGCAGCGCCGGGACGGCATGTGGCATCTACAAGGCAGACTCTCCGCCGCTCTGGGTGCCCAGTTGAATGCGATCTTGGATCCACTGACGAAGCCGCGCACCAGTGCGATCGAAGACACGGACGGCAAGATCATCCAGCTCCCTGATGAGCGGCCTCGGGTGCAGCGGCTCCACGACGCCTTGGATGAAGCCTGCGGCCGGCTGCTCAAAGCTGCTGATCAACCCTCCGTCGGTGGCGTGCCGGCATCGGTTGTGGTCACCATCGGCCTCGATGACTTGTTGGCCAAGGCCGGTCTCGCCGAAACCGCCGACGGCACCCAACTCACCTCCGATCAGTTCATGCGAGTTGCCGATGAGGCCGAGATCTGGCCCACCATCATCAACCGACGCGGCATCCCGTTAGCGCTCGGCAGAACACAACGATTAGCATCCAAAGGCCAAACCATGGCCTTGATCGCAAGAGACCTCGGCTGCAGCTTCCCCGGGTGCACCCATCCATCGGCATGGTGCGACCGGCACCACATCATCGATTGGATCCTCGGCGGCCCTACCGATCTGAACAACCTCACCTTGCTGTGTAGATATCACCACACGCACTTCCTGCAGAAAGGCTGGACCTGCCGCATCAACACCGACGGGCTACCCGAATGGATCCCGCCACGCTGGATCGACCAAGATCAACAACCCCAAATCAACGCCCGCATCCGACGCATCCACACCCAACGCCAGCTCGACCAATCCAACCGCCGACGAACACCCGCGGCCGCATAACTGGACGTTCCTACGCTAGGGCGGCGCCTGGGTCCGGTTTTAGAAGCTGTTCCGCGACGCTCGCATTGGTGATCAACGTCGTGACGAAACCGGCACGAAGTACCACGCCGACAGCGTCTGCTTTATCGACGCCGCCGGCTACGGCGACAACCTCTGGGATGCGGCGGAGTTGTTCACCGGTGATGCCGATCAAGCGCTGGCTGATTGGTGGTGTGAGGATCTCGCCGCTCCGGCTCAGCAGGACTGTGCTGGTGTCGGCCCGCACACCGGCGTCGATAACTTCTCGACGTTCTGCTGGAGCGAGGCTGTCATACAACTGCGATTGCGGCGGATCCCACGAGCCGATCGGAATGATCGCGAGGTTGATTCGGTCGTACCAGCTGAGGGCTTCGGCGACCTTGGTTTGGCTACGGAGTGATTGGGCGGCGGCGGGGTCGTCGAGCATGAGTGGGGCGTAAATCGGGTAGGCGGCTCCGCCCGATATCTGCGACATCCGCCGGACGAGCTCGATGGCATTGTCGTTGATCTCGGCGCCGGAAAGGGCTCCGGTCATCTGCACGATGGAGCAGCGTTTGATGCCGCTGAGAGCGGTGATCATGGCGTTGACAGTGCGACCCCAGGCAATGCCGACAACATCATCTTCTTGCACGAGTTCGGCGAGCAAGTTTGCGGCGACCCGGCCGAGGTCGGCCCGTAACGTCGACACAGGCTCGTCGGGTGTGTCCACGACGATGGCCTGGCGGAGGCCCAGGGCGGCCGCTAATTCGACAGAAAGGTCGGCGTTGATCGCGTCGGGCACGGTGATGTCAATCCGGACAATGCCGAGCTCACGAGCGGCGGTAAGGAGCCGCGCGACCCGGAACCGGCTTATGCCGAGGTCTTCGGCGATCTCCACCTTCGACCGGCCCTCCTGGTAGTACTGAGTCGCGACTGCTGCGATCTGCAGCAGCTCTTGCGGACCGGCCAGCCGGGCAGCGTCGGTCATCTCGTCCAACCTTTCTCCCACCCTCGCTCAGTCGAGCATATCTGATGCTCTTTTGAGCGGAATTCTTGACATCCCGCAGCCCCGCCTGCTCTAATCTAAAGAGCTCAAATGTGAGAAAGGAACGCTCAAATGAGCGCAGAACCAGTAGGCTCTACCAAGCCAGCCGACAATGAAAGCTTGGTCATGGCGGGGCGTAGCAGGATCCTCGATGAGGCAGAGGCCTTACGCCTGGTCGCTGAGTCCCTCGACGAGAGCTTCGTGGCCGCAGTTCGGCTGATCAGAATCGCGCAAGGAAAAGTAGTCACCGTCGGCGTCGGCACATCGGGTCCGATAGCGCGGCGTATGGCCCATCTGTTGTCGACCAGTGGCACGCCCTCGCTGTTCCTACATCCGGGTGACGCGCTCCATGGCGGACTCGGCGCGATCACCGCGGCGGATGTAGTGCTGGCCATCTCGAAGGGCGGTGGATCGGCCGAGCTCAATGAATTTATTCGGCTCGCGAGAGCCCGTGGCGCAGCATTGCTTGTGTTAACCGCGAGGGCGGAGTCGCCCTTGGCGCGAGCCGCGGACGTAGCGGTGGTTCTTCCGCAAACGCCGGACTCAGATCCCGGCGGCATCATCGCGATGGGTTCGAGCCTGGCCGCAGCGGTATGGGGCGATGCTTTGGCGATCGTCTTGATGCAGATCAGTGGTTACAGCTGGGGCCAAGTCATCGACGCCCACCCGTCAGGTGCGGTTGGGCAACGCGAGCAACTACCCGCGGCGCTGTCGCGGCTGCCAGATCCAGCTGCACCCGAGAGCTACCAATGAAGGTCGTTGCGGGCGTGGACTCCTCCACGCAATCCTGCACGGTCGTCCTAAGGGGATTGGAGAGCGGGGAGTCGATTTCGGTCGGGAGAAGTTCGCATCCAGCCACTACCCCGCCGGTGAGCGAGCAGCACCCGCACGACTGGTGGTCGGCGTTTCGACTCGCGATGCGGCAGGCCGTGGGCACTGCGGAGGCCGGAAAGGAGCCGGCGGAGGTGGCCGCGGTCTCAGTCGACGCTCAGGCGCACGGGCTGGTGCCGGTCGACGCGAGCGGCGCGGTGATCCGGCCCGCCAAGCTGTGGAACGACACCACCTCGGTGCCGGAGGCTCGCGAGCTGGTTGCCCGCCTCGGAGCGGACGAATGGGCACGGCGGGCCGGAAGCGTCCCACCGGGCGCGTTCACGATCACCAAGGTGTTGTGGCTGGCGCGGCACGAACCGGAGGCCTTTGCCCGTCTGGACAAGCTGTTGCTTCCGCACGACTGGCTGACCTACCGCCTCGTCGGTGAGTATCTGACCGATCCTGGCGACGCTTCCGGCACCGGCTACTACACGCCCGCCTCGGGCAAGTGGGATCCCGACCTGCTGTCTCTGGTTGACCACAATATTGATTGGACCGATCGGCTCCCGCGGCTGCTGAATTACGAAGAGCCCGCCGGAGTCGTCACCAGACAGGCGGCCGACGAGTTGGGGCTGCGTCCGCACACCGTTGTCGGCCCTGGAACGGCCGATAATCAGGCTGCCGCACTCGGTATGGGTGTTCGTACCGGTGATGTTGTCGTGTCGCTCGGTACCTCCGGAGTCGTATACACCCGTTGCGAGGAGCCGGTGTACGACCCCAGCGGCTGGGTCAACGGCAACGCCGACGCTGCCGGCGGTTTCCTCCCAGTCGTCTGCACCCTGAACGCAGCCAAGGTAACCGACACGTTCGCCCGACTGCTGAATGTCGACCACGAGGAGCTGAGCAGGCTGGCGCTAGCCGCGCCGGTCTCCGATCCTCGGCGCCCTGTTCTCGCCGCCTACCTTGACGGGGAACGGGTCCCGGACCGGCCTAACGCCACCGGCACCCTAACCGGATTGCGGACCGACACCAGCCGGGAGCAAATAGCCCGTGCCGCGTACGAAGGGGTGTTAACGGGGCTGGTCGCTGGCCTGGAAACTCTCACCCGGCTAGGCGTGCCGACCAGCGGGCGACTAGCTGTTACTGGCGGCGGGGCTCGGGCCGCCGCTTACCGACAGCTGCTCGCGGACCTCACCGGCCGAGTGGTCCACGTCGTAGACCAGGCCGAGACCGCGGCGGCAGGCGCCGCCATTCAGGCCGCCGCGATCGCGCTCAAGGCCAACATCACCGAGATCACCGAAGCCTGGGCACCCCAATGGCAGGTCGCCGCGGAGCCGCGCCCCGGCGCCGACCCCGACGAACTGCTCACCCGCTACGCCGCGACCAGCGTCTGGTCAGCGCTCGAGACTTCACCCAGCAGCAACCACACCGCCTTCAAGGAGATCTGAAGCAATGCAAGCCGTTATTTACGAAAGACCTGGAAACCTGCACGTCGCCGAGGCCCCGGACCCGGCCCCGAAAACCGGTGAAGTCGTGATCAAGGTGGGTGCTGTCGGCATCTGCGGTTCCGACCTCAACATCGCCGCCGGCCTCTTTCCGCCGACCCCGTTCCCGATCATCCCGGGCCACGAGTTCGCCGGCGAGGTGGTTGCGGTGGCTCCCGGTATCGACTTCATACAGGAAGGAGACAGGGTCGCGGTCGACCCTTCGCTGTTCTGCGGACATTGCCCGTGGTGCCGTGTGGGGCGGGGAAACCTCTGCGATAACTGGGGCGCAATTGGTGACACCGTCGACGGCGCGGCCGCCGAGTACGTCGCCGTACCGGCGGTGAACTGTCACCACATTCCTGACTCCATGTCGTTTTCGGAGGCCGCAGTAGTCGAGCCGCTGTCGTGTGCCGTGCACGCGATCAAGATGGCCCCGCCCCGGGTCGGGGAATCCGTTCTCGTGGTCGGCGGTGGCACCATGGGCCTGCTCACAGGGCAGCTCCTGGCTCGCGGCGGCGCCTCCGTGCTGGCGTTGGTAGAGCGCAAACCCGAACGCCTACCCATCGGCACCCAGGTCGGCTTTGGACCCACCTACGCCGACGTGGACTCCGCCTTGCAGGACCGACCGCAAGGCTACGACCTGGTTGTGGACGCCACCGGAGTCCCAGCCGCCATCGAGGCAGCGTTCGGCGCCGTCGCCAAGGGTGGCCGGTTCCTGCAGGTCGGCGTGGCACCACCCGAAACGGGCGTCCCGATCTCGCCCTACCGGATCTACTACGAAGAGATCACCGTCCTCGGCTCGATGGCCGTACTGGACTCCTATGCACCAGCCCTGCAGCTGATCGCCAATGGCGCGGTCAAAGTAGAGCCACTGCTGACCCACAACCTGCCGCTGCAGGCCTACCCGGACGCCTTCGAGGCGCTGCGCCGAGGCGAAGGCCTGAAAATTCAGCTCACTCCGGGTGCTGCGGCATAGCCGAACGGCGGTGCGAATCAATGCACAGATTCCAGCTGCGAGTTGTGCTCGACGAGCGTTTCGACCCAGACGATGTGAAGCTTGACCTGCGGACTAATGAACTGCATCCGCTACATGAGCACGATCTCCACGTCGCCGTTAGTCCCTGCGGCGGCGCTGAGCTTGCACTCACTCTCACCGCTGTCGATCTGTGGACTGCGCTCCTTACCACCATGGCGCTTGTTCGCAACTGCGGCTACGTGCCGAGCGCGGTCGAAGCCAGCGGCACGACTGCGCTTTCCCATTCCGATGATGAGTGGCCGGCTGACCTCCTTCTTCAGGTGCCAGGCACCGACACCGAACACAACGATGCCGGCTGAGTACGTAGCCGCTCGTGGGGACCGACGCAAGCCTCATCGCAGTTGCCGAACGGCTGTGTGTTACGAAAGTACTTGTTGAATCTCATTACCTTGCCAAGATCATGTTCCAGCGCCCGGGTTCGAAATCGACCAGTCGATTGACCCGACGGTGATAGCGAATGACTGGTTCGTTCTCGGGGCACCCTGGGACTGCTCTGGAACGGGCCGAGGTGAGCAGCAAGCACCTGCCGCACTGCGCAGCGCTGGTCTGTCAGCGTTAGTGACGCGGGATTTCGGGGACGCTGACACCGCAATAACCAGCACCGACCGTGACCCAAGTGGCATACGGGCACTACCCGACACCGTGAGGGCAGCCCATGCTCTGGCGGATCGGCTCGACCTCGGCCTGCGTGAGTTGCCAGGCCGACGACCTCTCGTCATTGGCGGCGACTGCAGCATTCTGCTCGGGATTGTTCCCGCGCTTGTCAGGCGAAGCGCTGTGGGATTGTGGTTCCTCGATGGCCACCCTGACTTCCTCGATGGTGCTACTTCCCAGACCGGCGAGACCGCGGACATGGACCTGGCGATCTTGACCGGGTTCGGCACTGCCTCGCTTGTCGGGTTGGCGGGACCGACCCCCATGGTGCCGGCCGACCAGGTCGTACTGCTTGGCTACCGGAGCCAAAACCTCGACCATGCCGCCGCCCGTGAGGTTGCGCGTCTACCCGTCGAGCTAGCTCGAATCGACGCCGAAACGTTGGTCACCAACCCCGCCGATGCCGGCCGGCGGGCAGCCCAACGGCTGGGCCACGCCGAGCAGGGAACGTGGCTACACCTCGACCTTGACGTGCTCGACCCGGAGACTTTCCCAGCGGTCACCTATCCGCAGCCGGGCGGGCCGAATTGGGAGCAGCTAGTGCTTTGTCTTGAACCGCTGGCCCAGTCATCGCGGTTGATCGGTGCCAGCCTCGCCGATTTCCGAGCCGATCTCGATCCCACCGGCGAGATGGCGGCGGACATAACAGCATTCCTTGCTCAAGTGCTGCCCTGAGCAAAGCGGCGTGTTGATCCTCCGGCGATCAGGAGTCGAACACCTCAGCATTCTCAACGCTGACCGCCGCCGCAAGTAAGTCGGTCAACCCTCCGGAAGCGGAGCGTCTAGGAACGTCAGCACCACATCAAGGGCCAGAGCGGTCCGTGCCAGGCCGAAGAAGTGCGTGGTGCCTGGAAACACCGCGAGCTGCGAGGACGGGACGCCAACGAAGTCGCCGTTGACGTCACCCCCGCGTAACTGGAGGAACCTCACCATGTGGTTCAGGTAGACGGCGTCACAGTCCCCGACCGTAATGAGGGTCGGCGCGGCGATTCCCTGAATGTCGGCGTCGGACCAGCCCGTGAAGCCCTGGTCAAAATTGCCGAGCTTGTCCAGCAGGTCCTGCAGCCGGTCCGGATGCGGCGATTTGGCCCGGTAGTCCTGTTCCATCGGGGTGCCGGCGATCAGGTCCACTGTCATCGCCTCAACCGAGTCGGTGTTCTCCGAACGGTCTCCGTCGGGGTGGAAGGACACCGATGACACGATCAGCTTGCGGACCAGCTCGGGGCGCCGTATCGCTAGGTGGAGAGCCACGCCGCCGCCGACACTGAACCCGAAGATGTCTGCCTGCGCCACCCCCAGGTGCTGCAGCAGGGCGATGACGTCGGAGGCTAGGTGAGCGGAGGTGAGCGGTCGATCGATGTCGTTGGTACGCCCGTGTCCCTGGAAGTCGGTGGCGATCACCTGGCGACTCGCCGCCAGGCTCGGCAGCAGCTCGCCGAACTGCAGGTCAATATTGAACAGACCACCGTGCAGCAGGACCAACGGGGTGCCGCCGGAGCCGTGAAGCTCGTAGTACATCTGCAATCCGTTGACGGACGCGTACCCGGTCTGTGGCGGGGTTCGGATCCCCGCTGCATCGGCGGGATTGGGCATGTCGGCTCTCCTTGTCGTCGGGCGAGGTCTGCACGCCGGTGACCGGCACACGAGCGCAACTTATCGAGTGATCAAATTCAAGCAGTCAGTCGTTGGGTTTGTTTGGCTGCCTTATGGATGGCTCCGCGTTCGTCGAGCCACCCGCCGGCGAGGCCGACGACGGGCAGCTTTGCCAGCGTGCGTGCGATGAAGCCTCCGCGGGGGCGTTTGTCGAACAAGTCCTGCAGATCAAGGAAGGTCCGGCCGAGGCGCCACAGCGTACGGACAACCCGCTGCGCACCTTGCGTTAGAGCGGCCATCCGGCTGGGTGGTTCGCTGGTGTCAAGGGCGGCGGTCTCCAGCTGGTCTTCGGATTCCTCTGGCGCGGGCACCGGAGCGGATGTGCCGGCGGCCAAATCACGGTTGAAGATCACCTTTGCGAGCAGCGGAACCCAATCGGCGGGGGCGACGCTGCCGCGCTCGCGGGCCACGGCACAGACGGCGAGCCCGGCCGCGGACGCGCCGAGCGCCGCTTGGAGCGGGAGGCGATCAGCGAGTGCACCCGCGAACCGCGGCGCCGCGGCGGCGAGTGCGGCGCCCACCGCTATTCGCCGAATCCACCAGTCGACGCGTTTCGACTCAGGCAGCGCAGCCCACTGCGGCGAGGAGGGTGTGACGTCGCCGAGGGTGCGGTCACGGACAGCATCGAGAATCTTGGCGGGCAGGCCCGCATTGAGGGGAGGTTCCTCGTCGACCCCAAGCCAGCGTCGCGGGTTGTTGAGCACCCGGCCGACCATGCCTGCATAAATACTGAGTGCGCGAGCGAGAGTTTCGTCGGATACGGCCTGCCTGCGTGGCATTGGGCTCCAGTTCTCACATCTTTAGTTGGGCACTCGGATCGAACACTGATGTCCATACCCAGAAACCGGTCGTGGTTGACGCGCTGTTCGTTGGGCGTTGGGCGGGGCGCCCGTACCACACTGTCCACATGGCTTACTACTTGCTGGAGTACGCGCTCATTGACGACTACCTGTCCCGGCGCACCGCCTTCCGGGACGAGCATCTAGCGCTCGCTCGGGAAGCCCAACGCAGTGGGGACCTGATCCTGGCAGGTGCTCTTGCCGAGCCAGCTGATCGGGCGGTTCTGGTTTGGCGGACTGAGGATCGTTCCGTTGTTGAGCGCTTCGCTGACGGCGATCCTTATGTTCGCAACGGCTTGGTCACCTCCTGGACTATCCGACCCTGGACTGTCGTCATCGGCGACGGAGCTGGACCGAGCTGATCCCTGGCCACCAAAGGTGAGCAAACCAGCCTGATTAGGACGGCTCGACCAGGTACACACGGCGCCCTTCCGACAGTCCCTTCATCTCGCGCAGGCCGCGGTCGGTGAAGCTGATCGGCGAGCCCGCGAGGAGCTCTCGGGTCGCCCATGAGGCGTAGACCTGTCCCGGCTCCGCCAGGTCTGCGATCCGCGCCGCAATGTGTATCGCCGCGCCGCGGACGTTACCGCCCTCCAGCTCAATCTCGCCGGTGTGGACCGCGGCTCGGACCTGGAGGCCGATGTTGGATGTCGCCCGACCGATCTCTAGAGCTGCATGGATGGCTCGTTCAGCACCGTCGAACACGGCCACAAACCCGTCGCCGGTCGTCGTAACCTCGCGGCCCCGAAATCGGTCGAGCACGGCCCTCACCGCCTGGTCGTGCCGGGCCAACAGGTCGCGCCACTGGCCGTCGCCGAGCTCGAGGGCACGGGCGGTGGAGTCGACGATGTCGGTTACCAGGAGCGTCGCCACCACTCGGTCGAAGCCACCGCCCTCGGTACGTGCGAACGCCGTACTCGGCTCCCAGTCGATCGTGACCCATGGCTCATCGCCCACCACCCAGGAATCATGGCCTGGCGGAACCTCGTAGAACTGGCCGGCCTCGATCAGCAGCTCGGCACCCTCACGCATCCGGACGCGTGCACTGCCGGAGACGCATAGGCCAATGTGGTGGGACTCGCAAAGCTCGGTTTGCGCTATCGGCTTGATCGACTCGCTCCAGCGCCAGCCGGGCTGGAGTATCGAGCGGCCGATGCGGATATCGCCCATGTCGTACGTCTCGAGGCGCCCGTACGGGATCTCGCGGACATCGTCCGGCTCGCCGAAGGGCCGCCGCTGAAGCTTCACCATCGGCATCGCACAATAGCGCTTTCCCTACGGCTTACGAGGGAGGCGGCATGCCTGATGAGCGGCCTCGGGTGTTGATCTCTGGTGCCAGCGTGGCGGGTCCGGTACTGGCTTATTGGCTGCACCGGTTCGGTTTCCTGCCTACGGTGATCGAGCGAGTCGCCGAATTGCGGGTGGGTGGCGGCGGCCATGCTGTCGATCTCTTCGGCCCAGTCGTGGAGCTGATGGATTGGATGGGCGTGCTACCAGAGGTCGAACAGGCTCGGACACAGACGGAGGTGATCACTCTCGTCCGTCCTCGGGCCCGCACGGTCGAGGTACCCGCCGAGGTGCTCAGCGAGGGGGTTTCAGAACGGCACATCGAGATCATGCGCGGCGACCTCGCCAAGATCCTCTATGAAGCCGCCCGCGGCCAAGTGGAGTACGTCCTCGGCATGTGGGTACTTCCTCACCTCCCCGCTCCACTGCGGCGCAGGCTCACTGCCTTTGGCGGAAGCGCTGCAGCCATGCTCGATGCTGCTCGACTCAGCAAGCCCAATGAGCTGCCAGCCCTCGGCTGAAGGAAAGAGTCCTTCGCCGGTCTCGAGGAGCGGGACAAAATGGATCATGACCGAGATCACCGTGCGGACGCTGGACGAGTCTGAGTGGTCGGCGTACCGCGAAGTCCGCTTGCGCGCCTTGGCAGAGTCTCCCGGTTCGTTTGCCGCGACCTTGGCCGAGGAAGCTGACCGTGACGAGCAGTTCTGGCGCGACCGGATGATCCGGTCACACCGGCTGCTTGCGGAACGAGGCTCGGTACCACAGGGAATCGTCAGCCTCGGACCTTACGAGCAGGAGCCCTCGGCGGCGGAGGTCTTCGGCTTGTATGTCGTCCCAGAGGCACGAGGCACCGGCGTCTCCTGGCGCCTTGTCGAGGCCGCGGCGGCTCTGGCGACCGAGCAGGCTTACCTGCAGCTCTACTACTGGGTGGGAACTGATAATGGGCGAGCGGTCGGCTTCGCCAACAACTTCGGGTTCCGCACCACCGACTACCGCCGCCCACTACGCGCCGCCGACTTTGAACCGGGTGAGGAGATTGCCATGGTCCTGTCGCTTGAGCCCGATGCCACCTTGGTGCCGAACCCGACCAGCGGAAAACCAGCCACCCGCGAAGGACCCCTCAGCTGAGACCCGCAGTCCTGACCTGGCACCTTGGCCGGGATCGAGTCGCTCAGCCGGACCCGGAGCAGTCCAACACGGGTGTCTTCGCAAAACAGTAGCCAACAGAACCCAGAAGCCCGGGCTTTGTGAGAGCGGTCCTCAGCCTCTAAAGACGTGCCAGATGATCAACGCTCCGCCCAGGAAGCAGGCACCGATCGAAACCCATTGGGTGGCGGTCTGGATCTTGTGTTGGGTCGCCGGTCTGAGCCCAGAATGCTTTGGAGCGACAGCTCTCAGCCCGACAGGTAGCCAGACAGGCGTCGACACAACCACTATTACCAAGATCAGCAGCAGAGCCCGTGCCCACCACGGGGCTGCGACGCTGCCGGTGCGCTGGGCGACGCTTAGATAAAGCGGCAGAGTCGTGAAATTGGTGATCATTCCGAGCAACCCGGCGGCGAGCAGCGCGCGAGCGCCCGTGGGCAACGCCTCATCCTTGTTCCCACCCGATGCACCCGATGCGCCCGGAGCAGTCCGATGCCGGCGGCTCCGCGCGACTTGCCAGGCACCATATGCGATCAGCACCAGCGCAAGCGCCAGGTCTACGCCGCGGGAGGCTAGATCGGCGGCAACCAGCTGCGACGTAGCAGCACCCATCAGACCCATCGTCGGGATGCCCAAAACGACCAGGCAGAGGACGGCCCCGCCGGCAAAGTAGAGGCCCGCGGAAATGCCCGCGGCCCCGACGACCCGTGAGGCGTTGAGGAACAGTACAGGGCTTACGGCCGCAATCAGCACAAGCGGCAGGCTGTGTGCCAAGAATTCCTCGACTGTCACTTGAGAATCGTAGGGGCGACGAGGCAGGAGTGATTGACGAGAGGCCGAGCGCGCTTCTCGATGCGCGGCGCACCAATGCGCTGGGTTCTAGCCCTGCTGCGCTCGGTTCTAGCCCGGTGCGCTGGGCTCTAGCGCTGGTCCTGACCGGGTTGAGTTGGCGCGACTGGAGCCGAGGCCCTGCCCGTCGGACGGCCGCTCAGCTCTACATCCAGCGTCTCTTGGGCATCCCGCATCGCGGCAGCGTAGCCGGGCTCACCGAGTCGGGCCCAGGATTCCTCTGGGGAGACGGCCTCGATCTGCGCGGTCACCCACCAGATGTTGCCGAACGGGTCCCGGACGCGGCCGCCGCGGGCACCCCAGGCGTTGGTCGCCGCCTCGGTGACAACGCGTGCACCAGCTTCAACGGCTTTCGCCATGGCCGCGTCAGCGTCCGGAACAAACACCCGCAGCAAGGATGGCATCGACGGCCACCCGGGTCGTCGGTCGAAAGCGAGTACAACCGTGTCGCCGACCCGGATCTCGCCATGGCCGATGGTGCCATCCTCGACGGCGACCCTGGCCAGTTCGACGCCGCCGAATGCGGTCGTCACGAAGTCGAGAAAGGCGCCGGTGTCGTCGGTCACCACCCACGGTGCGACGCTGGTATAGCCCTCGGGCTGGAAGTTGATCATGGCAGGCATGGTACGCGCAATCTAGGACGGATTAGGTCCTAGATCAGTGCCAGACTTTCACTTATGCCGGATCCCGCCGCTCGGTTGCTCGCCTTGCTCTCGCTGCTGCAGACCCCTCGTGTGTGGCCGAGCAGCGAGCTGGCCAAGCGGCTAGGGGTGACTGACCGGACTGTCAGGCGGGACGTCGATCGGTTGCGCAGTCTGGGATACCCGGTCGAGGCATCAATGGGCGTCTTGGGCGGCTATCGGCTGGCGGCTGGCGCCGCCATGCCGCCGCTGCTCTTGGAGGACGACGAAGCAGTCACTCTGGCGATCGGGCTGCGCCTCACGGCCGACCAGCCGATCGCCGGCCTGGAGGAATCCGCCGTCCGTGCGCTCACCAAGGTGCTCCAGGTAATGCCGCCCCGACTCCGGCACCGGGCCAAGACGATGGCTACCGCGACGGTATCCGCCACCCATCCTGACGGCGTCATCGATCCCGAGACCCTGACAGCGCTCGCCTCGGCGGCAGCCAACCGGGAAAGCGTCCGTTTCGGCTATGCCGACTGGCAAGGTCAGGCGACTACGCGGCATGTCGAGCCGGTGAGACTGGTGGCGCTTAGCAGGCGCTGGTATCTCGTAGCCTTCGACCTCGACCGCACGGACTGGCGGACCTTCAGGGTCGACCGCATCGCCGAACCTCACGCCACCGGTGGCCGCGCCGCACATCGCGAGCTCCCGGGCGGCGACGTGCGCACCTATCTGGCCGAGGCCCGGGCCGCGATGGCCCCCGTGGTACGCGGGAACGTCATCCTTCACCTCAGCCCGGCTGACACCATGACTCGGCTCCGCGACAGCCTCGGCGATGGTCGCATCGAGGCCGCGGCGGACGGCCGGACCCGGTGGCATACGCACGCCGACACGGTGCCATGGCTCGCCTCACAGATTCTGCATTTGGGCTGCGAGTTCGAAGTGTGCGGACCACCCGAGCTGTCCAGCTACCTCCGCGAACTCGCCGACCGGATTGGGCGCGCCGTCTCAAAGTGACGATCCGGACGCTTCCGTCTATACAACCGGCAGGGTGTTCGAATAATCTGTTGTGAAGACCGGAAGAATGAGCAGTCCGACATGACATGGGTCAAGCGGTTCATCGTCTTCTTGATCGTGGGTTTCTTCCTCTTTTATATGGTTGCCTACCCTGAAGCTGCTGCGAACGCCGTCCGTGCCGTACTCGGCGGCCTTGCCGTGGTATTTCGCTCGGTTTTGATCTTCTTTCAGACCCTGGCTGGGTAAGCCTGTCTCGGTGGCGAGCAACTGCCCCGCGACGTTGTAGGCGCTCGCCGGAATCGGCGAGTGGTCCTCCTCCGGCGGCACGAGCGCGCGCAGGTACGCCTCGGTCTCGGCTGTTTGCGCCAGCACATTCAGGTCACGCGAGAGCACCAACATGACCGGACCACGGCTCGGCTCGTCCTGCACCTTTCGGTCGGTGAACGTTCGCGCCTGAGTTCCGCGCAGAGCATTGGCTCACCGGAACGGCCACCTCCGCGAGAGAGGCCGCCCTCAACTGAGGTGAATTGACCCGAAATCGAGTCTCGCGCGACCCCGGCAGCGCGGGCGATGTCGGCGATCGTGGTCTGTCCGTATCCGTTGCTTACGAAAAGGTCGTGCGCGGCCTGGATGATCCGCAGCCCGGTGTCGCGCGCTTGTTCTATTCGGTACGGCCAATGGCGGGTTTGTCCGGTGCCACTTCGCGAGTACGCGTGGTCCTTGACCGTCCGACGTCCTGCGCTGTGATCATCGGCTGTACTCCGGTGCGCACCATGAGTTGGAAGATATCAGGACGCGCATAGTGCCCAGCCACATCAAATTCCCACTTTGCCACCCGCATCTGTATGGGATCAATTTCTGCATATAGGATGCCTTCTTGTTCACGCAATGGTCCAGCTATGAATTCACCTTGCGGATTCACAATCGCACTGTCGCCAACGTTAACCCACTCATCGATATCCGGCTGATAGGTTTGCTTGAAAGCATATCGATCCGGAATATCACTTTTTCGCTCCACCATGCCGCAACCAATGATAAAGACTCGTCCTTCTACCGCGATGTGACGGAGAGTCGTTAGCCACGTCTCACCCCGATCCACGGTCGGAGCAATGTAGATCTGTGTGCCCCACGCATACAGCGCGTACCGTGCCAGCGGCATGTAATTCTCCCAGCAGATCAAACCGCTGATTCTGCCAAATGGTGTGTCATACACGCCGAGCATGCTGCCGTCGCCCTGGGCCCAGATCAGGCGCTCTGGCCCGGTTGGCACCATCTTGCGATGCTTACCCAGAATCTGACCGTCCGCGTCAATGTAAAGCAATGTGTTATAAACACTTCCGCCGCTCGCCTCGGCATTACGTTCGTTCATCCCGATGGCGACGTATGCGCCAGCCTGCCGGGCAGCTTCACACAACCGGTCGGTAGCAGGACTCGGAATGGTAATTGCCTGATCCAGCAACTCCGCATACAAAGCGGAAAGCATGTCGCCAGCCTGGGCTGGAGGAAGGTGCCAGACCCAACCTGGATACGTGGGGATGAATGCCTCCGGAAAGACAATCAAGCGCGCGCCTTCCCGTCCGGCAGATGCGATTAGGTCGCACGCTTTAGCAATCGTTGCGTCACGATCAAGATACACCGGCGCGGCTTGGACTGCCGCGATTTTAGAAGAGACAGTAGACGGTGACATCACGACTGCTTCCTTTAATATAGCGATATACGCCAGGTCTCAAGG
>Ga0081538_10003095_pt1 | contig 15821 bp, 15 predicted proteins | sample TabmetS5T2R1_FD_71022 | JGI IMG/M metagenome (GOLD analysis project Ga0081538, IMG submission 71022) | Tabebuia heterophylla rhizosphere microbial communities from the University of Puerto Rico - S5T2R1 | ecosystem: Host-associated > Plants > Roots > Rhizosphere ... | reverse complement strand
GGGGGGGGAGGTGGGTGCCGGGCAGGCGGGGGGCCCGGGGGGGGGCGGGAAAGTCGCCCTGAGGGAGCCGATGGCCGTCCGTTGCCACCGCGCGCAACGTCATGGCGTTGCCGCTGCCGGCAGTGTGCAGGTAGATGCCGTTCAGGTAGTAGCGGGTCTCTTCGGTCGAGATGGCAAACTGCGTCTTGTCGATCAGCCGTTTGAGATCTCCGGCAACCAGGGTGAAGCGGTGGGTCATTTCGCCGGCGGCAAGATCGGGAAAATCGGTGTCCGGCAGCGTCTGCAGGGTGAAGCGCGCACGGCCGGCGCGGATGGCGAGCGAGGCGCGGTCGCCGAGCGCCTCCAGCACGACCTGTGAGCCTTCGGGCAGCTTGCGCACGATATCGTAGAACATGTGCGCCGGAACCGTGGTGGCGCCGGCGGCCCCCGTTTCCGCCGCAAGGCTTTCGATCACTTCGAGATCGAGGTCGGTCGCCTTCAAGCTGAGCGCCGACTTGTCGGTGCGGATCAGCACGTTGGCGAGGATCGGAATGGTGTTGCGACGCTCGACCACCCGATGCACGTGACCAAGCGACTTCAAGAGGGCGGCGCGCTCGACGGTGAGCTTCATGAGGACCACGTTCGAACGAGTGAAACGACCCGCGCCCGGCGGGCCGGGGCGCGGCAAACGGCCCGGCGGGCGAACACGCCGGGGCCTGAAAGTGACGCGGCGAGGTGATTTCGGCAAGGGTGCCGCGGCCCGGCCGCGACCTTTTACCCAGGGGTTTCGACCGCACGGACGACCGATGAGAGGGAGAGCCGACTGTCTCGTGCGGCTTTTCCCTCTTCCCCCTACTCCTGCAGCAGGCGCTTGAGCAGTTCGATCTCCTCGGCGAGCGTGGCGTCGCTGTCCACCAGCCCCTCGATCTTGCGGACCGCATGCAGCACGGTCGTATGGTCGCGCCCGCCGAAGCGGCGGCCGATCTCGGGCAACGACCGCAACGTCAGGGTCTTGGCGAGATACATCGCAATCTGGCGCGGGCGCACCACATTGGCGGTGCGGCGCGACGACAGGAGATCGGCGCGGCTGACGTTGTATTGGCGCGCCACGGTCCGCTGGATGTCCTCGATCTTGACGCGCTTGGGCTCGTGCGGCCGGACGAGATCACGCACCGCGCGCTCGGCCATGTCCATGGTCACCGGGTGGCCGTTGAGCTTGTTGTGGGCGAGCAGGCGATTGAGCGCGCCGTCGAGGTCGCGGCCGTTGTGGGTAATCGTCCGGGCGATAAAGGCGAGCACCGGCGCCGGCACGTCGAAGCCAGGATGATGCAGCTGGGCCGCCGTCACGCGCGCCTCCAGGATCTTCAGGCGGAGATCCTCATCGAGCAGGCCCATCTCGACCACGAGGCCGCCGGCCAGCCGCGACCGGACGCGATCGTCCAGGCTCTCAAGATCGCCGGGCGGACGGTCGGCGGCGATCACCACCTGCCGGCCGGCATCGATCAGCGCGTTGAGCGTGTGGCAGAACTCGGCCTGGGTGGACTTGCCCTGGAGGAACTGCAGGTCGTCGATGACGAGGACGTCGATGCCGCGCAGCGACTCCTTGAAGGCCAGCGCGGTTTGCGTCTTCAGGGCCGAAACAAAGCCGTACATGAATTTCTCGGCCGTGAGATAAAGCACCTTGCGCTCCCCGCCGGCGTTTCCCGTCCAGGCGACCGCCTGCAGGAGGTGGGTCTTGCCCAGGCCGACGCCGGCATGGACGTAGAGCGGGTTGAACATCACCGGATCGCGGCGGCGGGCGTGCGCCACCTGCTTGGCCGCCGCATGCGCCAGCGTGTTGGAGCGGCCGACCGCAAAGGTCTCGAACGTAAGCCGCGTGTCGAGCGGTGAGCCGCCGAGCGCTTCGTGCGCGTTTGCGATCGGCGCTGCGGTGCGACCGGCCGGCTCCTTGCCGCGGCTTTCGGCCACCGGCTCTGCCGGCTGCTGCGGCTTCCCCTTCGGCGCCGACGTCCGCACTGCCGAGCGCACCACCAGTTCGACACGGCGCACGGAAAACTGCTCGGCCTGCCAGCAGGCGAGAATGCGGTCGATGTAGTGCGCCTGGAGCCAACTCTTCAGAAAGCGCGTGGGTACCGAGAACCGAACCACATCGCCCTCGATGCCCATCAGGTCCATGCTGGCGAACCAGCTCGAGAAAATGTCGTCGCCGACGATGGCGCGCAGCTGCTTCTTGACCCGCGACCAGCGGTCCTGATCGGCACAGTCGCCGTCGTGGGCCGTGGCCTCCGGGTGCGCCAAGTCGGCCGAACCGGGTGGCCTGGCGGCATACTCGTGTGATACGGAAAATTTCAACATGGGGTTGCCTCCCGGGGACTCGACGCCGTATCCAGCGACGCACAGGCCGCTTGGCCGCTGCTGCAGCCCGACTGGGGCTCTGTGGGGAACTACGGCGGACTTACGCGCCCGGGGGGGCCTGAGGCCCTTGAGACCGGGTCACCAGGGGGAGGCGACATTCCAGTCGAACCTGAACCGACAACTCGATGCCGGCAGATCGGTGCATGTCCGCACACTGCCGCGCCGCGGCAAGTGGGACGAGAAATTTTTGCAACGAAATCGTCATGATGCACCTTGGGCCATCGCGACTCCCCACGCGACGGTTTCCCTTTCCCGCTTCTTTTGTTTTTTATAGAAACTCAATGCGACGCCACACCGCGCCAGCCATCGCGAAGTCCAGAACAAGGTTTCAAAACGGGCGTTGCCGTCGATCTACCTGAATGGCAGGTGCCATATCAGCAGAAATACTGATGCACTACTTAAGCATACCCCCACTGACCGAAGGCACTACGTACGACCTTGTCCCAAAACCTCCACGCGGCCGAAACTTGGTTAACAATAACACACCATGAAGGGCCTGCAACGGCTTTTGCCGAGAGTCATGTGGCCGACCTTCAATGAATGCCGCTATGTGGTGACGCTGTATTGTGAGCCGATCCCGCCAAATATTTGAGTCTGTGAATGGAATCGGGTGATTGTGCATGCGGTTGTGCACCACAATCGGCCGTTCGTACCAAGGGCCAACCAACAAAGTGTGACACGGGAGTGACAGGCCGGAATCAAAGTCCCTTTTGTCGCATTCCATGTAAACGATTGCTTTCACGCGATTTTTTATGAGCAAAACGGGCGGGTAGCCTCGGCGCCATGCAGGCGTTCTCAGGCGGATCCCACAGCCCCCGGGTGGGCATTGCGGCCAATCAGTGATGCTTTTGCAACAGATATGTGACTGCAAAGTGACACATGCGCGCCATTGTGCACGGTTGGCTGACGCAGCAGCTTCGGTAACAAGATGCTGACCTGCAACAGCCGCAAGGCTGGCACGCCCCGCCGGGGCTTTCCATTGGCACCGCATGAGCGCAGCGAAATGCGGCATCTGCCGGAAGTTTAGGCTGCGCCCCATCTGGCGATGGCGGCCGTCAAGCGCCGAGCTTGGCCACCCGGTGCGTCAGTCGCCCGACCTTGCGACTGGCAGTGTGCTTGTGAACGACACCTTTCTGCGCCGCCCGCATGATGATCGGCTCGGCCTGCTGCAATGCGGCCAGGGCGGCATCGCGATTGCCGGCGGTGATCGCCTCTTCCAGCTTGCGCACGAACGTGCGCATCTGCGACCGGCGCGCCTTGTTGACTTCGGTGCGGCGCGCGATCTTGCGCGCGGCCTTCTTGGCGGACTTGGTATTCGCCATCTCGGTTCCACTGCGTCACGGAACGACAGGTCCCGTCCGACGCCCATCCACAGCCGTGAAAAGAAGCAGCGGCGAGCCACCTCGCCGCCGCCGCACGCTTATAGTCATGCGCAAGAAGCGCGTCAACGCTGTCGGTCGTGTCCCTGTCGGTAGCACTGGAGTTGTCCGGGTTAGGTAGCACACGAGTTGTCCGGTTTTCTGCCTCCGTGGGGAGGCGAATCGATGAACCGGGCGACGTAGCTACAGACCGGAGGATGCAGAAGTGTCGAAGAAACGGGCTTCCAGGTCGAACAAAGAGACTGGACTGAGACCTGCACCAGCAGGGCTCCAACCAACATAGGAAACGGCACAGGACGTCATTCGCTTCCCTCCGGATCGCATTCACCCAAGCGGACAAAATGATGTGCTACGAAAACCGGACAATTTCAAAAGCTACCGACACCGCTTCGGACAGGCGTCAGGCGACGCGTTTGGCGCGCACCCGATCGTAGCCCGCGACCGCCAGGGCGCGGTCGGCGGCCGAGAAGGGCGTGAGCGGCGGCATGACGCGCGCCCAGCCGGGATCGCCATGGATATGTGCCAGCAGCGCCTTGACGCCGGAGACGAGGGGCTTGCCGTCGAACAGCGTGCGGATCGCGACGGCGGCCGCAAGGACGGCCGCATCGCCGTCACGATAGGCGCGCGCGCACACGTCCGCGTTGAGATTGGCCGTGGCCGAGATACATCCGGCAAAGGGTCCGCTGCGCGCCTCCAGCAAGGCCGCTTCGGTCGACGGGAACACTGCGAAATCGGCGGCGATCGCCGCAGCATCGCGCGCGTAGGCCATGTTGCCGGAGGAATCCTTCAAGCCAGTGATCCGTTTCCCGAAGGCATCGCGCAGGCGCCTGATCAACGCGACCGACCACGGCAGGCCGGAATTGGCCGGGAAGTGGTACAGATAGATCGGGATCGGCCGATCGGCGGTGCCGTCAACAAGCGCCGCGATGAAATCGAACAGACCGTCGTCCGGCACGCCCTTGTAATAGAACGGCGGCAGCACCAGGGCGCCGGCAAATCCGAGGTCGGCGGCATGGCGTGTGAGCGCGAGCGCATCGGCGAGCGCCGCCGCGCCGGTGCCAACCATCAGTCGCTCCATGGGCAGGCCCGCTTGCGCATAGGCGCCCATCATGGCCTTGCGCTGGTCGAGCGAGAACGACGTCGCCTCGCCGGTGGTGCCGAGCACGTTGAGCCCGTCGCAGCCGTTGTCGAGGAGATGCCGCGCAAGCCTCACCGAGCGCGCCGCATCGGGGCCGCCGACGTCGTCGACCGCGGTCGCAATCGCCGCGATGACACCGGACAGGATGGCTTGGGTCATCACGTTCTCCTCATCAGCAGGGTGAAATGCGGATCACCCGCCCACGTTATAGGCGGCGAGCGCCGCCATGTTGACGAGGTCGGAATCCTTGGCCGACAGGTTGACGATCTGCACCGGCTTGTCGAGCCCGACCAGCAGCGGCCCGATCACGGTGGCTCCGCCCAGTTCCTGCAGCAGCTTGGTCGAGATCGACGCCGAATGGAACGCCGGCATGATCAGCACGTTGGCGGGACCGGACAGCCGGCAGAACGGATAGGCCGCCATGAGATCGGGATTGAGCGCAACGTCGGCCGCCATCTCGCCGTCGTATTCGAAATCGACGCGGCGCTGATCGAGCAGTCGCACCGCGCCTTGCCCCAGCGCCGCGCGCTCGCCGGGCGGGTGGCCGAAAGTGGAGAAAGCGAGCAGCGCGAGCCGTGGCTCGTAGCCGAGCCGCCGCGCCACGCCGGCGGCCTCGATCGCGATTTCGGCGAGCATCTCGGCGTTCGGCATCTCAGTCACCGCCGTATCGGCGACCACCACCGTGCGCCCGCGTGTCAGCACCAGCGAGACGCCGATCAGGCGGTGACCCGGCTTGGTGTCGATGCAATGCCGCACCTCGCCGAGCGCGACGGAGAAATTGCGCGTCACGCCGGTCACCATGGCGTCCACGTCGCCCAGCGCCACCATGCAGGCGGCAAAATGGTTGCGGTCCTGGTTGACCAGACGCTGACAGTCACGGATGAGATAGCCCTGGCGCTGCAGCCGCTCGTAGAGATAGGCGGCGTAGTCGGGATTGCGGCGCGACAGCCGCGCATTGATGATTTCGACTCCTTGGCCGAGCTCGATGCCGAGATTGCGCGCGGTGTCGCGCACGCGCTCCTCGCGGCCGACAAGATAGGCGGTGCCCAGCCCCTGATGGACGAAGCTGGCGGCCGCGCGGATCACCTGCTCCTCCTCGCCCTCCGCGAAGACCACCCGTTTGGGCGATCGATGCAGGCGATCGAACACGCGTTGCAGCACGCCAGCGATCGGATCGCGCCGTGTGCGCAGCTGCTGGCAATAACCGTCCATGTCGACGATCGGGCGCCGCGCCACGCCGGTGTCCATCGCCGCCTTGGCGACCGCCGGCGGCACGTAGGAAATGAGCCGCGGATCGAATGGCACCGGGATGATGTAGTCGGGTCCGTATTTCGGCCGCATGCCGTAGGCCGCGGCCACCTCGTCGGGGACGTCTTCGCGCGCGAGCTCGGCCAGGGCATGCGCCGCCGCGATCTTCATCTCCATGTTGATGGTGGTCGCCCGCACGTCGAGCGCGCCGCGGAAAATATAGGGAAAGCCGAGCACATTGTTGATCTGGTTCGGATAGTCGGAGCGTCCGGTCGCCATGATGGCGTCGCTGCGAACGGCTGCGACCTCTTCCACCGTGATCTCCGGATCCGGATTGGCCATGGCGAAGATGATGGGCTTGGCCGCCATCGACTTCACCATCTCCTGCGTCACCGCGCCCTTAGCCGAGAGCCCGAAGAACACGTCGGCGCCCTCGAGCGCCTCGGCGAGCGTGCGCGCCTTGGTGTTGACCGCATAGCCCGACTTCCACTGGTTCATGCCGTCGCGGCGGCCCTCGTAGATCACCCCCTTGGTGTCGCACAGGATGAGATTCTCAGGCTTGAATCCGATCGCCCGCAGAAGCTCGAGGCAGGCGATGCCGGCGGCGCCGGCGCCGTTGCACACGAGTTTCGTGGTCGGGATCTCGCGTCGGGTCAGGTGCAGCGCATTGATGAGCCCGGCGGCGGCGATGATCGCGGTGCCGTGCTGGTCGTCGTGGAACACCGGAATGTCGACGAGCTCGCGCAGCCGCTGCTCGATGACAAAGCATTCCGGCGCCTTGATGTCCTCCAGGTTGATGCCGCCCCAGCTCTTGCCGAGCAACTTCACGGCGTTGATGAACTCGTCCGGATCCTCGGTCGACACTTCGAGGTCGATGGAATCGATGTCGGCGAAGCGCTTGAACAGGACCGCCTTGCCTTCCATCACCGGTTTCGCGGCCAGCGCCCCGCGATTGCCGAGACCGAGAATGGCGGTGCCGTTGGTGATGACGGCGACGAAGTTGCCCTTGGTGGTGTAGTCGAAGGCGCGGCTTTCGTCCTCCGCGATGGCGAGGACCGGCACGGCGACGCCAGGCGAATAGGCCAGCGACAGGTCGCGTTGCGTGGCCATCGGCTTGGTCGCCACGACTTCCAACTTGCCCGGGCGGCCCTGGCTGTGAAACTGCAGCGCTTCCTGATCGGTGAAAGCCGGCCGTTCCCGGCCGTTCGTTTTCGGGGACATCGCAACTCCTGCCTTCCGGAACCAGTGCCTGAAGGCCGACACTAGAGCATTTTCCGCCGAAAGCCTGCCCCGGACTTGATCCGGGGTGGGCACCGGCTCGCTGACACCCGCTTGCGCTGAAGCCTCGGGCGGCACGCGCGGTGCCCGTCGTAGCCGCAGGGCGAAGGCGGGAGAACACGGGTCCTCAATGAATCGGGAGCCATATTCGAGTCAACTGTTGCGCTTTGTCATGCTCGCGTCAGTCCGATCCGCGGCGCTCGCCCGTTTCGTCCTCCTGTTCGCCGTGATGTATGCGGCGTTCGGCGTGGCGTCGCCGTTCCTGCCGGCGTTCCTGAGCGCGCACGGGCTGCAGCCGGAACAGATTGGCGTTGTTCTGGCAGGCGCCACCGCCGCGCGGCTGATCTCCGGCCCGGCGGCGGGTCGGCTCGCCGATCGGCTCGCCGCCTTGCCCGTGGTGCTCAGTGCGTGTGCTGCTCTGGCAGCCGTTGCGGCGCTTTGTTTCCTGCCGGCCTTTGGATTTCTGCTTCTCCTCCTGGTCGGCCTCTCGCACGCGGCGGCGCTGGCGCCGACCACGACGATTGCCGACGCGCTGGCGGTCAATGCGGCGGTTCGCGCCCGCCGCGGCTTCGAATATGGCTGGGTCCGTGGCGCCGGATCGGTGGCGTTCATCGTTGGGTCCATCCTATCCGGCCCGGCGATCGGCGCATACGGGCTGAACGCGATCATCTGGCTTCAGGCGGGCCTGCTTGGCGCGGCGGCGTGCTGCGCCATGACGGTGCCGGATCTCGCCAGCCGACGGACCGAAAGGGCCGATCGTGCCGAGCCCACGCCGGGCATCGGCGTGCTGCTGGCGCTGCCGTTGTTCCGCCGCCTGGTGGTGATCGCGGCGCTGGTGCTCGGCAGTCACGCCATGCACGACACGTTTGCCGTGATCCGTTGGAGCGCCGCAGGGATCAGCCCGGCGACCGCGAGCGTGCTGTGGTCCGAGGCGGTGGCGGCCGAGGTCATCGTCTTCTTTCTGGTCGGGCCGGCCCTGGTCGATCGGCTCGGCCCCGCCGGTGCCATGGCGGCGGCCGCCGCGGCCGGCACGCTGCGCTGGATCGTGATGGCTCTGACGGCTGATGTCGTCGCCTTGGCACTGGTCCAGCCCCTGCATGGCCTCACGTTCGCGCTGCTGCACCTCGCCTGCATGCGGCTCCTGGCGCGAATCGTGCCCGCTGGCCTCGCTGCCACCGCCCAAGCCATCTACGGAACCGTCGCAGTCGGCGCCGCCACCGCGGGGCTGACGCTTCTCTCCGGTTTCTTCTATGGGCGAATTGAAGCGCACGGCTTTTGGGTGATGGCAGCGCTGTGCGCGCTGGCCCTGCCCCTCACGTGGCGCATGGCAGCCGATACGACCCCCAGAACGAATAGGGGGAGTTGAGGGTCGAGCGCAATAACGCCTTATTTACCATACATGGCTCAAAAGAGGCTTGAGCCGAGGATGGGACAGGCGAGGGCTTGGATGAAGCTGCGTGGGCTTGCTGTACTGGCGGCGCTGGCTGGAGCTGGGGCGCTCGCCGGCTGGGATGCGATCGGCGGCTTCGGTTCCGGCTCGACCGAGGCCATGGATGGCGGCCAATCGATCGTTGCCAAGGATGCTGTCGGCATGGCAGCTGCCGTTGCGGCCGAACAAGGAGCGCCCGTTGCAATGCCGGTTGCCGACGCCGCCGTGGTGGACGCGTCCCTGCTGAGCCCATATCCGCTGGTGGCGGCAAGCGCTGCACCGGTGCAGCGGGCGGCCCTGAGCGCGCCCGAGTCGGTCGCGAATCAGGCGGCCGGCTCCGTCCCGTCCGCGCCGGCGGTTGCGGCGGCCCTTGCGACCGCGGCGGCTCCCGCGGCGAAGAAGACGCTGGTGGAGCCGCGGCTCGAGAAGGATGGAACGCTGAGCCTGGTGCAGATCGCCCGCATCAAGGCGAGCCTCAACCTGTCGCCGGACCAGGAGCAATACTGGATTCCGGTCGAGGCGGAGTTGCGCGCGATCGCCCGGCAGCTTGCCGCCCAGAAGGCGAGCGGCAGAAAGCCGACGATCGCGCTCACCGCCAATGAGGCACAGCGACTCTACTGGGTCGCAGGTCCGCTTATCATGAGCTTGCGCGAAGATCAGAAGCGGGAAGTGCGCCGGCTCGCCCGCGCCATGGGCCTGGAGCAGGTGGCCTCGCTCCTCTGAGCCGCGGGCGGGCTGCGCTCGCCCAACCGTTGATCCTGCCCGCCACCTAAGCATCAAACATTTGCGCGCGCGCCCGCCTGCGACCCGCCGTCTGCCTCCACCATGATCCGCTGCTTGCGGTCATCCATTCGGAACGCAAGGCTCGATCGGCTCTTGTCGATGCGCTGCAGGCCAAGCAGTCCGGTGCCATAGGCGCTCCAATCGTCGAGCCCCGTGGCGCGAATGCCCACATATCCCAAAGCCTCTAGGCTCACGGCGCATCCTCGATCGTGCTCGTCGACACTCTAGCGTCCCATGGCGTAGTCGGCCACCGCGTAACGCTGTAGTTTCCTGATCATGCGAACCACGCCGCCGTTCCGTGCCGATCATGTCGGCAGCCTGATCCGACCGGACCATCTCGTCGCCGCGCGCCAGACGGCCGCACGCAACGGCATGCCGGCTTGTGAATTGCGGCGCATCCAGGAGGATGCGATCCGCGAGGTCGTGCGGCTGCAGGAGGAGATCGGATTGAAGCTTGCGACCGACGGCGAGTTCAACCGCGGATCGTGGCAACGCGATTTTCTCCTGAAATTGGCGAACGTCGAGCTCATCCCCTCCCGGCTCATGGTGCGGTTCCATTCCGCCGCGGGAACGCGCGACCACAGCCCGCCCTCGCTCAAGGTCGCCGGCCGGCTCGAGCGGCCGGGCAGCATCTTCGTCGACGACTTTCGTTTCCTGAAATCGGTTGCGCGGACCGAGGCGAAAGTCACCATTCCGTCGCCGACCGTGCTGCACTTTCGCGGCGGCCGCGACGCCATCGACGCGCACGCCTATCCCGACATCGAGGAATTCTACACCGACTTGGCGCGGGTCTATCGCGAGGAAATCCACGACCTCGCCGCGGCAGGGTGCCGCTATCTGCAGATCGACGAGGTCAATCTGGCCTATCTGTGCGATCCCGCCCTGCGGGCCGAGGCGACGCGTATCGGCGAGGATCCGGCCTCGCTGCCGAAAAACTATGCCAAGCTGTTGAACGACGCGATCGCCGGCCGTCCGCGCGACATGACGATATGCCTGCATCTGTGTCGCGGCAATTTCGCCGGCGCCTGGATCGCCGAGGGCGGATACGATCCCATTGCCGAGCTGTTGTTCAACGCGATCGACGTTGACGGCTATTTTCTCGAATACGACAGTCCGCGCGCCGGCGGTTTCGCGCCGCTCCGCTTTCTTCCCAAGAGAAAGGTGGTGGTCTTGGGGCTGGTCACGACCAAGAGCCCCGAGCTTGAGACGGCGGATGCGCTCAAGGGCCGCATCGACGAGGCGAGCCGCCATGCGCCGATCGAGCAGCTGTGCCTGAGCCCGCAATGCGGCTTCTCCAGCGGCATCGGCGGGCAGACCATGACGGTCGAGGAGGAGATCGCCAAGCTCCGTCTGGTCGTCGCGGTCGCCCGCCAGGTATGGGGCTCGGCCTGACCGACGGCCGGTGTGGAACGCCGCATGGTTTCGTTTTCAGCGGAGCAACTTGAGAGCGGGCGCAAGCTGTTCGCCAGCGACTGGCGCTTCTTGACGGCCGCGGGCTCCTACGCCGCGCTGCCGCCGATGCAGGGAATCGAGATAGCGTTTGCTGGACGCTCGAACGTCGGCAAGTCGAGCCTGATCAACGCGCTCACCGGCCGCAACAGCCTCGCCCGCACCTCGCATACGCCTGGTCGCACGCAGGAGCTGATCTTCTTCGCCGGCGACCGCCTAGTGCTGGTCGACATGCCGGGCTACGGCTACGCCGCAACCGCAAAGAGCAAGGTGAAGGCCTGGACCGATCTCATCCACGTCTTTCTGCGCGGCCGGCAAAATCTCGCGCGCGTCTACCTGCTGATCGACGCCCGCCACGGTCTCAAACCCACCGACGATGCCGTGCTCGATACGCTCGACGAGGCCGCGGTGAGCTATCAGGTCGTGCTCACCAAGGCCGATCGGGTGAAAGCGGCGGAGCTGACCTCCCGCGTCGCCGAAACGCAGGCCGCGCTCGGAAAACGCCCCGCGGCCTATCCGGATGTGCTCGTCACGTCGGCCCGCTCCGGCACCGGCATTCCCGAACTCCGTGGGGCGATCGCGCGCTTGCTGGCGGAGCGCGCCTGACAGACAGCCGCCGGTTGCCTCTTTCGTTTGCCGCTGCCCGCCGCTAGAACACGGGTCGTCACACCCAGGCTCTGAAAGCGGATGGACGTCTCGCCCTTCGACAAGGCACGCATCCTCTCGGAAGCGCTGCCGCACATGCAGCGCTACGACGAGGCGACCGTGGTGGTGAAATACGGCGGCCATGCCATGGGCGAGGAGCAGATGGCGCGCGACTTCGCGCGCGACATCGTGCTGCTGGAGCAGCTCGCCATCAATCCGGTGGTGGTGCATGGGGGCGGCCCGCAGATCGGCGCCATGCTGGAGAGGCTCGGCATCCGGTCCGAGTTCGCCGGCGGGTTGCGCATCACCGATGCCAAGACGGTCGAGGTGGTCGAGATGGTGCTCGCCGGCTCGATCAACAAGCAGATCGTCGGCTTCATCAACGAGGCGGGCGGCAAGGCGATCGGGCTCACCGGCAAGGACGGCAACCTAGTGCGCGCGCGCAAGCTCAGCCGTGCCGTGGTCGATCCTGGGTCTGCCATCGAGCGCATCGTCGATCTGGGCTTTGTCGGCGAGCCCGAAAAGGTCGACGTCACGGTGCTCACCGAGATCCTCGGCCGCGAGATCATCCCGGTGCTCGCGCCCATTGCCGGCGGAGCCGACGGCGTGACCTACAACGTCAATGCCGACACATTTGCCGGCGCCATCGCCGGCGCGCTGAAGGCCAAGCGGCTGATCTTCCTCACCGATGTGCCGGGCGTGCTTGACAAGTCGAAGCAGTTGATCGCCGAAATGTCGGTCAATGACGCGCGCCGCCTGATCGCTGATGGCACCATCGCGGGCGGCATGATCCCCAAGGTAGAGACCTGCATCGACGCGCTGGATCTCGGCGTCGAGGGCGTGGTCATCCTCGACGGGAAGGTGCCCCATGCGGTGCTGCTTGAGCTCCTGACCGATCACGGCGCCGGGACGTTGCTTCACCGCTGATTCGCGCGCATGAGAGCGCCCATGCGAACGACGTCGCGACAGGTCCCATTGGCCGGGCTCGCTCTCATGCACGCGCAATGTCAAGTTCAACGACGGCGAGGACTGCGCCGGCAAGGGCCTCGATCCGATCGGATTTGCCGCCATCGGCCTGGCCGGCCGCGCCGGCGCCGCCGTCCGGTTCCGCGAGTGATGACATGACGCGCACCACCGCATCGGCTCCCCCGCGATCTCCACCGCGCCGCTTCGAGCAAATCGAGACCTGGGTGTTCGATCTCGACAACACGCTTTACCCGCACCACCTCAATCTGTGGCAGCAGGTGGACGAGCGCATTCGCGACTACATCGCCCGCTTTCTCGACGTCACCCACGAGGAGGCGTTTCGGCTGCAGAAGGACTATTACCGGCGCTACGGCACTTCGATGCGCGGGCTGATGATCGAGCACGGGATGCAGCCCGACGATTTTCTCGAATTCGTGCACCGGATCGACCACTCGCCGCTGGAGCCCAATCCGTCGCTCGGCGCAGCACTGGAGAAGCTCCCAGGCCGCAAGCTCATCCTCACCAACGGCACGCGTCAGCACGCCGATGCGGTGATGCGGCGGCTCGCCATTCTTGAGCATTTCGACGACGTATTCGATATCGTCGCGGCCGGGCTCGAGCCGAAGCCCTTGGCGCAGACCTATGACCGTTTCCTGGCGCGCCACGGCGTCGACCCGACCAGGGCGGCGATGTTCGAGGATCTGGCGCGTAATCTGGAGGCGCCGCATGCGCTCGGCATGACGACGGTGCTGGTGGTGCCGGAAGGCACGCGCGAGGTATTCCGCGAGGACTGGGAGCTGGCCGGCCGCGAGGCGCCGCACGTCGATCACGTCACCGACGATCTGGTGGGTTTCCTCGACCGGCTTGCGGCGCGGTAACAATACCACTCGCTCGGGCGATCACGCATGACCTGCCGCGAACTCCAGCTGGAGGGACACAAGAAGAAACAGGAATGGGGGCTCGGGGCCGGGAATCGCGACCCCGTCGCCGCCCGTGAACCACCGCGTGCGCTCGGATGAAAGACGCCCGCTACATCTTTCTCCTGGTCGCGGCCCTGCTCATTGCTGCCGCAATCGGCAGTGTGCTCGCGTTTCGCGATGTTCCTATCACCGAGGCCGGCTCGAAACTATATCCCAAAGTGATCGACGGCGACTCACTCGCGATCGGCCGCGAGCGTGTCCGCCTCGCCGGCATCGACGCGCCCGAACTCTACCAACACTGCTACGACACGAACCGCGCGTCCTATCCCTGCGGTGCCCGTGCCAAGGTCTACCTGCGAAATCTCATCAGGGGAAAGCCGGTCACCTGCCAGCCCTTCAATCCTGATCGCTACGGCCGCAGCATCGCGGTGTGCTCCGTCGGCGGGAAGGACATCGGCGCGGAACTCGTGCGCGCCGGATGGGCGACCGATTCCGACGGTCATTATCTGTTCGCGGAGCTCGAGGCGCGTCAGGCGAAGCGGGGAATTTGGGCCGGTGAGTTTCAAGACCCGGCGGAATGGCGCGCCGAGCACCCGCGGAAGCCGGCGCAATGATGATCAAGAGGCGGGCAGGGAGGTGGGGGGTCTGCGTCCCGCCAAATGCCCTGCTCCAGCTCACTGCTGCCCGCACAACGAGACGCTCGGTTGACAGGCGCGCCGGCGTCCGCGACTTAAGCCGCTTCGGGAGGGTCCATGACTCACGTCGAACTTGCCCGCACGATCGACGCCGCCTTCGAGAACCGCAATGACGTCGGCCCCGGGACCACGGGGCCGGTGCGCGAGGCGGTCGAGGCGGCGCTCGACCTGCTCGATCGCGGCGCGGTGCGTGTGGCCGCGAAGGGCGCCGACGGGACTTGGCACGTCCATCAATGGCTCAAGAAGGCGGTGCTGTTGTCGTTCCGCCTCAACGACATGAGCGTAATCCCGGGCGGCCCCGGCAAGGCCGCATGGTGGGACAAGGTGCCGTCGAAGTTCGACGGCTGGGGTGATAATCGCTTCCGCGATGCCGGCTTTCGCGCGGTCCCGGGAGCGATCGTGCGCCGCTCGGCCTATATCGCGCCGGGCGTCGTGCTCATGCCGTCGTTCGTCAATCTCGGCGCCTATGTCGACTCGGGCACGATGATCGACACCTGGGCGACCATCGGCTCGTGCGCGCAGATCGGCCGCAACTGTCATGTCTCGGGCGGCGCCGGCATCGGCGGGGTGCTCGAGCCGTTGCAGGCGGGTCCGGTGATCGTCGAGGACAATTGCTTCATCGGCGCGCGTGCCGAGGTGGCCGAAGGCGTGGTGGTGCGCGAAGGGTCCGTACTCTCCATGGGCGTCTATCTTGGCGCCTCGACCAAGATCGTCGATCGTGACAGCGGGAAAGTGCTGCAGGGCGAGGTGCCGGCCTACTCGGTGGTGGTGTCCGGCACACTGCCCGGCAAGACGATGCCGGACGGCGCGCCCGGCCCGGGCCTCTACTGCGCGGTGATCGTCAAGCGGGTGGACGAGCGCACGCGGGCGAAGACGAGTATCAACGAATTGTTGCGGGATTGAACACGCGCGTGTGTCTGCACGTGGCGCAAGTAGCAAGCAGCGATTGCGCCTTTGCCTCGTCGGTTTGACTACCTACAATTCGTCCTTTGACGCGAACCGGAGAGCGCAAATGGATTGGGGCAATCTGTTGTTCGGTTTTCAAGGCCGCATCAATCGCGCCAAGTTCTGGCTTGCCGTGCTGGTCTATGTCGTCGCCGCCATCCTCGCGCAGATCATCGGATTTGCCAGCGGATCCGAGGCTGTTACCACGCTGCTAGGTTCTGTCGTCGGTCTCGCCAATTTCGTGTCCGGCATCTTCGTTGGGATCAAGCGCCTGCACGATCGGGACAAATCCGGCTGGTGGCTGCTGCTTTTTTATATCGCACCGGGCGTATTCTTCGGCATTGGCTTGGCGGCCAGCGTCGTCGGCATCATGGAAGGATCGTCGGGAGCGGGAGGCACAGCATTCGTATTCCTCCTGGCCAGCTTTGCCATCTGGCTGTGGGCGTTCATCGAACTCGGCTGCCTGCGCGGCACCGTCGGTCCGAACCGTTATGGACCCGACCCGCTTGCCGTTCCTGCGCCGGCGGCTGCACATTGACGCTCACGTATCGC